>ERZ791743.69-NODE-69-length-109611-cov-56.349812_pt1 | contig 109611 bp, 72 predicted proteins | sample MGYA00509952_ERZ791743 | MGnify/ENA primary metagenome ERZ791743 (study PRJEB30046, sample SAMN00792040) | human gut metagenome | study: EMG produced TPA metagenomics assembly of the A metagenome-wide association study of gut microbiota in type 2...
AAGCGAAAACCTACCGCTGTAAAGCGGAAAGGCGTTGTTTGCCGAGCCTACAAGTTATGGGCAGTACTATTGTCCGTGATTTAAAAAAGTGTCAGAAAGGAAAAGATTAAATATTGCTGACATATTAATTATACACCTGGTATCAGGTAGAAAATAAGTAGAACAATTATCTCTTTTATCTGTCACACAAAGAAAAGCTCTTCGAGTATTTTGAGTTTTATGTGTGACAGATTTTTCTTCTGCAACATGCATGTTTGCCTTGGCAAGGTCAAAGGAATGGATAATTCCATTTAAGTAAATGGTTTGCCATGTGATGACTGAAACCATAAAAACAACTGTTTTTTGTCCTACAAGTGAAAAATACGTTTCTTCCTTCCTCCTTTCATCAGTCGTTAAAATGCTCTGTTGATGGATAGTCAGTGGTGAATGAACATCTCATCGTCATCCTTTCATTCTCCTTTCATTCGTTAAGTTTGGAATCGCTGTGGGCAGCTTTGAAGGGACTTGGAAAGAGTGACTGAAACAAGAATGAAAGGGGCTCTGCCATTATTAACCAATTGATTATCTGTATGTTTTGGTAAAGATGTAAGGATGAACGGAAAAGAAAAAATGATTGACTTGGTGAAGGGGTACAATCTGCCTTTACAGGAAAAACATACCGAGCTTTTTAAAAAAGACCTTGCTATGTTCAAAAAAGACTTTGAAGTTTTTTAAAAACATCAAGGTCTTTCTGCAATATGCAGTGTGAGCTGCCTATTTTAAAATGTGTACGTACGCATCGGGCCACACATATATATGTTATGACTGTAGGAAACAAATTGTTGATATAGAACTTAAACAATCTGATCCATATACCTACAGAATAGTGTAAACTGATTTAGTTAAACACTACCAATACAATCTTATTTCATGGTAGAATTAAAGTAGGAATTGTTTATTAATTATAATGCTACAGCAGTATTCTGTGGATATATGCATAATGCGACATAGTTGTTAATACGTTAATTATCAATGCTATACATATGTATTTAGTTCTGCAAAAACTTTGGTAATTTCATTTATAGGTATGCAATCTCAGGAATTACCTATAAAGCAGACTATGAATGTTATCCTAAAGCCTGATACAGAAACACTTGAAGAAGTAGTCGTTTTGGGTTATGGTAGCGGCAAAAAAATTGGTAGTATTGTCGGTTCTGTTGCAAAAGTAAATTCGGAAAAATTATCAGCAAAACCTGTAGCTAATGCTATGGATGCTTTACAAGGACAGGTTTCAGGTTTACAAGTTTATACTAGTTCTGGTGAACCGGGCTCTAGCTCAAGTTCATATATTAGAGGTGTAGGCTCTCTAACTGCAGATAATGAACCTTTATATGTTTTGGATGGAACTCCGGTTAGTTCAAGTGTAATGGTAATGATGAATCCTAATGATTTTGAAAGTGTTACTGTATTGAAAGATGCTTCGGCAACTTCTATTTACGGTTCACGTGCTGCTAATGGTGTAATCTATATTACTACAAAAAGAGGAAAAATTGGTGAAAAAGCTGTGATTACAGCATCCGGTAACTATGGTACGGCTAGATTGGCACGAAGAGTAAGTAATCCAATGAATTCAACAGAATTACTTAACTACCAGTTGTCACATGGTATCATTAAACAAGAAACTTATGATAAGTATATCAATTCGGGTATCGATACCAATTGGGAAGATTACTTTTTTAAAGATGACGCACCGACTTATCAAGCCAACTTATCTATCCAAGGTGGTAGTAATAAAACAATGTATTATGTATCCGGTTCATATTATTTTCAAGATGGTATAACTCCTCGTTCAGAATATAATAGATATACATTCCGTTCTAATTTGGAATCAAGACCAACAGATTGGCTGCGTTTTGGAGCTAATTTCGGTGCAACTTACGATGAACAACAAACTTCATTATTTACATATCAGGGATCAAATAATTTGAATGGTGGTATCTTTGGTACTATTTTGAATCCTACTTATTATAATCCTTATGGAGAAGATGGTTCTAAACTGGATGTTATTCCCGGCTTGAACAGATATAGCCCATATTATTTGTCAGACAAGCAACCTTCATCTTCAAACACAGCTCAATTGGACGGTACTGCTTTCATACAGTTGAATCCTATTGAAGGATTGACTATTCGTTCTCAGTTTGGTATAGAAGCTTATGATTTCAGACAAACTTCTAAACGTTTGGCTTCACATCCTAATGCTACTCAGGGAGGATATACCTATGAAGCCTTTAGAAGAAATGCTAAATTGACAATTACCAATACTGCCGAATATAACTTCAAGATTAAAGATATACATGATTTTACAATCTTGATAGGTCAAGAAGGTATTAAAAACGATTATCAACGTTTCGGTTCAGAAACAACCGGGCAAAGTGATGATCGTCTAAGTATGTTGGAAGCCGGTACAGCAGCTACTTTATTAGGAGCTGACGAAAATGATCTCTATACTTATCAATTCTTGTCATTCTTCGGACGTATCAACTATGCTTTAAATGACAAGTATTTTGCAGATTTCTCCATCCGTAATGATGCTTCTTCTCGTTTTGGTAAGGACAACAGAAATGCTATCTTTATGTCAGGAGGTTTGATGTGGAATATGAAAAAAGAGAGTTTCTTAGAGGACGTAAACTTTTTGTCTGATTTAAAACTTAAAGCCAGTATCGGTACTACCGGTAACTCTTCTATCGGCAACTATGATCACTTGGCATTAGTGGGTACTAATTTATATAATGCACAAGGAGGTTGGAAAATTAATACTCCCGGTAATGGAGATTTGGGATGGGAAAAACAAACTTTGGCTAATATCGGAATAGAAGCCAGCTTCTGGAACAAATATCGTATCGAACTGACTTATTATAATAAGAAGACCTCTAATATGTTAATGGATGTACCTGTTCCTTATACTTCAGGTTTCAGTTCTATTACTCAAAACGTGGGTTCGATGACCAACTCCGGTGTTGAAATAGCTGTTTCGCTCGATTTGCTCAAAACAAAAGATTGGTTTGTTGGATTTAATATGAACTATGCATATAATAAGAATAAGATTACTGAATTATTCTATGGTTATGATGAATGGGCGATGCCCAATTATTTGGTGTCATACAATGTCGGTGAACCTGTACAATATTATATGGCTGAGTGGGCCGGAGTAGACCCTGCTGACGGTCAGCAAATGTGGTATATACCGGGAACGGATGGTGAGACAACCAAAGAGTATGATGAAGAACGACTTCAGCAGGCTACCGGTAAAAAACGTTATGCACCCCATAATGGTGGTTTTGGATTAAATGTCTCTTGGAAGGGCTTGAGCCTGAATGCTGATTTTGCATGGGTATTAGGAAAATATATGGTAAACAATGACTATTATTTTGCAGCCAATCCTTATAATTTTGCCGGATATAACCAATCAAAAGATGTGTTGAATGAATGGAAGGAACCCGGTGATATTACTGATATTCCTGCTTATGGAAATGTTATGCAATTTGATACTCACTTATTGGAAAATGCTTCATTCTTGCGTCTGAAGAATATTTCATTGTCGTACACTTTGCCTAAAAATTGGTTACTGCCAACCAAAGTAATACAGGGAGTAAGAATTATGGCTACAGCACGTAACTTGTTTACTATTACAAATTATAAAGGTGCGGATCCTGAATTGGATACTAATTTGACTTATGGTGCTTATCCTAATACAAAGCAATTTACAATTGGTGCTGAATTAACATTCTAAATATTTAAATTATGATACGTAAAATATTCAAAACTATAATATTGTCGTCATCTCTTGTCCTGACTGTGACATCGTGTGACTTAGACCAATATCCTAATGATAGTATCTCTACAGAGACATCTTGGGAGACTGTAGACGACGCGGTTAAATTCCGTAACGGTATTTATTCCTACTTCAAATCTATCAATGGAGGAATTTATACCTATACTGCAGACCAGCAGTCAGATTTATTTAATGCAACAATCTCCTATTCTAACCGTGGTGGAGATATGCATCGTTGGGACTTTACAGCTGCTCAATATGATGTTGAAGATATTTGGCAATATAATTATTATACAATTAATAATTGTAATAATATTATAGCTAATATAGATAAAATTGCAGCTGAAAAAGAAGAGGATAAAGCAACTCTTAATATGATTAAAGGTGAGGCTTATTTAATGCGTGCTATTTGTTATAATACATTAGTAACCCGTTTTGCAAGTGATTATGAACCGGCGACAGCTGCATCAGCTAAAGGTCTACCGCTGGTTCTTGAAATGGATCCTCAGGGCAAGCCGTCTCGTTCTTCATTGGAAGATACTTATAAGCAAATTAAACAGGATATTAAAGAGGCACGCGCTAACCTAACTACTAAAGGTGAAGCTAATTCCGTTTATTTTACAGTAGATGTGATTGATGCGATTGAAGCGCGTGTTGATTTGTATATGCACAATTACGCTGAAGCCATTACATTGGCAAAAGGATTGATTGATAAATACCCTTTGGTTGCAGATGCAAACATGTTTAGCAATATGTGGTTAAATGATGAAAGCTCTGAAATTATTTTTAAGTCATTCCAATCTGTAGATGAACGTGCTAACTCTATGTCATTATACCTTTCTTATAGTACTACAACTGAAAGTTTTAACCCGGATTTTATTCCTTCAAAATGGGTATTAGATCTTTATGAGGATGGTGATATCAGAAAAGAAGTATATTATCGTAAGGACAAAATTACCTGCCTTGAAACAACAGTTGATGATGTTTATATGTTAAACAAGTATCCAGGCAATCCCAAACTGAAGAAATCGGAGTATGAATATTATCAAATGCCAAAAGTATTCCGTGTAGCCGAAGCATATCTAATCGCTGCTGAAGCTTCCTATCAGGCTAATGATGAGGTAAATGCCCTGAAATACTTAAACGATTTGAGAACTCAACGTGGTGCAAGCGTAGTAACTGCGACAGGTGATGCTCTGTTTAAGGAAATAAAGAATGAATGGATTCGTGAATTTGTTGGCGAAGGTCAGCGAATGAATGATTTGAAAAGATGGCATGATGGCCTTCAACGTCATGATCCACAAAACCAAGCTATTTTGATGATTGGAGCCGACTATACTGAACTCACCAAAGAGGCTTCTGACAAACGCTTCTTGTGGGAAATTCCTAATAATGATATGAATGCCAATTCTAATATAGAAGGTAATTGGTAATATAGAGAAAATAGATTACTCACTAACTTAAAAAAGAGACTGTCTCAAAAATATTTTGAGATGGTCTCTTTTATTTTTTTGTAAATAAATCGACATCAAATAATTGCATACAGAAAGTGTATCGGAATCACATATGATGGTAGAATCCAGGTAGAAAACAGTTCATAATATCGCTGTTTGAAGGTGTTGTAAAGGAGAAGTAAAATCTTATCTAAAAAAATAAAGTGTTATATATCAGTATACTATATATAATTTTAGTTCTGCAAAAACTTTGGTTATTTCGTTTATAGGTATGGCAACTCAGGAAGTAGCAATAAAGGCAAACTTGCAGATATTTTTAAAAGCTGATGCAGAAGTACTTGATGAGGTGATGGTTGTGGCATACGGTACAGCTAAAAAAGCTTCATTTACCGGGGCAGCCTCAACAATTTCAGCAAAAAAAATATTGAAGGATATTCCGATTAATTCATTTGAAGAAGTCTTGCAAGGTTCTGCTCCGGGTGTTACGGTAAACAGCAATAGTGGACAACCCGGTGCAGCACTTTCTATCCGTTTGCGCGGTACAGGCTCCATGAATGCCGGAAATGAACCTCTATATGTCATTGACGGAATTCCCGTAGTATCTGGAGACGTTGCTGTTTCAGGAGTGAGCGGAGATACTAAATCTTTTAATATTATGTCTTCTTTGAATCCCAGTGATATTGAAAACATAACCATTTTAAAAGATGCAGCAGCGGCATCACTCTATGGCTCCCGAGCTGCAAATGGAGTTGTCCTGATTACTACCAAAAAAGGACAAGAAGGAAAAACAACCATAAGTTTCAAAGCTAATTGGGGCATAACCGATTGGGCTACCAAAAACCGCGAGACTGTTAACGGTGACCAACAAAGGGAGTTGACTTATGAAGCCTTTTACAATGAGGGTATACTATATAAAGATTACGATGAGGTCCAAGCCAAGCAGTACGCCCAACAAAATGTAGATGTGTGGGCGCCTAAACTGGACCGCTATTCCGATTGGGAATCAGCCCTGTTTAAAAGTAACGGCTCAATGGAGAACTATGAGTTTGCAGCTCAAGGAGGTAATGAAAATACAAACTTCTATGCTTCTTTAGCTTATAAGAACGAAAAGGGCATGGTAGAATCATCATGGATGAAAGGCTTCTTCGGTCGTGCCAATGTAAGCCACAAATCCAATGATGGCAAAATAAAAATGGGAGTTAATATTTCCATGTCTAAACAAAGCAGCTCTCAGGTTTCAGAGGGATACGCTTATGCCAATCCCTACTTTGTTACACGTTGGTATGCTATTCCTAATATACCAATCTATAACGAGGACGGAAGTTTTTATGAAGGATTCCCTATTGCCAATTTAGGCGTTGCCAATCCGGTAAAAGACATGAATCTAGACAAAAGTTTGTCAAGCGTATTCAGAAGTTCCAATTCTTTATGGGCATCTTATGAAATTATAAAAGGGCTTATCCTGAAACAAACATTGAGTTACGACTATATCATGAATGAAGCTACCACACACTGGCCAAAAGCTTCACACAACGGTAACTTACATCAAGGATTAATGATTAAGATACCCTATCAAAATCACAATATTTACTCCTCAACTGTTTTAAACTACATAACAACTATTAATGAAAAGCATAATGTAGATGTACTTATAGGATGGGATGTTGATGATAAAAAAGAAACTTATGTAGAAGCTGTCGGAAAAGGATATTCCACAGACTTACTACCTGAACTGGAGAACTCTTCTACTCCCATGACTGCTTCATCGGGATACTCTAGAGACAGATTATTATCTGTTTTGTCACGTTTCAATTATGATTATGCCGGAAAATATTATATTTCCGCCAACTACCGTCGTGACGGGAGCTCTCGCTTAGGGATAAATAAGCGTTGGGGAAATTTCTGGTCAGTTTCTGGTGCGTGGAGAATCAGCAGTGAGAATTTTATGCAGGGATTACCTTGGATCAATGACTTAAAATTAAGAGTTTCTTATGGTATTAACGGTACATTACCAAGCAAACTTTATAGTCACCTGAGTTTAATGAGTACGGGTTATGACTATCAGGACAAACCGGGTATTGCACCAGGTACAATTCCTAACCCCGATCTTGCATGGGAAAGAAACAAGAACTTCAACGTAGGTTTTGACACTCGCCTCTTTGAGCGTTTGAGTTTCTCATTTGACTATTACAATCGCTTAACTACAGATTTGCTTCAAGATGTTCCAACTTCAATGACAGTGGGTTTCACTTCTGCGTTAAAAAACGTAGGCTCCATGATTAACCGTGGCGTTGAGATTGACATTAGTTATGATATTTTCAAGCACTCGGCTATTCAGTGGACTACCGGTCTAGCCTTGTCACACAATAAGAATAAAATTGATAAATTATATGATGGCAAAGACATTATTAGTGGTTCAAGCATCTTACGTGAGGGAGAATCCTATTATTCATGGTGGGCCAGAGAATGGGCAGGCGTTGATCCTCAGACAGGTGAAGAACAATGGGTACTGAACACCCAAAATAAAGACGGCTCTCTGAATAAAGAATTAACAAAGAACCCGGGAGAGGCTCAACGTATTATTATTGGCACTCCTGACCCCAAATTAACCGGCGGATGGAGAAATAGCCTTTCATGGAAGGGACTGGAATTCAACGCCCTGTTCTCCTTCTCTCTAGGAGGAAAATTATTGGATGACGCTTGCTTAACGTATACAGATACTGATGGCGAAAACGCTTATTATGCAATAGGCAAACAGCAGTTAAACAGATGGCAAAAACCGGGAGATATTACAGATGTTCCGCGTCGTATAAACAACTATACATACGCCCGCTATTCAAGCGACCGTCACATGCACACCAATAATTATCTCCGTTTAAAATCGGTTTCACTTTCTTATTCTTTGCCCAAACAATGGCTCAACCCCTTAAACATAAATAATTTGCGCGTGTTTGTTTCAGGCAGCAATTTGCTGACATTCCAATCTTATGACAATGTGGATCCGGAACAACCTATTAATGGTAATGTAAATTTTGCATTTCCGGCAATGAAAAGTGTCAGTTTCGGTCTGGAACTATCACTATAACCTATAAACACAGAAATAATTATGAAACATAATAGTTTAAAATTCTTATTCATAGCGGCATCCATTTCTATAGGATTGTCTTCATGTGATGGCTATCTGGATCAGATGCCTTCTAACGCACTGCCTTCCGATGAATCTATTAACAATATTGAAGATGTAGGTTCTGCTCTAAATGGTGTATATTCAGGTTTACTGTCTAGCGAATATTACGGTGCCGATTTCATATCAAGAGCAGAAGTAGGAGGTGAAGATGTACAAACTTCGACTCCAAGCAAAAGAACTGAAAATTTTTACAAATTCATGTATCGTCAGAATAATGCGCCGACAGGTCTTTGGAAAATACCCTATCAGGTCATTAATCGGGTAAATGTTCTTCTGCAAGCTATAGAATCGGGTAAAATCACGGCTTCTCCTCAATTAGACAATGCAAAAGGAGAAGCTCTTGCAGTCAGAGCATTGTGTAATTTTAACCTTAATATAGTATACGGTTATCCTTATCAAAAAGACAAAGGAGCTTCTTTAGGAGCACCTATTGTAGAAAAGGTCTTGACGGCCAACGACATGCCTGCCAGAAACACGGTTGCCGAAGGCTATGAAGCAATAGAGAAAGATTTAACAACAGCTTTAGGATTGGTTTCTGATAAAGTCAACGATGGGCATTTTAATAAATGGGCAGTACTAGGATTGCAGGCTAGGGTTTATTTGTATAAAGGCAATTATGACGCAGCGTTCAATTGTGCTGAAACGATTATAAAAGAAAGTCCTTATAAACTGATTCAAAACGCAGACTATCTTGCTGCTTGGTCTAATGAATATACCTCAGAATCCATACTCGATTTGCATGTTTCAGATTTGTCTTCCGGTAATCGTGAACTCTTTGGTTATTTGGTAGATCCTAAAGGGTATGCAGCTATAGCTGCAACTGATGCCTTTATCGAACTGCTAAATGAATATCCTAATGATGTCAGATTAGGACTTTTAAAGGAAGATGCTGCAGGAGTTAAATGTATTATTAATAAATACCCGGGAAGGAATGGAGCCTCTACGGTTAATAATATCAGAGTGATTCGCTTGTCTGATATCTATCTGATTGCTGCAGAAGCTGCTTTGCGCAAATCAAGTCCAGATCAAGCGAAAGCAAATAGCTATTTGAATAAGATTATTAAAAGGGCTATTCCAACAGCATCGGATGTTGTCGCTACATTGCCAATGATCGACCGGGAAAGAAGGAAGGAGTTAGTATTGGAAGGACATCGTCTCAATGATATTTTACGAGTTGGAGGAACTGTAACAAGAGAAGGAGGCCGTCACTTCTTGAATAATACAGACTTAATAAGCCCTAACTGGAATGACTACCGTTGTGTTATGCCTATTCCTCAAGCTGAAATAGATGCTAATGTAAATCTGCAAGGACAACAGAATCCTGAATATTAACACTATTATATAAAATGACTTGATACCTTGGTTTGAATTCTACAGTGGGGTACACTGTAGAACAGCCATAAAGTATCAAGTCATTTTTATTCCATATGGTAGGTATAAAAGATACCTTAATCGTTTTTCCATCAGAATTCTCGGACAAAGACTTCCTTTTCTTCACAGAAAAAGGCTATCCTATAAAGTACGCATTTGAAAATAAATGGAGTTGTTATTTCTTTACAACCGCTTCAACCAGAGTTCGAAAAAACGGTCATAAACGCTGTATACACCTAATTCAGCAGTGACAAAATCTTTTTCCAGCAATCCTTTCAGTGCTCCCTGTACACTGCTTGCCGTCAGTTTGTAAGTGTGGAGAAATCTGGAAGAGGTGACTTCCTTTATCCTGCCTTCCTTACAGATGGCTATCAGCACCTCCTTTTGCTTGGGTGGAAGTTGATAGAGTAAAGAAGAATAGGTAAAATCCATCTGCGATAAAATTTCATCTAATGCCAATTGGATCTTTCCAACCGTACAGGTTTCTTTTTCCATGGTATCCGCATAGAGGAAATTCATAACAAACTGGATATACCAAGTGGTACCGTCAAACAGCCGATATACTTCTTCTATGGTGTCCTTATTGATATTCTTTCCATTCTCTATAAAATGCCGTTCAATGAAAGCGGCATAGCTTCCAATTCCTATGGGTTTCAAATCCAGAATAGTAGTACTTTGATAGAAAGGGCGTGAAGGAGTGGTGAATATTTCTCCCATCATATGCCGCTGAGAACCCGAATAGATGAAACAGGCATTGGTGCAATGCTGTATATAAGTCCTTAGTGTCGCTTCTATGTTTTTCTCGGGATATTTGGCTATCACCTGGAATTCATCTATGGCGATCAGGCAAATTCTGTCCGCTTTCTTCAAGTAACTGAAAATTTCGTCCAATGTTACTGAAGGGTTTTTGATATCGCCCATTTCCAGATTCCAACTGGGATTGCCCGTTTCATCAAAGGTGATTCCGGTACGAAGGGAAGATAAAGTGGATAGAAATGTTTCCCATATCTTCTTCCCTTGGGGTTTCAGCCCTTGCAATATGCTCTTACCGAATTCAAAGACAAATTCTTGCAGATTCTTGGTAGCGTAAATGTCTATCAGGAAAGTGTAATAGTTGTTTTTTACTTCCGGCTGGTGGAAACAGTGTTCTATCAGTCCTGTCTTTCCCAACCGCCGGGGGGAAATGAGAGCTACGTTATTTCCATTGGTGATCTGCTTCGTCAGAAAACGCGTTTCTTCTATCCGGTCACAGAAATATTTCTCTGAACGATAACCGCTTGTTATAAAAGGGTTCATTTTTACCATAGTCACATACTTTTCCACAAAGATAATTATAATCTTATTATAATGCAATTATCATCATGTGTTTTGATTTCGTTAATAAGGCAGGTGTCTAGGCGTTTCTGACAAAAAATGTCATTTGATTGCAAAATAAATCTTGTTTCTGCCATCAGTCATTTCTTTCATACGCACCATACATTTGAAGTGAAAGTAATGAAATTTATTTCATATACGAATAATATAAAGGTTTATTTAGTAAAACGACATCAACACAATTTCATTTTATGGTAGAATTATAGTAGCACTTACCTATCGATTATGGCGCTATAGCCATATTGGGTGTATGTTAGCGTCATATGATGATATTGATAATTAACTATTAATCAATGTGTTGTGTATAGTTTTAGTTCTGCAAAGACTTTGGTTATTTCATTTATAGGTATGGAGAACAAAGAAGTGCCTATTAAACCGAGTGTAAAAGTGACTTTGAAACCCATGACGGAATTATTAAGTGAGGTATTGGTTACCGGTACTTATGGTAGTGCCAAGAAGTTAGGCTCCATGGTTGGTTCTGTTGCTGCTGTAAAATCTGAAAAGATAGCCAATAGACCAAGTGCGAACTTTGCGGATGCCCTACAAGGACAGGTTGCCGGCTTACAAGTTTTTACTTCTTCCGGTGAACCTAGCGAAGGAGTCTCTATGCGTTTACGTGGTATCGGTTCTATCAACTCTTCCAGCGAACCTTTATTTATATTAGATGGTGCTCCTATTTCAAGTGGTGCATTTTCGGCCATTAACCCTAATGATATTGAAAATCTGACTATTTTGAAAGATGCTTCTTCAACTTCTATTTATGGTTCACGAGCTGCTAATGGTGTTATAGTAATTACTACCAAACGCGGTAAAGGTGTTAAACCGACTGTTACCATAAAGGGGCAATACGGTATCTCTCAGCGTGCTGTAGAAAATATCACTTTAATGAACTCAGAGCAATATTTCAATTTCTGTGAAACTGTCAATCCCAATTATAAGACTAATGAAGCTTTTCAGGCTAATAAAGAATTTGCATTGAAACACGGTATATCTACAGATTGGTATGACTACTTTTTTAAAGATAATGCACCGACCTATCAATTGGATGCAAGTATTACCGGTGTAGCCAACAATACCAATTATTTTATCTCTGCCAGCCATTATGATGCAGAGGGTATTGAACCGGCTTCAGGAATGAAACGTGAAACAGTACGTAGTAATATTGATACTAAAGTTTCAGATTGGTTCCGGGTTGGATTGAATTTAGGTTTGTCTTATGAAGATTTTGAAACTAACGGTTTTGCCGGAACAGGAAATAGTTGGTATAACGTAGCGACTTTAAGTAAATGGGCCATCCCTTATGAAACTCCTTATGAAATCATAGAAAATGCAGATGGTTCTATTTCTTATGGAAAAAGAAAAAACATTTTAGATAAAATTGGATTGTGGAATCCGTATTATCTGCTGGAAAATCAACCTACAGAAAAGAATAAAATACGTCTATATGGTAATGCTTTTGAAGAGATAACACCAATAAAAGGACTGACAATCCGTGCGGCACAGGCAATAGATGCTTTCGATTACAGATATCGTTATGTTAGTCTGCCCGCTGATTATAATAATCAAAAGGGTTCTGCATCCGAATCTTTCCAGCGTTATTCTTCATTTACATTTACCAATACAGCCGAATACAAATTCAGTATCAACGAAATGCATAATATATCGGCATTGGTTGGACAAGAATCTATTATTTATAATGGAAGTTCGTTTGGTGCCAGTGTGGATAACATAACAGATGGTCGTCTGCCTATGCTGAGTAATGGTACTATTCCTAAGCAGCCGAGTGCCAGCAAAAAGAAAAAAGTGATGAACTCATATTTTAGTCGCTTGGAATACAATTTTGGTGAGAAATATTTCTTTGACGCTTCTTTCCGTACTGACGGCTCGTCTATTTTTGGACGTGATAATCGTTGGGCTTCTTTCTTCTCTGTCGGTACCATGTGGAATGTGTCCAAAGAGGCGTTCATGGAAGATATTGATTGGCTGAAAGACCTAAAAGTAAAATTCAGCTATGGTACGACCGGTAACTCTGCATTTGATGGTGATCCCTATTATCCTTCTTTGGGCTTAGTGGGTACCGGCAAGTATAATGGAGATCAAACATTCTATATTTCTTCTGTTCAGAATGATGGTTTAACTTGGGAAAAACAAAAGACTATAAATATAGGATTGAGTGCACGTTTGTTTGATCGTTTGGATATCGACTTGGCATACTATGATAAGAAAACCACAGATATGCTGATGACTATTCCTTATTCATATACAACAGGTCACAGTTCCGGTTGGGGAAATATCGGTAGTATGTTTAACCGTGGTTTTGAAGCTACAGTCTCATACGATATTATTAACCGTAGAAATCTGCAATGGAGTGTTTCGGCCAATATTAACTATAACAAGAACCAGATTACTGAGTTGTTTGGTGGACGTGATGAGTATGTTGTAGCCAATACCGGTATTAAATATCAGGTAGGAATGCCTTATGGTGAACTGTATTATGTTCGTTGGGTAGGAGTAGACCCGGCAGACGGACAGCAGATTTGGTTGGATAAAGACGGTAATGAGACCAAAACTTATTCTGAAGATAACGCTGTATTTACAGGAAAGCAACGTTATGCTCCATGGGCCGGTGGTTTCAGTACTTCGTTCTTCTGGAAAGGTTTCAGCATTAATGCCGACTTCTCTTATGTATTAGGAAAGTATACTATTAATAATGATGCTTTCTTCTACAACAATCCGAATTTTGCAGGTCAGTTAAACCAATCAACGGATATGCTTGATATGTGGACGACTCCGGGACAAGTAACCAATATTCCTGCTGCTAATTCTGAATTGCGTTTTGACACTCACTTGATTGAGAATGCTTCTTTCCTTCGTCTGAAAAACCTGACTATCGGTTATACTTTGCCGGAAAATTGGTTGCATAAGACCGGTTTCATCAAAGGAGCACGTATTTTTGCTGTTGGACGTAATTTGTTGACCGTAACCAACTATACGGGTGCCGATCCTGAAGTAGATTCAAACTTACAATTAGGAAAATATCCTAATACCAAGCAATTTACGATTGGTGCTGAATTAACATTCTAAATTTAAATAAAGCATAATATGAAGAAATCAATTATACTATCAATTATAGCCTGTTGTGCAGCATTTACTTCATGTAATATGGACGAAATGCCTAGCACATCAATACCTACGGATGAATCAATATTGACCGTAAAGGACTGTCAAGCCTTTAGTAATATGCTTCATGCTGAATGGAGAGGATACGTCCAAAATGCTTATTCAATGGATGCGTTGGTACAATCCGGACTATTGACTGCCACAGCAGATTATGGTAATACCTATGGATATTTTTATCGTTGGGCTTTCGAAATCACAGATGGAGCATTTTCGGGATGTTGGGCCGATAATTATTACATCATAGCCAATGCCAATCATTTAATAAAGGGCGGTCAGAATATCTTGGCAAATGATACGGAATTAAGTGAAAATGATAAAGCTTATATCAATCATTATGTAGGACAAGCTTATTTTTCCAGAGCTTATGCTTATTTTGAATTGGCCTTGCATTATTGTAAGAACTACGATCCCGCATCTGCCGGAAGTGATTATGGAATACCTTTGGTTACAGAATATGCGCCTAGTTCGGATTATTCCAAATATCCCGGTCGTAGCAGCCTGAAAGAAACTTTCGATTTTATCGTAAAAGATCTGGAACAGGCTTCCAACTTAGTAGGAATTCAAGGAGAAGCCCAGTCTGCATATATTACTTTAGATGTAGTTGAAGCTTTAAAGGCACGTGTCTATTTGGAAATGGAAGATTATCAAAATGCTGCGGCTGCTGCACAAGGATTAATCAATAGCAAGCGCTATACTTTGATATCTGATGGAGATGCGTATAAAAAGATGTGGTTGAACGATGTTGGTACAGAAGCTATCTGGCAGTTCGCAATGTCAAAGACAGAAACCGGTTCAAACGCTTTAGGTAGTTCTTTTATGGGAATAGTTGACAAACTGCCTCGCCCTAGTTATTTACCTGTTAAGTCTGTTTTAAATTTGTACGATAAGGAAAATGACATCCGTTACGATGCTTATTTCACAACCGGATTGATTGACCGTCAAGTAGGTGATGATATTGAGGTCACTTATTGTAGTAAATGGCCGGGTAATCCTGAATTATATGAAGGAAAATCCAATAATGTCAATAAGTTAAAAGCTTTCCGTATTTCTGAAATGTATCTGATTGCTGCTGAGGCTTATGCAATGTTGAATCAAGAAGATAAAGCTTCAGAGATGTTGAATGAACTAAAAAAGATACGTATCAAAGGATGGACTGAAACAGTTTACAATGGCGCAGCTTTGATGCAGGAAATTCAGGATGAACGCGTACGAGAATTGTTTGCTGAAGGCAATAGATTGTTTGACATGAAGCGTTGGAAAATTGGTATGAAGCGTAGCTCATCTGATGCTCAAAGAGACGATTATTTGCCTGCTTTGGGTACTGATATTGAAAAAGAAGCTACAGATAATCGTTGGGTATGGCCTATTCCGAAGGATGAAATGGATAGTAATCCACAACTGAAAAGGCAACAGAATCCTGGATATTAATGTAAAAGCTTACTGAATATAATAAAAGGTCGTGTTTTATGATAACACGGCCTTTTTAAGTTGAGTACATTATAGTTATAAAATTCCCACGATATTGCAAGAATAAGTTCTATTCAGAGCTGTTTTAGCATATCAGAACTCTGATTTATGGTAGAATATTAGTAGAAAATATTTCATAATATTGCTTATTTGGTACTTTAAATGAAGGGGAAACACTTGGAGATAGCGTACCAAAGTATTGATTATCAGTAAAATAAATAATTATTTAGTTCTGCAAAAACTTTGGTAATTTCATTTATAGGTATGCAATCTCAGGAAGTGTCTATTAAGCCAACAATAAACATTGTTTTAAAACCTGATACAGAAACACTTGACGAAGTTGTAGTTATCGCTTATGGTACAGCTAAAAAAGAATCTTTAACAGGTTCTATTTCCGTTGTAGATAATAAAAAAATAGAAAAACGCATCACAACAAGTGTTACCGGTGCGTTAGAAGGAGCCGCACCGGGTGTGCAAGTTAACAACACCTATGGAGAACCGGGGAAAGCTCCATCTATCCGTATCCGTGGTTTCGGTACATTAGTCAGCGGAGCTTCAGAACCACTTTATGTGGTAGATGGTGTTCCTTTTGATGGAAATATGGCTGAACTAAATTCTAATGACATTGCAAGTATGTCTATTTTAAAAGATGCTGCATCAGCCGCTTTATATGGTAACCGAGCAGCTAACGGTGTTGTCCTAATCACAACCAAAAGCGGACATGCTACCAACAAACCAAGCATTACACTACAAATGAATCAGGGTATTTATAATCGTGGTATTCCTGAATATGACCGTTTGGATGCCGACCGCTGGATGGAAGCTTCTTGGATGGCAAAAAAATATGCCATGATGTCTAATAAAGGTATGAGTGCAACAGAAGCCGGACAATATGCGACTGAACATCTTATTACAGAATCCATCGGACGCAATATCTATAATGCAGCAGACAATCAATTATTTGATGCCAATGGTAAACTGACAGCATCTCGCTTATCCGGTTATGATGATTTAGATTGGGCAGATGCCATTGAGCGCAATGGTCATCGTCAAGATTACAACTTGTCGGCCTCTACTTCCGGTGAAAAATACAGTATATATTCTTCAATTGGTTATCTGAAAGAGAAAGGTTATGTAAAAGCAACAGATTATGAACGCTATTCCGGCCGTATCAATTCTACATTTACACCGAATAAATGGTTTAAAGGAGGTGTGAACCTGACCGGTTCGTGGACTAAGCGTAACTATAATGACAATGCCACCGGTAGTTATTATTCCAATCCGTTCTACATTACTCGCTATATGGCACCGGTGTATCCTGTGTATATGCATAATGCTGATGGTAGTTACCAACTGGATGAAAATGGTGAAAAGATTTATGATACAACTTCTCCATATTTGGGCAACCGTAATATCGCTTATGAAATGTTGTTCAATAAAGAAGAAAGCATTCGTAATGTATTAGGAGGACAAGCTTTTGCCACGATTACATTACCGTTAGGATTGTCTGTCACAGTAAAAGGAGACTTAAACAACAGTACAAGTAATAACAAAAAATATGATAATCCCAAAATCGGTGATGGTGCTACCAATGGTGGTCGTCTGACAAGCTATGCATATCAATACCGCACAGTAACCTTACAGCAAATATTAAATTGGAATTATCAATTCAAAGAAATACATAATATAGAAGCCATGATTGCTCATGAAAGTTATAGTTGGGAGCGTAAATACACATCCGGCATGAATACCGGTATGGCTGTAGACGGCAATTTAACAATGGGCAATTTCCTAACCAACTCTTACTTCAACGGTAGCGATGATGAAGACAAGACGGAATCTTATTTGGCACGTGTAAAATACAACTATGATAATCGTTATTTCATCGAAGGTTCTTTCAGGCGTGATGGTTCTTCACGCTTCCATAAAGACAACCGCTGGGGTAACTTCTATTCGGTAGGTGCTAGTTGGAATATGAAAAATGAAGCCTTCTTAAAAGATGTGGAATGGGTTGATCATTTAAAAATGCGTGCTTCATATGGTGAAGTGGGTAACAATATGGGGGTCAGCTATTATGGGCACATGGCTTTATACACCATTGATAAGAATGGTGGCAATCCTGCTCTATTGAAAAAGTCATTGGCAGCTCCCGATATAAAATGGGAAACTACCCAAACCGTGGATGTGGCTGTAGAAGGCCGCTTGTTTAACAAGCTAAACTTCCAAATCGGTTATTTCGACAAGCGTTCTAAAGATTTGCTGTTCGAAGTCCGCTTACCTCTGTCAGCCGGTTCTTATCCATGGCAGGACAAGGTCATGAACTTGACACAATACAAAAATATTGGAACCGTTTCCAACCGAGGCTGGGAAATCTCATTAAATGCAGACGCCATAGACAGTAAAGATTGGAAATGGAACATTGGCGTTGATGCCACTTTCTTGAAAAACAAAATCGTAAAATTGCCTGACGGAAAAGACATTCTGCACGGTATGCAGAACTATTCGGAAGGTCATTCTATTTATGAATTCTATACATACCACTTTGAAGGAGTAGACCAATTGACCGGTACTTCTCTTTATACACTTGATCCGGAACAGAAAGTTAAAGCTGAAGAGGCAGGTGCTTTAGTAAATATCAATGGACAAGATTATGCCACTGCTACCTCTTATGCTCAACGTAAATGGGCAGGCAGTGCACTCCCCACTGTATATGGTTCTATCAGTTCTGCCCTATCATGGAAAAACTGGAATCTGAACATGTTGTTCACTTATTCTTTAGGTGGAAAAACATACGATGGTTCTTATAGCAGCTTAATGGGTGTATCCGAATCAGGTGCCGCAGGTAGTGCTTACCACAAGGACATCTTAAATTCTTGGAACGGTGCTCCGGCAGGTATGACCGAAACTTCTCCTAACCGTATTGACCCGAATGGTATTCCTCGTATAGATTACTACAAATCTTCTGATTTGAATGCTACCAGCGACCGTTGGTTGGTAAGTTCTTCTTACTTGGTATTCAAAAATCTGAGTTTATCTTATGAACTACCCAAAAAGTGGATGAAGAATTTAGGCATTGAAGGGTTGATGTTGAATGCCGGTGTAGAAAATCTTTTTACACTAACTGCACGTAAAGGTTTAAACCCACAATATTCTTTCAATGGTGGTTCGGATGACACCTATGTAACCGCCAGAGTTTATAACTTTGGATTAACTGTAAAATTCTAAAGAAATAACTTTTAAAAACAGACATAGAATTATGAAAAAATATATTCAAAAATTGTTTGTAGGTAGTCTAATGGCAGGTACCTTGTTGGTTTCCTCTTGTGCAAGCGACTATCTGGACACAGCTCCCACAGACTCTACCGGTTCTGCTGATGCCATCGGAACAACCGACAATGCCATAAAGGCACTGAATGGTATTGCCAAACTCATGAGCACCCAACATTACTATTTCGGTCAAGGCTTTGCCGGAGAAAACAATATCATTGCTCATTATGAAAATTATCCGAGCGAAAACTATCTGTATAACTTATATGCATCCGGCTGGTCACCTATTCATAATCAAGAGTTTCATACACGTACTAACTCTATTTACGATGCTTATGCGTGGTATTACTATTATTCTATAGTAGGCAATGCCAACACAATTCTGGCAAACATAGATAACGCAGAAGGCACTGAAAGTGAAAAGCAATTTATAAAAGCTTCGGCACTAACATTCAGAGCCTATGCTTTTGAAAAATTAGTGCACTATTATTGCTGGCGCTGGCAAGACTCCAACAATGGTGCATCACAAGGTTTAATACTTCGTTTAGACGAATCAACTAACGGAATGCCTTATTCTACATTGGCTGAAACTTATACCCAAATTTATAAAGATTTGGATGAGGCTATCAGTTTATATGGCGAAAGTGGCATGAATAGAAAAGAAGGCGATGTATGGATGCCGAATGTTAACGTTGCCCATGCCATATATGCTCGTGCTGCACTGACAAAACAGGATTATGCCAAAGCTTTAAGCGAAGCAAAATTGGCGCGTGAGGGCTATCCATTGATGAACAATACAGAATACTATGCAGGTTTCTGCAACCCTACAGGTGAATGGATCATGGGTAGCTTTGGAGGTTCACAGGAAAACAACTGGTATTGGAGCTACGGAGTGCAATTTGCCTGCAACGGTTACTATGCCAGCACGCAACAGACCGGTGCCGGAGCTATCGGACGCGAATTAATTAACCGCATCCCCAACAATGATGCCCGTAAAGCTTTATTTCTCACCGAAGACAAATTCCCGGGCTACAACTTCAATGATGGTTCAGTCATGGACTTAACATATGGCATTTTAGGTATGGGTGAAAAAGAAAAAGAAGCCGATGCTCTATGGGATGAAGCCGCAGCTTATTGTAAAAAGATGGCTGTCAGTGGACTGACTGCTCCTTATGAAGCTGGTTATATGTACTTAGGAGGACAATTAAAGTTCTATGTATTCGACACTCCGGGTGTAGGTTACTTACCTTTTATCCGTTCTTCCGAAATGGTATTGATAGAAGCGGAAGCCAACTACTTTCTAAACAACGAAGCAGCTGCACAGGCGGCTTTAGTAGAGCTGAATGCTACTTCCGGACGTAATGCAGAATATACTTGTAACAAAACCGGAGATGCGTTATGGAACGAAATCATGGACTATCGTGAACTTGAACTATGGGGAGAAGGCTTTGCATGGAGCGACTATAAACGCTGGAATCGTGATGTCATTCGCAATGGCTTTGACAAAGGTGGCAATGCACACATCTCTATTGCTACGACTATTCCGGCAAGCGGCGCCAACAAATGGACATGGGATGTTCCTTTGAACGAAACTGATTACAATGATGAACTGAAAGTTAGCGGTAACTAACAGTTAATCATCGACTACAAAAAAGAGAGTGTCAAAAATGCTTTTATTAATTTGCCTTTGACACTCTCTTCGTTTTCTCTTATAATATCTTCCCTATTTCATTCCAATCCTCCATTATCCCTGTAGGCTGAAAAGAAAACTTCGTTGTTTTTTTTACATTATAGAATACTTGTCCGAGCCCTGCATCCTTGGCACCAGCTATATCATTCTCCCAATTATCCCCTATCATCAAAGAAGTATGCAATTCTGACTGAGTGGCTGACATCGCAAAGTAAAATATTTCAGGAAAAGGTTTATGCACACCGATATCCTCCGACAAAACTACTTTTTTAAAGTATTTATCAACTCCCGCCGAACGCATTTTTTGTTCTTGCAACTCTCTAAAACCATTGGAAAGGATATACAAATTGTATTTTGAAGACAAATATTCCAATGCTTCAACCGCATGAGGCATTGTCTTCTTCTTGTACACTATTTCTGCAAAAAAATCATCCGAATATGCTTTTACCAATGCTTTATCTTCAACACCTACCTGTTGCAGAGGATAAGAAAAGCGCATATCATTCAACTCATCTTTTGTGATATGTCCGGCACCATATTCTCCCCAAAGTATTTCATTTCGCCCACTATATATGGTATAAAACTGATGAAAGGAGTCAAAGTATCGCTCAAAATGATACTTTTCATACATGTCCTGAAACGTATCGCGGGCATTTTCCGAAAATGCCCAAACCGTATCATCCAAATCTATAAATATGCTCTTATACATATACATTCAATAATTATAAAAAAGGGGTTGTGCCTGATTGAGACGCAACCCCTTTACGGGATAATTTATATATTATTTTATTTTACCTGAATAACAAGGTATCTTGATACACTCCAAAACTGACTAGGATTAGTTATCTTCAAAGTTAACTGCCCTTTTGCATCCTTCACCAATTCGTATGAACCTGCAGGATGAGTGGTCAATAGTTCTGCACGTTTTGAATACAATTTGATTTCCTTGTCTGTACGAATATCAATCTGAGTAAAATAATCTTTATTGAAATCGTCATTTTTAAGCACGTCACCATTCTTAAGAATTTTCTGATCTTTCAATTCCGATTTTGTACCAAAGACAAACCATGCAGTATTCAAAGCTTTATCCTGACTGGCAACAGTAGCAGATTTAGCTTCATTCTCAGCTGTCAAATCACTTACATTTTGGCTTAATCCGGCCACTGCATCATCCAATTCTGCTATACGAATATTCTTTGAAGCAAGCTCTGCCTGTAAAGTCTCAATCTGTTGTTGTTTAGCCTCTAATTCCTTAGTCAAATTGGCAATAGCTTTTTTCAACTGTGCAGAATTATATTTACTGTTCTTCAATTGCTCTTCCAACTTAGCAATCTGTTCGCGGTTAGCCTGTAATTTTTCACTAATAAAACGAATATCATCTTTTATCTTATTTGCACTGTTTTCACGAATAGAGCCACTCTGCAAATCAACACGGTTTTCAGCTTCGTTTATTTGTCGGAAACCTTCCTGAACCTCATTAAATGCACCCATAATTTCGTCCAATTCTGCATTTCTGCTGGACAGTTCTACCATTAAAGAATCATTCTGAGCCTTCATAGCCTCATTTTTTGCTCCGTTACCGCAAGAGCTCAACAGGGCAACAGACAACAATGATAAAATTACTAACTTTTTCATCTGCTTTACTTTTTAAAGTTCATTATTTTTAGTCCTCTTTTCCACCGAGCACAATGACAATCTCGCCACGTGGCTCGTTCTCTGTGAAATGCGCTATAACTTCTGTCAATGTACCCCGTACACTTTCTTCGTGCATTTTAGAAATCTCACGACATACGGAAACAGGCCTGTCGGCACCGAAAAACTCGGCAAATTGAGTCAAGGTTTTCACTAAACGATAAGGTGACTCATAGAATATCATCGTCCTCTTCTCTTCCTGTAAAGAAGTGAGCCGAGTAACCCGACCCTTCTTTTGAGGCAGGAAACCTTCAAAACAAAAACGTTCATCAGGCAAACCGGAGGCAACCAATGCCGGCACAAAAGCTGTAGCTCCCGGCAAACATTGCACCTCAATACCATTCCTTACACATTCCCGTACAACTAAAAATCCGGGATCAGAAATTCCGGGAGTGCCGGCATCAGATATCAACGCTACAGTTTCGCCTGCTTTGATTCTATTGACAACGCCTTCAACCGTTTTATGTTCATTGAATTTATGATGGGACTGCATCGCATTCTTTATTTCATAATGTTTCAAAAGAATGCCGGAAGTACGAGTATCTTCAGCCAATATGAGATCAGCCTCTTTCAGCACGCGAATAGCGCGAAATGTCATATCTTCCAAATTCCCCACGGGAGTAGGCACTACATACAGTTTTCCCATAAAAAACACTCCTAATTCTGTTATATGATGACAAATGTAGAAAGAAATCAAATGTATAAAGTTAATTGATGCTATTATTTAACAGATGTTGCACATTCCTTTAACATTATATCTTTTATTAATAAAAATATTAGGGATTATAGCCCTTTTTTGGGGTACAAATAGTACATTTGCAGCCGTAACTAAAACCAATTATCACTATTTAACCATGGTAGTTTTTTCAGAAGACCACATACAAGAGACACGTAGAAGAGGAAGAATAGAAGTAATTTGCGGTTCCATGTTCTCAGGCAAAACGGAAGAACTTATCCGACGGCTGAAACGTGCCAAGTTTGCCCGCCAAAGAGTGGAAATATTTAAACCGGCCTTGGATACCCGATACTCTGAAGAGGAAGTTGTATCACATGACAGCAACTCCATTGCCTCCACCCCTATTGATACTTCCGCCAGTATCTTATTATTCTCTTCAGATAAAGATGTAATAGGAATAGACGAAGCACAGTTTTTCGACGAAGGGTTAATAAACGTATGCAATCAGCTGGCCGACAGCGGAGTGCGTGTTATTGTAGCCGGATTGGATATGGATTTCAAAAGAATTCCGTTCGGACCTATTCCGGCTCTATGTGCCATTGCAGATGAAGTAACCAAAGTCCATGCTATCTGTGTAAAATGCGGTAATTTAGCTTATGCTTCTCATCGCATAACCAAAAGTGACAAAAGAGTACTGCTCGGCGAGAAAGCCGACTATGAACCATTGTGCCGTGAATGTTACAGGAAAGCTATTGAGGAAGAACAAACCATCCAATAAGTCCACATCATTATGTTACAGAAGAAAATAACATTTGACAGTTTTATCCGTGGTATTCTAAGCGGAATTGTCATTATAGGAATACTCTATTTAGTCAATCGCTTAAGCGGAGTATTACTTCCATTTTTCGTTGCGTGGCTCATCGCCTACCTTATTTATCCTATGGTTACTTTCTTTCAGTATAAATTGCGGTTAAAAAATAGAGTCATTTCTATTTTTGCTGTTATGCTGGTATTAATATGCATCGGTATTCTGACATTTATTGGACTGGTTCCTCCTATTGTAGAAGAATTCGGAAAATTAAAAGAACTGCTCACCGATTACTTTGTGGAAGGTTCAAAACAAGCAGCCATCCCCGGTACCGTGGCCAATTTTATTAAAGAACATATCGATATGCTTAAAATAAATGAGGCTTTGAATGAAGACCGTATTGCTCAAACCATACGCGATGTACTGCCTCAGGTATGGGCTATCTTTACACAGTCAGTCAATGTGGTCGTGAGTATATTTACCTCTTTTATCATACTGCTCTATACTTTTTTCATTCTGCTGGATTATGAAGCCATAGCCAAAGGCTGGATAAAATTAGTTCCTGTAAAACATCGCGATACGACCATCAAAATAGTAAATGATGTACAAGAAGGCATGAACAAGTACTTCCGTGGACAAGCAGTGGTAGCTTTTTGTGTAGGCATTTTATTCAGTATCGGTTTTCTGATTATTGATTTCCCACTGGCAATCGGCTTCGGATTGTTTATCGGTCTACTCAATATGGTACCTTATTTACAACTCATTGCTTTTATCCCTACCATACTATTAGCATTGCTCAAAGCTGCCGATACCGGAGAAAATTTCTGGTGGATATTATTTTGTGCATTTTTAGTCTTTTGCATTGTACAGGTCATACAAGACGGATTGATTGTTCCCAAAGTAATGGGGAAAATAACCGGTCTGAACCCTGCTATCATTCTTTTGTCCTTGTCTGTTTGGGGAGCATTGATGGGAATTGTAGGAATGATTATCGCCTTGCCGTGCACCAGCTTAATGCTTTCCTATTATCAACGATACATTCATATAAAAGAAAAGGAATTTTCGAGTGACAACAACACGCCTGATAATCAATAGATAACAGAACTTATTAAAAAATAAATCAAAAAAAGTAAGCAATATATTTGGAAGTTTAAACAAAAACGCCTACCTTTGCACTCGCAATTCGGAAGAATAGCAATAACAAAGGATTGATTCGCTAGCTCAGCAGGTAGAGCACAACACTTTTAATGTTGGGGTCCTGGGTTCGAGCCCCAGGCGGATCACCAAAGAATCAGAGAGTTACACAAAAGTAACTCTCTTTTTTTATACCTGAATTGCATTGGTTTACCGACTCAAGGGGGCTCAGTTTGGTTCAGTAGATTTTTCGGCTCAGTCTGAAAACTTGGGGGAATTAGGGTGTCTGTAAGAACAGACATTATTTGCTATTGATTGAAGATAGAAGTATTCAAGCAGCATAGAGCCACTAATGATTGTTCTCATGAAACTCCCATTGTTCCCACGAATTTACATCTTTTTGAAAGACATTTCAATATGAACTGCTTTGTGACAAAGTTCCGGTAGCCTTTAAATATTCCACATAATTCAAATACAGACGGAAATGAGCATCCACTTGTACACTATAAGCCTGTTGCCATAAAGTTTGAGCTTCAAGATAATCCGATAAAGTTTCTAAACCCACCTCATACTGCTTCTTACTCACCCTCATATTCTCTTCTGCCTGTTGCAAAGAACGGTCGGAAAGTTCACTTTCTAAGCGAGCCTCATCCAAATTGTTAGCAGCCAAAGTCAATTCCAACAGCATTTTCTCATTCATATCAGCCTGCTCCAAACGAGTCTGTTCCAACTTAGCTTTGGCGGCATGCACTTTGTTGATACGCTCTCCAAAGTGAAAAAGAGGAACGCTGACATTCAATAAGACTGAAAATCCTCCTTTATACAAAAATGTTTCATCATTTACTTCCAAACCATGAATATAATTATATGAGCCTTTAACACCAACCTTAGGCAACAGTTCGCTACGATTCAATTTCACTTGCTGTTTTGCCATAGCTACTTGTTTATTTAAAATGCCATATTCAGGACGAGCCGTAATATCCGATACCTGCATCATTATATTCTCTTTCACTTCAGGATAGTCTCCCGACACCTGTATATCTGCAATTAAAGGTTTACCAATAAAATGACACAAATTCATTGTTGCCAAGCGCAATGCGTTCTCTGCTTTGCGCATATTGAGTTCACTTTCATTCAATTTTACCTGCACTTTCAGCACGTCATTCTGAGGCTTTAACCCATGACGATATGCACTTTCCACATTCTTATGCAACTCAACCAGCACAATATGATACCTATCGGCCACATTCTTCATTTCCCTAGCTTTAACTACTTGGGCATATGCCTTATCGGTATTCAAAATAACTGTGGTAGCCGTCAGGGTTTCATTCATTTGCGCCATCTCCTTGCCCAATACAGACATTTTATAAGCCGCCGTAATTTTTCCACCCATATAGAGAGGTTGTTCAATTTCCACTCCTCCCATATAAATAAGCCCGATTTTATACTTTAAATCAATTCCCGGGAAATAAGAGAAACCGCCATTGGGCAGAAATTGACCGGATGAATTAGGCATAAACACCGGCAGATTTCCTCCTTCTATACCATAATGTCCACTGGCACTGCTATAAATACCGGTCCCACTCGCCGTAAAATTCGGAAAGAAATTTCCTTTATAACTTTTAGCCATATATCGCGCGCTTTCTGTCTGCCGGACAGAAGCTGCCATTTCTTTATTATATTGAAGAGCCATCTCACGACATTGCTTCAAGCTCAACACCTCTTGAGAAAATAAAGCTGATGAGCAAAATAAAGTACCAATCAAAATAGATATCTTTTTCATTTGTCAGTCTGTTTTATATGAAAAAATAATGCATAAAGAACAGGTATAAACAGTAATGTTATGAGTGTACCAAACAGTAATCCTCCCATGATGGCGGCTGCCAATGAACCAAACATGGCATCTGTCAGCAAAGGAATCATACCTAAGATGGTAGTCAGAGAAGCCATCATCACAGGACGTAAACGACTTTGCGAACTATCGATTAATGCTGCTGTCGGTTCAACTCCCCGGTTTATCTGCAACGTTATTTCATCCATCAACACAATACCATTTTTAATCAACATACCTATCAATCCCAGCGTCCCCACTATCGCAACAAAATTGAAAGTCTTTCCAGTGAGCAGCATGACTGCCACCACTCCCACAAAGACAAGAGGAATACAACAGAAAATAATAATCGGTTTGCGATAATCTTTAAACAACATAATCAGGATAGCAATCATCAGGATAATAGCCAATGGAAAATTCTTGAATAAATATTTCATAGAATCCGTACTGGCTATTTTTTCTCCTTGCCAACACAATGTATAACCTTCGGGCAAAGGAATATTTTCTATCTGCGAAGCAACAGCCAAACGTGCTTGTTCCGTTTCAAGTCCCGGAGCCGGTGAGCACTGCACACGCTGGCTTCTCTGTCCGTTATAACGCGGAACCACCGGGTCTTCCCACCTTACGTCCACTCCTTTACTAATTTGTTTCAATGGAGTGCTGCCCATAATACCTTCCACTAGTTCTTCTTTTGACAGTGAACCCGATTTCAACTTTACCATCATTTCTTCATTCAGCAGACCATTGAGTGACGGTATAGAAGAAAACACCTGTGTATTACCTAAATCTTCTATCGGATTCCCTTCTTCATTCAAACATCTCAAATAGATTGTATTGGCATGAATTCCCTCATAAAATGAACCGATGGGAATTCCTCCGGTAGCTGTCAGTAAAGAGAGACTGACATCGTTGCGGCTCAACCCCAAAGCACGTGCGGCCGGCTGGTCATATTCTATTGTCAGCACCGGAACCTGCGGCTCCCAATCTGTCGTCACAAGGCGTACCTCAGGAGTATTTTCCATAATATGACGTGCACTGTCTGCCAAACGGTGCAACACCGCCGGGTCGGGTCCCATAAACTGTGCCTCAATAGGATACTTCTTGAACATCAGGTTATAACGCTTTAAATTGACATACGCATCAGGATATGCCTGCGACAGATAAGACTGAATCTCGTCCATATTATCCACCAATTCTTCCGGTGAAGTAAAGTCTATAATCAGTTCCCCATAAGAAAGAGAAGGATTAGCAATACTCCGCACCAAATTATAACGTCCGGGAGTTCCGCCAACAGAAGTCGTAACATGGGTTATTTCCTTCCTGCTCTTCAAATACGTCTCTATTTCCCGCAAATCATGGACAACTCGCGTCGAATTAGTCCCTTCAGGCAATTTATACTCCATATAAAGCTGATTGTAAACCATATCGGGGAAGAATCCTTGTTTCATATAACCATATCCCCAAAGAGAGAGCCCCAATAGACCAACCATGGCAAATACAAAGCTCCAGCGATGAGACAAGCCAAAGTAAAGAGCAGCTCTCAGATAAGCATAAACACGCCCTTTATACACACGGGCATTCGTTTCTCCTGTTGTCATTTCACTCTTCAGTCTCCTGTTTGCCATCAGAGGAACATGAATTAACGCCAATACCCAACTCAACAATAGCGATACCGCCAATACGATAAAGAGATCGCGCGTATAGACTCCTGCTGTATCCGGTGACATATAAATAGGCAAGAAAGCAATGATGGCAATCAGAGTGGCCCCCAATAACGGCATCGCCGTTTGTCTTCCGATGGCTGTCATCGCCTCCATACGAGGTTTACCTGCCTTCAGATCGACCAAGATACCATCGATAATTACAATGGCATTATCTACCAGCATCCCCATTGCCAGCACAAATGCCGCCAAGGACACACGCTGCATCGTGCCGCCGGCAGACAGCAAGAACAGAAATGAACCAAATACCGTTACCACCAGGCTGATTCCAATGATAACCCCACTCTTGAAGCCCATTGCCAACATCAAAATGAGTACAACTATAATCACAGACTCTATTAAGTTGATAACAAATGTACCCAACGAATCACCCACACGCTCCGGCTGATAAAACACTTTATGACACTCCACTCCTGCCGGTAAGCGGCTTCCTTTCAAATCGTCAAGCTTCTTTGCCACCGCACTGCCTACCTTGATGATATCCGTACCGCTGGAAGCAGCTACCAACAGTCCCAAAGCCTGCTCACCATCATAAAACAATTCATTACGTGTGGGATTCTCATAACTCTTTTCTATTCGCGCTATATCACGCAAACGTAACTGATCATCATCGTGTCCCTGAATAAGCATTTTTCCGATATCATCTACCGTCTTAAACTTATCGTTGACCGTTACACGAATACGATTATCTCCATTCTCATAATACCCCGTATAAGTCGTTTTGTTCTGCCCGTTCAATGTGGCAAGCACTTCGGCAGGCTTCACTCCCAAATTTGCCATCCGGTCTTGCAACAAAGAGATATTGATACATTCCGGTCTTGTGCCGTAGAGTTCTACCCTGTCCACCCCCTCAAGGTCACTAACTTCCCTCTTGATAAGTTCGGCATAATCAGACAACTCCCTATCCGTCAACCCATCTCCGGTCAAAGCATAAAACATGCCATATACATTGCCAAAGTCATCTTTCACCATTGGTGCGCTTGCCCCCGGAGGAAGCGAAGCACAGGCATCTCCCACTTTGCGACGCAACATATCCCAACATTGCTCCACATCCTCATCCTTCACCGTACTCAACAATTCTATCTGAATAATAGATAAGTCATTATAAGAATAACTCTCCACATTATCTATATTACCCATGGTACGGATATTTTTTTCCAACACATCCGTTACTTCCAACTCCACCTGATGCGCCGATGCTCCCGGATAAGTGGTAACCACCATCGCCAATTTCACTTTAACCTCCGGGTCTTCCAGCTTACTCATCTCATAGCAGGAATAAACACCTCCCAAAAGAAGGACAGCCACCAAGAAATAAACCAGATTACGGTTTTGAAATGCCCACTTACTAATATCCATTATAACAGCCCTCCTACATTAGTTGATGTAATAGGCGGCAACGGTTTCACCACCTCGCCATCCTCTATATGATGCACTCCCGATGACACGACAAGTTCTCCCGGCTGCAATGCATCCGAAGTTATCACACTGCGTCCATTGGTCAGCAGTCTGAGTACAGTCACTTCACAACTTCTCACCGTTCCTTTCGACGGGTCATAAACAAAGACTGCTGCCTTTCCATTCTTTTGCAAAACAGCCCCGCTTGACACTGACAGAGAATGCATATCACCTGCACTGCAAAAAACAGTAACCATAGTATTCATTCCCGGGGACGGAAAAGGCTTACCATCCTGCACTATTCTCAATCTCATAGAATATAACTGATTGGCATTTGCCTTGGGGGTGATACTGATACATTCCAACGGATAAAACTTGCCCGGATAAATATCAAATGTAGCATGATAACGGATAAACTGTGTACGACGAATATATTCTGCTGCCGGCAGATTTATTTCCACTTCCGGTGCTCCTTGGCTGATCATCGAAATAACCGGCATCCCCGCCCCCACCGTTTCATGTTCATCAAACAAATGCTTTTGTACGAATCCGTCAAACGGAGCATAGAGATTAGTATATTCCAACTGATCCTTGTGGTGTTGATACTTGGCAGTTATCTGCTTCAGCCCATACACAGCCTTGTCATTGGCATTGGGAGTCGTTCCATTATCCTTATAAAGAGCCATCACACGTTCTGCCTCAGCCTTAACCTGCTGATATTCGGCCTCGGTAGCTTCCAGCTGAATCCGATAATCGGTAGGATCAAGTTGTGCCAACAACTGACCTTTCCTTACCCGGGCTCCGTCTTCCACACAAATTTTGCCTATCGTTCCGCTTACTCTGAAAGACAGATTAACGTCCTGAGCAGCTTTTACCTTCCCCGGAAACTGCAAAGGAGTTTGCCCTTCGACAGAAAAAACTGTGTCTATTTTTACTGTCTGCATTCTTCTAGTCTCTTTGCTATTATGACTGCAAGAAGCCGACATTACCATAAACGCACCTAAAATAATACAACAAAATAATTTCATAGATTTAAGTTTTAGTGTTTTCCTGCAAATGTACTCTACTTAAATGAAGTAACAAAGGTCTATATACCAAATTAACTGTTCTATTTATCAATTTCTTCTATAAATTAATACAGAACAGAAAGAAAGTTTTTCCGATTTACCTGTTCTATTTTACGCTTTTAAATATAAATAATACCGATAACTTGGTCATCTTTAGAATAATAAATACCTTTGCGACCCTAATTTTAAAAGCAATGAAAATCGATATAACTAGACATACTCATCTAACCATTCTTTTTATACTGTTCCTTTCCATTTGCAGAACTACCCTTGCACAAGAAGCAAACAGCGATTCTATCGTAATCAGCTACCTGCAAGAATCAGGCATCCCCATCACCCAAAACAATCGCCTGAAACTGTTAAAAAGCGGACATACCAAATTTATCGACCTCTTTGAAGAAATAAGAAAAGCCAAGCATCACATTCATTTGGAATACTTTAACTTCCGTAATGACTCAATTGCTAATGCCCTGTTCGATTTATTAGGCGAAAAGGTAAAAGAAGGAGTGGAGGTACGAGCCATGTTCGATGCATTTGGCAACCTCTCAAACAACAAGCCTCTGAAAAAAGAGCATCTGAAAGCCATACGCAAAAAAGGAATTGAAATAGTGAAGTTTGATCCTTTTAAATTTCCGTATATTAACCATGCCCTGCATCGTGACCATCGCAAAATAGTGGTAATAGACGGCAAAGTGGGCTATACCGGAGGAATGAATATAGCCAATTATTACATTAAAGGTCTGCCTGAAATAGGTGATTGGAGAGATATGCATGTCCGCATCGAAGGTGATGCCGTAAACAATCTTCAGGATATCTTCCTTACAATGTGGAATAAAAGCACCAAACAGCATATCGGAGGAGCAATGTACTACCCTTTGCGAAATGATTCCATTGATACCGGTGGCAAGACGGTAGCAATAGTCGACCGAGTACCGCGGAAAAGCCCCAAAATAATGCGCCGTATGTATGTTAAGTCATTAGACGCCGCACAACATAAAGTGCAGATTGTAAATCCCTATTTCACACCCACCCACAGTATAAAGAAAGCTATCAGACGAGCATTGAAACGTGGAGTAGAGGTGGAAATAATGATTCCCGGCAAATCAGACATCCCCTTTACCCCTGATGCAGCTTTTTACACTTCAAACAAACTCAGAAAAAAAGGAGCTGAAATCTATATCTATAACGGAGGGTTCCATCATTCTAAAATCATGATGGTAGATAGTTTGTTTTGTACCGTGGGCAGCACAAATTTAAATAGTCGGAGTTTGCGTTACGATTACGAAGTAAATGCCTTTATCTTTGACAAAGAAACAACCCACGAATTGAGCAGTATGTTTGAAGATGACAAGAAAGACAGCACATTGCTCACCAAGGAAGAATACAAAAAGCGTTCCGCATGGAAACGCTTTGTTGGCTGGTTCGCCAATATGTTTACACCCTTCCTTTAAATAAACAGTTTTTTACTTTGGCAAAAAACACGGTTTTACATCAATGAAAGTTTTTTCCTGCCTTATGGTTTTCACCTTATTATAAGGCAGAGAAAAAATAAATCCTCTTTTCACCTCCTTAAACTACAATATTTTTCTTATTTTTGCCCCAATATGTAATTTTGCCGTAGAAGGCACAAGAGACGAGATATAAGAATGAGAGTAGTTGACTTAATAAAAAGCACCGATAAAACGGCGTTTTCTTTTGAGATATTGCCCCCTTTGAAAGGAACGGGCATTGAGAAGCTTTATAAGACGGTGGATACATTGCGTGAATTTGACCCTAAGTACATCAATATCACCACCCATCGCAGCGAATATGTATACAAAGACCTTGGAAATGGTCTTTACCAACGCGCACGTATGCGCCGCCGTCCCGGAACGGTTGCCGTAGCTGCCGCACTGCAAAACAAATACAATATAACAACTGTGCCACATATCCTATGTAGCGGATTTACCCGCGAGGATACGGAATATGTATTGCTGGACTTACAGTTCTTGGGCATTACCGACTTGTTGGTATTACGCGGTGACAAAGCCAAACACGAATCCGCATTTGTCCCCGAAGGAAACGGATACAGCCATGCATTGGAACTGGAAGGACAAATTAATGATTTCAATAAGGGACTATTCGTCGATGGTTCTCCCATCAAGGTGACAGGAACACCGTTCAGCTATGGAGTGGCCTGCTACCCTGAGAAACACGAAGAATCACCCAATATGGAACAAGATATTTATTGGCTAAAGAAAAAAGTGGAAGCCGGTGCGGAATATGCCGTAACACAAATGTTCTATGACAACCGTAAGTACTTTGAGTTTGTGGAAAGGGTACATAAAGAAGGTATCAATGTACCTATCATACCGGGGATCAAACCTTTCGGCAAATTATCTCAATTGAGCATGATACCGAAAACATTCAAGATTGATCTTCCACAAGAATTGGCCTCAGAAGCCATGAAATGCAAAACCGATGAAGAAGCACGCGCCCTCGGAGTGGAATGGTGCATCCACCAATGCCGCGAATTGATAGCATACGGCGTGCCAAGTATCCACTTCTATACGGTGAGTGCCGTAGAAAGCGTAAAAGAAGTAGCAAAAGTAATATATTAATATAGGCTGATGTTTTTTAAAGATGTAATAGGACAAGAAGAAGCAAAGCAACGGCTTATTGCCGAAGTGAAAGAGGGAAGAATCCCCCATGCCCAACTGATTTGCGGTCCCGAAGGTACTGGAAAGTTACCTTTGGCGATAGCATATGCCCGTTACATTTGTTGTGAAAACCGTGGAGAGCATGATGCTTGCGGCGTATGCCCCAGTTGCACCAAGTTCAACAAACTGGCACATCCCGATTTTCATTTCGTTTTCCCTGTCATCAAGAAAAAAGCCGGAAAGGATACAGTATGCGATGATTTCATATCGGAGTGGCGGCAATTTGTAATGAATAATCCTTATTTCAACCTTAACCATTGGTTAAAAGAGATGGGAGCAGAGAATCAGCAAGCGCAGATATTTGTCAAAGAAAGCGATGAAATTATGCGCAAACTCAGTTTGAAATCCAGTCAGGGAGGTTATAAAGTAATGATTATCTGGCTGCCCGAAAAAATGAACGTAGAATGCAGTAATAAGCTACTTAAACTATTAGAAGAACCGCCGGTACAAACCGTTTTCCTTCTTGTTTCGGAAGAACCGGATGCACTCTTGCAAACAATTCAAAGCCGTACCCAACGATTCAACATTCATGGAATTGATGAAGCAGAAATAGCCCAAGTGCTGCAAAGCAAATACGGATTGCAAGCGCAAGATGCCAATGATATTGCCCACCGCTCTGAAGGTAATTTTTTGAAAGCACTGGAAACCATTCATCTGAGTGAAGAGAACAAACTGTTTTTCGAACTATTTGTCAGTTTGATGCGTCTGTCCTACCAGCGCAAGATACGCGATATGAAACGATGGAGCGAAGGAGTGGCAAGCATGGGACGCGAACGACAAAAAAACTTCCTTACTTATTGCCAGCGCATGATACGTGAAAATTTCATATTCAATTTTCACCGACGAGACCTGGTATATATGAGCAATGAAGAACAAAACTTTTCTACTCGTTTCGCTCCGTTTGTCAACGAACGAAACGTAATGGGAATAATGAATGAACTAAGTGAAGCACAGCAACATATAGAACAGAACGTAAATGCCAAGATGGTATTTTTTGATTTCTCGCTTAAAATGATTGTGCTGCTGGTGCAGAAATAACATATATATAACAACACTATGAATAATGAGTTTAAATTAAAGAACGGAAGCGGCTGTTTGTATTGCAAAGGCTGCGGACGACAGGATAAACAGCTGAATACTTACGACTGGCTGGCTGATATTCCCGGAAATGCCGAGGAACAGGAGATGGTTGAAGTTCAGTTCAAGAATACGCGCAAAGGATATTTCAAGAACAGCAACAAATTGAAGCTGGACAAAGGCGATATTGTTGCCGTGGAAGCAAGTCCCGGACATGATATCGGAGTAGTGACACTGACCGGACGACTCGTTCCACTGCAAATGCGCAAAGCAAACCTGAAACCGGATGTCGAAATTAAACGAATCTACCGCAAAGTAAAACCGGTAGATATGGAAAAGTATGAAGAAGCAAAAGCCAAAGAACATGATACGATGATTCGTTCACGCCAAATTGCGCTGAACCTGAATCTGAACATGAAGATTGGTGATGTGGAATATCAGGGGGACGGCAACAAAGCCATCTTCTACTATATTGCCGATGAACGCGTTGACTTCCGTCAGCTAATTAAAGTATTGGCAGAGACTTTCCGCGTGCGTATCGAGATGAAGCAGATCGGTGCACGGCAGGAGGCCGGACGCATCGGGGGAATCGGTCCCTGCGGTCGCGAACTGTGTTGTGCCACATGGATGACCAACTTTGTTTCTGTTTCTACCAGTGCGGCTCGCTATCAGGACATCTCACTCAACCCGCAGAAACTGGCAGGACAATGCGCCAAACTGAAATGCTGCCTCAACTATGAAGTGGATGCATACGTGGAAGCACAAAAACGACTCCCGAGTAAAGAAATCACATTGGAAACCGTCGACGGCACTTTCTACTTCTTCAAGGCTGATATACTAAAAGGTTCCATTACCTACTCCACCGACAAAAATTTCATGGCAAACATTGTGACAATCCCTGCACGACGAGCCTTTGAAATCATCAATATGAACAGACGTGGCGAAAAACCGGAAAACTTGCTGGAAACCATCAAGAAAAACGAACCACAACAACCGGTTGATTTAGTGGAACAGGAAAGTCTAACCCGTTTTGACAAACGCAAAGGCAATAACAACAATCGTAAAAAGAAAAGAAAAGGAGAAACCAACGGCAATAACGAAGGTACTACCAACGGTAACAAGCCTCAACAGCTCAAAGATAACCAGCCGAAGGGCGAAGGACGTCCACCCAAAGGGGAAAACAGAGCTCCCAAAGGAGAAAACAGAGCTCCCAAAGGGGAAAACAGAGCTTCGAAAGGAGAAGGCCGCCCACCCAAAGGGGAAGGAAGACCTCCACGCGAAAATAAAGAAAACAGAGCAGAGGGAAAACGCAACCGTGAAGACGGCCGCGAGCGCAACCGTAACCGGCGTCCAGGCAATGGCGAGAACACCGCTTCTGCCAACAATAAAAATGGAAATAATAACGGTAACAATGCCCAAACAACTCAGAACAACAATTCCAAGCCACAAGCTCCTGTGGCTGATAAAGAATAAAATAGCTTGCCTGCCGATAATATATTTACTATTGACAGCATGTCACAGTAATACGGTTTATCACTCTTATCAATCCATCCCTACAACGGGATGGAGTAAGAGTGATACTCTTGTTTATACCCTTCCGGCTTCAATACCTGCGGGAACGTATGAAATGACTATCGGCATCAGGCATCAGGAAAGCTATCCGTATCGTGATTTATGGATGAATATCAGCACAAATGTAAAAGACACATCCACCTATACCACAGATACACTGCAATTATTCCTTGCCGATAAAACAGGAAACTGGAACGGAAATGGTCCCGGCGGACTATATCAATTTACCAAGCTCTATACACCCTCTTTTACAATCGCCCAAGACAGTGCTTCCAGAAATATCCGCATCGTTCATATCATGACAGACAATCCACTGAAAGGAATCAGTGATGTCGGCATCCGTTTGGAAAAACCTTAATGACTTCCTCGTGCCGAATCAATGCGCAAAAATACAAAAAGCAGGATGGTGAAACCCCATAAAGAAGAGCCTCCATAACTGAAGAAAGGCAATGGAATACCGATTACCGGCGTTAATCCGAGTACCATTCCTATATTGATAAAGAGATGAAACAGGAAGATGCTCAGCACCGAGTAACCATATACACGTCCAAAGCGTGTGTGTTGTCTTTCGGCAATAACTATCAACCTTAAAATCAGAGTCATAAACAGCAGTAACACAATAGCAGAACCCAGGAAACCTTCCTCCTCACCCACCGTACAGAAAATAAAATCCGTATCCTGTTCGGGAACATATTTCAACTTCGTCTGCGTCCCATTCAGGAACCCCTTTCCCAACAGTCCTCCCGAACCGATTGCAATCTTGCTTTGATTCACATTATACCCGGCCCCTGCCAAGTCCTCCTCCATTCCCAGTACCACTTTTATACGTACTTGTTGATGAGGTTCAAGCACATTTTCAAATACATAGTCGGCAGAAAAAAGGAAACCCACAGAGCCAATAGCAAACAGAGCAATATAAAAATAATCACGCATACGCTCGCGCATGGAAAGGAATATGAGATAAAAAACCAATGCCACACACAGTCCGTACTGAAACCACGTAATATCGAAAGGAATCACATAATAAGAAAAGAGCAACGCCAGTAAGATCCCTCCAGAACCGAAACCGAGAATATACCACACCACCGGCTTCTTCTTACAATAAGAATTAACCAACAAGGCAGACAGTATCGTTATCAACAGCAAGACCGAAAATTCCCCGACCGATGTACAGTCATCTGCCATCATCTCCTGACTAAAACGAATGCCAACCACAAAATAAACCACAGCACAAATCCCGGCAAACAGAATGGAGCCGGGCATTCCTTCCCTGTACAGCATGAAGAAAAAAGCCAGATAGACCAATGCAGAACCTGTTTCACGCTGTAATATAATAAGCAACATGGGCAGTAATATCATCCCCGTTACCGGAAGAGAATACTTCAGCTTACTCATGGTGAATCCATAAACATTCATAAATTTAGCCAAAGCCAAAGCCGTAGCAAACTTGGCAAACTCAGCCGGCTGTAAACTGACAGGTCCAAACTTAATCCATGAATAAGAACCTTTCGTATCCTCGGCCAAAAAAGGAGTGACAAGCAATAGCAACATCATTGCCCCATAAAAAATATAGGCAAACATATCATAAAGCTTATCTTCGAGCATCAACAAAATAAATCCCAACCCCAATGAACAGGAAATCCATACCAACTGCTTACCGGCACGTGTATCGAAACTGAAGAAATCTATTTCACCATAGTCATAACTGGCCCCGCATACACTGAACCAGCCGAAGATAACCAATGCTAAATAGATGCAAATAGTTATCCAGTCTATCGACTTCAACATATTATCGCTCGTGTATGCCATAATCTATCCTCCTGTTTTGTATATCATTAGCTTTCACCTCACTGTCAGGAGACAATTCTCCTTTCAAATACTGTTCCATCATCAGTGCTCCGATAGGCACCCCATATACCGCACCAAATCCTCCATTCTCCACATAAACTGCAATAGCTATCTTCGGATTATTCATCGGAGCAAACCCCATAAAAGCAGAATGGTCTTTACCTCTATTCTGTGCCGTACCGGTTTTACCACAAACTTCTATACCGGGAATATTGGCTCCCCGGCATGTACCACCCAATACAGCTGCACGCATCCCCTGCACCACCGTTTCATAGTGCCGGCTACTCACCTTCGTATAATGTTTCGTACTATACAGAGTATCCAACGGCTCATCTTCCACTTCTTTTACCACATGGGGAGTAACATAGTAACCACGATTGGCTATTGTCGCTCCCAAATTGGCAATCTGTAACGGAGTCAATGTCACCTCTCCCTGTCCGATGGCAATACTGATAATAGTCAAACCATTCCAAGAGCCCCGATAATTCTTGTCATAATACTCTGCATTCGGAATCATTCCCCGCTTCTCTCCCGGAAGATCTACACCCAACGGATATCCAAACCCCATCGAAACCATATAGTCACGCCAGGTAGACATCGCATTCTGTACCGAACCGTATTTTTTCTTGGCTCCTATCATGTGATACAGTCCCCAGCAAAAATAAGCATTACATGAAGTAGCAATAGCCGGAACCAATGCCAGAGGAGAGCCATGGGCATGACAACCTACACGAAGGCCTGCGTGTACAAATCCATGATAACAGGAATAAGGCGTCTCGGGCACAATAATACCTTCCTCAAGAAAAGTAAGGGCTTGTGATGTCTTAAAGGTAGACCCCGGCGGAAACTGCCCCATAATAGCACGGTTCAACAAAGGTTTCCAACTATCGCGTGCCAAATCCAAGTGATTCTTTCCCCGTTGGCGTCCCACCATCAGCCTAGGGTCGAAAGTAGGTGAAGATACCATACATAATATCTCTCCTGTTTCGGGTTCGATAGCAACAATACTTCCTATTTTCCCTTCCAAGAGTCGTTCTCCAAGCATTTGAAGCTCAACATCAATCCCCAATTTCAAATTCTTGCCCGGTACAGGAGTCTTGTCATATTTTCCGTCCATATAGCGTCCCTGAATACGCCCGCGAGCATCACGGAGCAATATTTCCACTCCTTTTTCTCCACGCAATTGTTTCTCATAAGAGCGCTCCACCCCCTGTTTACCGATAAAATCTCCACGCACATAATAATCATCCGCCTCTATATCCCGTTTGGAAACTTCGGCAATATCACCTAAAACATGAGCAGCTGAATTATAATTATACTGTCGGATGGTACGTCTCTGGATATAAAATCCGGGGAATTTAAACAGTTTCTCCTGAAACACTCCACATTCTTCGGCAGAAAGCTGGGTCATAAAGACCTGATGAGTATAAGGAGAATAACCCGGATTAGAGCGGCGATCTTTCATTTCACGCATACGCCTTTTAAAGTATTCCGGAGTAATATTCAACGTCCGGCACAAATCAAGTGTATCAAGATTTACCACCTCTTTCATCACCATAGTGACATCGTATGCCGGTTGGTTGTAAACCAATAATTTCCCATTACGGTCATACATCACACCACGACTGGGATATTGTGTCTTATTCAGAAAAGCGTTGCTGTCTGCATTCTTTTTATAGTCTTCGCTCATAATCTGCAAGGTAAAAAGACGTATCAGGTAAATCAGTACAATAACAACAACCGATCCACCAATCACATATTTCCGCTTCTCCAGATTATAATCTCTTTCCACTTATTTCTTCCTCCTTATTGCCTCGGCACATAATATACAAACAATTGTAATGGAGGCATCTGTCAATATTTTCAATAATAATACAGGCAGATTAAAAAACGAGAAAGTATCTATCACCATCAAAATGCTACAAAACAGGAATGTACACAACAGAATATACCGAAAGTAAGGAGAAATCCCCATACTCTTGATGCCCGGCTCAAAGTCTTCGGCACTGTCGCGTAACGTCACCAGCCTGAGGATAGGCTCACGCATAAAAGCCAATAACGTAGCGGCGGCGGCGTTCATTCCGGGAGTATTACTGAAAATATCAACTGTCAATCCGAGTAAAAACGACCACACCATCAATGTGTTACGACTTACACCCGAATTATACTTCAGAATAAAATAAATAAAAAAGAAAGGAGTGGCATATCCATTCATATGCATACGATTTAATACCAGCACTTGCAACAGTACCAGCCCGATAAACCACTCTATTCTTTGCAGATAAGTAATCATCAGTCTACTCTACTTATTCGTTTTAACCTGTTTTTCTAATTCCAGCTGTTCCTCTTGCCCTTTCTCCGCAATAACGCGAACATCATTCAGACGAGCAAAATCTGTAAAGAGCTTGACTCTAAGCAAGTAAGACAGACCATCATGACTGTCGGCTATATCGTCTACTGTCCCTATCGGAATTCCTGAAGGAAATACGGCACTGTGTCCGCTTGTCACAATGGTATCTCCCAAAGAGAATAATGAATGACGAGGCATATCTTTTACGTAAGCATATTCAGACGAACCACCGTCCCATTTCAAGAAGCCGAAATAATCACTCTTCTTTATTTTACAGCTGATACTGCTTTTAGAATTCAAAACGGGAATAACGATGGAATGATGAGAAGAAGTAAGATAAACAATACCTACCACACCACTTCCGTTCACTACCCCCATTTCACTGCGCACACCGTCTGCCGTACCTTTATTTATAGTAATATAATTATCGGCATGAGTAATGCTATTATTGATAACACTCGCCTTGAAGATGTCATACCCCTGCAAGGCTTCCTGTTTCATCTGCTCGATACCACTGCTGTCTCCCGTCGCTTCCGTCAAGGCTTCACGAAGGCGTTCCACTTGCAGTTCCAGTTCTACATTCTTTTGTACCAATTCATCATTGATGGTTTTCAAGTGAAAATATCCGGTGACATTATTGGCTGCGTCATACACCGCACCGGCAACCCGGTTGGCTGAGGTAAAGAATGCACTTCCCTGATAACTGTTGAAACGGAATAATAAAGCAAAACTGATTACCTCCAGTAAAACAAAGAGGAACCAGTAATTATACTTTAAAAAGAAATTCAGCAGATTTCTCATCTTTATTTCTTCATTAATATCTTATCGCATCAAGAATGAGAAACGGTCTACATTCTTCAGTGCAATACCTGTACCTTTGGCTACACTCAGCAAAGGATCTTCGGCTATATGGAACGGAATATTAATCTTATCGGTAAGACGCTTGTCCAAACCGCGTAACAAAGCACCGCCACCTGCCAGATAAATACCATTCAACACAATATCGGCATACAACTCGGGAGGAGTCTGCTCCAATGCGCTCAAGATAGCAGTTTCAATCTTGGCAATACTCTTTTCCAAACAATGTGCCACTTCCTGATAATTGACAGGTACTTCCATAGGGAGAGCAGTAATACGATTAGGACCACGAACAATATAATCTTCGGGAGCATCATCGCCTAAATCAGTCAATGCCGCACCTACATGGATTTTAATACGTTCTGCCATACGTTCACTCACCTTTACATTATGCTGACGACTCATATACTCCTGAATATCAGCCGTTAAATCGTCACCGGCAATACGAATCGAGTTATTCGACACGATACCGCCCAATGAAATAACGGCAATCTCGGTAGAACCACCACCTATATCGACAATCATATTTCCTTCGGGTGCTTCCACATCAATACCGATACCGATAGCAGCAGCCATAGGTTCAAAAATCAAATATACATCACGTCCGCCGGCATGTTCTGCACTATCGCGAACGGCACGGAGTTCAACTTCCGTACTGCCTGAAGGCACACCGATAACCATACGTAATGAAGGAGAAAAGAAACGATTACCCATATTCACCTTCTTAATCAGCCCGCGCATCATCTGTTCGCAAGCATTAAAATCGGCAATCACACCGTCACGCAAAGGACGCACAGTACGAATATTCGGGTTCTCTTTCTCATACATCATTTTAGCCCGCTCGCCTACGGCAATCATCTTGTCAGTGCGACGGTCGAGTGCAACGACCGAAGGTTCGTCCACTACAATCTTTCCGTTATTCAATATGATGGTATTGGCAGTGCCAAGGTCCATCGCAATCTCTTGTGTAAAGGAGAATAATCCCATAATTTTTATTTAATTGACAGGTATAATGAGAAGATGTGTCAAAGCCGGAATCTGTTATCTTCCTTTGACACACCCTCTCAAACTATTATATTAGTGTTTAAAATGACGGATACCGGTAGTAACCATGGCTACTCCATGCTCATTGCAATACTGGAACGTCAATTCATCTTTTACAGAGCCTCCCGGCTGGATAACAGCTTTCACACCTTCCTTATCAGCGATTTCCACACAGTCGGGGAAGGGGAAGAAAGCATCACTTGCCATCACTGCGCCATGCAGGTCAAATTCAAACGATTTGGCTTTCTCGATTGCCTGCTTCAGGGCATCCACACGTGAAGTCTGACCCACACCGCTTGCCAGCAATTGTTTGTTTTTAGCCAAAACGATAGCATTGCTCTTACTGTTCTTTACAATCTTGTTGGCAAACAACATATCTTCCACTTCGGCAGCCGTCGGAGCTTTCTCGCTTACTTGTTTCAAATCGGCAGCAGTTTCCACATCCAAGTCTCTCTCCTGAACCAACACCCCATTCAATAAAGAGCGGAACTGCTTCTTGGGCAACTTGGCCTCTTTACGCACCAAAATAATGCGGTTCTTCTTCTGCCCCAGAATTTCCAATGCATCCACATCATAATCAGGAGCTATGATAACCTCAAAGAAGAGTTTATTGATTTCTTCTGCTGTTTCCTTGTCGATAACCGCATTAGTAACCAATACACCACCGAAAGCAGAAACAGGATCACCTGCCAAGGCATCTTTCCATGCTTCAAGAACAGTAGGACGTGAAGCCAGGCCACAGGCATTATTATGTTTCAGAATAGCAAAAGTAATTTCATCAAATTCATCAATCAAATCAACGGCAGCATTGATATCCAACAAGTTGTTATAAGAAATTTCTTTTCCGTGGATTTGGTCAAACATCGCGTCCAAATTACCATAGAAATAACCTTTCTGATGCGGGTTTTCTCCATAACGAAGCTGCTTTTGATCTTCCATTGCACAACGGAAAGCAGAGCCTTCCCCACCGTCAAAGTAATTAAAGATAGCCGAATCATAATGAGATGAAACAGCAAATGCTTCTTTGGCAAACCAACGGCGCTCTTCTCTTGAGGTAGTGGCACCATGTTCCAGCAACATATCGCGGAACGGTTTGTATTGTGCCTGACTGGCAATAATAACCACATCATTGAAATTCTTTGCAGCAGCACGTATCAATGAGATACCGCCTATATCTATTTTTTCGATAATAGCCTGTTCTTCCGCACCGCTGGCTACAGTTGCCTCAAACGGATACAAATCTACGATGACCAAGTCTATTTCAGGAATTTCGTATTTCTCAATCTGTTGCATATCCTGTTCCAGACCGCGACGGCACAAAATACCTCCGAAAACCTTCGGATGCAGTGTCTTTACACGTCCGCCCAGAATAGAGGGGTAAGTAGTCAGGTCTTCTACCGCTTTGCACGGGAAACCCAATGATTCAATAAACTGTCGTGTTCCGCCTGTTGAGAGGAACTCTACTCCTTCTTCGTGTAGTTTGGTAATAATCTCATCCAAACCTTCCTTGTGATAAACCGATACCAATGCGGTTTTTATTCTCTTAGCCTCTGACATTTTTTATAGATTAAGTATTTGGGCTACAAAGGTATGAATTTTCAGTTTATATCTTCCACACAAAAAGGTGAAATATTATTTATCGGTTCATATTTGTCCTAAAACCCGGATTGTAACACAAATGTAACATATATGACATTTCATCATAACATAGCTCTTCTACCTTTGCACCCATTAAAAATAGAGTGAACAAAATTTATGGAAACAATGTTTTTGGGAATCGTCGTATTCCTCTTTCTGCTAGCCATATTCGATTTGGTAGTAGGCGTCAGTAACGACGCAGTAAACTTCATGAACTCCGCTATCGGTGCCAAAGCAGCATCATTCAAAACCATTATCGCCATCGCCGCCCTTGGTATCTTTATTGGCGCCACACTGAGCAATGGTATGATGGACATCGCACGTCACGGCATCTTCCGCCCTGAACAATTTTACTTTCAGGAGCTGATGTGTATCTTTCTGGCTGTTATGGTAACGGATGTCGTCTTACTGGACATTTTCAACTCTTTAGGAATGCCTACCTCAACTACTGTATCTATGGTGTTTGAACTGCTGGGAGGTACTTTTGTATTAGCCCTCATCAAGATAGCAGGAGACGAAACCGGCATGTTGGGCTTTGCCGACCTGCTGAATACAGAAAAAGCCTTGTCCGTCATTTTGGGTATTTTCCTCTCGGTAGCCGTAGCCTTCTTCTTCGGTACATTGGTACAATACCTCTCACGCCTTCTCTTTACCTTTAATTATACCAAGAAACTGAAATACACCATTGGTTTGTTTGGCGGTGTTGCCGTAACAGCCATTATCTATTTCATGCTGATAAAAGGACTGAAAGACTCTTCCTTTATGACCCCTGACAACAAGCATTGGATTCAAGAGAACACTCTGATGTTGGTAAGTTGCAGTTTTGTATTCTTCACCATTCTGATGCAAGTACTGCACTGGTGCAAAATCAATGTATTTAAAGTGGTCGTTATGTTGGGTACTTTTGCTTTAGCCATGGCTTTTGCCGGCAATGACCTGGTGAACTTTATCGGTGTGCCCTTAGCCGGTTTCTCCGCATATACCGACTTCATGGCGAATGGCAATGGTAATCCGATGGGTTATCTGATGGATTCACTGAATGGTCCCGCCACTACCCCATTCTTATTCTTATTTTTAGCAGGAGTCATTATGGTATATGCCCTGATAACCTCGAAGAAAGCGCAAAATGTTGTAAAAACGTCGGTAGACCTTTCACGCCAGGATGAAGGCGATGAAATGTTCGGTTCATCAGCCGTGGCACGTAGTATTGTCCGTTCCACCATGACCGCTTCAGAAAACATAGCCAAGGTATTGCCCGACAACTTGAAACGTTGGGCCGACAGCCGCTTCTGCAAAGATGTTATGATCATGGAAAACGGTGCTGCATTCGACTTGATACGCGCCTCAGTCAATCTGGTATTGGCAGGTCTGCTCATTGCTTTGGGTACTTCTCTGAAACTTCCTCTTTCTACCACTTATGTTACCTTTATGGTTGCCATGGGTAGCTCGTTAGCCGACCGTGCATGGAGCCGCGACAGTGCTGTCTATCGCATCACCGGAGTTCTTTCCGTCATCGGTGGTTGGTTCATTACTGCCGGAGCTGCCTTCACTATTTGTTTTGTGGTAACACTCATTATGTATTACGGCGGCACATTTGCTATGCTGGCTTTGATTGCACTCGCCATATTCCTATTGGTGCGTAGCAATATCAACTACAGCAAGAAACAGAAAGATAAAGGTAAAGACGATATATTCGCACGCCTCATTACCAGCAAAGACAAAGAAGAACGTTGGACATTGCTCCGCCAGCACGTTAATAATACATTGGTAGCCGAAATGACATTTACCAACGAAACTTATCGTCAAATAACCGACGGATTCATCAACGAGAATTTGAAAGCCCTGCGTAAAGCCGTAAGCAATACTGACAGCCAGAAGGAAATGCTGAAAAAAATACGCCGCAAAGAGATTCTGGGTCTGCGCCGCATAGACAACTTTACCGCCATCGAAAAGAACACCTGGTTCCATTTGGGTAGTAATAGCTGCGAACAAATGCTCTACTGTCTGAAACGTATCTGTGACCCTTGCAAAGAGCACGTAGACAATAAATTCACTCCGTTATCAGAACGCGCCACCAATGAATTTATCCCTGTCCGCGACGAAATGACCGCACTGATGGCTCGCGCTACAGAAGTGCTTGCCAATAAGGATTACACTCAAACCGATGCTTTGCTGCGTGAAGGAGCTTTGTTGAAAAATAAGATTTCCACCCTGCGAAAACAGCAAATGGACCGCATACAGGAACGTGACGTGAACGTAAAAGCCTCCATGGTATACCTTAACGTGCTACAAGAATCACAGGAATTGGTATCCTGCTGGCGTCATTTACTGCGCGCAGACCGTATGTTCCAAACTGATTTGAAGAAATAACACACCTATTCTTATAATAAATAATAAAATTGTGATAGCTTCTTTTCCTTATTTAAGGAGAAGAAGCTATCTTTGTCTCATTATAATCCGTGATTATTCATAATTATTACAATAACAATCTATGGAAAACCTCAATCAAATTATCAAGCAATTCCCCGAGGTGGGCGAAGTAAAAGAAGTAAAAGCACTGACTTCAGGGCTGATCAACCAAACTTATTTAGTAAAAACTGTCGATCCCCAAGAAGCTGATTACGTATTACAACGTATCAACCATCAGATATTTACCGACATCGACATGTTACAGCACAACATCGAAGTGGTGACAGGTCATATCCGCAAAAAACTGGAAGCACAGAACGAAACAGACATCGACCGCAAAGTGCTCCGTTTCCTTCCGGCTACCGATGGAAAGACCTTTTATTATGATGGCGAAGGCTATTGGCGCGTATCAGTATTCATTCCCCGTTCACAGACTTTGGAAGCTGTCACTCCCGACTCTTCTTATTTGGCAGGTTTGAAATTCGGCGAATTCCAAGCTATGTTGGCCGATGTGCCCGAACAGCTGGGTGAAATTATTCCTGATTTCCACAACATGGAATTCCGCATGAAACAGTTGCGCGAAGCCGTTGCCACCAATGCAGTCGGCAGACTGAGCGAAGTGCAGGACATCGTTGATGCCATTGAAAAAGATGCCGACGAAATGTGCAGTGCCGAAAGACTGTTCCGCGAAGGCAAACTTCCGAAACGTATCTGCCACTGCGATACTAAAGTCAGCAACATGTTGTTTGATGAAGACGGTAAAGTGCTTTGCGTTATCGACCTCGACACTGTCATGCCCAGCTTCATCTTCTCCGATTTCGGTGACTTCCTTCGTTCGGCAGCCAATACAGGCAAAGAAGACGAAAAGGATTTGAACAATGTCCGTTTTAATATGGAGATTTTCAAGGCATTCGCCAAAGGATACATTGAATCAGCCCGTTCGTTCCTGACTCCGGTTGAAATTGAGATGTTGCCATACGCTGCCACCTTGTTCCCATATATGCAGGCTGTACGTTTCTTGGCCGACTATATCAACGGTGATACGTATTACCAGACCAAATACGAAGGTCACAATTTGGTACGCACAAAAGCCCAATATAAATTATATCTGGAAGCAAAAGCTGCCGTGCCCGAAATGAAGGCTTACATTGCAGGTCTGCTGTAATAGATATTTTTTCATTGCAGGGGCTCAAGAACTGAGTCCCTGCAATGTATAATCTTCACTAGCGTTTGGGAATATCCACAGACTTCTCACTCTTTCCTTTCAGATGTTCTGAGAAATAATCCACCAATCTCCAATAGAAATATTCATTCATGTCACCAAATCCGTGGCGCTGCTGCGGTAAAATCAGCATATCAAAGCGTTTGCCGGCACGGATCAATGCATCAACCACGCGCAGTGTATTACCCGGATGCACATTGTTATCAATGTCACCGTGAATCAGCAGCAAATTGCCTTTCAGCTGTTTAGCAATCTGAGGATTGGTCGCTATCTTGTAAACAAAGGTAGTATCTCCCTTTTCGCTTACCACTTCCTTTACTCCGTGATGCGTTTCGCTCCACCAACGGTTATAAATATTATTATCATGGTTTCCGGCACATGAAACGGCAACCTTAAAGAAGTCAGGATATTGACACATGGCAGCCGTACTCATAAATCCGCCTCCTGAATGTCCGTGAATACCCACTTTATCTATATCTATATAATTATAACGCATTGCCAACTGCTCGATAGCATATTTGTGGTCGGCCAAGGGATAATCGCGCATATTGCCATATCCATAGTTATGATACCACTTGGAACGGCTTGGATGTCCGCCACGTTGTCCTACCGAAATGACGATGAAACCGGCTTGTGCCAATCGGTCTGTACGCGGAGTCATACGAGTAAACGGATAAACCGTACCTTCAACCTGCGGCCCCGGATAAACATAGTCTACAATAGGATATACCTTTGTAGAATCGAAATTAAACGGTTTATACATCACACCATAAAGGTCGGTCACTCCATCGGCAGCTTTCACCTTAAAAGGTTCGGGAAACTTGTAACCGGCAGCAAAAAGCTGCGAGAAATCACTTTCCTGAATCGTCATCACTTTATTACCGTTCGTATCCAGCAAGTCGGCACAAGGCACTGTATTGACACGTGAAAAGTTATCCACCACAAAACGAGCCTCATCATCCACTTCCACGCGGTGGAAATAATCCCCCTTTGAAAGTTGCTTCAGTCCGCTACCATCCAAATTCACCCGATACAAGTGCTCATAATACGGGTTCTCGTTCGGGTTCATACCATTGGCAGTGAAATAAATGACACGCGCTTTATTGTCTACTTTCAATATTTCTTCCACATGCCAAGGTCCCTTTGTGATACGGTTTTTCAGATTACCTTTATCATCATATAAATAAAGATGCGCCCAACCGTCGCGTTCACTCCACTGTATCAGTTCTTTTCCATTGCTCAAAAGATGCAAAGGACGCGTTTCCTGATAAGTATTCATACGCTCTTTAATAACAGGAACAATAGAATCCTGCCCCACAGTGTAAGAACAAATATCTATCCGATGCAAGTCACGGCTTTTACGTGAAAGATAGAAACGTTTATTGTCACCCAGCCAGATTGAAGGCTGATCTTCCATATCACGCTGTTTCTGTAGCCACGGACTGTAAGAGAGTCCCAAAGTCTGATCTTTATAAGCGTCCACCTTTATTTCTTTCCGGCTGTTGTCACTCATATCAAACAAATACAAATGTTCTATCGGAGCTTCTTTTTCACCGGGCATCTGATATTTATAAGTTTCCAGGGTAGGACGCGGTTGTGCCATAGAGTTAATCACCCACAACTCTTTTACGGCCCGGTCATCGGAAACGGTCATTGCAAAATGACGGGAGTCGGGCGACCACACCCCATACACCCTGCGACGCTTGCCATTACACAGCGTATCAGTGTTGAGCGTACTGTAAGGAATACCGTAGCCAAAATCTTCCACACCGTCTTTGGTCAGCTGAATTTCGACAATAGTACTGTCCTTTTCATTCTTCTTTGCCTTCTCATAATCTTCACGGCTCATACGATAAAGATTCAGGTCTTTGGCATAAACCACCGTCTTTCCGTCAGGAGAGATTGATCCCCATCTGATTTTCTTGGGTTCTTTTTCTTTATCTTTCAGCTGAGTGAGCTTACGGGTGGGATAATCGTAAGAAAAATAAAAGACTTCTTTCTCGGTCTTGCCTTTTTTATCTTTTTTCTCCTTATCCTCCTTCTTGGGCTTGGCATCCTGAGAAGATACCACCTCAAAAGTAAAAGTACGACCGTCTTCCTGAGCTTTCAAGTTCCTGATGGGAAGATGACGCGCTTCAAAAGGGTCTTTTACAATTTCGGTCAGCTGCGAGGCCATTTCATCACGGTCAAAAAGCTGCTTCTTACTGCGTGCCGAAGGGTCTACCACATACCAAAAGGTACCTTCACTTGTTTTATACTGAAACCAGAAGTTATTCCCTTTCTGAAACCAATGAGGGTCTACCACAGTAGAGAACAACATGGTGTTCAGTTTCTCCTGAGTAAATTTTTCCGCCTGTAAGTACTCCGGCAACCTTTCTTGTGCCTGTACTACGGGTGTAGTTGTACATAATCCACCTACCAACAAGGTGAACAATAGCATTTTCTTCATAATATTCATTTGTTATCGTGTTAGTTTCTTCTTTATTATATCTTGTGGAAGTATGCTGCTTAAAACGTAACTCTTATCATCCTTTATAAGCCCGACAGGTACCAAACCGGTCTGTTTTTTCAAGTTCTTGAAAAGACTACTGTAAAAATCAGAGATATGTGTTCTTTCATGTAACAGATACTCAATAAAATAACGGTTCAAAAGTACATAAAAACAGCATACCCAACAAATATCAGAACATAAAAACAGTATTTTAAAAAGGGAAAATTACGAAAAGATGCAGCTGTTTCCAAAATAGAAACAACCTCTCATCCCGATGGGTCTTTGGCGCAATGTTTCCCAAACAACAAGGCTTTACGCTTCGCGGCTTGGTTTACCAATAGCGATGAAACCATTGACGGCAAGAGTAGATCAAAAGCATACTTGAGATTTCAAGGATTTCTCCCTTTCTCCTTTCATTAGTCGTTGAAACGCCCTATTGATGGGGGTCCGGTAGTGAATGAACATTGTGTCACCACCCTTTCAGCCTCCTTTCATTCGTAAAACTTCTTCCGGCAGGATAAAGGCTGAAGGCAGCTTGTGAAGGGACTTGGGAAGCACGGCTGAAAGGAGGATGAAGGGATGTCCTGTCATTCTTAACAATCTGATTATCCGCACATTTCGGCTAAAATGAAAGAATGAACGGAGAAGAAGGAATAACCGACTTGGTGAGGGGATGCATTCTGCCCTTACAGGAAAAACATGCCGAGCTTTTTAAAAAAGAAGGTGGTGTTTTCAAAAAAGACCTTGATGTTTTTAAAAATCCTCAAGGTCTTTTTGCAACATACAGTGCAAGCTGCCTATTTGTAAAATGTGTACGTACGCATCGGGCCACACATACGTATGCGTAAGCCTACACGTACGTATGTATCGGGCTACACGTACGTACGCATGAACCTGCACGTATATATGTACCACCAAGGGAAAATTGTATATCGCATCAATCAAATTCAATAAAAAAATCGGGAAGTGAATAGAATCCGTTACCGAAGATATTCACTTCCCGATTGAATGGGATGTAATTCTCAACTGAGAATGAGAAGGGAGTGTGTCAAAACTAAGCCGGGCTATCCAATTGTCAGATGTAGGGGCAGGGGTTGCCTGCCCGAAGACACAAAGCAAACAGTTTTCGGGCGAGCCCTTAGAAGGAGTAGAAACAATAATATCGGCTACTTTACCCTTCACATCCAACAAACTGTATGAGCAATTGTCAGTCAGTTCCACTGTGGCAGGAGTAAAATGAATTCCCGGCTGCTACCATTCAAAAAAAAGAGCACCCCGAAGGATGCTCTTCCATATTAAAGATAAATACTAAAGACGCATTATTTCTTTTCCACCTTAATGCTTGAAGTATATACAATACCTGTAGCATCTTCAAATGTTGCAGTCAAGGTAGTTTCGTAAGTAGGAGAAGACGAATCGCTATTTTCAAATACTAATCCGCTAGCATCCTCTTTTACTGTTACTGTAGGAATACCTGTACTCCATGTTACTTTGATTTGCTTATCCGAAGCAGCTGCTGCATTGCTATTACCGAATGCATATCCTTGTAATTTGTTAGCATCATCACTTGGATAAGAATCTGCAACATTAGTTGAATTTACAGCTAAGTCTGCGCTTAAGAAGTTAATAGCCAAACCTTGTTTTTTATTGCTAGATTTGGTCAATCCGGCTATTTTACCATCAGCATCTATACCAACCGTACCGGTAACAACTGCATTATCTTTATAGAATACAATCTTACCACCATCAAAGATAGTCTGAAGTTTTACTGTAAACTTAGATGATTCAACAGTAAATGCTTTCTTAATAGCTTTTAATGTGGTCTCATCATTACCTGAACTGGTATATGCAGTCATTGCGTCCAAAATACTATAAGAAGCAGTTGCTTTCAATTCACTGTTAGCAAGAGCCTTGTCTTTGTAAACTACAGCCTTATTCAAAGTTACCTGCTGAGCATTTACTGTACCAACAGCAACATTATTAATCTTATCAAAAGCATAAGCAATCTTATTGTAATTAGCATCTACTCCCGATTTAGCAGTGTATGCATTTGACATACTGATTAATGCATCATTGGTAGAAGGATAAATTCTAGCTCCATATACACCTTCTGTCCAAGCATCTGTTGCAGCAAACAAATCATCGAATGCAGGAACTGTCACATTTACAGGCATAGCAATCTTAGCGATTTCATTACCAACAGTAGTACCGTCCTTGATTACCAAATTCAATGTGTATTTACCCGGCTTAGCATCCTCAGCTACATTATTAGTACCGGCATCAGTAGCTACAGCTATTTCAATAAAGCGAAGTGATTCAAGCCCATCATCGCTAGCACTCCATTCAGCACCTTTCTTACCCTGAGCATTAGCTTTGTAATAAGTTGATGTAAACACATTATCATCACTAGCAACAATAAATCCTTCCTGGGTTGCAGCTTCAACTACAGAAAGCTGGTCTGCATTCTGTACAGCTTCAATTGTTGCTGCATCCAATTTACTCAATGCATCACCTAAGTCAATCAGGATAGCAGGCAATACTTTAGTGAAATCAGCGTTCGGCATAACCTTATACTCGGTAGCAGAAATTTCTGTCGGAGTATCGATAGAAGCACCTGCCAACTTCAAAGTGATAGTATTAGAAGTCGTAGTTTCTACACCACCGATATTCACCATGTGTACAGTTGCATCAAGAGTTTCACCACTTGCAGCTTGCGGAACAGTAACAGTCATACCATCTGCTTTAACACCTAATTTTTCAGCTTTTGCCTTATATGTTCCTTCAAAAGTGATATAAGAGTCATACAACATAGCATCAGCATACTTCAATGTTGTCGTTCCTACAGGAAGTTCAATAGCATTAGTAGCGCCTTTAACTTCTGTACCTTCTGCATCTATATAAGACAGCTTATCAGCAGCAAAAGTAATCGCTGCAACAGATGTTTCAGGTGCTTTTGTTTTAATGGCAATATCATAAGCAGTATAAGGAATACCATTTACACACAAAGCATACAAAATTTCCTTACCAGCATTAGCACCTGTACCTTTAAATACCTTATTAATATTATCAGCAGTAACCTCATCAGTCATTTCCACCGTCAAGTTCCAATTACCGTTTTCAGAAGCTGCACGACTGCCAACAATAACGCTATTAAATGTATTAGGAGTAGCAATAACCTTAACAGGAGCTACATTACCCTTGCTGTCTACCAAAGTAAGTTTTTGAGCAGACAAATCGTAATTCTTAGGAGAAACAACCAAATCAGCAACACCAATCTGACCAACTAAGAATTGATCCTTTTCAATGGCACCTTTAGGACCTTTCCAATCTAATTTAGCAGCTTTCGCTGAAGAGATTGCCTCAGCATCATCATCAGCATCTGTAGCAACAGTATTACCGATTGTCAATCCGGCAGGCAAAGAAATAGCAGTCAACGCATTAGCAGTCAACGGTAATACGATAGATTGCATCTTACCGCTTTCATCCGGCATATGCAGAGTCACTACACCGTCTTTTACTACTGCATAAGCATCACCGGCAGCTTTGTATTCAGACTTCACAAAGTCTTTTGCTGCTTTGTCATAGAAATACCAATATCCGTCTTTTACATACGGAGTCATATCCACAGCTTCTTCACCTTCACCCGTAGTAGCAAACCAACCTGTAGCTTTGCCATCAATACTGATTTCACCGGTCTTGTCGTCAATCACAACCTTGCTACCGGGAGCAGCACTGGCAACGGTCAGGTTGTAAGAAGTACCGTCGCTTACCGATACTTTGAAACCACCGTCTACAGATTCAATCTTGGTAACATAAGCGCCACCGGCATTTACTTTACTTTCAAGATCTGAAAGTTTTGATTTCAGATCGGTCAGTTCCTTGTTGATTGCATCGATGTCATCGTCGTAATCCTTACAAGACACAAATGTTCCTGTTGACGAAACCATTAAGGCTCCGAACAGGATTGCACTTAAAAACTTTTTGTTCATAATAGAAAAACTTTAAATTTATAAATTTAAAAAACTAAAATTGGTTATACATATTCTGTTGATTCCGAGAGCTTTTCTCTCTGTCCATATTTCATATAACGTTTGGGAGAAACACCCGTCACCTTTTTAAAAGCAGCATAAAACGCACTTCGCGACAGAAACCCGCAGCGTTGAGGCAGCTCCTCCGGCGGACACTTGCCCGAACGGAGCAGTTCCTTGGCATATTCCACCCGATACGTGTTCACCAACTCTTTCAGATGGCAACCGAAGTAGCGGTTGACCACGTTCGACAGATAAGTCTGGTTCGTTTCAATCATATCGCTCAGCTTCTTCAGTGAGAGCTTCGGGTCAAGAAACACTTGGCGCACTTCCAAATAATACAATACATATTTATATAGCTCACAATCGACTTTCCTTTTCGGAACCACTTCGTTGTCCGCATACTTCTGCTCCCAATAAAGCCGGGCAGCCCGGAAAAGCAGATTCTTCTGCCTTTCGGAAGTAAAAGTGCGCTTGTCGCGGTGTAGAAACAGGTAGTCCATTGTACTCTCTTTTTATCGTCTCTATTTCAGATAATTACTCACTTTTCAAACCCTTAAAAAAGAGTTGCGTTCGGTGCATCTCTTAGTAAGAGATACACCGAACGCACATAAGCACTTTATTATTAGTTGTTTAAGCCCATAAAAAAGCGTCCTGAAACTTAAGACTAAAGATATTTTTGCATTTGTCTTGTGATTTTTCTTCTCAAAAAGTTTTAATTATCAAAACTTTGTGTAAATTTGCAGCGAAAAGTGTATCTCTTACTAAGAGATGCACTTTTTTCCTTTTCTCTCCCAAAATCTTATCCATCACATTATCAATCGATTAAATACAAACCAACATCTTCTTTCCTTTCAAAAAGCAAGCATTAAAAGTTGTAAAGGTATTATAAATAAAGAACTTAGGATTGTTTAGAAAAGAATGGATTGTTCCGAAAGGAGACTTAAGGGTTTTTCAAAAACGCTTTCCGGCCTATCCGAAAATGTACATTTGTTCATCAAACACTTTTAGCCATACACAATAGAAGAGCAACCACCGGCAATCCAGATACAATAAAATTACAGATAAATTTACTTTCCATCTAGTTGTTTTGCCTTAATAACAGACCTTCTATCTTTTATAAAACAAAAGTTATTGTTACCAAGAAAAGCACTGTGTTACTCTAAATAAAGAGAATACATCATTCGGTTTTTCGTGTGCGAAAACAATAAAATCGTGCGCGATAACAATAAAAAGTGTACAAAATTGTCCATTTTACTAATAATTAAGGTTTTCCCGTTTGATTAATTGAGAAAAGGTTTTATTTTTGGGGCAGTTTTTAATTTATACTATTGTAGAAACACGTTCATTTAACTATTAAATCACAAGAGAATGGAAGAAGTTTTCAGTTATATCATCGGTCTGGGTGCAGCTGTGATGATGCCTATTATCTTTACAATCTTAGGAGTTTGTATCGGTATTAAATTAAGCAAAGCATTAAAAAGTGGTTTGTTGGTCGGAGTAGGTTTTGTAGGATTATCAGTTGTTACAGCCTTGTTGACCAGCAGCCTCGGACCCGCTTTAAGTAAAGTTGTCGAAATATACGGCCTTCAATTAAAGGTATTCGATATGGGCTGGCCTGCTGCCGCCGCTGTTGCTTATAACACTTCCGTAGGTGCATTTATCATTCCGGTTTGCCTGGGTGTCAACATATTGATGTTATTAACAAAGACTACCCGTACTGTTAATATCGACTTATGGAACTATTGGCATTTTGCCTTTATCGGAGCAGTAGTTTATTTTGCGACAAACAGCATTCTGTGGGGATTCTTTGCTGCCATTATCTGCTACATCATCACCTTGATTTTGGCAGACTATACAGCAGACAAGTTTCAGGGCTTTTATGAAAAGATGGAAGGTATCTCTATTCCTCAGCCTTTCTGTGCAGGATTTGTTCCATTCGCTATTATTATCAATAAAGTATTGGACAAAATACCCGGATTCAATAAACTGAATATTGATGCCGAAGGCATGAAGAAGAGATTCGGTTTATTGGGTGAACCGTTGTTCTTAGGTATTCTGGTAGGTTGTGGCATTGGCGCACTGTCTTGTAAAAACGGACAGGAAATGGTAGACAAGATTCCTTATATTTTAGGCTTAGGCATTAAGATGGGAGCTGTTATGGAATTGATTCCACGCATCACCGGTTTGTTTATTGAAGGTTTGAAACCTATTTCTGACGCTACCCGCGAAATGATTGCAAAGAAGTTTAAAGGTGCAGTGGGTCTTAACATAGGTATGAGCCCTGCTTTGGTCATTGGTCATCCTGCAACTCTGGTTGTATCCCTGCTATTGATTCCTGTTACTCTGTTATTGGCAGTGGTACTCCCCGGCAATGAATTCTTACCTTTGGCATCATTGGCAGGTATGTTCTATGTATTCCCATTGATATTGCCCATTACGAAAGGCAACGTATTTAAAACCTTTATTATCGGATTCATTGTATTGGCCATCGGTTTATATTTCGTTACCGATTTGGCTCCTTATTTTACCCAAGCCGCACAAGACGTTTATGCCAAAACTCAAGATGCAGCCGTAAATATCCCTCAAGGTTTTGAAGGTGGTGCATTGGACTTTGCATCCAGCCCCTTCTCTTGGGCTATATTCCACATGACTTATACATTCAAAATTATCGGTTCTGCTATTCTGGTATTAATAACCCTGTTTCTGATGGTATTAAACCGTCGTGCCATCATCAAATATCAGCAATCGGTAAAAAATGCCCAATAATAAAACAGAAAATAAGATAACTAATAAATAAGAACGAAAATGAAGAAATTAGCAATTGCAATGATGCTGGGCGTTTCTGCTTTGACAGCTTCAGCCCAAGTAAATTACAAAGTACAGACAGCTTGCCATCCGCAAGATGTAAAACACTATGATACAGAACGTCTGCGCAACTCATTCATGATGGAGAAAGTTATGGCGCCGGATGAAATCAATGTCACTTATACACTTTATGACCGCCTCATCTACGGAGGTGCCATGCCGGTAAACAAAGTCCTGAAGTTGGAAACATTCCGCGAACTGGGCCCGGAAATCACTTACTTCCTCGAACGTCGCGAACTGGGCGTAATCAACATAGGTGGTGACGGAGTAGTGACCGTAGATGGTAAAGAATATCCTATGAAGTACAAAGAGGCACTTTATGTGGGTTGCGGCAACAAAGAGGTTACTTTTAAGAGCAACGATGCTACCAAACCTGCTAAGTTCTATATCAATTCAGCACCGGCTTATAAACCATATGTCACCCAATTGATTACAACCGATGCCAAACTCCAAAAGGCAAATCCCAAGAAATATGCTTTAGCTATATCTGACCACTACGGTAAAATGGAGGATAGTAACGACCGTATTGTAAACCAGTTGATTGTGAAAGATGTATTGGAAAGAGTAAAAGACGGTGGTACAAACCAACTGCAAATGGGACTTACCGAACTTGCTCCGGGTTCTGTATGGAATACCATGCCGGCACATACCCACACACGCCGTATGGAAGCCTATTTCTATTTCAATCTGCCCGAAGGAAATGCCATCTGCCACCTAATGGGTGAACCGCAAGAAGAGCGTCTGGTGTGGCTGCACAACGAACAGGCTATTACTTCTCCCGAATGGTCTATCCATGCAGCAGCCGGAACCAGCAACTATACCTTTATTTGGGGTATGGCAGGCGAGAACCTGAAATACAGTGACAAGGATGAAATCAAATATACAGAAATGAAATAAACAGATTCTACTCTCGTCTGATTCTCATTGATGTTTGTCATTCTGAATGTGATGAAGAGCTTTCATTATTATGATTAAGATTCTTCGGCACTTTTGGAATGACAAATTTGTTTTTTATCATTGTTGACCGAATAATACTTACTTTTGTGCCATTAAGAAAAACATAATCTACTAAATCTATTATTATGAGTACATCTCAAAGTTCTACCGGGAAAATGACAAACTTCAGATGGATAATCTGTGCCATGTTATTCTTCGCCACTACCGTCAACTATTTGGACAGACAGGTACTGTCGTTGACATGGAAAGATTTCATCGCTCCCGAATTCCATTGGACAGATTCAAACTATGGAGATATCGCAGCTATTTTTTCTCTTGTATATGCCATTGCCAACTTATTTGCCGGGCGTTTCATTGACTGGATGGGTACCAAAAAAGGTTATCTCTGGGCTATCGCTGTATGGTCGTTGGGGGCCTGTATGCATGCACTTTGCGGTTGGGCAACCGAACAGACACTGGGTATACACAATGCAGGAGAAATGATCTCCGCCACCGGAGCTGTTGCTTCTACCATTGCCATCACCAGCGTGTATTATTTCATTGCGGCACGCATCGTGCTGGGAATAGGTGAAGCCGGCAACTTCCCTGCCGCCATCAAAGTAACTGCTGAATATTTTCCTAAGAAAGACCGCGCTTATTCTACTTCCATTTTTAATGCCGGAGCTACTATCGGAGCTTTAGCTGCCCCCGTTACCATCCCGACATTAGCACGCTATTTCCAGAATATCGGTATTGGCAATGGATGGGAAATGGCATTTGTTGTCATTGGCGGATTGGGATTTATCTGGATGGGATGCTGGATGTTCCTTTACAAAAAACCGGCAGCCAACCCACGCGTCAATACAGCAGAACTTGAATACATCGAACAAGACAATAACGACGAAAACCAGACAACCGAACAACAGGCAAGCGCCAATGAATTCGACAATAAGAAAATCCCTTTCTGGACTTGTTTCAAATACCCTCAAACATGGGCCGTATTCATTGGCAAGTTCATGACCGACGGTGTGTGGTGGTTCTTTCTCTTTTGGGCGCCTGCCTATATTTCGGACGTATATGGATTTGCTTCCGACACCGGCACGGCACAACTGTTGATTTTCGTTTTATATGCCATCACCATGTTGTCTATCTATGGCGGCAAACTGCCTACCATCATTATCAATAAAACCGGAAAGGACCCGTATGCCGCCCGCATGCAGGCGATGTTTATCTTTGCCTTATTCCCTTTATTGGCATTATTTGCACAACCGCTCGGCAACTATTCCTATTGGTACCCGATTATTATCATCGGCATTGCGGGAGCGGCCCATCAGTCTTGGTCTGCCAACATTTATTCCGTAGTAGGCGATATGTTTCCCAAAAGCACCATTGCCACTATTGTAGGTATCGGCGGTATGGCAGGCGGCATCAGCTCATTCCTTATTAATATGGGATCGGGCAGATTATTCGACTATGCCGCACAAACCAATATGAAGTTTATGGGATTTGAAGGAAAACCTGCCGGTTATTTCATTATCTTCTGCATCTGTGCAGTAGCCTATCTGCTAGGTTGGATAATAATGAAAATATTAGTACCGAAATATAAACCTGTCGATGCTTAACATCCAATCGACCGATTCATGATGCTCAATAATAAATGAGGGGTATGCCAAAACGTGGATGATGCTGTCATTTTACCCGTAGGGGCGAGGTTCGCTCGCCCGGAAACAGCTTGCTTTGTGTATTACTCCCAAAGTTGTAACCGCCGGTTCGGGCAGGCAAACCCTGCCCCTACAGTTGACTATTTGATAGACCATTTTACTTTCGGTCCCCTCATTTTCTGTTTAGTTTTAGTGTTGCATTCTCTGATTTATAGTCTTTTACATGATATACGTCCTATCCAGCAGTTTCTCTGCCCAAGTGTGCTCACCGGCAATCCATTGTGCATCTTCCTGAGTATGGGGTTGCTGATACATTGCGTTCAACATGTCCTGGTATTCATGCAACAAATGAACGGCATCCGCCTGTTTGTTTTCCCTGAGCAACAATAATATCTTCATCTTGCAAATATTCACATTGGTTATCTTAGACGTCTCATCCGCCTTATTCAGATACTCCAGACATTCAGCATTGCTTTCCTTGCTATTGGATAGTTTCATAATGCTGCGTGCCACCATCAGATAATCATCCGAACAAGCCATCGCATTATTGATATTCTTCATAGCCAAACGCCTTGATTCATTATATTTCTTATTATAATCCATCATACCGGCTTCATAGCTGACCACTGTAGAAGTTTTCTTTAAATAGTTCCGGTCTTCATCCAATGGAGTAAACTTACCCAGCTTCCCTACCCTTTCGGGCAATGAACCATACGCACCATACTTGGATAATGCTTCTACATCTTTATTACGCTGATAGTATTGATTGATTTTACTCAAAGCGGAAACCATTGCATCCTTGTTCTTTTTCATCAGCACCATAAAGTTCATGACTATATGGTCGGCTTCTTTCTCTTGTTTTTCCGAATAATCCAACCCCATACGATTGGCAATGTTATCATTCACCAATGCCTGAACGACATCATTCGTTGCAAAGACCAGCCCGGGAACATAATAATCATAACGATCGTACAGATATTCCTCTGTAGCGGCAACCACTCCGTCCGCTACAGCTCCCCAGAACTGTGCACGCTTGGCACGGGCAATATTCTTGTTCACGGTGATAATGGCATGATCGAGTACATAATGGGCTACTTCACGGCTCATCACTGCATATAATTCCTCTTCGCTGTCCAAAGCAGTCAACATTCCCGTAGAAACCAGCAGACAGTCGTTACCCAACATCAACATATCGGGAGCCGGAGATTTCAATACACGCACCAACGGAGTTCCTTCACGCAGGACAGCCATCTTTTCGGGAATGATACTTAACAGCATACATTGCAAATAATCCTCTATTGCAGCATCATCATAAAAAAGCTTAGCGTGCTCCAGTTCTTTCAAATAATCATCCGCTTCACGAGCCTGCTCTTGCCGCATTCCCCCTTGGTAGCCTTTCTTTTCATAATAAGAGATTAAATCGTTTGACAGCTGTGCAGTCTGCCAAAATGAAGTCTTATCTGCGGGAATAAGCTTCAGTACATCCAATTCCTCCATAGGAATACCTACCTGCACCCCGCCGACCACCACCACTGCCTGTAATGTAGACTCTTCCTGACCAATCGGCTTTTTCAACTTGATAACGCGCTGCAAAATACAAGCCGTACCTTTCTTCACATCTTTATAGTCCCGCTTAAACTCACCCGAAATATTCAGCATCGGACTCAATGGCCGGTTATTCTGCGAAAACATGATTCCGCATTCCAGCATTGCAACTAAGAGAAAAAGAATGTATCGTTTCATAGTGCCTTGATTTTAGAACACTACAAAAATAGGAAAAGAAAAAAATACATTAAAAGGAAAAGCCCTACAAACAGGTAGGGATTTCCCTAATTAATTGCCTGTATCAGACGACGATATATCAGGTTATGGCTCAATATATCGGGCACTCCCGTTATATACAACTGCCTTCGGGCACGCGTCAATGCCACATTTAATTTACGATCTATCCATACTCCGTTCTCTTCCGTCAGATTAGGCAAGAACTTCAACTGATAAAGATAATTCACACAAAAAGAATAAATGATTACATCGCGTTCACTTCCCTGATAACGCTCCACCGTATCAACCGATATTTCATTCAAAGCCGATATTCCCAATGCCTGAATTTCTTTCCGAATCAATGCAATCTGACTACGATAAGGAGTGATCACTCCCAAGGTGCGGTTGACCTCGAAAGTCTCCTTATACAGATGATACACATCAGCAGCCAATTGAGCAACAATGCGCGCTTCATTCCGGTTCGTCTTCCCCGAAACACTTTCCGTATCCCGCTCTGAAGGAATAAACCGAACCGGAGCATCGACATTCTCCAACTGATGCGGCAAACCCAGTGCTTCTAACTTTCCGGCATAAAACTCTCGATTAGGAAATGATGCCACTCCGGGGTGCATGCGTCCCTGACGGCAAAGCATATCCACCGCCCGGCAATGCTCCTCCTGCAAATGAAAACGATAAAGCCGTTCAAAAAGAGAATCTTTCAGGTTATAAAGCCCTATCCGCCGCAACCCTTCATCATGCACCTCAGACTGTTCATTACTCTGCAACACCACAGCCGGCAATTGTTTATGATCACCAATCAGGATAAACTTCCCTATTCCGTTACGTCCGTCCTTAAACCGCGCACAAAGGATTCCCAACAACTGAGGCTCCAATATTTGTGTAGCCTCATCAACAATTGCCACATCAAAATGCTTCAGTTTGAACAGTTCCGGTTTAGATGCAATAGATGCAACTGTTCCCACATAAATACGGCAATCTGCCATGCGGATGTTTACCTCCCGACGATTGTTGCATTCTGCCAGCACATTTTCCAACAGATGTTTGCGGAAACGCGCATCACAAGACAATTCACTCCCCACCCGTATATAGTCCACTTGCGGCAAAATGGCAGAAAGCGACCGGCATATCTCGTCCACCGCCCGATTAGTATAAGCCAGCAACAGCACTTGTGTGGAAGGACAAGCATAAAAATGCTCCACCATCCTCCTCAAGGCACGCGAAGTCTTTCCGGTTCCCGGAGGCCCCACCAACAAGAAATAGTCACAGGCAGCCTCCGCTTTCAGCGCCACCCGTTCAAAGTCATCGGTCGTCCGGGCTATCCTGTCTTCATAAGCCATATCAAAACGAGGAGGACGCTGCCCCAACAACAACTCCCTGCGCTCAGGGTTCGCGTCCATAAAGGAAGACAATCCCAAATACATGCTTCGGAAAGTAGTATCCATCGTATCATGCTCCACGGCATAACGGCTGTTCTCAGGAAACACCAACGGATTCTGCTGTGCCGCCCGAAGGCGAATGCGCAATTCATTATCGGTTATGGATTCTATATTTCCCTTGAATACCATTTTGTTGGTCACATTATCCGTACCATTATTGCGTTCATAGAGCACCACCACGTCTCCATTACGAAAATTAGGCAGAAAAGTTTCTTCATATTGAGGAATAGACAAAATAATAAAAGCCTTATGAGCCTGCGATGCATGGTTCTCAACAATAGTAAGATCGTATAAAATTTCTCCTGCATCCCGCTTTTCATCCAGCGTACTGAGCCATAAAGCAGAAGCGCCCGTCCTGCTTTCACAATTCACATCACCCGACTTGGAGGTATAAAGTTCTTTTGTGATAAAGTTATAAAGCGTATAAAAATAAGTACGTTCCAGAGGAGTAAGCAGTTCCATGCGCTCACCGAAACGGGAGATGGAAGGCTTCAAGTACTGTTCCCAAAATCGCCCCTGCAACCCTTTTTGATTGAGAACAGAAGGATTGATCTGTGCCAACAGCCGTTGGGTAAACGAAGGATGATTATGCAACTGCACACCATACTCCGAAGCCACAATGCAGTTGCGCAGATTAATGATACGCCGCACTTGTGCCCAAGATGCACGTGCCGGATAAAGCAACGGATAACGAGTATACAACAAGTAGGGATGCATACTGCGACGCTCTTGCCCCATGCTATACTCCAGCACCGCCATATAAAGCAACATCTGTACACGATTATTCTCTTTCGGTTCCAACCTGCCCTGCATGGCATATTCGTCTGCTTTGCCCGACTTCATTTCTATAAAGCTGCTCATGTCACGCTGCATATAGTCTAAACGCCCCTGAATGCCAAGTGCCTCACAAATATAAGAAGGTTCCAGCACAGCATCATTCTTATCAAGGTTATATCCCGGTTGTAAAAATGTCTTCTGCACCGTTTCACGGATATGTTCGAAATGCATTCTACAGTCTTGCGCAAACTCTTTCTCCTTCTGAGGATTTCGAAGTTCCTCACAAGCTGCCAGTTCGATAGGATACTGCCGAAAAGCCTTTTTCATACATTCAGTGTAATCAGGTTCTTTCTCTCCTGCATATATCCATTCATCCAGAAACAGATTGGCTATATTTCCCAACAATAAGGGACGGGCATTCTCAATAGGGACCAAACGACTCAGAAAATAATTGGCGGGATGACTGCCATAATCCTTATAGCACTCTGCCAATGAGCTGATATCCAACAGATAATCAGGTTCAAGTACTATAAAAGAAGGAGTATAAACTCCATTATCATCGACAGTTACATCCAACAAATTCAATTGGGCATACCGCCAAAGCTCATCCACCGTATCTTTAAATTCCTCATTCACACCGGGCTTGTTATAATTCACCTTTACCGGTTCTTCTTCAAGCACATCTATCGGCCGGACATACAGATAGCTTTCATCCGCATAGTCAAAGCACACCCGGATACGACGAATCCGAGTCTCTTTCTCCCTCTTTACCGCAGGAGTCGTTTCCTGCTTGGGAAGCAACGTATAAAGTTTCGGTGGGATATCCTCATGAAAAATCTTCCGATAGGCATAAGCCACAGCGCGGAGGTCCCGCAAGAATTCCTGTTCGGACGGCTCCTTGCGGTGATTCAGAATGTCATTCGAAGTCAGGCGGAATGTATGCAATTGGTTCTGCTCCCGGCCATCCAATGCAAATTGAGTCGCCACATAATTGATACGGGCAGCCAAATCTGTAGCTTGCAAGCCTGTTCCCATCATTTGTTGCCTCATCCCCCGCTCCAATGCTTCACGCAACTGTCTGTAACGGCGCGCCAAAGGTTGTTCTTGTTCAACGGCACACAGATTATATAGTTCTTCGTAATATTCTGCTATTTCTTCATTCATGCTTTTTTTGATTTGCTCTCTCGAATACAAAGGTAGTAAAATGAAAGCAAATCACCCCCTATACTCATCCGGAATCGTCAGGCAGATGAAGCAATTCCTTACTAAAGGTAAGACCTTTTGAACGGCAGATTATCGGTGTCAAAACGTGGATAATACTGTCGTTTCGTTCATAGGGGCGAGGTTCGCTCGCCCGAAAACAGTTTGCTTTGTGTATTCGGACAGGCAAACCCTGCCCCTACAGCTGACGATGGGATAGACCGGTTTGGTTTTGACACAATCCCACGTTCTACTGTGGCAGGGACTAATAATCTACCGCATAAAACGGCTTAACAGAAAGGAAGAAAACGCTTAGTTCTGCAGGCTAATATCCTTCCCACGACTTGGCTTCCTTGGCATTCTTTACCTTGGCACGCATTTTCTTGCTGAATATGATGCCCAAGAGTTTATCCGCGTTAAAAGTGGTGCTGATACCGGCTCCCACCATCAAAGCACTAGGAGTGAACTTTCCTGCCGATGCCGGTTCGAGCCGCGGATCATAACCTGCCAGATATTCCTTATTAAGCGGAATCTCCACATAAATCTTTTCTTCTTCAGGAGATTCAAAAGGACCATAAGGCAAAAGACGGATATACCCACGGCCGTCAACCGTATCTACTTGGGAAATGTAATATCGGGGAAGTTCTGTCTCAAACTTCATATTCTTTTTAGGGAAAGGAGTAGATTTCATTTTCCACTTCTCAGGATTAAACAAGCGGTCTATCTCCTGCTGAGTTTCATCATCGATGACGATTTCCACTTGTCCATTCAACAACTGCTGCAAACGCAAGGAATCTTGCCGGGTCAATTGCCTTGACTCTCCTGCTTTCTGGGCAAAGGAGAAAAACGGCAAACACAGACATGCTAAAAGGAAGAATATACGTTTCATGGCATTCTGTTTTTGGTTTCTCCAAATATACAGAAAAGAAACGTAAATTCTTCCTTCTTCTTAAGATTATTAAGGTCTCTTTTTCGTTAATCCTGGTAATAAACTCTTTTCACCCGATTAGAAACACTTGTCAATATCTCATAAGGAATGGTTCCCAAAATTTCAGCCAAGACCGTTACAGGTAAATCATCACCGAATATCACTGCCTTGTCTCCTTCTTTGCAGTCAATATCCGTCACATCTATCATACACACATCCATACATATATTACCTACATACGGTGCTTTCTGTCCGTTCACCAAGCAGTAAGCATTTCCATTGCCCAATTTACGGTTTAATCCGTCGGCGTATCCGATAGGAATGGCAGCTATGCGGGAATCGCGTTCCAAATGCCCCTTCCGGCTGTATCCCACTGTTTCTTCCTTGGGAACATCATGTATCTGAAGAATCGTTGTTTTCAGTGTACTTACATTATGAATAATTTTATTGGTAAAAGGATCTACGCCATACAGTCCTATTCCCAAACGAACCATATCAAACTGTGCGCCGGGATAACGCTCGATACCCGCCGTATTACAGATGTGGCGCAATATCTTATGCGGAAAAGCCTCCTGCAACTCCTGCGATGCCCGCTCAAAAGCCTCTATCTGGCGACGCGTAAAGGAATCAAACTGTTCGGCATCACTTCCCACCAAATGCGAGAATACGGAACGAGGAATAACAGCCGTCTGCTTTTTCAGGCGTTCTATCAACTCCGGTATCTCATCCGGTGTAAAGCCGAGCCGATGCATGCCGGTATCCAGTTTGATGTGAATGGGGAAATTGGTCACTCCTTCTTTTTCGGCAGCCTTTATCAATTCATTCAGTAAATGAAAACTATAAACTTCAGGTTCGAGCTTATAATCGAACATCGTTTTGAAGGCAGTCAATTCCGGATTCATGATGATAATGGAACTGGTTATACCGGCTTTTCTCAAGTCCGAGCCTTCGTCGGCAACCGCTACAGCCAAATAATCCACCCTGTGATCTTGAAGGGTTTTGGCTATCTCATACGAACCGGCTCCATAAGCCGATGCCTTCACCATGCACACCATCTTTGTCTCCGGTTTCAGTTTACTACGATAATAATTCAAATTATCAACCAATGCATTCAATTTGATTTCCAGAATTGTCTCATGTACTTTCAACTCCAAGCGTTCCGAAATATCATCGAAATGAAAGCTGCGTGAACCTTTTATCAAGACCACCTCATTACGCAGATTGGGCAACAGGTCGGATTTCAACAAGTCTTCTGTGCTATGAAAAAAATACTTCTCTAACTCAAACCGGGAAGAAGCTGTACGAATCTCGTCGCCTACCCCGATAATCTTTTCCACACCACGACTATGAACCAGTTCGGCCACCTGACGGTAAAGCAACTTACTGCTTTGCCCCGTTTCCAGCATATCCGAAAGAATCAATGTGCGTTTTTTACCTTTATCTTCCGAACGGCGCGACATGAAATCAAGTGCAATATCCAAAGAGGCCAAATCCGAATTATAGCTGTCGTTGATAATAACACACCCATTTTTTCCTTCTTTCACTTCCAAACGCATGGCTATTTGCTCCAGATGCGCCATACGCTCTGCAATGTCCTCGGCAGGCACCATCATATACAAGGCTACTGCCAGACAATGCAATGAATTTTCAATCGATGCATCATCGATAAACGGTATCTTATATTCATTCGGCATCCCCAAATAACGATATTTCACAGTGGTGGAATCCTCACCCTTACAAATAGATTCTATAAATAAAGGACGTTCATTGTCTTTCTTAGACCAGGCTATCTCACGCGAAGTAAAAAGAGACTTGCTGACACAAGAGCTGATAAGTTCATTATCACCGTCATAGATAATCACATCACAATCCTTAAAAAGCGTCAGTTTCTCCATACATTTCTCCTGAACAGAGAAAAAATTCTCTTGGTGAGCACCACCGATATTTGTCAATATACCGATAGTGGGACGGATAATGCTTTGCAAAGCCTCCATCTCACCCATTTCAGAAATACCGGCTTCAAAAATAGCCAACTGGGTTTCTTCGTTCATCAACCATACAGAAAGCGGCACTCCGATTTGTGAATTATAACTGCGGGGAGAGCGGGTAACCACGCGATCCGGGCTGAGCAATTGGTATAACCATTCTTTCACTACCGTCTTACCGTTGCTGCCGGTAATGCCGACCACCGGAATAAGAAATTGTTCCCTATGCTTTTCTGCCAGTTTTTGCAGTCCCTTTAACGGATTGGCCAATTGCAGGAAATTGGCGGCAGTATAAGCTTCCTTGTTCTCAGGCAGTTCACTCACTACAAAATTACGCACCCCGCGCTCATACAAATCAGGAATATATTTATGCCCGTCGTTGCGTTTGGTTTTCAAAGCGAAGAATAAAGTTTCTTCGGGGAAGCATAACGAGCGGCTATCAGTTAAAATCCAATCAATCTGTGCATTGTGGTCGCCAAAGCGTTTGGCACCCAAAGCCTTTACTATATTTTCAATTGAGCTTGACATTGTTCTAATTCTTTTTGAAGTTCAAAATACGGGAACTTTTCTTTCATCCTGCTTATCTTTAACACTATTTGAGTTAAAAAACTACGGTATGCTTCCGAACGGACATCAAAAGGTTTATGATTCAACCCTTTGCGTATTTCTTCCCACTCTTTCATTATCTGCCGTGTCTGACTGCTGAAATAAGTATCTCCGAAACACTTCCATATATAAGATACAGCCATGGGCGAAGGATGAAACATATCATCCGCATAAAAGCGGTAATCGCGAAGTTCGTCCATCATAATTTCATAAGAAGGGAAATAATGGCACATCGGATAATGGTGTTGCAGAGTGTCTATCGCCAATAATAGAGTAGATTTACTTATCTGATTGCCATGCATCCCGTCTTTGGCGTGCCGGATGGGACTGACGGTGAACAGCACCTTCAGATTAGGGTTCAGCTCCTGCAACATTTTCAACAAGTCAAAATATTCAACAACTATCTCCTCTACCGAAAGAAGCCTGCGCGTAAACAGTTTATCCGGTTGCTTATGGCAGTTGCCCACAACCTTACCATTCTCTTTCAAAGAATAAACCCATGCCGTTCCCCATGTTATCATCAGCCAGTCGGTTTGCGGCAATTCCGCGGCAGCTCTCCCCAACCTTTCGTTAATCCGCAACAAACATTCTTCTGCCGAATTGCCTGAAAAAGAGCCATGATGCATAAAGCTATGCCATCCCGCCCTATCGCAAAACAAATCCGCCTCATTGTAAGTTTTATAAGAGAGAGTTTGACGGATAGCCTCTGCCACAGATAAAGGATTATAGAGAATCCCAAAAGGGTTCACATCACACCGAAACTTATTTGCCAGCAACAAATTTCCGATATTTTCGGCAAAACAGGAACCAAATAGCATAATTCGGTCAGAATGACGGATTTCTGTTTCCTCTTTAGGCAGTTCTACTTGCGTTCTGAAATTCATATCAATAAGAGTCTATCTATTTTTTAAGGACAAATGTAATCATAATACACATAAATATGCTATTTTTGCAAGATATTTATCATATCATAGGAATGGAACAGGATACTTCATATATGTTGCTGAAAAGTTTAGATACACCGGAAGATTTGCGCCGATTAGAGGCAGACAAACTGCCCGAAGTATGTAAAGAGCTGAGGCAAAAAATAATAGATGAGCTCTCACGCAATCCGGGACATTTTGGTTCCAGCCTGGGAGTGGTAGAACTGACCGTAGCCTTACATTATGTATTTAATACGCCTTATGACCGCATCGTATGGGACGTAGGTCATCAGGCATACGGCCATAAGATATTGACAGGCCGCAGGGATACTTTCTGTACAAACCGCAAATTACACGGTCTGTGCCCTTTTCCTTCTCCTCACGAAAGTGAATATGACACTTTTACGTGCGGACATGCCTCCAACTCTATTTCGGCAGCGCTCGGAATGGCTGTCGCAGCTAAGAAGAATGGAGAAAACAACCGCCATGTGGTAGCCGTCATCGGCGATGGATCAATGAGTGGCGGTCTGGCATTTGAAGGATTGAACAATGCTTCCTCTACACCCAATAATCTCTTAATCATCCTGAATGATAATAATATGGCTATCGACCGCAGTGTGGGTGGGATGAAACAGTATCTTCTAAACCTCCAGATGTCTGAAGGTTATAATAAAATACGATATAAGCTCTCAAAAATGTTCTATAAATGGGGCATACTGAATGAAGAGCGCCGAAAGAGCCTGATTCGTTTCAATAACAGCCTGAAATCCATGCTCGTACAGCAACAAAATGTGTTCGAAGGAATGAATATCCGCTATTTCGGTCCTATTGACGGACACGATGTCAATAATCTGGCACGTGTCTTGAAAGAAATAAAAGATATGCAGGGTCCCAAGTTGCTCCATATCCATACCACCAAAGGCAAAGGATTCGGTCCGGCTGAAAAAGCAGCTACCATATGGCATGCACCGGGAATTTTCGACAAAGAAACCGGAGAACGCATTGTGATAGATACCGACGGACTTCCCCCTTTGTTTCAGGATGTGTTTGGCAATACGTTGTTGGAACTGGCACAGCAAAACGACAAAATAGTAGGAGTAACCCCGGCAATGCCGTCAGGATGCTCCATGAATATATTAATGAAAGCAATGCCCGACCGGGGATTTGATGTAGGCATTGCAGAAGGGCATGCCGTAACCTTCTCCGGCGGTATGGCAAAAGACGGATTAATACCGTTCTGCAACATCTATTCGTCTTTCATGCAGCGTGCATACGATAATGTTATCCACGATGTCGCCATTCAAAAGTTGAATGTCGTTCTTTGCCTTGACCGGGCAGGAATTGTGGGCGAGGACGGTCCTACCCATCATGGTGCATTCGATTTGGCATATATGCGCCCCATCCCTAATCTGACGGTGGCATCCCCTTATGATGAACATGAGCTGCGCAATCTGATGTACACCGCACAACTGCCCGATAAAGGACCTTTTGTGATTCGTTACCCCAGAGGAAGAGGGGTGCTGGTGGACTGGAAATCTTCTTTTGAAGAAATACAAATAGGCAAAGGGCGGAAACTGAAAGACGGAAAAGACATGGCAGTCATCACCATCGGTCCGATTGGCAATACGGCACGAAAGGCAATTACCCGTGCAGAAGCCGAAAGCAAAATGAGCATTGCCCATTATGACTTACGCTTTTTAAAACCGTTGGATGAAGAAATGCTACACGAAATAGGAAAGAATTTCTGCCGAATAGTCACCATTGAAGACGGTGTGTTGAAAGGCGGAATGGGCAGTGCTATCCTGGAGTTTATGGCAGACAACAGATATACTCCCACTGTTCGCCGCATCGGTTTACCGGATAAGTTTGTAGAACACGGCCCGGTGAAAGACTTGCATCGTTTATGCGGCATGGATGAAGAAGGTATTTATAAGGTATTGGTATCATTCTAAAAGAGAAAGATAAAAATGAAGATTATTATCGCAGGGGCAGGAGCCGTAGGCACTCATTTGGCCAAACTGCTCTCAGGTGAAAAACAAGATATTATCCTGATGGATGAAAACGAGGAGAAGTTGAGTAAATTAGATTCCAACTTCGACTTGATGACAGTCAATGCATCCCCGACTTCCATTTCCGGTCTGAAGAATGCCGGTGTAGCGGGAGCCGATCTTTTTATCGGAGTCATGCCGGAAGAAAGCCGTAACATGACGGCATGTATGCTGGCCACCAATTTGGGAGCCAAAAAGACCGTAGCCCGTATTGATAATTACGAATACCTATTGCCTAAACATAAGGAATTCTTTTCACATCTGGGTGTTCATTCACTGATCTATCCCGAAATGCTGGCTGCAAAAGAAATTGTAGACGCCATCAAAATGAGCTGGATACGCCAATGGTGGGAGTTCTGTGGCGGCGCATTGGTACTGATTGGTACAAAAATGCGTGAAACGGCAGAAATTCTGAATGTGCCTCTGCACGAACTGGGCGGACGTAATATTCCATTCCACATTGTAGCGATAAAAAGGGGCAATGAAACAATTATCCCGCGTGGAGATGATACTATCAAGCTACATGATATTGTTTATTTTACCACTACAAAAAAATATATTCCTTATATCCGTAAAATAGCCGGAAAGGAAAATTATGCCGATGTGCGTAATGTAATGATCATGGGAGGCAGCCGTATAGCCGTCCGTACAACCCAATATGTACCTGAATACATGCAGGTCAAAATAATCGAAAACGATATCAACCGCTGTAACCGGCTGACAGAAGTAGTAGACGATAAAGTCATGATTATCAATGGAGATGGTCGGGATATGGATTTGCTATTGGAAGAAGGACTTCGCAACACCGAAGCATTTGTCGCATTGACAGATAATTCGGAAACAAATATTCTGGCATGCCTCGCCGCCAAAAGAATGGGTGTTACCAAGACGGTTGCCGAGGTGGAAAACATTGATTATATCAGTATGGCAGAAAGTCTGGATATCGGCACGGTTATCAATAAAAAGATGATTGCTGCCAGCCATATTTACCAAATGATGCTGGATGCCGACGTATCCAATGTAAAATGTCTGACTTTTGCCAATGCAGATGTTGCCGAATTTACAGTAAAAGCCGGTTCACGTATTACAAAAGACGCCATTAAGGACATGGGACTTCCCAAAGGGGTTACCATCGGCGGACTAATCCGAAATGGAGAAGGTATCTTGGTAACAGGTAATACAATCATCCAACCGGAAGACCATGTAGTGGTATTCTGTTTGGGAATGATGATTAAGAAAGCAGAAAAATTCTTCAACTGATGATTAACTCTAAAATGATATGCAAAATCATGGGTTCCCTTTTCTTCATTGAAGCGGGATTCTTGATTTTATGCGCATTACTCGCCATATATTATAAGGAAACAGATTTAACCGCATTCCTTTCTTCCGCTGCTATCACAGCAGGAGCAGGTATTGTTTTCTCTATCTTCGGAAAGAACGCCGAAAGGAAAATCAGCCGTCGCGATGGCTATGTAGTAGTATCTCTTGCTTGGATCTTCTTTTCCCTGTTCGGAATGTTGCCGTTTTATCTGAGCGGATACATTCCCAGCATCACCGATGCCTTTTTTGAAACCATGTCGGGATTCACCACTACCGGAGCAAGCATTCTGGATAATATCGAATCATTGCCCCACGGATTACTTTTCTGGCGAAGCATGACCCAATGGATTGGAGGACTGGGGATTGTATTCTTTACCATCGCCGTGTTACCCATTTTCGGAGTAGGCGGTGTACAGCTATTTGCAGCCGAAGCTACAGGTCCCACCCATGACAAGGTACATCCCCGTATCGGTGTGACCGCCAAATGGATTTGGAGCATTTATTTGGGACTGACCATAGCAGAAGTATTCTTATTACTGCTGGGTGGAATGGATGTGTTCGACAGCGTGTGCCATTCATTAACAACTACTGCTACAGGCGGATATTCTACCAAGCAAAACAGCATTGCTGCTTTTCATTCTCCCTATATAGAATATGTAATCACGCTCTTCATGTTTTTGTCGGGTATCAACTTTACCCTGCTGTTTCTATTCTTTCTGAAAGGAAAGTTCAAACGGTTGATTGAGAATACCGAGTTCCATTGGTATTTGGGCACTGTAGGTTGTTTTACCCTGTTCACCACCGTCACACTGGTTCTTACCAGCCCGATGGGAATAGAAGAATCATTCCGGAAAGCTATTTTTCAAGTAGTCTCATTACAGACCACCACCGGATTTATTTCTGCTGATTACATGACCTGGGTTCCGGTACTATGGACATTGATGTGCATCATCATGCTTTTCGGAGCATGTGCAGGCTCCACTTCCGGAGGTATAAAATGTATTCGTATTGCCATCATGAGCCGTGTATCAAGAAACGAATTCAAACGAATCATCCATCCTAATGCAGTCTTGCCGGTCCGCATCAACCGTCAGGTAATTTCTTCTACAACCAAATCGGCTATATTGGCATTTACTTTCCTTTATATAGCTATTGTCTTTATTGGTTGGCTATTGCTTATGATATTAGGAGTAGGATTTGAAGAAGCATACAGTGTCGTAATTTCCAGTTTAGGCAATGTCGGACCGGGTATAGGCAAGTGCGGACCTTCTTATTCATGGAGCGGATTACCCGATATGGCCAAATGGATCAGTGCGTTACTTATGCTCATCGGCCGTTTGGAGTTATTTACCGTCTTACTGTTGTTTACTCCCGGATTCTGGAAGAAACACTAAGAAGTACGGAAATCCCTCTCCATTCACGAGAAGAGAAAAAAAACAATTTATAATGATAGAATTCCAAATTTATGGCTAACTTTGCGACCTCTAAATAAAAATCATCATTATGAACAATATACTGAAGATCTTTATTTCTCTTTTATTTTTCCTGCTCTTGATAACAACAGCGGGACAAGAAGAGTATGCGTCAGTAAAGAGTTCATTCTTTCAGAAATCAAACGTAACCTCTTCTTATCAGCAAACACAAAGTCCGTGTAAAAAGACCATGGATTTCCTGTTTATCAACCGTTTTGCCGATATGCCACAAGTAGCAATTGCTCTTGACAATCCGGATTTGACTTCCAAATCCAAATGTGCTCTCCGTCTGCTTGCTACACTGAATGATTTCTGGAAACAAGAGCTACAAACAAACAACATACATTTTCATTCATCCATTTCACATTACTCGCATGCCGTAGATTACTATATCTATGCACTACGGCGAATCATTATTTAATTTTATAAAGCCTTCAAGCTAAAAGCCAAAACAAAGTATCTTGCATTAAGCGTTATGTAAGTGGGCTTTGTGTTCATTCACTTTTTGTCTAATCAAAAAAAAGTTTAGATATGTATTTTACACTATTAGTTGTCGTTATCCTGACGGCAATTGCACTGGTTGCCGTGGCTTTGGGTATTGCCCGTGCCATTTCTCCCCGTTCGTACAATCCGCAAAAAGGAGAGGCTTACGAATGTGGTATCCCCACCCGGGGACAGTCATGGATGCAATTTAAGGTAGGTTACTATCTGTTTGCCATTCTATTTCTCATGTTTGATGTTGAAACGGTATTTCTCTTTCCGTGGGCGGCAGTCGTTCAGGATTTAGGAGTGTACGGTTTAGTCAGCATCTTCTTCTTTATTGTAGTACTCATATTAGGCCTGGCATACGCCTGGAAGAAAGGAGCATTGGAATGGAAATAAAGAAACCGGTCATAAAATCTATCCCTTATGAAGATTTCAAAGATAATGAGTATCTGGAGAACATGGTCAAACAACTTAATGAAGGAGGTACAAAAGTACTTATCGGTTGTTTGGACGACCTTATCAACTGGGGACGCAGCAACTCGCTGTGGCCGCTTACCTTTGCAACCAGTTGCTGCGGAATTGAGTTTATGGCAGTCGGTGCTGCCCGGTATGACTTTGCCCGTTTCGGGTTTGAAGTAGCCCGCGCCAGTCCGCGCCAGGCAGATATGATTATGGTAGCCGGAACCATCACACACAAAATGGCACCGGTATTAAAACGTCTTTATGACCAAATGGCAGACCCCAAATATGTGATTGCAGTGGGCGGATGCGCCATCAGCGGAGGTCCGTTTAAAAAATCCTACCATGTGCTGAACGGAGTTGACAAAATATTACCGGTAGACGTTTATATTCCCGGATGCCCCCCACGGCCCGAAGCCTTATTATATGGCATGATGCAACTGCAACGTAAAGTAAAACTGGAAAAATTCTTTGGCGGAGTAAACCGCAAGGAAGAAGAACCCCAAAAGGAATAACTTATGGATGATATTATCAAAATAGAACCTAACGAACTCCGCACCGAGATGCAAAAGTTACGCGCGGAAGGCTATGACTTTATGCGTTCACTCACCGGAATGGACTGGGGAGAAGAAGGATTGGGAGTAGTCTACCATCTGGAAAAGACAGCTACCGGCGAGAACAAAGTAATTAAAGCTGTCACTGCCAACCGCGAGAAAGCTGAATTGCCTACAGTCTGCGATATTTGGAAAGGCGCAGAATTCAACGAGCGTGAAGTGTATGATTACTTCGGCATCCGTTTTGTGGGACACCCCGACATGCGCCGCTTGTTCCTGCGTGAAGACTGGATAGGCCATCCGCTTCGCAAAGATTATGACGAAAGCCTCAACCCGCTGCGGATGACCAACGAAGAGCCGGTCGATACCACCCAATACATGGAAGTACAGCATGACGGCAGCGTAATTGAAAAACGAGAAACCATCTTCGACGAAGATGAATACATTATTAATATAGGTCCGCAGCATCCGGCAACTCACGGAGTGCTCCGCTTTCGCGTGTCACTGGAAGGTGAGATTATAAAGAAACTGGATGTACACTGCGGATATATCCACCGCGGCATCGAAAAGATGTGCGAAAGTCTGACATATCCCCAAACACTCGCTTTAACCGACCGGTTGGATTATTTAGGCGCACACCAAAACCGCCATGCACTCTGCATGTGTATCGAAAAGGCAATGGGTGTGGAAGTGAGTGAACGTGTACAGTATATCCGCACTATCATGGACGAGCTGCAACGCATTGATTCACATCTGCTTTTCTTTTCTTGTCTGTGCATGGACTTGGGCGCGCTAACTGCCTTCTTTTACGGATTCCGCGACCGCGAAAAGATTCTGGACATCTTCGAAGCAACCACCGGCGGTCGCTTAATCCAGAACTATAATACCATCGGCGGTGTGCAGGCCGATATCGCGCCGGACTTTGTGCAAAAGGTAAAAGACTTTATCGCTTATCTCCGTCCGACATTAAAAGAGTATCATGAAGTCTTCACCGGCAATGTCATCGCACAGGAACGTATGAAAGGTGTAGGAGTGCTCAGTCGTGAAGACGCCATCTCTTTCGGTGCAACGGGGGGAACAGGGCGCGCCAGCGGTTGGGCTTGCGATACTCGCAAACGCCACCCCTACTCTATGTATGGAAAAGTCGACTTCAAAGAAATTGTCCATACCGAAGGCGATTCATTCGCACGCTACATGGTACGTATGGAAGAAATCATGGAAAGTATGAACATCATCGAACAGTTGATTGATAATATTCCTGAAGGAGCATTTCAGCAAAAGATGAAACCGATTATCCGTGTGCCCGAAGGTTCTTATTATGCTGCGGTGGAAGGCAGCCGTGGAGAGTTCGGCGTCTTTTTGGAAAGTCGTGGAGATAAATATCCTTACCGTCTGAAGTTCCGTGCCACCGGACTGCCATTGGTTTCGGCAATGGAAACCATGTGCCGCGGTGCCAAGATAGCCGACCTCATTGCCATCGGCGGAACAGTGGATTACGTGGTACCGGACATAGACAGATAAGATTAATAATAAAACGAAACGAAATAATATATGTTTGATTTTAGTATAGTAACCCAATGGATACACTCAATGCTTACCTCCTTCATGCCCGAAGGGTTGGCGGTATTTATAGAGTGTGTGGCTATCGGCGTATGCATCATGCTTGCCTACGCAGTGATTGCTATCATTATGATATTCATGGAGCGAAAAGTCTGTGCAGCATTCCAGTGTCGCCTAGGACCGATGCGCGTAGGACCTTGGGGCACCATACAGGTCTTTGCCGATGTATTCAAGATGTTGATAAAAGAAATCATCACCATTCGTCACGCCGACAATTTCCTTTATAACCTCGCTCCCTATATTGTGATACTGGCATCTATCCTGTCATTCAGTTGTTTGCCTTTCAGCAAAGGGATGGAAGTGCTCGACTTCAATGTCGGCATCTTTTTCCTGATGGCAGCCTCCAGCATCGGTGTGGTAGGTATCCTGCTTGCCGGATGGAGTTCCAACAACAAGTACTCACTAATCGGTGCCATGCGAAGCGGTGCACAGATGATCAGTTATGAACTGTCTGTCGGACTGAGCATTCTCACCATTGTCGTATTGACCGATACCATGCAATTTTCAGAAATCGTAGAACGCCAGGCCGACGGCTGGTTCCTTTTCAAAGGCCATATCCCGGCAATGATTGCCTTTATCATCTATCTGATAGCCGGCAATGCAGAGGTAAACCGTGGTCCATTCGACTTGCCCGAAGCCGAAAGTGAGCTGACAGCCGGATATCACACCGAATATTCGGGTATGCACTTCGGTTTATTCTATGTGGCAGAGTTTGTCAACCTGTTCATTATTGCCGGAGTAGCCGCCACTATCTTCCTGGGCGGCTGGATGCCGTTGCATATTCCCGGCTTGGACGGCTTCAATACCGTCATGGACTATATTCCCGGATTTGTATGGTTCTTTGCAAAGTCATTCTTTATTGTCTGGCTGCTGATGTGGATAAAATGGACTTTCCCTCGTTTACGTATCGACCAGATTCTTACACTGGAATGGAAATACCTGGTACCGATAGGTCTTTGCAATTTGTTGCTGATGGTTATTATTGTTGTATTTAAATTGCATTTCTAATGAAAGAAGAAAAACGTTCATATATAGGAGGACTGTTGCACGGTATCGGTACACTGCTCACCGGAATGAAAATCACCGGACGGGAATTTTTCACTCCGAAAGTAACCGAGCAGTATCCCGAGAACCGTGCTACACTGGAAATCTCTCCCCGTTTTCGCGGGCGTCTCGTCATGCCGGCAGACGAAAACGGGAACAATAAATGTATTGCCTGCGGGCTTTGCCAAATGGCCTGTCCCAACGACACCATTCATATCACCAGCGAAACACAGACTGATGAAGAAACAGGTAAGAAGAAAAAAACATTGGTGAAATATGAATATGATTTGGGCGCCTGCATGTTCTGTCAACTCTGCGTCAATGCGTGTCCGCACGATGCCATCTGTTTTGATACGGAATTTGAAAATGCAGTGTTCGACCGCAGCAAATTGGTTCTCACCCTGAATAAGAAATAAAAAAACAAACGATATTATGACACTACAACTAATTGTATTCATTGTGCTGGCATTGTTTATCGCTGTCTGTTCGGTACTGGCGGTCACCACATCACGCATTCTGCGCGCAGCGACCTATTTGCTGTTTGTACTATTCGGCACGGCAGGCATTTACTTCCAGCTCAATTATTCGTTTTTGGGAGCCGTCCAATTGCTGATTTATGCCGGCGGCATCACGGTACTTTATGTTTTCAGTATTCTGCTGACCTCCTCACAAGGAGACAAGTCCGAACGGCTGAAAAACGGTAAAATGGTGGCAGGAGTTGTTTCCACCCTTGCCGGGCTGGGCATCTGCCTGTTTGTTATGTTGAAAAACGAGTTTCTCCCCTCCCACTTCACTCCCGGCGAACTGCATGTGCAGACCATCGGCCACACCCTGATGGGAATGGGAAAATATCAATATGTACTGCCTTTCGAAGTCATCAGCATATTGTTGCTGGCTTGTATTGTGGGAGGTATAATGATTGCACGTAAAAGATAAGTCTGATTATGGTACACATGGAATATTACCTGGTGGTTTCCACCTTTATGATGTTTGCAGGCATCTATGGCTTCTTTACCCGCCGCAACCTGCTCGCCATGCTAATTAGTGTGGAACTGATTTTGAACTCCGTCGATATCAACTTCGCCGTGTTCAACCGCTACCTCTTCCCCAACGAACTGGAAGGAGTGTTCTTCGCCCTGTTCGCCATCGGAGTGAGTGCTGCGGAAACAGCGGTAGCTATTGCCATTATCATCAATATCTATCGTAACATCCGAAACATACAAGTGAAGAACTTAAACGAAATGAAAAATTGATTATGGAATATACTATTCTAATCCTCATCCTTCCTTTCCTCAGTTTTCTGATACTGGGACTGGCAGGTATGCGCATGAAGAACAGCGTGGCAGGTGCCATCGGCACAGCTTCACTGACAGGAGTGGCATTGCTTTCCTACCTCACCGCCTTTCACTATTTCACAGGCGGCCGTACGGCAGCAGGCACCTTCCCCACCCTCATGCCCTACAACTTTGAATGGTTGCCGTTCACAGCCGACCTTCATATCAATATGGGCATTTTGCTCGATCCTATTTCCATCATGATGCTGGTTGTGATTTCTACCGTGTCACTGATGGTACACATCTACTCCTTCGGCTATATGAAAGGTGAAAAAGGCTTCCAGCGCTATTATGCTTTTCTGAGTCTTTTCACCATGTCAATGCTGGGACTGGTAGTAGCAACCAATATTTTCCAAATGTACGTCTTTTGGGAATTGGTGGGCGTCAGCTCTTACCTGCTCATCGGTTTCTATTATACCAAGAAAGAAGCCATCGCAGCCAGCAAAAAAGCATTTATCGTCACCCGTTTTGCCGACCTCGGTTTTCTGATTGGTATCCTCATCTACGGCTACTACGCAGAAACATTCTCTTTCACTCCTGCCGCAAGCGCTCTGGTTGCAGCAGGAACAATGATTCCACTGGCATTGGGGCTGATGTTTGTCGGCGGAGCCGGAAAAAGCGCCATGTTCCCATTACACATCTGGCTGCCCGATGCCATGGAAGGCCCTACTCCGGTCAGTGCCCTGATTCATGCCGCCACCATGGTGGTAGCCGGTGTATATCTGGTAGCCCGTATGTTCCCATTGTTCATCGGTTACGCTCCCGAAGTACTCCACTGGACAGCCTACATCGGTGCTTTCACAGCATTCTATGCTGCCAGTGTAGCCTGTGTGCAAAGCGATATCAAACGTGTACTTGCTTTCTCCACCATTTCACAGATAGGCTTTATGATTGTTGCCTTGGGCGTTTGCACCTCGATGAATCCCCACGAAGGAGGATTGGGCTACATGGCCTCCATGTTCCATCTGTTCACTCACGCCATGTTCAAGGCATTACTCTTCTTGGGGGCAGGATGCATCATTCATGCCGTACACAGCAATGAAATGAGCGCGATGGGCGGGTTGCGCAAATACATGCCTGTCACCCACATCACATTTCTGATAGCCTGCCTTGCCATTTCGGGCATTTGGCCTTTCTCGGGATTCTTCTCCAAAGACGAAATCCTGACCGCCTGCTTCCGGTTCAGCCCGGTCATGGGCTGGATAATGACAGGTATAGCTGCGATGACCGCATTCTATATGTTCCGTCTGTATTATGGCATTTTCTGGGGCACGGAAAACAAAACCCTCCACGCTGCACATACTCCGCATGAAGCACCGCTTACCATGACTTTCCCGTTACTGTTTTTGGCAGCCGTGACCTGTGTGGCGGGATTCATCCCGTTCGGTAATTTAATCAGCAGCAACGGAGAGGCTTATACCATCCACCTGGATATGCAGGTAGCCACAACAAGTATCATTATTGCACTGTTGTCCATCGGTCTTGCCACATGGATGTATGCAGGTCCCAAACAGCCTGTCGCCGACAAGCTGGCACACACCTTCAGCCGTTTGCACACAGCTGCCTATCACCGCTTCTACATGGACGAAGTCTGGATGTTCTTCACCAAAAAGATTATATTCCGGTGCATCAGTACTCCGATAGCATGGTGGGACCGTCACGTCATCGACCAGTTCTTCAACTTCACCGCCTGGAGCACCCACGCCACAGCCGATGAGATACGTGATATGCAAAGCGGAAATGTACAGCAATACAGTATTTGGTTCCTCGCAGGAGCCTTGATACTGACGCTGATACTATTAGTTTAACCAGCCAAACGAATAATTAAGTATACAAATGAACATACTAAGTTTTTTCATCATAGTTCCTTTATTGATGCTCGCGGGGCTTTGGGCTTCGCGCAGCGTCAATCAAGTACGGGGCGTGATGGTTACCGGAGCTTCCCTGCTGCTGGCACTGTCTGTCTACCTCACCATTGATTATATAGGACTCCGCCAAGCCGGTGCCATGGAAGAAATGCTGTTTACCGACAGTATATCCTGGTATGCCCCCTTACATATATGTTACTCCATCGGAGTGGACGGTATCTCCGTAGCCATGTTACTACTGAGCGCTATCATTGTCTTCACCGGAACATTTGCATCATGGAAACTTCAGCCCCTCACCAAAGAGTATTTCCTATGGTTCACACTGCTGAGTTTGGGAGTGTTCGGATTCTTTATCTCAACAGACCTGTTCACCATGTTTATGTTCTATGAAGTAGCGCTTATCCCGATGTACCTGCTGATTGGTATATGGGGAAGCGGTCGTAAAGAATATGCAGCCATGAAACTTACCCTGATGCTGATGGGCGGTTCTGCTTTCCTGCTAATAGGTATTCTGGGTATCTTCTATGGAGCAGGAGGCGAGACAATGAATCTGCTCGAGATAGCCAAACTACATATTCCCGATACGATGCAGCACCTGTTCTTCCCGCTTATTTTCCTGGGATTCGGTGTGCTGGGCGCACTATTCCCATTCCACACATGGAGTCCCGACGGCCATGCATCTGCTCCGACTGCCGTCAGTATGCTTCATGCCGGTGTGCTGATGAAGTTGGGAGGCTACGGCTGTTTTCGTGTTGCCATGTATCTGATGCCCGAAGGAGCAGCCATGTGGGGTGATGTATTCCTCGTGCTGACCACCATTTCTGTGGTTTACGGTGCGTTCAGCGCTGTGGTACAGACCGACTTGAAATATATCAATGCCTATTCATCCGTATCGCATTGCGGACTGGTGCTTTTCGCTCTTCTGATGATGACACGCACCAGTTGTACGGGAGCCATCCTCCAAATGCTGAGCCACGGTCTGATGACAGCTTTGTTCTTTGCCCTGATCGGTATGATTTACGGCCGCACCCATACACGCGATGTACGCCTGATGGGAGGACTGATGAAAATCATGCCATTTCTGGCTGTGGGCTATGTCATTGCGGGTCTTGCCAATCTGGGGTTGCCGGGATTGAGTGGATTTGTGGCAGAAATGACCGTCTTTGTCGGCTCGTTCCAAAACAACGATACCTTCCACCGTGTATGCACGCTGATAGCTACGACAAGTATCGTGATTACTGCGGTTTATATTCTGCGTGTAGTAGGTAAGATTCTATATGGCAAGGTACTGAACCCCGACCATCTGAAACTTACCGATGCAACTTGGGATGAAAGAGTGGCAGTAATCTTCCTGATAGCCTGCGTAGCCGGACTGGGACTTGCCCCATTCTGGATAAGCAACCTGATTAGTAACAGTGTAGAACCGATTATCACTCAATTAATACAATAACATACGATTATGGACATTACATCTATTTTGCAAATGCATCAGGAGCTGAGCCTCACCGCCGTATTTCTGTTGATGTTTGTACTCGACCTTTTCCTTCCCGTGCGTCTTCGCCACTGGTTACGCCCATTGGCCTGCGCCCTGTTGGGAATTGAGTTACTTGCCAATATATGGCCCGATGAAGTCATCCTTTTCGGAGGGATGTATCATTCCACTCCGATGGCCTCCATTATGAAAAGTGTTCTCACTTTGGGCACCATCCTTGTATTCCTGCAATCCACCCATTGGCTGCGTCGTCCGGACACTCGTCACAAAATGGGAGAATTCTATACACTCACACTGAGCACGTTACTGGGAATGTACTTCATGGTGAGCGCAGGTCACTTTCTCCTGTTCTTTTTAGGACTGGAACTGGCTACCGTTCCTATGGCATGCCTCGTTGCCTTCGACAAATACAAAGGTCACAGTGCAGAAGCCGGAGCAAAATTCATTTTATCCGCCCTCTTCTCCAGCGGTATATTCCTCTATGGCATCTCAATGATTTACGGAACCGTAGGTACGCTCTATTTCGAGGACATCCCTGCCGGCATCACCGGAAGCCCGCTTCAAATACTGGCATTGGTATTTTTCTTCTCCGGTATGGCCTTTAAGTTGAGCCTTGTGCCTTTCCATTTGTGGACTGCCGACACCTATCAGGGAGCGCCTACCACAGTTGCCGCTTACCTGTCGGTTATCTCGAAAGGTGCAGCCGCCTTTGCGCTGATGGCCATTTTGGTCAAAGTATTCGGTTCCATGACCGCCCAATGGAGTGAAATGCTGTGCGTGGTCATTGTCGCTACCATCACCATTGCCAACCTGTTTGCCATCCGCCAAAGCAACTTAAAGCGCTTTATGGCATTCAGCAGTATATCACAGGCAGGATATATCATGCTGGCAGTCCTGGCAGGCACTCCGCAGGGAATGGCGTCATTAGTTTATTATATCATTGTATACATTGCAGCCAATCTTGCCGTATTCGGGGTAATCAACGCCATCGAGCAACACACCCACGGAATGGTTGAGCGCGAAGATTACAACGGACTCTACAAAACCAATCCCCGTCTGACAATGGTGATGACACTTGCCCTTTTCTCTTTGGCAGGTATCCCGCCATTTGCCGGGTTCTTCAGTAAATTCTTTGTATTTGCAGCAGCTTTCCAAAGTGGATATTATCTGATAGTGTTTATTGCATTGGTAAACACCATCATTTCACTTTACTATTATCTGCTGATTGTAAAAGCTATGTTCATTACCCCCAATGATGAACCAATCGCCACCTTCAAAACCGGTATCGCCATGCGTACCTGTTTGTTGATTTGTGTGGCAGGAATCTTCATATTGGGCATCGCCAGCAGCATTTACCAACTGCTGAACGATACAGCTGCACTTTATTGAGAAAGAAAAGGGAGTGTGTCAAAACCAAACCGGCCTATCCAATCGTCAACTGTAGAGGCAGGGGTCGCCTGCCCGAAGACACAAAGCAAACTGTTTTCGGGCGAGCGAACCTCGCCCCTACGAACCAGACGATAACATTATCCACGTTTTGACAACCCCATCTTATACCCCCTCAATAATGGGCATTGTTTATGAAGATTGTTACCATTATTTGCTAAAACTCTCTCCATTGTTGATGAAAAATCTCAAGAGGTCTAAAAAACTTCACCAGCTTTTCAGAAAACTTCACCAACTTTTTCAAAAACTCCACCAACTTTTTTGAAAAGACCAAAGTGTTTTGACACGAGCAAAACGCCTTTTGAAAACACTTTCTTCCGAGTTTTCCTACTAATTGAATGAATGAACCGAACCCCGAAAGAAAATTGATAAAACTTCCTTTCACATTTCACAAATATCGGAAACCACCTGTTCATAGGGGTTTCCGCGTGAAAGCAACAAATTTCCTCTTAACAGCTTCTTTCACGCAAAAAGCCGATGAATAAAGGGTTTCAGTGGGTGAAACGTGTGAAAGCAACTTGTTATCAACTTTTTCGTGGAAAACATTTTTGTCTATTTAGACAGGACAAGAAAGCGACTCTCTATGTTTACAAATATATTTGCGCCATACTATCAAATACAGCTTAAACAAAAAAAGAGCACCCCGAAGGATGCCCTTTTATATTAGCTAATCATTAAGATGAATGATTATTTTTTCACAGTCAAAGAAACTTTCTGAGCAGGAAGTTCAACACCCCACTTATCAGTAATGTTCAAGTCGAATGTGATAGTAGCTCCGTTTTGGATAGCTGTGTTCGGTTTAAGAGCAATTGTCCAACCTACCAATTTAGCATCAGCATCTGTATCCTCTGCATTTACAAGCTTACCATCTTCAATCTTCTTATAAACATAAGTTACCTTAAATGCACCTGCATTTTCACCTGTAGCAACCAATTTGATATCATCAATTCTTGTATCTTGTACGTCCTTAGCGGCAGCAGCTGTTTTAACAGTTCCATCAGCATTCAGCACTTCAGCAGTAAATGAGTTCAATAACTTGTATGCCTTGTTGAATGCATCCTTACCGGCAACGTCTGCGCTCAAGAATGAGTCTGAACCGGTTGCAAGGTCAAGAGTAGTCTTGCTAACAGTGATTGTACCATCTTTAATCGGGCTTTGACCTGTGATATAGATAGTTTCAGTAGCAGCATTGTAAGTTGCATTTTCAAAGTGCTTGTAAGAAACTTCAAACTTCTGAGTTTCAGTATACAACTTATCCAGAGGAATATTAACTGTGCTACCATTAACTGTCCATTTATCTTTGTCTGCTTTTGCTGTTACAGTAAAGTCTACTGCTTTATCAGCATTGTTATAAGCTGTTTTTACATCATACAACAGATTTTCTCCGGTCGGAACAGCACCATAAGCAGCCAGCTTATCACCATCAAAGTACATCGGAATTCTGCTTACAGCAGATGCCGGGTTAGTCAATGTCAACTCTACAGTTGCCTTAACATCAATAGATTTCGATTTTCCACTAGCATCTGTACCTGTAATTGTGAATTGAATCAAGCCACTATAAGTATCAGCTGTTACAAACTTATTATTCGCAGTAACTTCAAATGCAAGATAAGCAGCATCCTTCAACTTATCAGCCTCTTCTACTTTATTATCCGCACCAACCTTTGTTGATTTAACCTGTGTCCAATTATTCAAAACATTGTTACCAGGATTACCAGAATAGCTATTTGCAATAGCTAAATAATCCGCAGGATTACCATATTTCTTGCTAGAGATCAATTCAACTTTATTAGCAGGAGAAGCAGAATTACTTTCAATCGTAGCATAGCCGGTTACTTTACCATTATTCCAAATATATTTAGCTTCAGGTTCGGTAATAGAAGCAGCCAAATCAGCTAATGGTAAGAATGCCCATTTCTTTCCTGACTCAATAGATAATTCGTGAGCAGCCTTTAATGTTACTTCAGAAGTAATAGCAGCTTTTTGAACTTTTACAGTAAGAGTCGTTGTTTTAATCTTTTCTTTCTTCAATACTGTTGCATCAGCATACTTAACTGTAAACTTAATAGTTTTACCATACGCAGCTTCATTAGCAATAGTAAAATCCGTACCATTTATAGTTACACCATACAACGCTTTAATATTTTCATCCAAATCCAAAGCTATATCCGATACATGAGAAAGTTCTTCTAAGAACTTCACAGTCTTCACATTAGGATTAGCAGAAGGGTCGCCTTCCAATCCGGCACCAAACAAGCTATAAGTCTCACCCAATTTTACATAGGTAGAATTATTCAATGTTACAACACCTGCCGGACTCTTAGTCAAACCTGAAGCTAAACCTGACTTATATTCAAATGCAGTAGTAGCTTTACCACAAACTACAGCAAGAGCATCGTTTTGACCGATAATCTTATTATCGTTAATATCCTTTACAGTCACACCTTCTTTAAGAGCGAAGTGCAAAGTATAAACTCCTTCCATAGCCGTTCTCTGCAAAGCACCCTTAGGAGTAGAAACTACAGCCTCTTCAAAGATAGTAGCACCTTCAGAATTTACCAAGTTGAACTTCAAATCAGCCGGATCAATATTGCTAGGTGTTACAACTACATTTACAGAAGCACCTTTAGTTCCATCTTTATCTACAGCAGAAACAATAGCTCCCTTTACATTCTTTTCACCGGCCAAATTAATCATTTCCTCAGTATCATTATACACTACATTACCATAGTGAAGCAATACGTCATTAGGATTCAAGTTAGGCACAGCAATAGCAATAGAAGTTACCAATGAAGAAGCAGAAGGAACTTTCACTTCCTGTTTGTTACCGTCTTTATCAAAGATAGTCAGTGTAAATCCATCAGCTTCGCTACCTGCAACGCTAACGCCAGAAACGGGAACACCTGTAGATTTGTAGGTTCCGTCTTCCTGCAATACAGCCCATACACCATCCTGCATAATGATAGATGGTTTTGTTTCGCTTGTGGCAACCTTCAGTTCTTGAGGTTCATCGTTGATATACAAAATACCATCTACAACCTTCACAACATCTCCACTACCTGTTTCGTCATCCAAAGTGATAGTTACAGGATCACCCTGATTGAATGTAAAGGTAATGCCATGTCCGTCAGCTGTTTTTGCAACTGAAGTAACATACTTACCGCTACCAACGAGATCCTGCAAAGCCTTGATTGCATCAGCATTTGCAGTGATTTGTCCCTGCAAGTTCTCGATGTCATCGTCGTAATCCTTACAAGACACAAATGTTCCTGTTGACGAAACCATTAAGGCTCCGAACAGGATTGCACTTAAAAACTTTTTGTTCATAATAGAAAAACTTTAAATTTATAAATTTAAAAAACTAAAATTGGTTATACATATTAGTTATTGATTGGGCACATAAATCCCTCTGTTCATGCAAAAAATAACGTTTGGGAGATTCGCCTGCTATCTTACTAAAAGCTGAATAGAAAGCACTTCGGGAAGTAAACCCACTCTTTTCCGGGACTTTATCCAACGAGCATTTATTACTGCGAAGCAATTCCTTGGCATACTCTACACGGTAAGTATTCAGAAGTTCTTTCAAGTTACACCCAAAATACTTGTTCACTACATTGGAGAGATAAGTCTGATTCGTATCGACCAGCTCGCTCAATTTCTTCAAAGAAAGAGTGGCATCCAAAAACACCTGACGAATTTCCAATTGATAAAGGATACATTTATATATATAGCAATCCACTTTCCTGCCCACTATTCCCTGTCCGGCAAACTGTTCGTCCCAATGACGCTCGGCTGCCTTGAAAAGCAGGTCTTTCTGCCTTTCGGAACGTAGGGTGCTCTTTTTGCGTTTTAGAAACAGGTATTCCATATCTTATCCTTTACTTTTGTCTTAGTTTGCGGGCTCTCGAAACGCGGATTTACAAGCATTTTTATATAGATTCGCGAAACGAAAATCGGTGTATCTCTTACTAAGAGATACACTTTTAGTTAAAATTTCCAATCATCGTAAATATCCTCATTTCCAATTATTTATATTATCACTTTTCTATCAAAGAAGGTATTCATTAAATTTCATTCACATTTCAACCGACTCTAATTTTGTTTTAATAAGTTGAAAGAGAGAGAAAAAAAGGATATGCAAGATTTTTGAAAAGAAGAACTTATATGAAAGTCCTATGCGGACAGCATTTGGAAAAGCATATACATAGAAAGTCTTTTGTCTCAAATAAAACCGCATTATAACAATCGACAACTAAAAACAAAACACGTATTAGCGCATCATTTGAATATACGCTAATACGTGTTTGGATTACAAACCCGAACGAAACGTTCTGTTATTGTCTATAACGATTTAATACGTTCGATAAGTGAATCAATATCTTCGTCCGTTGTGTCCCAAGAAGTGACTAAACGCATCTCATTCATTGCATCATTCCAAAAATAAAAATGATAAAACTCCTGCAACTTATCCTCTTTCTCACGAGGCATAATAAAGAATAACTGGTTACTTTCCACCGGCTGGGTAAACGTTACATCCGGCATGGCTTGCAAGGCATCAGAAAGTTTTGCAGCCATTTCATTGGCGTGTCGGGCACACCGTAACCATAAGTTATCAGTCAGGAAAGCAGTGAATTGGCAAGATATATACCTCATCTTACTTGCCAACTGACAAGCCTGCTTACGGGCATAACGGGCTTCTTTCATCAGGTCCGGATTAAAAACCACCACACACTCAGCCCCCATCAGACCATTCTTTGTTCCCCCCAAAGTCAGGGTGTCTACTCCGCAAGCTCCCGATATCTCATCCAAACTGACTCCCAATGCTGCGGCAGCATTGGAGATGCGTGCACCGTCCATGTGCAGTAACAAACCGTGTTCGTGTGCAAACGTTGTCAAAGCGCGTACTTCGGCAGGAGTATAAACAGTGCCGAGTTCTGTACATTGGCTGATATAAACTGCTCCCGGTTGAGAATGGTGTTCCACACCAAAATTAATCATATAAGGTTTCAGGAGTTCAGGTGTCAGTTTTCCATCGGGAGTGGAGATAGTGCGCATGAAGCATCCGGTCGCCTTGCTTGGCGCTCCACATTCATCTACTGCAATATGTGCAGTGTCGGCACAAAATATAACATGATAAGGGCGAGTCATCAGTTGCAATGCCATCGTATTGCTACCTGTTCCATTAAAGACGAACAACGGTTCACACGGATGTGTAAACTGTTCTTTTACTTTTCGGGTTGCCTCTTCTGTCCAAGGGTCATCACCATAACCGAAAGCATGGTTTGTGTTTGCCGCCATCAGTGCTTCCATTACTTGAGGATGTACACTGGAATTGTTGTCGGATGCAAAACTTCTCATAATAGTAGAATATTGAATTATAATTTTCGTGCAAAGTTAACTTCTTTCTCTTCAATAGACAATGAAACAGTATTAAAATACATTTGAAAAGAAAGTATTACGCAGCTGTATCATTCATGTAATACCGACAACCGACCTTTGCACTGAATTAAAAAACAAGCTAAAGAATGATGAATACAAAGAAGAGAGAGTTTGGCCTTATAATCATTTTCTTATTCCTGGCCATATCTATTCAAGCGGCTGTATTACGAGGAAGCGTGACCGATAAAGTGACAAATGAACCACTAATCGGTGCAGTAATACAAATAAGCGGCACTACTACAGGAGCAATCACTGATTTGGACGGTAACTTCGAACTGGCCGGATTAAGAAACGGAACATATAAACTGATGGTATCGTATGTTTCTTATAAAACATTGACTTTAGAGGTATCTGTCAATGGCATGTCAGAAATAAATATAACATTAGCACCTGATAACCAGCAACTGGGAGAAGTTGTGGTAGTGGCAGAAGCCAAGAAGAATACAGAAAATGCCCTGATTACCCGGCAACGCACCAGTCTGGTGATGCAAACCGGTGTCTCCGCACAACAAATTACCAAGACACAAGACAAGGATGCTTCCGAAGTGATTCGCCGTGTGCCGGGCATCAGTATCATTGAAGAAAAGTTCGTAATGGTACGCGGCCTTTCGCAACGTTACAACAATGTGTGGATAAACAATAGTGCCGTGCCCAGTTCGGAAGCCGACGCACGCGCCTTCTCCTTCGATATTATTCCTTCCTCACAACTGGACAATATGCTGGTTGTAAAATCTCCGGCTCCCGAATATCCTGCCGATTTCAGTGGCGGCTTTATTTTAGTTAATACCAAGGATGTTCCGAACAGTAACTTGTTTAACATCTCAGTAGGAGGAAGCATGAATGATCAGACTCATTTTAAAAACTTTCAATACAATAAAGGAAGCGGTACGGACTTTTTGGGATTCGACAACGGATTGCGTAGCTTGAATGGCGGTATCAACGCGACACTGAGACCGATGAATAATGGTTACGACTTGCTCAACAACGGACTGAATAATGATTGGAGCATAAAGAACCGCAAGCCTATTGCCGACCTCAGCCTGAGCATGAACATCGCCCATCGCTGGGTGAGTGAAAGCGGTCGCACTTTAGCTATGCTGGGAGCCGTAAATTATAGCAATACCTACAAAACATATCTGAATATGGATAATAATCTGTATGGTGCCTATGACATCACTCATGACCGTTCCAACTATTTGCGCAAGGGAGTGGATGACCAATATAATCACAATGTACGTGTGGGAGCCATGTTGAACCTCACTTATGTGCCGGCAAGCGGAAATAACCGTTATGAATTCAAGAATATCTTCAACCAATTGGGAAAAGACCGCTATACTTATCGCAAGGGAACGGATGCACAGAGCGATTATGAAGAGAGTGCAGAGTATTACTACCAGAGCCGTACCACCTACAGCGGACAGTTTACGGGAAAACATACATGGAGTGACACGGATAAACTGGATTGGAGTGCCGGATATTCTTATGCCAACCGGAATATGCCCGACCGCCGCCGGTACAACACGGTACTGAACACAGATACCAATCAATTGGAAGTAGAGAATCTGAATGAAATCAATCGTGAGTTCTCGCGTCTGAATGAACACATCCTGTCGGCCAACATCAATTATCAGCATGATTTCGCATTCGGTGATTTCACTCCCACACTCAAGATGGGAGGATATACGGAGTACCGTACACGTGAATACAATACGCGCCTCTTCATTTACAGTTGGAAGAACGGTTTACCTAGTAATTACCGTGTGATGAATGTGCCTGACGAATTGATGCAGGACAAAAATTACGGAGAAGATAAATTATACCTGCTGGAGCAAGTGGACTGGCGAAATAATTATGAAGGGAACAATATGTTGGGAGCAGGCTATGCCGGTGTAAATCTTCCTTTCGGAAAGTGGAACATATACGCAGGCGTCCGTTTCGAACACAGCCGAATGGAATTAATCAGTAATACACAAAAGAACGAAAAGAGTCCGACCAGTGTCTATTACACTTACGATGATTTCTTTCCATCGCTTAATGCCGCCTATCGTCTGAATGAGCAACACCAGTTCAGATTGTCGTATGGGCGTACTGTAAACCGTCCCGAATTCCGGGAAGTCTCTTCTTCGGTGTATTACGACTTTGATTTGGCTAGTAATGTACAAGGCAATTATGACCTGAAAGCAGCTTATATTGATAATATTGACTTGGGATATGAATACTATCCCAGTAACGGTGAGCTGATTTCCGTATCATTATTTTATAAGAAATTCAAGAATCCGATAGAATGGACTTATACCGTAGCCGGAGGTACTGACTTGATTTATTCTTATATCAATGCCAAAGGAGCCGATAATTATGGCGTAGAAGTGGATATACGCAAAAACTTAGATTTCATCGGCATGAAAAACTTCAGCCTCAGCCTGAATGGTGCACTGATAAAAAGTAACGTAAATTTTGAACCCGGTTCTAAAGAAGAAGACCGTCCTATGCAAGGGCAATCGCCCTACCTGGTCAACGCGGGACTCTTCTATCAACAGCCCAAAAACGGATGGAATGCCGCCATACTCTACAACCGCATCGGTAAACGCATTATCGGTGTAGGGCGCAGCCTGGGCAGCGCAGGCAACGAAGTACGTGTGCCCGACTCATATGAAATGCCACGTAATGCCATTGACCTGAGTGCCTCTAAGAAATTCGGCAAACTGGAAGTAAAAGCCGCTATCCGCGATGTACTGGCCGAAAAGGCGTCTTTCAAACAATTTGAAAATACAGAAAATGGTGAAGTGCAGCAAATAACCCGTCAGTTTAAACCGGGACGCAGCTTCAACGTAAACATAAGCTATAATTTTTAAAACAAGAAATATTTCATTCAGTAACTAACCAATAAATGAAAATGAAAACAAACAAGTTTATGACTTATGCTCTCTCGGCCATGATGCTGGGAAGCCTGGCTGCTTGCAGCAGTGATGATTCCGAACCCGACAATGGTGGAAACAGTGGTGGTGAGACAACGGACACACCTTATGTATGGGGAACTGAAGGCTCAATCAAGACGTGTGATCATTTGTTGTTCAATGAGGATAAGTCTGAAAACAAAAAAGGAACAGTAATAGGAAATGGTGACCAGGAATTTGTATTCAAAGGAACCCAGACCCTTGCCAAAGGTACATACCTGTTGAAAGGATGGGTTTATGTGGGAGCAGGTTCTACATTGACCATTGAACCGGGAACTGTCATCAAAGGTGATAAAGACACACAAGCTGCCCTGATTATAGAACCGGGCGGAAAACTGATAGCCGAAGGAAAGCAGGATGCTCCTATCGTATTTACCTCTGAAATGCCGAAAGGACAACGCAAACCCGGTGATTGGGGCGGTTTGATTATCTGTGGTAAGGCAAAGAACAATCAAGGCGTGCTGAATCAGCAGATTGAAGGGGGGCCCCGTACCAAACACGGAGGGGATGATGACTCCGACAATTCCGGTATCATCCGCTATGTACGTGTGGAGTTTGCCGGTTATCCCTTTATGAAAGATAAGGAAATCAACGGCATTACGTTCGGCTCGGTCGGTAGCGGTACTACCATTGACCACTTGCAGGTTTCTTATTCCAACGATGACTCTTATGAATGGTTCGGCGGTTCTGTAAACTGTAAATATCTGGTTGCCTATAATGGTTGGGATGACGAATTCGACACAGACAACGGATTCTCCGGTAAAGTACAATATGGCTTGTCTATCCGCGATCCGAGAATTGCCGATACATCACAATCAAACGGATTTGAATCGGACAACTGTGCCGATGGTTCTCTGGTTTCTCCCTATACAACGGCAGTATTCAGTAACATTACTTTTATCGGCCCGCTCGGACGTGATGCCGGATTTACCAATGATGAAAGCTATATCAATGCCGGCAGCTTCAACCCCAATAACGGTTCAGCTCTCGGGAAGTTCCAGTCAGCGATGCAAATCCGCCGTTCCAGCCGTTTGAATTGCTTCAATTCTGTAGCAGTGGGATATCCTGTCGGTTTGATTATTGACGGCGAGAAAGGAAACACGGTAGAACAAGCACAAGAGGGCATTATCAATTTGCAAAATATTTGGTTTGCCGGTATGACAGTCACCGGTTCGGATGCCAACAAAGTGTATGATGACGTGCTTTATGATGCAGTAAACAAAACTATTATCGATGCCGGTCAGGAGTCCTATTCTTCCAGCTTCTTCAAAGCACAAAAAGGAAATAAAGTACTTGCCGACATGAATGAACTGAACTTTAAAGACGGACGCGGCATCGGTGTAAATTATATGCCGAATGCAAATAGCCCGGTACTGACTGCCGCTTCATTCGACAATGCTCTATTAGACAATGGATTTGATAAGGTAGACTACATCGGGGCATTCGGTATAAATGACAACTGGCTGGACGGTTGGACTAACTTCGACCCTAACAATACAGACTACTAATACACTTTTTTGAAAACACACAAATAGCTAGTGATTTTTACGGAGATTCTATGGGTAAAGTCGTAGAATCTCCGTATTTTTGTATCCAAACCTAAAAACATTTAATATATATACCTATGTATCCATTAAAATTTAACCCCATTCTAAAATCCACCATCTGGGGTGGTGAAAAGATTATCCCGTTCAAACATCTTGCAACCGAACAGGCACAAGTAGGCGAAAGCTGGGAAATCTCGAATGTTCCGGGCGACGAATCAGTAGTTGCCAATGGTACAGACGCAGGCAAAAACCTGAGTGACATGGTAAAAGAATACAAAGGAGCATTAGTAGGTGAAAGCAACTATCAACGTTTCGGAGATAATTTCCCTTTGCTTATCAAATTCATTGATGCATGCGATGATCTTTCCATACAAGTTCACCCCGATGACGAACTTGCCAGAAAACGCCACAACTCAATGGGAAAGACAGAAATGTGGTATGTAATCGATAATGCAGGTGGCAAAGCTCATCTTCGTTCCGGTTTGAAAAAGAAAATCACTCCTGACGAATATGCAGCAATGATTGCAGACAATACAATTTGTGATGCTTTGGCAGACTATACTGTTCAGCCGGGAGACGTATTCTTCCTGCCTGCCGGACGAATCCATAGCATTGGTGCCGGATGCTTTATTGCAGAAATCCAACAAACATCCAATGTAACCTACCGTATCTATGATTTTAACCGCAAAGACAAGAATGGCAATACACGCGAATTGCATACCGAACTGTCGAAAGATGCCATCGATTATACAGTGGAAGAAGACTATCGCACCAGCTATACGCCGGAACAAAACAAACCGATAGAATTGGTAACCTGCCCCTACTTCACCACTTCTGTATACGACCTGACGGAAAATATGACTATGGATTACAGCGAACTGGATTCTTTTGTAATCTATATCTGTATGGAAGGTTCATGCACGGTAACTGATAATGAAGGTCATTCGTTGGAAATTCAGGCAGGAGAGTCTATACTTTTCCCCGCTACCACTAAAGAAGTAAATGTAACGGTAAACGAACATGTGAAATTTCTGGAGACTTATGTATAATCCAATTTCACCGATGCAACTATGACTAAAAAAGAACTTATGCGGAAAGCCATCGAGCTTTCCATTGAGAATGTCGCAAACGGAGGAGGACCTTTCGGAGCCGTCATCGCCAAAAACGGAGAAATAATAGCAACAGGTGTCAACCGGGTAACCGCTTCGTGTGACCCCACCGCCCACGCTGAAGTAAGCGCCATACGCGCCGCCGCTGCCAAGCTGGGAACATTCGACTTAAGCGGATATGAAATCTATACCTCCTGTGAACCCTGTCCTATGTGTTTGGGTGCTATATATTGGGCACGATTGGATAAGATGTATTATGCCAACAATAAAACGGATGCAAAAAATATAGGTTTCGATGATTCATTTATCTATGATGAACTGGAACTGAAACCGGAAAACAGAAAACTTCCTTCTGAAGTTATGTTACGCGAAGAAGCTATTAAAGCATTCGAAGCATGGAGTTCTAAAACAGACAAGATAGAATATTAAAGAAATGGGGGTGTGTCAAACATTGATAATACCATATTTTGCTAGGTTTCAGTTTTGACACATTCCCATTTTCTATACAAATAATATTAATTACACTCTTTATCAAATCCTATTTCTTTCATCAACTTATTATATTCTTCTTCCTCACGGCACAACGGCTTATACCAAGTATATTTCAGTATAACAGTTGTCGCAATCAGTATCAGAACAGATACAATAAAGCCCAGATTTCCGCGCACAACCAAGTACATCGGTACAATAGTCAGACAACACTGCCACACAATACCAATGGTAACATTAAATGCGTCACGCTTAAAATTCTTATTACGAGTCACTTGCGGATAGCGCGCTATTGCCTTGTCGACAATTGGTTTCCACCATCCCCACGGACGAACGCGAATATAGAAATTAATCAGAGTGTCTTCATCTGTCGGAGGAGCAGAATAAGTTCCGACAATACACCCTATCAGCGAAATACCAAATAAAACAGGGAAGAAATAGAGCACCAATCCATCAGGGACTGTAAATTTCATCACAATAGCGGCAACCACACCTGCTGTCATACCCCAAAAATAACCTTCTCCATTGAAACGCCACCAATGCCATTTCAATACATTGGCAGCAATGTAGCCACCAAACAGGGCACCCACAATCCACTGGAATATCTCATTGATATCTTTTAAGAAAAAGCCCATAACCGTGCTGATAATCACAACCAGAACAGAAATCAAATAACTGGCACGAATCTGTGTCTTGACAGTAGCTTTGGGGTTGATATACTTCAAATAGATATCATTTACTACGTATGCCGGAGCTGCATTGACGGTAGATGCAAAAGTAGACATGAACGCTGACAGCAGACCCGCCAATAAAAGTCCTGCCAATCCCACCGGTACATATTTTGTTATCAAATGAGGCAATATGGTCTCAAAATCCGTGTTTGTTGCTGTCATTTGAGACAAACCACCGTCCACTTTAAAGAAGTAAATCGCCAACAGAGCAAACCCCATAATCATCAGATAACGCGGAATCAGCAAAATAACCGGTACGGAACCACTCATCATAGCTGCCTCTTTCGGAGACTTACATGAAAGAATCTTCTGCATATCATAGTTAGGTGCAGGACCTGCCATACTCATAAATATACCTTTCAACAATGCCATCATCACAAAGATACCCATCAAACTATAAGGCTCATTAGCCATTCGTTCCGTCAACAGACTCATTCGCTCACTCCAGTCAATATCAAGTGCCCAGCCGAAGAACGGTGAATCCCATCCTTTGGGAACAAACTCTTGAATCATTTCGGGAGCTACCATATTCATACCGATAACAGCAATGATAATACCTGCCACTGTCATAATCATAAACTGAACCACATCTGTCCATACAATACTGAGCATACCGCCCAACATCACGTAAAAGGTAGCAATTGCCGTAAAGAATATGCCATAAAAATGAGGAACATATTGCAACGGAATATCAAAAGGCACATATTGTGAAACCACCTCCCACGGGAAGAATATCTCCATAAACTTACCAATGCCGATAAAACCGTAACTCAGAAAACCCAATACACTCAGCAGAGCGAAAACAATCACAATAGTATGCGACAAAGTAGCTCCTTTTCCATGTCCGAAGCGGGTTTTAATCCATTCGGCACCTGTCAGCACATTACTTCGGCGCAACCATACGGAAAGATACACCATCAGGAATATCTGATTGAACACCGGCCACAGCCAAGGAATCCACAAACTCTTAAAACCATATGCAAAGGCCCAATAAACCATCAACATGGTTCCGGTAATATCAAACATACCCGAAGCATTTGAAAGTCCGAGCATATAAAACGGAAGGGACTTGCCCCCCAAAAAATACGAATCCATATTTTTTGCCGCTTTCTTCTTCAGGAATAGCCCGATAAGAACTATGACAATCAGATAAGCGCAAATAATCAGGATGTCAACAACATGTAATTTCATATATTATTTACTTTAAGATTTTTCTTGTTCAAGCAATTCTGTATGTCAACCGATCTGTACTTCTACCTTCTTCCGTATATCATCCGACTTGACAGACACCACTATTCCACCTATCGTCTTATCCCAAACGGCTTTTACCGATTTACCGTTTACTTTTACTTTTGTTCCTGCCTGGATTCCCGGCAATTCAATACGATAAGCTCTTTTTTGAGGTTGCCCCTTGTACGAGCCTTTTGCCGGATGGATAGTAACAAAGGTCTGTTCTCCTTCCTTACGATAGTTCATTAATGTAGAAGCAGATTCACCTTGCTGATAGGCTGTTGTAATCCCGTCATCTTCATATAAGGTATAAGAGTGATTACATCCTTCGCTGCCCGGATAACAACGGACAATCAACTCGGTAAGCGGAGTCGAACACATACGTTCTGTATAAGGTTGCATAGGTAATGGGTAGCCCCCCTTCACAAATAAAGGAAATTCATCCAACGGACTTTCTACCGTCACTGTCCGGCCCCCTTGATATGCTTTCCCCGTGAAGAAATGGTACCAGTTTTCCCCACCCGGCAACCATACCTCTTGCGAGACCAGCTTCTGTTCTCCTTCTCCCGGCATGGTAACCGGCGCTCCCAACAATAAATCGCCGAATAAGAATTCACCCGGACATTGATATGCTTTCTCGTCCGAGGGGTATTCCAAATATAATCCTCTATTAAGTGGAATCATATCTTCATAACACTGATGGACAGAAGAATAAATATAAGGCATCAACTGCGAACGAAGGTGATAGATGCGTTTCATGGCTTCTTCTTCCTTATCCCCCCACAACCAAGGACGGCGATCGAGTTTCTCATCATATACTGAATGGATGCGGAGAGATGAATTCAATAAACCGAATTGTGTCCAACGAGTATAAAGCTCTGCATCATCTCCTCCATAAAATCCGCCCAAGTCATGCGCCCAGAAAAAGCAACCGGCATTACCGCTCGTTGTAGTCAAATCAATTTCAAAACGCAGCAACTCCCAATTGGCAACGGCATCACCTGAAAACTGGATGGGATGGCGGTGATCTCCCCAACCTGCCCAACGACTGAAACCGGCACCACGAAGATTATTACGGGCAGAATAATCATAATAGATTTTATTCAACCACGGCAAATGCCTCATCGATGTACCTCTGACGTATGGATAAAGATAATCCTGCTGCCAATCCAACCACCAAAAAGCAACGCCCATTTGATCGCTCTCTTGGTGGGCATGTTTCATAAATGCTTTCATATATTCCGGATTCCCTGCATCAAACAAAGGAACTCCGTTTTTCAGCGTATCGGCTCCCAAGTCACGGATAAACATAGGATAAGCATCATCATGCGGACGTAACCCATCGTGCGGATGCTCATTCAGTACCACATATACATGGTCATCTTTCAAATCCTGTATCAGTTTGGCGGGGTCTTTTATCAGTTTCCTGTTCCAACTATAACCTGTCCACCCTCTGGTTCCTGCATGGCCCGTACCAACGGTAGCATTCTGAGTATGCCATCCCATATCAAAAACCATGATGTCCAACGGGAAATCATGCTCTTTATATTCACGCACCAACTGACGGTAATCATCATCCGTATAATTCCACCAGCGACAATACCACGAACCATGTACATATTTACGTGGCATAGGTGCCGGACCACTGACAACACGAAGAGAACGTAAAGCCGACTTATAATCGTTTCCATAAACAAACAAATACAAATCCTGTACATGGTCTTTATCACGCGCACTCACCCAACCGTCACGCAACACTTCTTTGCCCGTATCATTTATCAGATACCAACCGTCACGGCTTAACAAACCTTCCTGACGATCTACCGGACCATCCACTTCATCCAAGGTCGTAAGAGCTCCCAGTAGATTCTTACTTTGCCTGCTGGCTATATACCAATGTTTCTCTTTGGCCTCTTCACCATTCTTAAAATAAACATGCAAATTGGTTTGTCCAAACGGAAATCCGTCCGCGTAATATTCAATCCGCATCACCGGAGTAGACAATACATAATGATCTTTTGACTTTTCCTCTACTTTCACGTCTTTGCACTCCGTCGAACGATCAATGGCAAACAAAGTAGGATCATCCAAAAAATGACCATTCTGTGCATATTCCATACGCACCAATTGGTCGGTAATGAAAGTAAAACGGCTATTGCCGATAATAACCGGATTAGCCCAAAGCACCCGGCCGGATAATAAAAAGACAAGTAAAAATAATAACTTATTAAAATGCTTCATAATAGTACATTTATGGTTTTATCTGTATCGTTGTCAATACATTCACCCCATATTTCCCATCCTTTGAAACCCACCAGTCTACATCACCATTGGCACATCGGACAGCATAACGAGGATTATACTTCAATCGCTCCGACACATCAGGCAACCATAACCCCAAACGATAATTTCCCGGAGAAACAGGTACCTTCCCTGCAAATGAGATTGAGTGAACCAAAGGAGTATAAGTAACATCTCCAGGTTGATATGGCTGGCAGTCGGAAGAACTGAACAATGCCGGCAATTCCATTATTCCTTCCTTTTCGTCAATCAATACAAAATAAGCAGGGCGTTCACTACTGAAACCGGCAAATCCACGATTAATAAACTCCAAATTTAAAGTCAATGCTTCTCCATTCCTTATCGTTTGCGGCATTCCCAATCTCTGCAATTCGATGCGATATCCCAAATGGTCACGAATATAATCAAAAATACTACGTGAAACCAATGTTCCATCCTTTTTTTGAAAATAATGGTCTGATACCGGCATGTGATATTTTCTTAAGGAGTCTGCATTTATCATACTTTTTTTCCACACAATCATCGAATATTCAGGAGCATTCGCATCATCAAACATCCGATTGGGGTGCTGTTCCTTATAATTATGAATAACACTCAATGAGGTATAATGCTGGAGAAAAAAACGACGTGCCGCTCCCATGCCATCAATAATCCATCCGGCAGACGGGCTGTCGGGGTCACATCCGGCACTCCAAAAGCCCCACGGCAATTCACCGTCTACAACCAAATAAGGTGATTCTTTTACAATTTGCTCAAAATTGGGTGTACCTTCATGCATATCTCCATCCCAACGATCAGGCTTGATAACAATAAAGTCATCATGAAAAGAAACACGTTTATACAACTCCGGTTTACCTTTCAGAAGATTCTTGAATTCGGGAAGTCTTACTTGTACGTTCTTCTCGGCAGGTACTACTTCCAACAACTTTTCCAATATAGCAATCTTTGCCGTATCGGAATGCTCCAAACCATGAATAGAACTATGCCATTCTCCCCATGCACCGATAACACCCGCCTGAACGACCAGAATCAAATCTCTATTCTTATGCAGAAATGGTTTCAACTGATCAAGATGTGCCAATGCTTCTTTCAATGTAGGTCCTACCGGTTCCTGACGCACAAAATCTTTTTCATAAGCAAAACGCAAGACTGTTTTCTTTCCCAATTGTCGCAACCTGTCAAAATATACCTGCATGGTCTGAAATTCAGTATCAGACAACTTTTTATCTGTCAGGTAAGTCAAATAAAAATAGCTTTGCGAAAGCGATACACTATCCGAAGCATACTTCAACGACAAAGTATCCAATTGCAAGGTAGGGCACTCTTTTTGAGTAACAAGATCGACAGCCGTTTCCAAACGAAACCCGCGTTCGGGATTATACAGTCCCTCACTACCATTCGCATCATCCACAGCAATACCCCGGTAATGAACTATTTTCTCACTATCAGTACAACTGCACACACTTGCCAAGCCAAGCATAAACAACAAACAATGTCCCCAATATTTCATATTCATGTTTCTATTTTCTTTCAACCGAGTCTTTATTTCTCTAAAATCACACTGACCGGATAATGGTCTGAAATCCCCTCATTCTCTTTTCCATTATGTACAGCAGCACTCTTACATTTCTCCATCAATGAGGGAGAAAGCAATATATAATCCAACCGTTCACGACGTTGCGGCAAACGCTTGTCATCCCACTGCCAATCATAAAGGAATGCAGCCGGAAAACTCATGCGTGCACTTGCCGGATGTACCATCCGTCCGATCGCATCTTCCATTCCTGCCGCAAGAAAAGTAGAAATAACAGAAAAGTCATATCGTCCTTCTCTCAAATTACGATATTTTTTTTGTGATAAATCCCAACGTTGCATATTTGCCAACAATGTATCATGTTTAGCAATCTCATCGGCATCCAATGGGGAATGAGCATTCAAATCACCCGCCACATAATAGTCTTTCAAATGATTTGCCTGAATATAATCCACAATTTGTTGCGCTTCATTCAAGCGGTATTTCCACTCAAAAGGACTAAGATGAGTAGCAATGACATCGACACCGGCTGTCTTAACATGCATCATGCCATGCCAAAATCCTTCTACTTGTTTCTTAATCACTTCTATCGGTTGCTTGGAAAGCACTCCGACAGGATACCCCTCTTCCTTCACAATGGCAGCATACGGATACCCACACACCTGCCCCAATGTTTTCAAATCCTTTTCCTTAAAGCCGACTAATTCTGTCAACACAAAGATATCAGCAGCCTGTTTTCGAGTCCATTCGATAAAACGCGCACGCCTCAACGAGTCTCCTTCAAAACCATTCCAAATATTATAAGAAATAAGTTTCATTTGTTGTCCGGTCTGTCCCCACATGGAAAGAGCAGAGCAAGGAAGCAGCATCAAGAGGATTAATCCTAAAAACTTTTTCATTTATTCAAATATGTTTCGTTTTTATCAATCAGATTATTAATCGCATCTACGGATGTTGCCGAACGTAATCCGTCTGCCGGTGTATGCATACAGTAATCTACCAGTTTATCAATAGTAGAAGTCACCACATGCATACGAGTATCACTGGATGCATAATAGATATATACAGTACCGTCCTCATCTGCAATCCAACCATTAGAGAATAACACATTGGATACATCTCCCACTCTTTCGCTGCCCAGTGGAGCCAAGAAATAACCTGCCGGTTCTGCTGTCAGCTTCCAAGGTTCATCCAATGCCGTCATATAAAGATAAAGTACATAGCGCAATCCGGCAGCACAGGCACGCACCCCATGTGCCAAATGCAACCATCCGGCAGATGTTTTGATGGGATGTGGTCCCTCCCCATTCTTTACCTCTTTTATTGTATGATAATAACGATGATTTATAATGATTTCTTCTTTCACTTCTGCCTGTGTTATATCATCTATAAGTGCCCAACCGATACCTCCTCCGTTGCCGGCATTGATAAAATCATCTTGCGGACGGGTATAGAGTGCATATTTTCCATTAACAAACTCAGGATGAAGCACTACGTTCCGCTGCTGACTGTAAGACTTCAGGTCCGGCAAACGTTCCCATTCCACCAAATCCTTGGTACGGACAATACCTGCCTTTGCCACTGCTGACGAAAGGTCGCCGGCCGGTGCACTGTCGTCATGGCATTCACTGCAAAATATTCCATATATCCAGCCGTCTTCATGGGCAGTGAGACGCATATCATATACATTTGTTTCTGCAGGATTAATATCAGGCAATGTTATGGGACGCTTCCAAAAGCGAAAATTATCAATGCCGTTCGGACTCTCTGCTACAGCAAAAAAAGATTTCCGGTCTGCACCTTCCACACGGACAACCAATACGTATTTACCATTCCATTTCATGGCTCCGCTATTCATGGTTGCGTTAAAACCAATACGCTCCATACAATATGGATTGGTAGCCGGATTAAAATCATAGCGCCACTCCAACGGTATATGTTCCCGCGTAACTATCGGATACGTATAACGACAAACAATACCATTCGTTTCTTCCACCGGAAGATTTGACCGCTGCAACAATGCTTCATGTTGCTGCTGCAACAAAGCTATTTTCTGTTCAAAATCTACATTCATATGCCTGTATTTATCATGTATTAACGATTATTTCATCTCTTCTTTTACCATTGCTGCAAATTTCTCAATTAATAGAGTACAAACCTAATAGAATCCAAGCATTAAATGATGAAATCTTATCAATCCGGCAAAAGCAGCTTTCATATATACGCTGTGATTGGTTACGGTGATTCATCCAAGAATCCCCCACAATACGTTGTGCCCCTTTTGCATTCTCAATATAATCAGACAACAATTCAATAAGAAAACTTCAGACACACCGGTCTAGAGGTTTCTATCTTTTCTCCCGTATCGGTCAGCAAACCTGTTTCCTTATCAATCTCAAATATCTGAATCAGGTTACTATCCCTGCAAGCTACCAATAAATAACGGCCATTGGGCGTAATGACAAAGTTACGCGGATGAATACCTGTCAATTCATAACCAATTTTTGTCAATGTCCCTTTATCACTGTCCACAGCAAAAATAGCAATGCCATCTGCTTTCAGACGATTGGAAGCATACAGAAACTTCCCATCGGGAGTAATATGAATATCAGCACTTCCTTTGGCGCCGACCGTATCGGCAGCTATATACTGGATAGCATCCAGTTTTCCTTCATGATAAGAAAAAACCGTTACTTTACCTGATAGTTCATTAATAAGATAAGCAAATTTCTGATTGGGATGGAAACAGATGTGACGGGGACCCGAACCGGGTTCCACCTTTATGTCGGTCGACTCTCCTTCATTCAGCAAGGAATGGGAAACTCCATCAGAGACCGATTCGCTCACCGGGAAGACATGTATTTGGTCTGTTCCCAAATCATTTGCCAACAGATATTTGTGGTCAGGAGTAAATTCCGCACAATGCAAATGGGGTTGTGACTGCCTTTCTTTGTCGGGACCATCGCCGACAAAGGAAATCAAACGGCTGTCCGACTCCAATCTGCCTTCCTTATTCAGTGGGAAGACAGTGATGCTTCCGCCCATGTAATTAGCCGTCAACACAAACTTACCGGAAGGGCTCAACGTAATGTAACAAGGCGCTCCGCCGTTGGTGGGCTGAGAGTTCAGCAATGTCAACTTGCCGTCCTCCTTATTAAATATAATGGCATTCGCCGTAGAAGTCTGTCCGTCATCCTCACCTACGGCATACAGTCTTTCACCATCCACAGACGGAGTGAGATAAGAAGGATTCGAGATTCCTTTCAAGCCACTGATATAAGTTGCCTTCCCGGTATCTTCGCTAAACCGATAAACCTTGATGCCTTCTTCGTCCAGTGTGGCATAACTGCCTACAAACAAGAACATTTTATCACTATTTTCATCCACTGTAACTATATTCTTCTGTGGCTTTGAAGTGCAAGCACCCAACAACAAACCACTTATACACAACGCTAATATTTTTTTATTCATAATATATTTATATAAAATTTGGGAGCACATAATGCGCTCCCAAATATACTCACTTCTTGGCAAAACACATGCTATAACGACCTAAATTCTTTATTATTCTTTTTTTAATTGATTGATTTTCACCTCAGCCACTCCCAATCCATCCGAATTCAAAAGAATACGCAAGTCACTTGCGGTAGTGCCTTTGAATGTGTAAGACATCCATTCATTAAACTTCGACACGCTGCCCGAATAGACCGTCAGGAACTGTCCTCCACCGCCCGAAAGCTGGATTTCAAAATCCGCCTCGCCGGTATTCTCTTTCTTCCAAGCAATCGACAGACCATCTATTTTTGCACCGTTCTCCAAAGCAAAAGTAATATAGTCCCCCTTGTTCCCTTGCCAGCAAGTCTTCAAATCATTATCGAGTGTCATGCCCACATCTTGCATTTCGGTACTGGCGGAAATAACATCTCCCTTACTGTTTCCTGTTTCAGACCACACGCCATTCATGCCATATTCCACCACCGCAAACTTATCACTCAGGCGAATATCCTCCGAAGAAGCACCGGCCATCACTCTGAACTCGCCCGGTTCCACCACCCAGTCATTCTTTGCGTTCAGCAGTTCCATATCTTTACGATCAAGCATAAAACGGACTTCCTTGGTTTCACCCGGCTTCAGATGAAGACGTTCAAAACCCACCAAATTCTTTTCGTAAGTAGTCAGAGAACTGACAACATCCCTTAAATAGAGCTGTACGACTTCATCTCCTGCCCGTTTGCCGGTGTTAGTAACCTTACAGGTGACGGTTACTTTCTGATTTGGTGTAATTACTTTCGGGCTCACCTGCAAATCGGAATATTCAAAAGTAGTATAACTCAATCCGTAACCAAACGGATACAAAGGACCATTTACACGAGACATATTTCCGGGCATCCCCGGATTCTTCCCGCCATCAATTTGCGAAGAAGGTTTAGCCGGGAAATTTAACGGAATCTGTCCGACACTCTTCGGGAAAGTAACCGTCAGCTTTCCACCCGGATTATAATCTCCAAACAAGGCATCGGCAACGGCTATGCCTCCCATCGAGCCCGGATACCACGCCTCCAGAATGGCAGGGACAAATTTATCCGCCCAATTTATGGAAAGCGGACGGCCATTGATTAATACCAGCACGACCGGTTTCCCGGTGGCGTATACCGCTTTCAATAAATCAAGCTGGCGTCCCGGCAAGTCAAGACTGCTTCTCGACTTATTCTCACCACAAGTACGTTGTCCGCCTCCAAGCACCACGACAGCTACATCCGCCTGCTTAACATCGGCTACCGCTTTATCTATTTCATCCTTTTCCGTCTCCGTCAACGGATAATCAATTAATTCGGACTCAGGCCAATTGTCATCAACCAATTCACAACCTTTGGCATATAGTACCTCCGCTTTACCTTTCACTTTATCCTTAATCCCCTGCAACACAGTAACCACATCTACAGCCAAAGGACCATAGTGAGTCAAAGCATAACCGCTCTCATCCGCATTAGGACCACATACAGCTATTTTCTTTATTGATGAAATATCTAACGGCAATGTATTCCGTTCATTTTTCAGTAACACCAGCGACTCTTTGGAAGACTGAAGAGCCACTTCCAAGTTCTCTTTCTTCTCCACTTCCTTATCGGCACCTTCCAAGTCTGTTTGATAAGGCTCGTCGAACAACCCTACCAAGAACTTGACACGGAGAATATCCCGCACACGGTCGTTTATCAGTTCTTCACTTAATCCCCCTTCTTCAACAAGTTCGCGCAACGGCAACACATACGAGTCCGGAGAACGGAAGGTGCAACGGACATTCAGTCCGGCTTCCACACTCTGCCTCACAGCCTCCTTCATATCCTTTGCCGTTCCATGCTTGGTATACAGATATTCCACCGCATCACTATCCGAAACGACATATCCCCTGAACCCCCATTCACCGCGTAAACGGGTAGTAAGCCAATAAGAACTGCTTTGAATAGGAAAGCCGTCATAATCATTATAAGAACTCATCACTCCCAACAAACCTGCCTCCTTTATCACTCTCCTAAACGGATAAACATGAACCATCTCCACCTCACGAGGAGACATTTGCGGGTCGACACGCGCCATGCCCTCACGCGCACCTTTATTATTACTATAAGCTATAAAATGTTTACCGGTGGCAGCTACCTGATGATTATATTGCATTCCTTTCACCATCTCAATACCTAATTCGGCTACCAGATAGGGGCTCTCACCATACACCTCCTCATAACGCCCCCAGCGCTGGTCACGCCCCACATCGAGAATAGGAGCATACACATTAGTATAGCCCAACATACGTCCCTCACGTCCGGTTATCCTCCCCACTTTATAAATTAAATCACGATTCCAAGTATGTCCCAATCCGAGTTGCGTCGGGAAATTCGTAGCACGATAACTCTCTACCCCCCGAATGCCTTCGTTGGTAAAATCGACCGGAATTCCAAGACGGGTATCCTCAACAAAAAACCGCTGTACTTCATTCAATGCCCATGCATGCCGGGAAGCCGGCCACACATTCTCATTATCCGAAGGAGGAAGCCCCCATTGCTGAAAACCATTCAAGTGTTCATCAATGGCTCCTATTCCATCTTTCCACAACATATTCTTCCATTCGGAAGTAGGAAGTGCATCCTTCAGCACCCTTTTATAACCGTAGAGCGTCACCATTTGGCAAGTCTTCTCTTCGATATTCATTTGTCCGAGAAGGTCTTCAATACGGTCTTCAATTTTTGCATTCGGATTTTCATAAACATCCATCACACCATTCTTATTAAAGTCAATCCATCCTTTATGGTACATAGATTTCTTGACAGGCTGATAGACTTTCGGTATTTTAATTGTTGCCTGTGCCGAGAGCATCGCAGAACTTCCCAACAGAGCAAAAGTAAGAAACAGGTTCTTCATCATATTCTGATTATTGGATTTAATTATCACTATTTGTCGGGGTAAAGATAAAGAAAACACCTCAGACAACAGAACAAAATTGTCCATAAGGTTATCCATTTTTGTACAAGAATGCTCACAAACATAGCTTTAAGTCATATTGGCAAAAGATTGATTCACACAGAATATTACTAATAATTGCAAAGGGATGGCATATAATTGAGAAAAAATTATTATGTTTGCAGCATCTATCATAGATACCAGTTCGGGCTTGACTGGATTTGACAGCGAGTTGGAGTGGTATGTAAGCATGCAGTGCGTCGGTGATTGGCACTATAATCTCAGTTATCAAAATTTTATCTGGCAACGAAAATTACGCTCTCGCTGCTTAATCGAAGTATAGTAGATTAACTTTATTTCTGCCATAGTGGTAGAAACGAGATGTCACTCAAAAGCTCTTGTTCCGAAGCGTTTGGTAAAGTGGCACAGCAAATTCGGGAATAGTTTGAGACTTTCCTCGCATCTCTCACGAAATTTTAGAGGATAAGGTATAGATTGGTGGCTTCGGTCTTGTCTATACACGAAAATTCAGGCGAAGATAAGCATGTAGAAAGCGTATGGCTTCCTCGTTTGGACGAGGGTTCGACTCCCTCCAGGTCCACTAAAAAGTCTCTGAATATCAGAGGCTTTTTCTTTTTATATATTCCTTCATTTATGGGAGCGCATGGCTCAGTCATTATTCTTGGCGATTTAAAGACAAAGGGAAGAATAAGCCGTTTCCTAAGGTCGGTCAAGGCATTTTAAACGGAAGATTATTACAGTCTGCGGCAATGGACTGTACAGTCCACTGTAGCAGACTGTACGGTCCACTGCAACGGACTATACAGTCCGCTGCCGGAGACTGTAGTAATCCGACGGACAGACAGGCATAACCGAAAGGACGAAAATGCTTGGTCCGGCTAATGAAACGGCTTAGGAAGCTCAAAAACGCATGCAGGGGGCTGAAGAGCGGAGAAGACAACATCAGGGGACAGGGTTTGCCTGCCCGAAGACACAAAGTAAACTGTTTTCGGGCGAGCGAACCACGCCCCTACGAACTAAACGACAGCATTATCCACGTTTTGACACATTCAACTCCTTATAGAAAAAATTCCGGTGCTATTTTTCAGTACCTTCTTTAGTATATTCAAATTGAATATCCCCACTGCTCTAAAGCGAATTTCCAATTCTCTTCCACTAACCGGACCGTACGGTCGTCATACTTATACTTATTCT
>ERZ791743.74-NODE-74-length-106736-cov-5.342985_pt1 | contig 106736 bp, 113 predicted proteins | sample MGYA00509952_ERZ791743 | MGnify/ENA primary metagenome ERZ791743 (study PRJEB30046, sample SAMN00792040) | human gut metagenome | study: EMG produced TPA metagenomics assembly of the A metagenome-wide association study of gut microbiota in type 2...
TGTAAAAGCCGGCTCCGGTTACAGGGATTTGCGGGAAATCACGCTTGAGTCGCCGGTCGATGCAGGTGAGTACGTTTACAGCTTCTATGCGAAAGGTGGTGTTGCCGGCCAGACGATGACGGCGTTCTTCTACAATCCGAACACCACAACGTCTATCGAGACCAGCCAGGGTGCGAAAGGTAACAACAGTGATGGCCGTGCGCAGTTCACGCTGACCACTTCATGGGCCCGCTATTGGGTTAAGTGGAAACAGACACCTACCACGGGTACCAAGCGCCTGATTCTGTGCCGTATCGAGAGCAATACCTCCAAAGACCAGACGGTGTACATCAACAGTCCGAAGTTTGAGGTAGGTAATGTTGTTTCCGACTGGAACGAGTCTCCGTCTGATAGCGCCAGTGCGTCGGCTGTGGACTCGCTGACAACGAAAGTTAATCAGCAGGGCACTTCCATTAGCTCTATCGGGAATCGCACCACATCGCTGGAAAACGGGCTATCGACAGCTCAAAACAACATTGCCAAGAAGGCTGATGCTTCTGCATTGCAGGATCTCCGGAACACGGTGACATCTCAGGGTGACGATTTAACCGCGGCGAACAGCAGCATTACCAGCCTGCAGGCCTCGATGAACCGTCGCACTGTGTTTACTGTCACTGCACGGGGTAATGGCAACAGCGTTACCCATGGGGTGTTTGATGAAAGCGGCAAGAATCTGTTTACCCCTGGTCGCAGCTGGGCGCTGGTCACTTTTGCAAAACACAGCGACGGATCAACGGTGATTGCGACCTCCAAAACATACGATGTCTTTGGCAGCGCGAATAATGGCGCCTCGATATCGGCCGATATCGAGGCGCTGGCCAGCGGGACTTACGTTTGTGTCCTGACATTCGATGAGCCAACTGGCAACCGAGGTAAGGTATTGTCTGCCCTGGAATCTCTTGGTGGTACATCCGAAGTCGTCAACTCTCTGCCGTATCGTGGTGCCTATATCCTCCTTGGCCGCAAAGGCATGAAGCCGGGCGATGGTCTGGAACTGCGTGCGCCAACCGGTGGCGACGGCACCGCCCACATTTCGACCTCAGTCGAGTTTGTGAACGGGGTAATGATGGGGCTGGGCGCCGCTGGTGGTGTGATGATGAAGGCTGATGCGAACGCATCTGCAATTACCACGCTCCAGAATACAGTGAAGACCCAAGGGGATAATATTGACTCCCTGAGCTCCTCGACAACAGCGCTGGAAAACAGCCTTGCGTCCAGTAACGCCAGCGTGGATGCAGCAAGCCAGATCCCCGGCAACCTGATCGTAAACCCGTCTTTTGAGCGTGGTACGGAGGGCTACACTGGTTGGAGCGGTATTGCCACGGTGGCAACACTGCAGGTTCCACATCTTGGCACCAAAGCCGCCAAACTAGCGGCGGGTGGTTCTGCAGGCGTGGGCCAGAAGATCTCCTTCAAGAAGGATCGGTCGTACAAAATTGGTATTTGGGCAAAGCAGGACCCTAATACCACCATTCAGTCGACCGACAACACAAAATTCCGTGTGGCTGACGGTACTGGCCTGATTGCAAGTAAGGCTTATGGCCCGTTCACCTCTAACTGGCAGGAGGTGTCTTGGACATGGAAGGCGACAAAGGATGTCCTTGCTGACGTTCAGTTCACTGCTTTCTTGTCAGCCGGCGCGATGTACTTTGATGATTTTTATGTCGTCGATGTGACCGACTCTGTTGAAACTCAGGCGAACTCGAGCGCGATCACTAAGCTCGATAGTCGTGTAACCAAGACAGAGAATGACATCACCAGCCAGGGCAGCCAGGTTACGCAACTTAAGAATGACCTTGCTACCACAAACACAAATGTTTCGAAGAAAGCGGATGCAGCCGCGTTAACGGCATTAACGAATCGCGTAACGCAGAACGAGAAAGACATTGAGACCCAGAGCAGCCAGACAACTTCGCTCAAGAACTCTTTGAGCACTGTTCAGGCAATGGGTAGCAACCCGTGGTTTGATGGTTCTCTGGAGACGTACTCCGATAACCAGCAGATCAGCGGCTCGCGTGCGGTCGTCGTCAGCTCTCAGAAACGAAGCGGAACGAAGTCGTTGCGTGTTTCCCGCGGCGCCGGTGAGGGCGGAAACAGCGATAAAACCATCGGTAAGTGGATTGCTCTGCGTGAAAATGCGGTATTCCGCATTGAACTCTGGGCGATGATGCCGGCAGATCAGTCGCCATCCTCTGGGTGGTCAACGCTCGTTGGTTTGCAGACCCAAAACGCTGCCAACAACAATAACTGGCCGACGGCAATCACTATCAATGAAGCCGCATTGGGTGCAAGAGGCGCATGGAAGAAATTCACCGGTACGCTCCGTGTAGCCGCTGACCACACTCGCGGCGCATTTTGGGTATCTACCCGCGGCACAACTGGCACTGGTACACCGGGGTATGATCTGTATATCGATGACGTCGTTGTCACCGATATCACCGACGCAAAAGAAGCTCAAGATTCGGCTAATGCGAACGCATCCGCGCTCACCAGCCTTACCTCACGTGTTACCAATGTAGAAGGGCAGGTGACATCCCAGGCGTCTCAGCTGTCCTCTTTGACGTCCCAGGTGAATGATGCGTCTTCGAAGGTTGATCAGATGGCGCAGACCATCACCAACAACGAGAAAACGCAGTCGTCGCTGAATACCAGCTTGCAGTCGCAAATTGATGCGCAGGCATCGGCAAACATCAAGAACCAGACGGAGTTGAATAACGCCACCACTTCGCTGGCGGCAATTAAATCAACTCAGCAGACCCAGGCCACAACGATTAGTGCGCTGTCTCAGCAGCAAACGAATTTAACGGCCCAGGTAGGAGGCCAGTCTGCCGAGCTGCAGGAGCTGAAGAAAACGGTTGTTGAAAACGGCAACGTTAATAGCACCTGGATGGTCAAAATGGAAACCAACAGCAACGGTAAAAAGTATGCTGCTGGTATCGCTTTAGGTATCGATGGCAAAAATTTGCAGAGCCAGTTTCTGGTTCAGGCTGATCGCTTCGGCTTAATCAATACCTCTAACGGAAACACGACCACACCATTTGTTGTGGAAAATGGCGTTGCCTACATGAATGCCGCTGTGATTAAGGATGGCTCCATCACCAATGCAAAAATTGGCGGTGAAATCCGATCTGACGATTTCGTTAACGGTTCAAATGGCTGGAGAATTGGAAAAGACGGTAGTTCACAGTTCAACAACGTAGTTATTCGTGGTGAAGTTCACGCAAATACTGGTGTGCTTAATAACGTGACTATTAACGAGAACTGTACTGTGCTTGGGACCGTTCAAGCTAATAAAATAGTTGGTGACGTTGTGACAATGACCGACCGTGTAGTTAAGAACTGGCCCTCTACAGCCGACACATCATCAGGCACTCGTTATCCTATAGCTACTGTGCAGGGCATGCCGTTTGAGCGTCGTATGGTGTTTAACGGGTCTATTATTATTCAGCAGGTTTGGCGTCAAAACGTAACAATCCGCGTTGATGAAACAGTTGTATGGACATTTGATTCAGGTAACGAAGGTAAAAATTTTGAAACTTCAATTTTCTCCATTCGTATACCGGCATCAAATTACGGCCAAACGCAGAATATCACGATCCAGTGGCCTAATCGTGGTGATAGCGGGCAGTTCCGATTTACAGGGGTTATCTCCATGTACAGGACAACCGGCTCCATCTCTTTGGCTTAAGTTTCAGGCGGCTCTTAAAGAGCCGCCAATTAAAATTACAAGGAATGTAATTATGGCAATGTACGAAGTTGGCACCATAACGGGTGCAGCAAATCAGGCAAAGATTACAGGCACTTCTACCAAGTGGTCTCAAACTGCTCTTGGAATTCAGGAAGGTTCTATTCTCGTAGTTTATCGCAGCGGAAGTGCAGATCTTTACGCTATTAAATCTGTGAATAGCGACACTCAGTTGACACTCACGAGGAACATTACAACAGCTTTCTCTGGCGCGAAATATGGAATTATCACATCAGAAACAGCCAGTACTTCATCTTTTGCAAACCAACTAGCCAGTGCATTTACCCTTTGGCGTAACGTTGTTCAAGGATGGTCTACAGCTCTAACTGGTAGTGGCAATATTACAATAACTGACCCTTTAACGGGTGTATCTGTGACTGTTCCAGCAATTTCAGGAATGGCGAAAGCGTCTGATCTCACAGCACTTAGCAACTCGCTGAAAGACGTAGCGAAGACTACTGTAATAAACACATTTACGCAGCCGCAGACGTTCAGTAAGGGCGTGACGTTCAGCGCCACTATTACAGCGGCGGGGCAAATACTCAGGAAGAACAGCAGTACGCAGTTCACTGCGATTGACGCCGGAAACCTGGAAATCAGCAGCGACACAACGCCGTACATTGATTTTCACCACAAAGGTAGCTCTGCAGATTATACGCATCGAATTATTACCGAAGACGGGGCTTTAGCGGTTTATCCGGGGTTGCGAGTCCGTGGAGGTCTCGGGGTTTATGGCATTGCTACTCAGTACGGCGATCTGTACGGGCAAGCCTTCATTGCCAGATTAAACACTGACCCTGGAAACATAGCAAATGGCACCGTGTTACAAGCGCCACGTTTTACGTCAAGATTTAATACGCGCGGTAGTGATGGCAACGTTGATGGCGGACAGGCGGCTATGTGGTTCGAAGAGCAGGTAGGGACTAACCACAGACTAATTCTTTCTGTTGGTGGATTTTCGCAACCAATACAGTATTGGCAATTCCTGGCCGACGGCAATATCTACGGAAGCCAGCGCGGTAGCGTGCAGTTTCTGGGGACGTCTGACGCTCGCCTGAAGCACGATATCACGCCTACTGATGGGCAGCAGTCAGTAGACCGCATAAAGGCGCTGGAGCTGGTGACGTTCGTCTATAACGACGACGAACAGAACCGCGTCCGCCGGGGGATCATCGCGCAGCAGGCCGGGGAAGTAGACGAGCAATACGTGAAACACGTTAATATTTCGTACCTTGATGGTAATAAGCAGGTTAACAGTGAGCGCCTTCAGCTCGACAACAACGTGATAATGATGGACACGCTGGCGGCGGTGAAGGTACTGATTAAGCGAGTTGAAGCGCTGGAGAATAAAATTAACTCATCAGAAGGGAGCGACGCCATAAATACAAACCAGAATACCTTCGATACAGGCGTGGCCATGAGTAGTGAGCAATTAAATTAATCCAATTTGTATGTAAGTGCTTACCTACAATTAGTTTCTAATTTATGATATAAATCTGCCATCCGATTTGACTTATTCATGGAGGAAGACATGTCAAACGAGATGGCAGGCGTGACGCCAGAGCAGGTGGAGCGCATTGCCGCAATTGTTGCGCGAGAAGTCGTAGGAAAATTAAGTAAGGAGCTTCGCGATGATATTGGCCAGGAGGTCAACGATCAGCTGCGAACCTACTTTGGCGATATGACTCCGGCGCAACATAGCATTCAGCATTCCAACCTGGACAAGCTTCTTAATCGGCTCGACACGATTTCAAGCGGGTTCTTTGGAGGCATTATTTCCAAAATTACCTCGTTCCTGATCACCGTGCTGCTTTTGGGTTTGGCCGCTTATGGCGTGAAAAATGGACTGCAATAACAGGAGAACAAGGATGAGTACTCCAAGAGGCATTCGTAACAACAACCCTGGCAACCTGGATAAAGGGTCCCCGTGGCAAGGGTTAGTAAACAACCCGGCGGAACCGCGGTTCTGCACTTTTAAAGACCCCGTATGGGGGATTCGAGCACTGACAGTAACGCTCATCACCTACCATGATAAGCGCCGCGCCAAAGACGGCTCCAGCATCGACACGATCCGCGAAGTCATCGAGCGTTGGGCGCCACCGCATGAAAACAACACGACCGCCTATATCAATGAGGTCTCTAAAGCCGTAGGCGTGACGCCAGACATGATCATCGATTTGCATGACTACAATACTATGCGGCCGCTGGTGGAGGCGATTATTCGTCATGAGAACGGTCGTGGCCCGTTGAAAACACTCAACAGCTGGTATTCGGCCGAAGTTATTGACGAAGGTATGCGTCGCGCTGGTGTCGTTAAACCGGTAACTGCAGTGAAAGCCGTACCTGTCACGAAAGAAACTGCAGGCGCAACGGTGACTGCAGGTATCGGTATTGCGCAGCTGGCGGACGTAATGCCGCAGATCTCCGTTGCGATGGATAAGGCCCAGGGACATATCACCAGCGGGGACACCGTTCGCATTATTTTCGGTATTGCGACCATTGTTGTCGCCGGCTTTATTGCCTGGTCGCAGATTCGTAAGCATCAGGCAGGAGTGGTGTAACCATGAACGGCAGCCTGCTTTCAAAGGTCAAATCGACCATCATGACTTTGGCTGCCGTCTTCTTTGTGCTCGTTGGGGCGTACACCTGGGGTGGACGCGCTGCCCGGCGGGCCATGGAAGAAAAGGCGCAGAGAGAAAACAACAAACGGCTTCAAGGCACAGTGGATGTGAAAAATGAGACGATTAATGAAGTCAGGACTAAGGATGCTTCTGCCGTTCATCGCGAGCTTCGCGATAAGTGGATGCGTGATTAAACCCCAGACCGTGGGCGTACAATTCTGCGATGGGGCAAACCCTATCTACATCAGCAAGGACGACGCCCTGACAGAAGAAACTGAGAGAGAAATCCTGATCCACAACACGCTGGGTGAAAGAATTTGTGATTGGGGGCGGTAGCATTTTATGCCCCGCCGCATAGGATACGCTGCGTTACACTACCTAAACTATGGCGTATCCTCTTTTCTTCACATCTGTCGTCAGAGCTTGATATTCACGGCATCTAACTGTGCTTCATTCAACCTCATGTTGAATGATCCTGCTTAATGATGTAGATTTGATATGACTACAGTCATAACGTGTAGTCACATTCAAGCTACGCATACTCGTAGCCTCTAAACCCCACAGGGGGTCGCCGCACTGACATTAGATTGTTAACGGCTAAGGTGGAAACATGCACAACGCACTGAACGCTTCTCGTTCTATACAGACAATCCGTGATTGTACGAGTGTTATTGAGACTCACGTGCTTGCTAAGCACAAGATTGAAGTCCGTAAACTCAACAATGACGCGGTTGAGCTCAAAGACACACGCTTCATCGTTACCTTTAAGGACGACGTTGAGATGGCGCGTGCCAGCGTAAAACCGTTAGCGGAAGCTATCTTCCTGAACGGCCGTGTTCGTTTTGTCGTAAAACCTGATAAGCAGTACCCGGAACTGTTGCGCGATTTAAAAGAATTTTCTGAGGTCATCGAACATTCTATTCGCCGCTTTGTATTAGGACATGGTAGCATTGACAGTCATGTAAAGGCTGATAGATCTGCTACCAAATGGCTCCTACACTAGATAGCGCATACTCAAAAGACCTAAGCGAGTTTCCTCACCCTGGGGAGACTCGCGTTGCTCGTTTCGGCTTTCTTATCAACGAAGCCTCTCTCTATAAAATCTCCGAAATCCAAATCATCGAGCCAAAAGACGACATTTGCCTTTATGTCTCTATGGAGCGAGTAGGTGCGTATGACCAGAGCCAGCTGAGCGAGTTTATCCTAGATCGAGCCGATGAAGGTGCTACTGAAGAAGAAATCATCAAAGAGTTGCTCCGCTCAGGGCTTTTGGACGATAGCAAAAATTCGATCGCAGGCAGAATAGCTCTGCGTGAATATAGCTTTGTTGAAAATGACACTGAAGTTGAGAGTTATCAGGTAGCTGGAGTTGAAACTGTCAGAGCGCTTCGTCAGCGAGGACTGTGCCACAGTACCTATCTTTTCCTTCTTCATTGGTACGAGCATTTGGTTTGCGATGACAACCAAACCATTCCCGGCGCCAAGATCTGGGCTGGCCCTCTGATGCGTACCGGCGATGTCCGTATTTACAACGCCAAAACAGAAAAGTTCGAGGACGTGCTGGGTGAATATGGTATGGGTAAGAACACTGGTTTTTTACCATGGAACCGTGGCCTACTGCTCGACCCCGAACTGAGCTCATGGTTGCCCAATAAAGTGCAGATCAATGTACAAAAGTTCATTGTTCTAATCATCTCGCGCTCTTCAAGAACACCAGTCGGCTGGTTCGAACAGTAAATCGACAGGCGGCTTTGTGCCGCCTCCTCGCCACAGCTTTTCAATCTCTCCATTTTTTATTTATCTGTATCTACATAACCTACCATTTCACCTTTACACCGCAGCCGTAGGCATTTAGGCTATATCGCATATAAGAAAACAAGTTGTTTCATACGACGATAAATCACACGTAGGGATATCACGAATGACTCAGATCATTGTGGTGGGCGGCACCAAGGGTGGCCCAGGCAAATCGACTGTTGCTCAGCAAATTGCAGCCTGTCTGAAAATCAAAAAGAAAAAGAAAGTCCAGATCACTGATATCGACATCCAGCGCACCACGACAGGGTGGTGTGAAGACCGCCGGCACAATGAAGAACTGGAGCTGATCCCGTTCGCCTATGTCCAGGATGACATCATCAAACACATCACTTCGCTTCGCGGCCGTTTCGATTACGTCGTCGTTGACGCTGGTGGTTTCGACTCCGAAATTCAGCGCCAGGCTATGCTGATGGCCAACGTGATCCTTATCCCGCTTCGCCCGAAACGCCGCGATCTGAAATCCTTACGTGACATCGACCCCATCGTCGACAGCGTTAGCAGCGTGAATGACCAAATCAAAATCCGTGCTGTAATGAACCAGTGCCCGTCTCTGCCTTCCCAGGCTGCGCGCATTATCGCTGCAAAAGAAATTGTCGAAACCTTTGGCATCGAGGCGGTACCGGTGAATCTTTACAACCGCAACGTCTATGACGATGCCGAAGAGGCGGGTCGTTCCATATTTGAGATGACCGGAGCCGAACGCGACAAAAAGGCTGAGGCCGAGATTGAAGCATTAGTAGAATACGTAATGACCTTGGAGGGTGAATAATGTCCATGAAAATGGGTGATCTGGCAAAACGTCCGGCTGCAGAAGCTGCTGCGCCTAAAAGCAGCACTCCGATGCGCCAGCCTGTCCGTCCACAAGGCCGTCCAACACGTGGCAAAGAGAAAATCAAAAGCCGCACGATGTCTCTTGAAGACGAGTATTTCGAATTACTGGAGATGATGAAGTTCATCCCTCGCTTCGAGAAGTTCACCCGTTCTGATGTGATACGTGCAGCCATTTTCCATCTGGCAGAGAAGTCCCCGCAGGAAATTGAGGACATCGTCAAGATGAACGAGGCGATCACTGCTGCCGATGTGACGATGCGTACTGACGAAATAAAGCGCGAGTTGATGAAAAAGAGTTGATTTATCAGGCGCCATTTGGCGCCTTTTAACAAAAGGATTTTGCAAATGCTGTATAAATATATCGGCAATCATGACAGTGAAGAAACGATAAAATGCCTTAAATACTTTCTGGAAGATGGAACAATTAAAGCAAGTGACCCCTTCTCATTTAATGACCCCTCTGAATTAAAAATAGACCTAGGACTCGATACTACCAGGGAGATAGCCAAAAAAAGGTATCGCAAAGATCGGCCTAACGAATCGAACTTTGATCAATGGTTTTCTGGCTTGAAACAGGCCAAGTGGTACACAATAAATACGACAAGACAACAAATAATGTCAACGTATGGGATCGTTTGTTTAACACCCAACCCTGACAATTATCTCATGTGGTCTCATTACTCCGCATCCCACACAGGCTTCTGCATAGGGTTTGACGATGATTTCGTTCGAACGATAGGTGATGTAGCGTTAGCCGGTTCAGTTCAGTATCGTGAAAATGTTCCCTTATTTAATTTCTTTACTGACCCAAAAGAAGAATTTGCTTACAAGATATTTTTTACGAAGCATAATTGCTGGAGTTATGAAAATGAATATCGAGTAATTTGTGATCCTCAAGGGATTAAAAAATTTGATAAATCGTTAATCAGAGAGGTGATTTTAGGCTCACATGTTTCCTATGAGCTAGAACACTACGCAAGGAGTTTTCTTAACACTGGTATTAAAATATACAAAATGATTTCTCCATATAACACCTACTCAGTAGTTAAAAAAGAAATTATAGACAAAACGTTTTTTTAAATTCAATCTGGCGGTTGTTTGTAGTTCATTTCATAAGCCTGCTTCCGTATATAATTAATTATTGCCATATTATTTAATATACAAAAGTAGGTGGTTTGAAGTCCTCAATCGCCAGAACACATCGCTTCTGATTCCTCTTTCCAAACTGCTTTCCAGTCGCTATGATCTGCTAAATAGTAAGTAAGTAGTTACCTATCGGTGAGAGCATGAGCCAGATCTTTTTTGACACCATAAACAACGGCCAGTACGACTTCATGACAGAGTGGGACACGGTCGCCATGGACAAGTGGGTTGCGGAAAACATCGGTCTTTCACGATGCCAGGGGGAGGCTGAGCTCTTTGATACAAAGTGGTTTGACTATCGCGACATGCACCCGCTGATGGCAACCTGTCTGTTCACCGAAGCCTATAAGCGCGCATACTCACAGATCATGCTGTCTCATGGCCGCGAGCATTTCGAGACGGCGCCATTCAGCACTGGTCTGAAACGCCTGCCTTACCAAGAGCTTTCGGCGGTGAACAAAACATCCCTTTGGAAAGCTCGCCAGTTTGCAGATCGGTATTGCTGTTCTTATGACTATTTTATATCAACAGTTCTTTCTGCAGCTGCGCGCCGCCTCTGGGACAAATTACCTCGCCCTCAGCATCTCTGGCAGCCAGAACTGATTGAGATCTTCGAAAGCAAACTCGCCAATCGTGCGGGAACGCGTCTGGATGACTCTGTAGTGAGTTTTAAGCACTTAGGAGACATGCAGCACGACCCAATTCAGGAACGTTACTTTGAATGGGTTCTGGAGCGTTTGAAGCACATCACCCGAGATAAGCGTATCCGCACCATCTTCTCTGCTGTCTGGTTGATGGAGCTGGTGCCTGAGCGCGTTATCTATGCCCATTACCCGGAAGAACTGGAAGAAGCACGGCGACTGTGTTGATTGCCTGCTCCATATTTTTACGATTAGAAAACAACTTGTTTAAGCACCAAAGGATAACAAACACATGACCGAACTTTGCCACACGGGACGAGGGTTGTCTGAAGAGTTCGACGACGACTTCCAGAATCGTCTGGCGGCATATTTTTGCCGCGATCATGAGTTTCTGACTCGTGCCGGCGATCTGGTTGCCCCCAACCAATTCTCCAATGCGGCGAACGCCACACTGGTGAACATGGTATCGGGCTATTTCAGAATGTATAAGAGCGCGCCTTCATCGGCGGCCATCCTCGATATGTTGAAGCGTGCTAAACGCGATAAGACGATCAGAGAAGAGATGTTCCCGGACGTTGTGGCGGCGTTTAAGCGGGTGCTCTCGGAAAAACTCTCTGATACGGCTTACATGGTCGACCAGGTCGCGACGTTCGCTAAAAGTGTAGCGTTCGACGATGCGTTGATTAAAGCGGCCGAGATGAAGGAGAAGGGCGACTTCCAGGGAGCGATGGCCATCATGGCCAAAGTGCAGCAGATCGGTTCTAACGAAGCGACGGGCATTTATGACTATTACGCCTCTGCAGCGGAACGTTATAAGGCCCGTGAATATGAAGCCTCTGATGATTACGTGCCGAACAGCATCACAACCGGTCTTCCGCTGCTGGATCGTATGCTCTATCAAAAAGGTTGGGCGAAACGTGAGATGGTGCTCTTCATGGGATTTGCGAAATCAGGTAAATCGACAGCGATGGGGGAGTTCTCCATTAACGCAACGCTGGCCGGCTACAACGTTTTGTATCTTTCTCTCGAAGTTCATACCTCGATTCTCTCCGATCGCTTCGATGCACGGCTGTCTGAAACGGAGATGTCAAAGCTAGTAGAGCAGCGTGACGACGTTCACCGGAAACTCGCGGAGCTTGGCGCGACGAAAGGGGTGGGGAATCTCTGGGTGGTTGAGCGCCCGTCAGGAAGCATGTCGCCTGCAGATTTGGATCGTATGCTCAATAGCATGAAAGCGAATGGCATGATCCCGGATATGGTGGTGGTCGACTATGCGGACTTGATGCGAGCAAGTTACGACCTCCGTGACGATCGGGCGAACATCCGTTCAATCTACACCGATCTGCGTGCTCTCTACGATAAGCACAACGTTGCAGGAATCACGGCATCCCAGACCAATCGTGAAGGTGGCTCATCCGAAGTGGCCACCATGATGCACGCAGCGGACAATATCGAAAAAGTCCGTATTGCCGACTTAGTCATCACTATCAACAAGACTGAGGAGGAAGAAGCCAAAGGCGAAGCACGACTCTATTTTGCTGGTTCTCGTAACCAGAAGGGCGGGGTGAGTATTCGCGTTAAGCAGAACCTCGAACAGATGCGCTTCATCGAGCGGATCATGGAAGTTCTTTAAAAAATAGGCGTGGGGCAAAGACGGATAACAGCCCCACGCCCTTCCAAATTACCTTTTGTTTAATCACAAAAGGAAAAACACATGAGCCTCTATGGTATTCAAAAAACGAGGCTTATCAAGATATTGCCTTTTAAAAACTGCGGTAAATGACAATGAGTGACCTCAAAGAGTTACTGTCCGAGCTGGATTTCGAACAATGGCTGGATATGGAAGGCATCATCTATCGTCGCGGCGGTGTAAGCGCCCGCGGCCGCGAAGTGAACATTAAAGAATGTCCGGTATGTGGAAGCACTAACTGGAAGGTCTATTTCAACCTGACCAACAACGTCGGGAAATGCTTCGCCGGTGATCACCCAGAAGAAATTCAATTTAACAAGCTGGTTTTCCTCAAACACTACAGCGGTAAGTCTCGTCGTGCCTTCGAGGAATACGTACATAACGCACTCCTGTCTCAAGGTTGGGCGCCAAAAAAAGAAGAGGTTGTGCTGGCCAGTGCTGTGGAACTTGAAGGCCCGGTGGCTTTACCGCGGCATTATGAGCTACCAATTGACGGTCGGCTGCCGGACTATCTTGTTGAGCGGAACATTACCCCGGAACTGGCCAAATACTTTGACCTGCGTTACTGCGTCGAGGGAAAACATGCTTATGTCGACCCATATACCGATCAGGTTAAAGGGCAGGCATTCGATATGCGCATCCTGATACCGATTTACGATCTGAATGGGGTGATGAAGACATTCCAGGGGCGTGACGTCACCGGCGCAGCAGAACGCCGATATCTCTTCCCTATGCAGCTGCCGGCATCCGGGAGGTTTCTCTATAACGGTCATAACGCAGTTGGTAAGCAAACCGTCGTCGTCTGTGAGGGGGCTTTCGATGTCATGGGGGTTAAGCGCGCCATATTCGACGAAGAGACGCTCCGGAACTACGTAGAGCCCATTGGCACGTTCGGGATGCATCTGTCCGGAAACACGACTGTAGACGCAGAAGACCAACTGGGCGCGTTTCTGTCGTTAAAGGCTGATGGTCTGCGAAACGTCATCATGATGTGGGATAGCGAGAAGCAAGCGATCCGCAACACAATGGCGGCCGCCAGACGATTAACCAGTATAGGGTTAAATGTGAAAATAGCCTGTCTTGGAGAAGAAGGGCTAGATCCCGGAGAGGCCACCCAGGAACAAATTCTCAAAGCCTACTATCGTGCAAAACCCTACTCTAAGCAGCTGGAGCTGCAGAGCAAGGTTCTCGGTATAAGAGTGTTTAATTCGTGAGGTATATTGTTGGCTGCTCGCTGCCTTGGCAGCCAACAATAGTTATTTTGCTTCTTTAGATAGAATTTTTCCTGCCAACTCTGCAATTGATGATGCACCATCCAGTAAGGACGGTATATTTTCAGAAGAAACCTGTATAGGACTGAAAATTAGCTTTTCAAATAACGACCATGATTCCTTTTCAGAGCCTGAATTGTTTTTTTTCTCCACGTAATCATGTATAAACTCACATAGGCTAAGCCTCTGTTCTATCTGTAAGAGTTGAGCCTTAATAGCCTTGCCTTCAATATAATAAAGGCGCATGAAATAAAACATTAATAACTCTAGCGATAGTATTGGCAAGTAATATGCAAGCGCGCTAAAATTGAACTCAACTTTATACCACTCCAAAATATGGTTTAGTAAAGCCCCCACAGGGATAACAACCAATAATGCTGAAAAGAAAGTGATGGTATTGTGATTTTTTCGGTACTCTTCTTGTTTTGTTGTTAATAATTTTGAAAAGGCTTTACTCAATAAGACGAAGTTATACTCGCTTTTATATTCATTAAGCTTACTAACATATTTGCTAATATCCTTTTGAGAGTTTTCAGCTCTGTTAATTAACACCTCAAGGCTATCAGAAATTGTATCTATTTTTTCATTCGCTTTCTGAGTCCCTAACTCTATTTGGTTGGAGAATTTTTCCTCATACCCGCAGACATCGTTAGCCATCTTTCTCAACGTAACAAATTCTTCCGATGACATAACACTCATTGTTAATGCTGCAGGCATCGATCGCTCTATCCATATGAATTGTACATTATAATCAGTTGCGGGTGATAGTCGGTCTAGTCTTTCAAGGATACTTGTGTCGGAAAATACAGGTTGACTGTCCGATTCCTGAGTCCAAAAGTAATATTCATATACAACTCTTAATAAATTACTCAAGAAGTACAATCTATTCGATTTTAGTTCGTCTAAACTTGGTATAGCCTTTTCTTTCAAACGTTTTTGATTGAATTGAGTGTATTTATTGAGTGATTCTCTTCTATTGATGAACAGAAAAATAAAATACGACCAAGCATGGACTAAAACGGCGTCCGGGAATTGTGTATCATCAATAGAGTTTAAATCTCTTGGGATATTTGCCTTACTAATTAAATTGGCATCGATCCATTTGGTTATATTATTTAATTCGCTCTGGTGAGAATCATTCCAAAAAGTCATACCTTCCTCTTCTATGCAACACGCATTCTAATTTTATGGTGTTTATTATCAATCAGGATGGTCAATCCCCTGACACATTGCTATGTGCTTTAAGATGTTAGCAGAGTATGAACAGTATTTGTAAGGTTAAGTCTTGAAAGATGCTGCGTTCCGAGCCAAACGCTCTTTGGGCCTATGCATTGCTGTGTTGGGCTGTTGCCATTATGTCCCTCTTCGCTGTCTTTTGATAAGTAGCTACTTACATATTTTAATGTAATAATTTAATCTCTGGTTGTGGAGGACATCACATGAAAGAAGATATCGAACAGGCAGTTTTAGAGATGATAAAGAAGTCAGGCGTAGAGCTTGGCGAGGGCGAACTGGAGAGCATCATCGATGCCTCATTCAACACGGCATCAGAGCATATATCGAATGCACTATCCTGCATTCCTCTCAAAGAAGGGGCGACACATACGTCGGTGGTGGTGTGGTACGCAAAGACGCCTGAAATGACCGGTACTGTTCAAAAGCGTGTAGCTCTTGTTGCGTTCATCGTCCCGTCGCTTGAGACCGGCATTGGGGCAGTCGCGCGTTTTGGCGCCTGGTATGACGACAAAATCATCTTCTCAAGCTGCTACCAGATGAAAAGCAGGGAAATGCTTGAGAATAGCGTGGACGTGACTCTAAGAGCCTTAGAGAGCAAATGCGAGACAGTAGGAGAGGCTTTCGTCAGCGTCATGACCTCTCCCGATGTTGAAAAGCGCCATGTAGATCTGGTGGCACCACCAGGCTTGTTGGAAATGATTGTCTCTGGAGATTACAACAAGGCTATAGCGCGTGTTCGTGAGCTGGACTATGGGCGTATCTGCGACTTGTGTCGTAGTGATCTGGATTTAATCAATGTGATCGTTGAGGCTGGCCGAATCTGTGATGGGGTTTTGGCTCAATACGCAAGTAAGATCAGTCGTTTGGCCAATGAAATGCCTATGCTGATTCAGGAAGCAAAATCCCACGCCGTTCATGCTGCAAACGACCTGCTAACCCCTTATCGATACGAAGCCGCAAGTGACAAGATGACCGGCTGGGCCACCTGGTAAGCCGTAACTATGTACTGTGTCCCCGTACAGAGTTATTTAAACTGAATAGTAAGTAAGTACAAGATTATCATTTAGAGAAATGGCTACCAAAACTGATTTATCAAAAATCCCTTCTATCTCTGGACTCAACGGCTACTCGCTGCGTTGCCCGGAAGTGAAGCTTAACGGACATGACTCGTACTGCAGCTACACCGTCTGTCAGCACACGATCCTTGCCTTCAAAGAGAAGCGACTGCCGGCGTCATCGTTCACCTCCTGTGCGAACGCCATTTCGGCCGGAAAATGCCAGGCGCTGAAAATGATGGTGGAGGAAATCCGGCAAGGTGAGTCACTGTATTTCGTCGATATGCCGGCGCTCATTGAAGAGGTGGAGGAACGAAACCGAACAGTAAGAACTCTGCAGCCGAAGAGAGGCAGTGCATCTATCTACAGTGGAATTAAGGGGAAGCGCCAATCTTCGACCGCTGCTGAAACTGGCCGGCTGCCGGATGCCAGCGAGATTTATTCAGAACTTATCAAAGAAACCTTAAAGGAGAAGACCGACTAATGGAGAAGCTGATCGCGCTTAAACATAAGCTGGACGCCATTAAAGCAATGGGAACGAACGCCAAGAAAGAGGCATTGGCCAGTATGGATGACTTCGAACAAAGAATGGTGTCACTCATGCTGAACCCGTTTGTTCGTTTCGGGGTGAAGAAATATAACGTGGCCGATCCACTTAGCAAGTCCGTACCCAGTGATGAGAAGGCGATAGAGCTGCTGGAGAAACTGGCTGCCCGGGAGCTTACAGGGAACGCAGCCATTACTGCGGTCGAGTCTTTGGTTGCTTCGATGTGTGCAGACGGTCAGGACGTATTTCGCCGGTTCCTGCTGAAAGACCCGAAAGCCGGCGTCGGCATAAGTCTCTGCAATAAAGTATTCGCCAATCCGATCCCGAAGTTTGAGGTGCAGCTGGCCACCGCCTATAAAGAAAAAGGCGACAAGTACCCCTTCAAGGCAAATCCAAAAGCCAGATGGCCAATGATAGGCAGCCTCAAACTGGATGGTCTTCGGGTTATTTGTGAAGTGATCGTGGACGAGGAAGAGGTTAACTTTCTGTCGCGTACCGGAAACCCGATTACATCTCTCGATCACCTGAAACCTGCCATGTTGGAGCTGGGCAAGCTCTCCGGCTACAAACACATCTTTTTCGATGGTGAAGGTACTGCAGGTTCTTTTAACAATTCAGTCTCAGCGCTACGCAAGAAGAACGTGAAGGCGGTTGGCGCAACCTATCATATCTTCGATTTCTTCCTACCAGAGTGGCGCGTACAGGCTAAAACAGTTGAATACCAGAAGAACGGTATGAAGTTGAAACAGCGTCTTTCACTGTTGGTGGCCTGGTTCAGAAATACACGCGGCCAGGATTACGCGGCTGACATTCATATGCACCCCTTCTACATCATCTACAGCCATGAAGACTTTGTAGAGCGATTTATGAAGCGTCTGGACGATAACGAAGAAGGAGAGATGGGCAAAGACCCTGATTCTGTATACGAGTTCAAGCGCACCCGCAGCTGGTGGAAACTAAAAGATGAAAACGAAGCTGATGGGGAGATTATCGGCTTCCTACCTGGAGATCCGGATGCCGGCTTTGCTCATACCCTCGGCAAAATCGTTATTCGCCTCGAAGATGGAACCGAGGTCCGCGCTTCTGGAATCAAGCATCGCTACCTCGATGAGATCTGGCATAACCAGGAAAAATACATGGGCCGTATTGTGAAGGTGAATTTTCACGAGTACACGCCAGATGGCAGTCTGCGTCATCCGCGGCTTAAGTGGCCCAAATGCCTTCGCGATACAGAAGAACGTGTCGGAGATAAAGAATGATGCTCGGTTGGATGATTGTTTTTTTGGGTGTCGGCTTCGTCATCGGAACTCTGGTGATGCTCAGCTGCATCAACGATTACGTGAAGCGCGGGCTGATGGAAAGACGTGGCCGCGTATACCGCATCATCGACATTACAAACACGCTAAAGGAGACTGGCGATGATCGTCCTGAGTAAGCGAGAGAAGGAAACCCTGCGTGAAATCAGCCAATGGTCATGTTTCTACGCTAACTGGAAACCCAAGACACGAGCCAAGCTCGAACAGATGAACCTGGTGGCCAATGTCGAACCGGAAGGAAAGGCAGAGAACTATCAGTTAACGAATAAGGGGCGAGAGCTGCTTGAGCAACTGATTGAAGCAGGGGAATACTCATGATTCCATACATCGTATTGTCTTTTTCTGGAGGCGTCGCCCTTGGCTTCATCATCTGTCATGACTTGATCAAGCAGGAACTGAAGACCAAAACACTACGTATCGGTAAGAGGGTATATCGCGTCGTTCACGAGACAGGGGTATCAAAATGAGCAATCTAACCTCCTTAGACTGGTGGGTAGGCTTGTACTTTGTGGCCTCTGGTGTCGCAGTAGCTTTCACGGTTGGCCAGTCTCTTGTAAAGCTACTGCTCTTAAGATTCGCCAGTCGCAAGCGTATTGATGACACGCTTTGGTGCCTTGGTTCTCTGCTTGAACAGCGGTACGGCGAGCTGAAGGAAGATGAAGTCCTTTGCATAAAGGCAAAAAGATTCACGGCCACAATCCAACGGACGCAGGATGATAAGCCAAAGCTGATCAAAAAAGGAGCAAACGAATGCATGAAATAATAGGTAAGTATTTACTTATTATTTTGATGCAACTATGATTGACTTGTTTTCGTTGAGACGCGACTGTTTGAACGTTTAAAGATAACTGCAAACGACAATCAGTATCTGGCAGTAGCCTAAAAAGCCAAACACCAGCGAGGTCAGTTTCCAGCCTCGTCACCGAAATGGGACACACTAAGCGAGTGTGATTGCAAAACGCAGGTAGGGCATCTGGTTAACCAGTGCCCTTACCGATGAGGTAACAGAATGGGCGGTTGGGTTTTATGTCCAACACATCCCGGCTCCCAAAGGCCCGACCGTCTATCCTGTTACGTCATTTCTGTTACTTATGTCGTTTAGTTTTGGGTTAAAAATGGCGACGTAACCCGGCTGGTTAGGTGAGCCAGCACGCAACGTTGAGACCACTGGTTTTTGCATCACAGAGGCAGAACCGGCAGACATGTAGGGCCAAGTACATTAATCCGTTCAGTGGTCTCAACGTTGTGGTCACGGATTCATTATCCTTCTGGTTATAGCCATTGTTGTCACTGCCCCGTGGCCACAACGATTAAATGATTCCATACATCAAATTAGATCTGAATGAAAACTATCCTCAACCCTCGGAGAGTATTTGAAGATCTTGGCTTGTAAGCGTTTGGTGAACACGTAAAGCACAAGTGGCAGAAAGCGGTAGGACTGCTGCGAACGACACCGGTGAATCGGCGATACGGCCCCACAAGTCCGTGAATCGACAGGGGCTGACGGTGTCAACCTTAGATGGTGTAGCTCAGTGGTAGAGCGGTTGACTGTTAATCAACTGGTCGGTGGTTCGAATCCACCCACCATCGCCACAACTGTAAGGGTATTTGGACGACAGCAAGGAAGGCGCGCTCTTTGGCTGTTCGCGACGGATCTGATTCCCTGAATGCCCTTACCGTTGTGATGAATTGCAGCTCGTTGAAGCAACCAGAAGATAAGCATCTGGCGTCACAACGAACGGGGGATAGAGGGCATGGCGCCCAAGCGGTCTTGAAAACCGTCCCATTGCGAAAGCGATGATGGTTCGATTCCATTATCCTCCGCCAACACAGCGTTGAGCGGTTTGGTTTGATTTCTTATCGAAAAGACTCCGCCTGTCACTATGGCCAGACCGCTCAACGCTGTGATAGACATTACGGCAGACGTTCTTTAACCATAGCTTCTAGCATCTTAGCAACACTTTTTTCAGCGCAAAATTCAAAAGGGTTTCGGCCCCTTCTAATTCATTTAAAACTAAATGAATTAAGGTCTGTTTTGTAGAAATCGACCATTTCCTCAACTTTGGCCACTATTTTGTCAATCAGTTCCTCTTGCTTGGGATTAGTGTTGAGGTTTAAATATGCTTTATATAACCCATATTTAGACAGACTGTTTTCAATATCATCAGCGTATCTGTTATTATAGCCATTAGTTAACAAAATACCTGTCTGAGTGCTATAAAAAGGATATTTAAAATAAATCCTTATTAGCCTTTTTACCTGTTTTTCGTCCTTGATGATTCTTTTTTTGAAACCTGATATATTAAGTTCCGAGCCGATGGCATCAAGAAACCAAGAATCGTACTCGGCTACTCTTTCGGCCGATTTTTCCATACTTAACTTAATGCCATTTCTAATATGCAGTGGCAAGTCATTGAACCTTTGCAACAAATGTTGTTGGCAAGGATTATTGTACGACCACAACACCGCGAACGTAATCCTGTTATACGAGTGTGACACTTTTACACCAGAGGGCGCACGACCACGAACCATTTCATCAACATGAAATTCAACTGCTCTTAGGTATTCTTTGTTAAATATTTCAGCTACATAAGAGTCTAAGTAATGAACATTCGATATTGCTCCTTCAAAAAAAAGTTCATTTTCAAAGAAGTTAAATTTATTAAGGAGGTTGTAAAGCTTCTTTGCATCGTAGGTTTTATTATTATCGACGTTAAGGCCGAAAATAGAAATAAGCAGGCTTACTTTTGGACTAATACTATTGCGCAACTGTTCTATATAGGCTCTCTTTTCATTATCCGCTGATGATGGCAGGTAGAAATCTTTATCCAAATAAGTCAAAATTAAAATTATGTGGTTAATATACTTGATGTAAACAGGTTTTTTGGTTGCATGATAATAAATGCCCTTAAGGATATTCATGCTTAATTTAACATTGAGCTCACTGTCATCGCGCAAGGTCTTATTTACGTCCTCAAGCAATTTATTATGCTGCTCAAGTAATATGCCGTACCACTCCTTAAAGGAGGCTTTTTTCATTTCAAGGAGTGAATCCGCCGTTAGCTGGGTCGCTTTCATTGCTGCTTTTGCACTATGTCTTGCCTCGTATGCAGCCCAGGCAGTAGCAAAAAAAGCAAGAGAAGTGGCAAGCGTGCCTATAACCTCTACGTTTTCCTTAACAGTATCCCAGAAAATAATCATCACTGTCCCAAGTATAAGGATTAACAAAACAGGCATTTTTTCAGTGTCTTTGGTTAATTTTGAATCTGTATGATACCTAATGAAACATACCATTTCAGCTATTTTAGTTTTTCATGTCAGCCCAGCGCCCCAACCCAATCAAAACACGTTCTATCAGGAAAAATTAAATAGGTAACTACTTACTTACATTTGCGTTTTCTTTTAGGTATAGTTCGTCTGGTTACTCACTTGAAAGGACTCAATATGGGAAACAAACGTAAACAGGCGCGACGTGCAGCTCGCCAGGCACTTAAGTCAAAATCTCGTATTCTCGGATACGAGATCGACACTGTTATCGTAGACGAGCTGGCCTCCGCCGCCCCTGCTCTGCCCCCAAAACCGAAGCGTGATACTTCCCCCATAGAGGCACGCAACGAAGCCCAGGCCCACTATCTTATCTCGCTCGATAACAAATCGCTGACGTTCGCCACTGGCGAAGCCGGCTGCGGTAAAACCTTCCTGGCGACGGCCGTCGCGGCACAGCGATTGCTCGATAAGGAAGTAGACCGAATTATCGTTACGCGCCCTGTACTGCAGGCAGAGGAGGATTTGGGCTTCCTGCCTGGCGATATGGCTGAGAAGTTCGCTCCGTTCTTTCGTCCCGTCTACGATGTGCTGCAGAAACGCCTGGGTGCTTCATTTCTCGAATACTGCCTAAAGCCAGAGGTGGCTAAAGTCGAGATCGCCCCCTTCGCATACATGCGCGGCCGCACCTTCGAAAACGCTGTGGTCATCCTCGATGAGGCCCAGAACGTGACAGCGTCACAAATGAAGATGTTCCTGACCCGGATGGGTGAGAACGTAACGGTCATCGTTAACGGTGATGTAACCCAATGCGACCTGCCTGGTAATGTTAAATCTGGTCTTGAGGACGCCCTGCAGCGGTTCCAGCCATCTCGCCAGGTAGGACTCATTGAGTTCACGGCCGAAGACTGCGTGCGCTCAGAGCTGTGTAAAGTGGCTCTTCAAGCCTATCTGTAACAAAGACTTTTGAGGCATATATGACACCAAAGCAATTTGTTTATTGGCTGCGGGGGTTCGCTGAGTTGAGCGACGAGCGGCCGACAGAAGCCCAGTGGGTTAGCATCAAAGATCACCTGCAGAGCGTGTTCGAGGAAATGGCGCCGCCAGCACATGTATCGAACATCGGCATGGCACTGCACAAGACGGAAGAAAACATCACATCTCTATCTTAATAAGGAAGATATGAAAACCGAGAAAGAATTCTTACCTTTGCCGTTCGGTGTGGCCGGCTACTATCCACCAGGTTCTGAGATCGGCCGCAACCCCCAGTTCTCCGAGGATAAACGAGAGAAAACAATGAACTTTGTGATTTATGGACGAGAAAATTGCTCCTTCTGCAAGCGAGCCGTTGAGCTGGCGAAGCAGCTTCAGGGCCATGGATATGGCGAATATCAGTACATCGATATTGTCGCTGCCGGGATCGATAAACAAAAGCTGAGTGACATGGTTGGGAAGCCGGTAGAAACGATTCCCCAGGTGTTTTTGGACGATGTTCCAATCGGCGGTTACACAGAATTTGCTGCTTTCGCAAGCACTCTGTAATACAAAACGGCTCCGTTTGGAGCCGTTTTGATTTGTCGCTTTTGGTTAGCAGTTGTTCCATGCCATTATCAGACGTAGCGTGATGCATCACGAGAATTTTCATATTTTTAGGTGCTTATTCTAGTCTTTGCGCGAATGCATAAATATACGAGGAATAATGGTGCAGATAGCGGCATGCAAACTAACCACAAAATAATGAACATGCCATACACACCGCTATTCACGCCAATGTGACGATCCCAAAAGGGTTTGGTCATTATCTTAAGGGCTAGTTTCTCCGAAGTATAATATGAGAATGGGTACAGAATGGCGCTTAAAACAAGATATGTAACCACAAATGGCATATAAGGAGTATAGGCAGGAAAAATGAGTCCGTCATTCATATCGCGCACTATAAAATAGATCAGATAGCCATAACCACACCATCCCCATAAGCAGTGCCGTAAATAATATTTTAAGGTCATCTTCTATGATCCCTTCATAGCTATACCATAGAAGCTATCATATCACGAATGATAGAAACCCGGACCTACTGAAAAGCGTGGAGACTTCACGCTTACTTCACATAAGAGTTCTATGTTATCTTTCATAAAAACACTGACGGATAGATATGGATTATACACTATGAAAAAGGCACTAATAATTCTGGGGGTACTTGTAGCATTAGTAGGGTTCGTGCTGTTTGGCATTCCAGCTCTTCTCTACGGTGTACCACGCATTGTTTCACCCTCGACAGCTGCCGATTGCACTCAGTACACGAACGCGAATATTACTAAAGTGATTACTGAAGATTTCTATAAGCGCTTGCCTACCTGGGATAATGACGTTGGTCTGTTAAAAAGCAAACGTCCTGACTTAACGTTTGAAAAACCGAGCATTTCAGGCGGATCTTTTTTTGTTCCATTCAAGGCAACCAGTAATATAAGGACAATTCAATATTTTGCCTCGTTTGACTGTAAGTACGATCGAATTGAATACTCAAGTGATAAAACTGAATAATATAGGTTGACACATATACCGCCTGCGTATAATTTATTAAATGCAGTATATAAATTGACTATCTAAAAGGATTTAGTTATGTCTGATACAATGATTGTTGTTGCTACTCCGATTCCGGGTTTTTCTTATGCAAGTGGTTTAACCTATGGTGGTGGTGCATTTGCCGGCGCTCCGGCAAATGGCCCGAGCGAAGGTCAAATCTTCTTCCAAACTGTGCTACCTGCATATCAATCACCTAATCTCTGTATTGGTCAGCTGGCATGGATGACTGACTATATTAATAAAAATGGCGTAGGTAACCCGAAGACTTGGGAAGTAATTTCTCAAAACGTACTCATCTTCTGTAGTGCTGATACCGCCCTGGTTTTGAATCCTCGAATTGCCGTTTACGACGGTTTTCATAAAACTAAATGGGCTCCGGCGAAGTTCAATTTCAAAACGCAAAGTCAGGAGAAGTTTAGCGGTAACGTGACGACCCCGATCGCAGCATTTGGTCATTATCTTTGGGGTGAAGGAAAGCCTCGTACCGTTGATTTGTCATCTGTTGGCCTTAAGATCCAGGCTAATCAGATTGACCCTGTGATGATTGCAGTCAAAAATAACGCTGCAGGCACTTACCAGATTAGCGGTAATTTTAATCGAAATACTTTCATTGATGGCGATATCCCTGGTCTCTATCTAGGCAACATCACCATGAAGACCGAAGGTACTTTGAAAATTGATGCTAAGGGTAATTGGAATTATAACGGGGTAGTACGTGCATTTAACGATACCTATGATGCCAACCCTAGCACCCATCGAAGCAAATCTGCAGAAGACCTCACAACTCTACTGCGACTCACTCAAGGGACTCCTTATGAAATTCGCATCCCGGGCGAACTCAAAGTGAGCGGCTCCGGTAAGAAATAAATTTTATAATAACCGAAGGGGCGAAAGCCCCTTTTTGCGTTTAGAAGAGACTATTCTTATTAACAACTCCCAGCATAAAAGGTCAGTTCACTAAACAGTTGTTTTGAGGCATGTGTAGTGCATGTTTAAGTGCCGGCGTGCCTATCATCACAAAAAGAGCATGGGTTCCATGCACTGCCGCTTACTGGCCACAATGTCTTTTTTTTTAAAAAATCGACTCCTAATGATTCCATACTTGGTAGGTATGGAATCATTAGACAAAAGAGGGTATTTTAGGTTGATCTCAATAAAAACAATGCCTAATATACTGTATATAAACACAGTATAAAAAGCGTCATACAGTGGCCGGACTATGAAAAACACGTTTGACAGAGCACGCGCAGCGGAAAACACGTCACAGGAAGCGATTACCTATCTGGATCGGGCATCGCAGATGGATGCCAGGTCGGTCTCGATGCAGGGTGTCGATCTGACTTTCGCCGACGCATTTATGTTATTCACTCGCTTATCATTATTGATAACTCGCCGCCGGCCCGAGATAGCTGTCCATTGTGTTTTGATACACGTACTCCCGCACATCGCTCAGGAAAAAGTAAGTAAGCTTAATAGAATGATGGTGAATCAGCTGGTGAACCCGCTTATCCTTGAAGGGAAGATCGTGATGGGTCGCCGTGTTTTTTCCATCATGAAGCAATTCCTGGGCTGGTGTGCCTTCCAGGGGATTATCGAAACGTCGCCCCTGAATGATATTTCGCTGAACAAAGTTGCCGGCGGCGCGAAGACGACTCCGCGGGAGCGATGCCTGACTGATGCTGAGGTTTGGGTATTCTGGAATGTCTGGGACTATTTCGACGTATGCCCGGGCACGAAATGGGCAGCAAGGCTTTGCCTCGTTGCTGCCAGACGTCCCGATGAAGTGCTGCGGGCCAGAGTAAGCGAGTTCGACCTTAAACTTAATGTATGGAATCAAGGGTCTCGCAACAAATCGGCCCGGCCGCACACTCTTCCGATGAGCTCACTGATGCGGAAATGCGTGGAAGAATTGATCGATTATGGCGCCGGCAGCCAGTGGCTCGTCCCGTCGAACAAAAAGAAAGCTGATGCACCTATGTCAAAGGTGGCTATAGCCCAGGCGTTGAGACGGATTCTGGAGCGGCCGGAGCTGGTGGAAGTTGAGTCGTTTACCCCACGTGATCTGCGTAGAACGGCGCGCAGCTACTTCCCGGCGCTTAAAATTTCGCAGGAAGTATCACGTAAGATCATGAATCATAGTCTGGAAGGTATCGACCGCGTTTACGACCGATATGACTACATGGATCAGATGCGAGAAGCCCTTGAGAGCTTCTCATCGTACATCTCGTCGATTGTTGAGCAACCGGATTTAGAAGAAATTGACCACAAAATGAAGGGAGATCGCCTATCCACCGAGCTGATCAGAGTAAACTTCTCATAGCTTTTTAATTGCTTCGACAACCTGCTCAACACCATCTGTCTGGCTTGGAAAGCGATTTCTAAAAGCCTCGAGAACCTGACGTTCTTCGGGGGTTAGCGGCGCAATGCCTTCATCGCGTAAAAATTCTGCGAGTTCTGGCTGGCGAGCTTCAAGCACCATCATCATGAGCCGCACTGGATCTGCATTAAGCGCCTCAGCCAGTGGACGAACTTTATCGACCGGCAGCGGGATTTTTCCTGATTTAATCAGGGATAAGTTGTTCGGATTCTTGTAACCCATCTCACGGGAGATCGCCGACTGACTTTTTGGCGAGACAGTGATTAAAGAATCGATGTAGGCGACGTAACGAGCGGTCTTCTCATCGGCCATTGTCATTGTAGTTACTATCCTCGTGTGATCTTATTGTATGGTAAGTACTTACCGATATTACAGCAACGGCCAATATTGTAAAGTCTTACCGGCGGCTATTTGCAGGCACTTATTGTCCATAAATTACACAAAACAAGGCATAAACGAATATAACCCGGTACTTCTGTTGATTTTTTTGATTATTTTTGTTTAAGACATTACGATACATTTTTATTAACTTTTATATCAATAGGTAGTACCATCTCCTCCAAATGAAACCTGTTGATTAGGATGCTATTAATGGAAAAATTGTCATCTAATTTACTTGCTCTGAATGTAGGCAATGTTTTCGCGCTGACACACCTGGAGGCTGCTGAAGTACTATCTGAGTTACCCAATCGCCAGGTAAATGTCAGAGCGCGTGATGCGACGGTTTTCCGGTTCTCTCTGGAAAATGGCTCTTACACGCTGATCAATACTGGCGACCTCTCTTTCGCGGTTCGAATCAACTAAAATATACAACCCGCCTATAACTCATTGATCCCCTGCGCGAATTGCTACATTCCCTGTTCGCGCAGTGATATTTTCTTATATCAGAAAACAACTTGTTTACTCGATAAGGAAAGCACATGGCAACCAAACCCAGCAAAACTGTACTCAAAGAGGTACAGGACTTCCGCGATTCCGTAAAACGCGTCGTTGGTCTTCTTTCGGGAAAGAACATCCCTGTAGCTGAATGCGGAGATACAGCATACGTTCGCTACAATAAAAAGGGTGAGCCAGTCATGGTTAACATCCCATCCATACCAGATGACGCAAGCCCTGCGCTTATGAATGCCATACGTGGATTCCTTGATCACGAGGTTGGCCATCTCCTTTTCACAGACGAAAAAGTCGTCAAGAAAATGCGCAACACAAAGGCATTCGGACTCTGGAATGCCCTGGAAGACGTCTACATCGAACGTCGCATGAGTGAAGTGTTCACCGGCAGCCGGCGCAACCTATTATCCACACGTAACCTCATGATTGATAAATATTTTAATCCCCACATTAAAAAGGCGGTAGCAATGTGCCGCGGGGATCAACGCGAGTTGTTTCTAAAGTTCTTCCTCTGTCCGGTTCTACGGGCGTGGGATGGCCAACCAACTTTTGCTGATTTCATGGAGGAGCACTGGCGCCTCATCGATAAACCTATTGCCGTTCTGAAAGAGTTTGGCGTCGATGAAGCTGTCCGTCGTATGGATAGCACTGAGGATTGCGTCAAGGTTGCAGCAGCAATGGCTAAGATCCTGCGTGAAATGACTGAGATGCCAGAAGGGCCGTTACCTGAACGTGAGTCCTCTGTAACCAAAAAGACCGAACCAGAAGAAGACAGTTCAGATGAGCCGGCTGCTGGAGACGATACTGAGGTTTGTGACGAAGAGGGACTCGATAGCACTCCTGATGAGTTTAGCTCTGACGATGAAGATGATGAAAAATCAGACAAATCGATAAGTAAGCACATACCTAGCAGTGATGAAGTAATAAATGATACAGAAACCAAACCTGAAGATGGCGATTTAGGCCATGAAAATGTTGACGACTTGCCTGAAAGCGAAGAAACGACAGCTGATGATCCTGTTACATCTCTGGGCTCGGATGTAGGGGAAGAAGTGGATGATGAAGGTGATTACAATCCCTCCACGGATGATGGCTCAGAGGACAGGCATGGCAGCTCCTCTGATGACAGCGAAGCTGTCGAAGACGGTGAAGGTAAGGCAGATAAAGACGGTGGCAAGGAGAAGGATGAAGGGGATCGGGACACCTCGGATGAAAGCGATGCCGGCTTTGCCCCACACGCTGACGATATGTCTCTTGATGATGCTCTCAAGGCATTAGAAAACGTTGATGAAGAGATAGGTTCTTCAACCGAAGATGCGCTGGCGTCGGCGATCAAGTCGGAGCTGGCCAGCGCGTCACTATCTGATTACCGGCCATACAATCGCTCCTACGACTTCCTGGGGCCAATTGACGAGGCAGAAGAGCATATTAAGCGCGCCAGAAAAGCTTTTGGCGCAATCCCTATGTATTCGCCCGTAGATCGCTACCGCATTGTTCCAGAGGGAAGAAAACTGTTTGAGATGAAGGTGGAGAGACATCTGTCTTCCTCGGTGTCATCTACCTTGGCCAAAGACCTAGAGCGCGCGATCGCCAGTCGCAACCGTGTTCAGTTCATCCCTGGCCAGCGTCGTGGACGCGTACATGGGGCGAGTCTTTACCGACTGTCGATGAATGACGATCGGGTATTCCGGAGAAAAGAAGACCACAAGGCCGTGAACGCGTGCGTTCAACAGATCATCGATTTGTCAGGTTCAATGGGCGGCCGAAAAATCGAGCTCGCGCTGGCATCCGCATACACACTGGCTGACGCCCTAGATCGTATCCACGTTCCGAACGTCATTACCGGCTTCACTACGTATGGCAATCCGGATGTAGCAACTATGTCGAAACGTGGGTTTAGCCGCTTTGAAGCGCTTATGCTGCCGATTATTAAAAACTGGCATGAAAAAGCGAACTCCCCAGAGATACGTGCTCGTATGGGCTGTGTGGCGGAGACTTTCCCCCTGCTAAACAACGTGGATGGCGAGAGCATCGCACAGCTGGCTTCTCTGTTTGCAGGGCGTATGGAAGACAAGAAGATCATGATTGTGCAGAGCGACGGCGCCCCATGCGCTGCGGGGGATGGCTTTAGTAACCATCTGCGATCTGTAACGAATGACATCGAAAACACAAGTGACATCAACCTGTTGGCCATTGGCATTCTTACGGACGCGCCGCGCCGGTATTACAAAAACTATGCGCTAGTGAATAAGGTCGAAGAGTTGGGTACGTCAGTTGTCAGCGAGTTATCTCGTATCATTTTAGAGTAAACCTTGCGCCCTATAAAATAAGTAACTAGTTACTATAAAGCCTGATACATTTGTATAGAATAGAGCCCAGAAACGACAACAAGTAAGGAAAAACACATGACCGCGACTGCGCTACCACAAGACGCCCACTCTGATGCCGTCACCTGCAAATGGTGCGGAAAATCCTTCCATCACCTCAAATCCCACATTTCGATGGGTCGTTGCGAAGGAATTCCGGAAGAAGCCAAAAGGCTTGGTGTGGATGACGTAGTGAAAATGTACACCACAGCATTCCCCGGGGAACCAACGCTGTCTCCAAAGGCCATTGAAGCGTTAAAGAATAAACGCTCTGAGAAGGCTGGCGCAGACGGCAAAATTGCGGATATCAGTTCCCACCCTGGCTATGCAGGGACAGTCGAATACAAAACAGAGCTTGTCGCCGCGCACGAGCTGCTTGGCCTGACTATCAAGGAACTTGGCACGCCCCGAGGCAAACCCCTTCAGGTGACGGTCAACATCAACACGCCATATCCGGAGTTCGTGCCAGAAGTGAAAGCCGGCTATGTATACGGCGACTTCGATCTGATTAAAGACATCTTCATGATGCTGGAGATCGGCATTCCTGGTTATCTGTGGGGTCATGCTGGTACGGGGAAAACCTCCCTGCCAACCCAGCTTTGCGCGCTCCTGAATCGCCCGGTTATCCGCTCGCAGCATACGGCATCAACTGAGGAAGCCCATATTACGGGCCAGATTCTGGCGCGAGAAGGCACAACCTACTTTGAACCTGGGCTTCTGTCGCTGGCGATGAAGAACGGTTGGGTCTATCTGGCAGACGAATACGATTTTGCGTTCCCGCAGATTCTGGGGATCTACCAGCCAGTTCTTGAAGGCGAACCACTCGTAATCAAAGAAGCGACACCAGACTGGCGTCGCGTGGCGCCGCATAAGCGCTTCGCCTTCATCGGTACAGGCAACACTAATGGTTCAGGGGATGAAACGGGGCTTTATCAAGGAACGAACATCCAGAACGCGGCTAACTTCTCTCGCTTTGGCATCGTATCTCACGTCAAGTACATGAAGCCTGGTGCTGAGGTGAACATGCTGGTCGAAGCGGGAATCATCCGTGAATACGCCGAAAAAATGGTTAAGTTCGCCAATCTGGTACGAGACGGGTATGAGCAACACCTGATCAGCCAACCAATCGGCCCGCGTGAACTGCTTCTGTCCGCAAAAATCGGAATGATGCGAGGTGATTTCGCAGCCGGCATCGAGAAGTCATTCATCAATAAACTCCCCTCCACCTCTGCGCAAGCGGCGCGTGAAGTGGTTCAGAAAATCTTCGGTTAATCGTGCGTAAAGGTTGCTTTGGATCTCTTATCGCAGCTTCTGAAACTGGCGCGGCCTGTTTGTCATGCGCTCACAGGCCTGACTGCCACCAGGCAGCCAAAGGAGTTGCGATTTCGATATACGGGAAGTTCGTCGGCTTCCCCAACGACAAAATTAAGAAAAAACAGAAGGTAAAAACACATGAAAGCACTGATGGTCAGGACTGATTTTTCCCTGGGAGAATCAGCACTGAAAGCAGAGCACGCAGTAAAGGTAGCAAAGGAGGCTGGCTACACCGCGGTGATCTCTGCTGACACGATGAATATCGCCAGCGTTATCCCCCTGCAGCGAGCTGCTGGCGATGAGATGGCGGTGATCTGTGGTATTAAGCTGAATGTTGTCGACGATCCAACATACGAGTACCGGGCTAAACTGGCTAAAGAGTCTAATGGATGTATGGAATCATTGGAGCGTGGACGTAACTACTGCTTCACCGCACTGATTAAAAACGAGCAAGGTTATCGCGACATTTGCGAACTAATGACTTTAGCCAATACCCGCGAGCAGTTTTACTTCGTGCCACGCCTGGCGCTCGACCAGTTGGCGGCTACGTACGCTAAAGGCAATATACTGTTACTGACTTCGGATATCGGCAGCGTATTCCAGCGCCCGGATTTCGCTAAAATTATTAGTGCGCTGATTACTGCCGGTGGACGCGATAATTTCTACAGCGTCGTATATCCACACCCTACGCCATTCTATGACCAGATCAACGTGCGAGCCATGAAAGTGGCAAGCGCACTGAAAATCGAGCCCGTAGCGTTTTACCCAGCTTATTACGAAGGGGTTGATGACGCTGATATCAAAGACATCGCCCACATGGTGATGAACAATATCAAAGTCGATCAGCCACACCGGCTGCGTATCCCCCACCAGCGCGACAATGCAATAAATGGTCGTCGTCATCTGCTGCAGGCTCTGAAAGAGTTTTCTGTCCGGATGGGTGTATCTGTGTCTGCCGCCATGGCTTCTACAACGCAGGACTCCATTGTTAAGGCGTGCGAATGGCGTTGGCACGAGATGGCGCCGGCGCTGCCAAAAATGGCAGAAGATGAGCCTGCAACGTTGATGAAACTGGCTGTCGCAGGGCTTCGAAAACGTCTCAGCAACAAAGAATTTGGCTACACGCCACCAGCTTCCGAGCACCGCGTTTATGTCGATCGCCTCAAGTATGAAATGGAGACGCTCACTCGCCTGGGATTCTGCGGTTATTTTCTGATGGTTCGCGATCTGATGAATCATAGTCGCGAGACTGGTATTCCGGTCGGGCCAGGTCGTGGTTCATCCGCCGGCTCTCTGGTGGCATGGTGCATCGGCATTACCAACGTTGACCCTATCCGTCATGGCCTGCTGTTCGAACGTTTCATTAACCCTGAACGTCTCGACTTGCCGGATGCTGATCTGGACTTTAGCCAAGCGCGGCGCCATGAGGTGATCGAGTATCTGAATGCCCGATATGGCGAAGAGTATGTTGCAGGCATTCCGAACTTCACTTATCTGGGCGCCGCTTCCGCGCTGCGCGACACAGCGCGTATTTATGGCGTTGATACGGCTGATATGGCGGTTTCCAAGGAGCTTAAGACCCTGGAGGATGACAGTCTGTCTCTGTCGGAGCTGCGCGAGCAGCTGGCCAGCCTGGACAAATACGCCACCAAACATCCGGACGCATTTAAGGCGGCGAGCAAGTTGCAAAACCTGATGCGTGGCTTCGGCCGTCATGCTGCAGGGATGATTGTCGCTGGCGTACCTCTGACGGAACGTACCCCAGTAGAGCGACGTGGAGACGCGCGTTGCATCGCATTCGATAAACGATACTGCGAGGCCATGGGGCTGATCAAACTGGACGTTCTGGGCCTGGCCACTCTCGATCTGCTGGATAGCGCAAAACGTTACATCAAAGAGAGCACCGGCAAGGACATCAACCTCGATGCCATCCCACTGGATGATCGCAAAGTACTTGATGGATTCGCCGCGGGGTATACGCAAGGTGTGTTCCAGCTTGAGTCCGGCCCCATGAGGAAGCTACTCAAAGATCTGGGTGGTGGTATCGAGCCAATGAGCTTCAAAACCGTTGTGGCCACAACGGCGCTTTTCAGACCAGGTCCAATTCAGTCAGGCATGTTGGACGACTATGTTGCTGTGGCCAAGGGCTTCATGCCACCGCAATCACTTCACCCGGTACTTGACGAACTGACTGCTGAAACAAACGGCGTCATTCTCTATCAGGAGCAGACGATGAACGCTACGCGACTGCTGGCTGGCTTTACCATGGCCGAAGCTGATGGCGTGCGTAAGGCGATCGGCAAGAAGGATATGGAAAAGATGAAGAGCATGGGCGAGAAATTCATCGTTCAGGCTCAGGCTGGGTGGATCGACGTCGTTATGGAGGATGGTACGGCGCAGCGCATACACCGCGCAGAACATTTTAAATGTGAAGATGGCAAGTTGCGGACAGTAGAAGAGGCGCTGGATGCCGGCGTTAAGCTGCCGATGGCAGTTGTTAGCGTGACAGGGTCACATCCTGGGTTGTCTGAAACAAAAGCCAGTGAAATCTGGCAAGCCTTCGAGAAGAACGGTGCGTATCAGTTCAACAAATCTCACTCAGTAGCGTATTCGTTGATCAGCTATCAATCCATGTGGCTGAAAACGCATTTCCCTGCAGAGTTCTTCGCCGCAGCGCTCACCATTCTTGGCGAGGACAAGCACCAGGGACTGGTAAAGGATGCCTTAACCTATGGCATCCGCGTACTGCCACCCGACATTAATATGTCCTCGAATCGCATCGAGATCCGCACGCTCGAAGATGGCAGCCAGGTACTTTACGCCCCGTTCTCTGCGGTTAAAGGATGTTCTGAAAATGGGTGCCAGGCAATTATGCGAGCGCGTGAGAAAGTTGGTGGCAAGTTCGAGTCGCTGGAGCAATTTGAGGAAGCTGTCGAGAAGCGAGCCTGTAACAGCCGAGTACGTGAGTCTCTGCAAAAGGTTGGAGCATTCGCCTCTATTGAACCTGGCAGTATGCCGGCGACCGATCCGGAACGTCTGCGCGATCAGGCAGAGCTGATGGGCAATCTGGTGATCGATGCGGTGAAAGCTTCACGCCCATTTGAAATGAACCCAAAACGCTCTGCAGAGGTCAATGTGCTGATGACTCGCATGGCCGCAGAAATGGGTCTGGGCGATGAGTTGATACGACCAAGCATCGGCATTAAGCCGAAAATTATGGTCATACTCGACAATGCCAATGGCAATGATGCACGTACCGGATACTTCATGGAGAACGGCTACGATGACTTCAAAGCCAAGTTGCTGGTTTCTGGTGACCTGCGTATGGGTGATTTGTATGTCACAGGCGTGTGTAAAAAGGTAAAGGATAAGGAAAAAGACTACACCAAAGATGAGATCGGCCAGTTTATCGACTTTATGCGGGAAGAGATAAATCTGGTTCGTCCAACCTACGTGCTGACGTGCGGCAGCCGGGCGACATCGCTGTTTAACAATAAGAGCAAGCCATCCGATCTTGTTGGGCGCAAAGAATATCTGCCAGACCTGGACGTGACCGTGTTCTATGGATTTAACCCGAATATTTTGTACTTCCGTCCAGAGGAAGGAGAAAAGCTGGAAGCCATTCTGGCAGAGGTAGCGGAGACTATTAACAAATGAATAAAGGAAACCACATGAGCGCAGCGGATAAAATTGCACAAGAGCTCACAGCAATACCACAGGAGTTTCAGGATAAGGCGATTGAAGCCACTCTTCGCTCCCAGTTCTGGGAAATCATTGACTGCCCTGTCACGCTCGATCTGGCATTGGCGTTTGCAAAGCAGGATGGCGCCGACCCTATTTGTCGATTACGGAAATGCGCGCGTGCGCTGGCATTAAAAACGCAAGATCCAAAGGCGTGCCAATATCTGCTGGAGATTTATGAATCTGACAAACCAGAAGAAGAGCTGGCTTCATTTAAAGCGTTCCGTGCCCGTCTTGTCCTGAAGGTGGCCAAGGAGTTCATGGAGGTGAGCAAGATAGGCGACGTCAGAAGATACCGGCTTAAGAGGCAGACCAGAGTCACTCTATCAAACATATTCGGTAAAAAAGTAGCATAAAGAATGCCCCGCCCTATGGCGGGGCATTCTTTGGAATCAGTGTAAAATTTACTCCGTTCTAACAGAATTGAGACATAAAGCCACATATTTTCAAGGGATGATCTTGTTTATTCTCGTGAATTTGGGAACATATTTGTAGCACCAACAATGGTACTTAACTGGACTACACACTCTCATAACGGAGCCTTTGGGTTAGGGATATGATAAAAAAAACGCTAATAACGGGGATGAGTTTCATAATGGTTGGCTGTGCTGGCATGAAGATACCGAATTATGATGAGGTCAAAACAAGCCCGCACTACACTGAATGTCGTGAGTTCGCTGCCGATGTTTACAAGAATAATGGATACAGTAAAGAGGCCAACACGGTGATTTTGAACATGGACGACCGCAAGGCCCAAGCGATTGTTTCAGGATGCGTCGTGACAATGAGCAAGAACAGCATCGAAGAAGCAAAGGCAGACTTAAACAAAAAGGCTGCAGCTTATGGGATGATCAGCGGTGCTTGTTATAACACATCATGTCGAGTCGACACTGAACAGCAGTTAAAGGCTTATACCCTTGGTAGCTATTACGCTTCATCTAAGAAATTTCCTGAGCAGATGAAACCTGAATTTTGAGGAAAAAATAATGCCCCGCACGATTAAAGGCATAGCCATCGTCGCTACCTCACTAATACTTTCCGGATGCGCCTTCCCAGACAAGGATGGCGACTTTGGTGCATATGTACACAGCTGTCAACAATACGCCTATGGTAAAGCCTATGCTTTTGAACATAGAGATTTAGCTTATAAGATTTGCAAAGATGCGGCGAAACTCTGGGGCGACGAAGTCCCTGCCTATGTTATTCGGCAAATCAAGCTTCACCCCGAAATCCCAGAAGATGAGATTAAATACGCGGCAATGGCCGGGTCATTGGGAAATAACTAAATTTACAAAATATAACCCGCCAAACGGCGGGTTTTTTGTTTGCATACTCCATTTATAAGCCCCTCCACACCCTCACGACACATGTTCCACCAGCTGATTTCTTCATGGTAATATTGATACAATTCAGTAAGTGGATACTTAACAAAATGAGCACCGAAATTTACGAAAAAATCATGACCGATCTGGAGTTCGATCGCGACAATCTGGAAGAGGTCTGGCGGCAGCAACCGAGGCTGTTGATGGAGTACGGCGCAAGACTAGCGCGCGCAGAACGAGAGGTTGCAGATGCTAAACTCTCCCTCGATGCCATAGAGGCAAAAATCTACGACATTGAACGTAAGAACTTGAGTATGAACGGAATAAAGTTCAATGAATCGGTACTGGAAGCCAAGGTTCGCACAAGCCCACAATACCTTGCGAAGCGCCAAAAACTGGATGACGCGCGTCTGATTGCTGACATCTATAAGCACGCTGTCACTGCCTTCTCTCACCGTAGAGACATGATCGTGCAGGCCTCGAAAATGGCCATCGTAGAGATTGAACGACTGGGCGCCGAACGCTTCACCGCCACCCGATAATTTTTGATAGATAGTAAGTAAGTACTGATCTATTATTATGTACGCTTTTAAGAGCCACGAACAAGCGAATGCCCCAAGCGCAAAGCGCCCATGGCCATAATCACAACAAGGAGAAATACATGTCTAAGTCATTACTTGATCTGCTTAACAAGACCCGCGGCGATATTGCTTCCAAACGAGGCAACAACGTCGACCTAACCCGTCTGAAAGACGGTAATAACTATCTGCGCATCTTCCCCAACAAGGAGGATCAGAACGGTGTGTTCTTCCAGACTTTCGGTATGCACTACGTTAAGCATCAGAATGAGGAGGGCAAAGAAGTTACCACTGCCTATATCTGCGAACAGCACACCCACAATCGTGCGTGTCAGCTGTGTGAGATGGTGATGGAAGGTCGCGCTCGCTACAAAGGCAACAAGGCAATGGAAGAGCGTATCGGCCAAATGCGCGCTACTCCACGCTACCTGGTCAATGGCGTACTTTCAGCTCGTGAAGACTTTGGCGACGCAGAAAAATGCCAGCTGATTGAGCTCCCGTCCACTGTGTTCGACGATATCTGCAAAGTGATGTCTGAGGATATCGCAGATGATATCGGCAACCCGTTAAGCAAAGAAGAAGGCTATGCGTTCCTGATCAAACGCACCGGCTCCGGTCGCGATACTAAGTACGACGTATCCCCAAAACGTAAAGTCTACAAGGGCGATATCCCAGAAAAACTGTGGTCGACCCAGCATGACCTGATCGCTTACGCCAATCAGGCTGATGAAACTCGTCTGCTGTCCACCGTTCGCACCATGGGGCGTCTCATTGGTATTGCTGCACCTGCCGCCGCCACCGCTGCTATTTCCTCACCAGCTGCTGCCAGCGCAGCTACTCTGCCTGGTTTTGGCACCATCACTGGCCATACGGAAGGTGCAGCTGCTGTAGCCACGACCTCTACCCCGGAACCAGCAAAAACATCTCTGGTAGACGAAGAGATCTTACGTGCCGCAGAGGCAGAGTTCGTACCAGAGCCGGAAGAAGTTAAAGCATCAGCCGCTGCCGCCACTACCACTGCGGCCGCGACCAGCACCTCTAATGACGATGAAGGTCTTGACGATCTGCTGGCGGAATTAGAATCGCTTTAATCCCAGGCCATGACTGTTAAGGCGTCTACGGACGCCTTACTTTTTGGAAGGAGTTTTCCGGTGAATTATCTCTTAGTGGATGGTAACAGCCTGGGCTATTACCACCAGCAATCTGACAAATTACATAACGGCGAAATGGAAGTTCAGGCGGTGTTTGGCTTCGTCAAAAACGTTCGTCGCTATGCGTCCATTCTTCACGCACGCCCCATGATCCTGTGGGACGGCTTTAGCGACAAGCGTCGCGACTATTACCCGGATTACAAAGCAAATCGCGATGAAGATCCGGAAATGAAGAAGATGAAAGAAGGCTTTGCAGTCCAGAAGCCTTACATCCTGAAAATGATGGCAGCCCTGGGCGTCAACCAGCTGATCGCCAAAGACGCCGAGGCCGATGACCTGGCGGGGATGCTGGTTGGTCGTCTTGCGCCACAACCAACGGTCGATCATATCTACCTGCTCACCGGCGACGGCGACTGGCTGCAGCTGGTTCGAGAAAAAGTCAGCTGGGTGAGCCTTCGTGAAGACGCCAAACACAAGCAGGTGAACTTTGAGCAGTTCCCAGAACTGATCGGCCTGCCTACTCCTCGTGCTTTCCTCGAAGCCAAAGCTCTGCAGGGGGATACCTCCGACAACATCAAAGGTGTAGGCGGAATTGGTGACGGTGGCGCCAAGGAGCTGCTGCACGAATGGGGAAGCGTCGCCGCTATGGTGCGCGGCATTAACGACGGCTCGATTGTCATCAATAAAGGCCGATACAAAACGGCATTCAACAAACTGGCCAAAAATGCCTTCAACGAGAAGACCGGCTGCCGGATGCTGGAAGCCTTCAAACGCAACATGACGCTGATGAACCTCATCGATACCAAGTTCCCACCCAGCGAAATCGAAAAGATAAAAGGCGCACGTGATTTGAAAGCCTTCGAAATGCTCTGCCACGAGCTGAACTTCCGGTCATTCCTGGAAGATCTGGATGTGTTCGTTTTGCCTTTTGAGAGGTACTGCTGATGTTGAAATCACTCATCAACGGCAATACGACCACGCCTACGATGCTGGCTAAGGAGATTGTCTTCTTCCATGGTGAACATGCCGTTGTTGCACTACCGCGCATTCTCGGCGCGGCCGGCATGAGCGTAACAGAACGAGAGTACGGGCTGATTAGCGAACAGGTCGTCAAGATCCTCTCCCGCATGGCCAAACACCTCAACCACGACGCAATAAAGTTTGATGAAGACGCCGCTTCCAAACGCATCAACGAAACAAAAGGAGCCTAAGAATGGCAAAAGGAAAATCAGCACTGGCAATGGCATTAAAAAAGAAAATCGGCAGCAATGACGAGATCCAAAAGGTTTCACACTGGATTGATTCCGGCTTCCCTCCGCTGAATAAAGCCATCTCCGGGCGCTATGACGGCGGTTTCCCAAGCGGACGTATCGTTGAGATCTTTGGGCCGCCAAGTGCTGGTAAAACCTTCCTGGCGACGGCCGCCATGGTCTCCGCTCAAAAACAGGAGGGTCTGGCTGTATTCCTCGACCACGAAAACAGCTTTGATGTTGGTCTGGCGGTGGCAAACGGCCTGAATGCGGATGAGGATGACGGCCAGTGGGTCTATAAGCAGCCGGACACGTTCGAAGAATCGGTTGAGCTGATCGGCACCATCCTGAAACTGGTGCGAGACGAAGAGCTGATCCCCGCAGACGCCCCTATTTGCATCGTAGCCGACTCCCTTGCGTCAATGGTGCCAAACTCCAAAGCCGAGAAGTTCGACAAAATGGCGGAAGGTACAGCTAAGGATAAAGATCAGCTAAACATGAACGACAATACGGCCCTGGCTCGCGCCACGAGCGCCAACTTTCCAACGCTGGCGCTATGGGCGCGCAAATACAATGCCTGCATTATTTTCCTTAACCAAGTTCGTACAAAAATCGGCGTGATGTTTGGCGATCCGACCACCTCCCCTGGTGGTGATTCTCCGAAGTTCTACGCCTCAGTACGTATCCGTCTTGGCGCTTCGGTCATGAAGGATGGCAAAGATAAGATCGGTCAGGACGTTGGCGCCGAGTGCATCAAAAACAAAGTGGCACCGCCATTCGGCAAATGCTCATGGAAATTCTACTTCGACCCGACCCGCGGTCTGGACGTTATCGAGTCACTGGTTGAGCACATGCTCGAAGAAGGATACCTACCAAAGAATGCCAGCGGCCGCGTAGAGATTGGCGACAAGAAGTATACCAAATCGCAGATCGTCGACATGTATAGAGAAAAACCTCTTTCGGAAATTATTGCTGCTCTGCAAGCTATTGAAGACAGGCGTACGAAGGAATCTAAGATATTGGTTGAAGGTGATTAAGTTAATTAAAAAGGCGCTAGTATGCGCCTTTTTAATTAAAAGAAATCTTTACTATCCTTAAAACGTTCATAGACCTCTTGCTCCCTTTTATTCCAAGATTCATCTGTTATGTAATTAGGTTTCCATTCTAAACTTTCCCAACCACTAACTAAAAAAGCAATAGCAAAACGGTCGTCGTTATTAACCATGGTGTTCGATCCAACGTCGACTTTAGCCACTAAACCTATTGCTTTTAAATACCCAACTGCATTAATTACCTCTTGATTTGATAGAGTCAACTTACCACAAATGATTGATAACTTTACTGAAATATAAACTTCCCCTCTAGACCTTATCATCAAAAGATAAAGGTATACCTTTAGAGCATTTAGTTCATTAACTCCCCGGTTAGTCATTGCTTCAAAAGAAGGGATATGACTCTTGTCGTCTACCACTCCCTTGTAGGGCATTTTGCACCAAAAACCATGACTTGTGCTGAAGTCAGCCAAATCTCTACCTTTTTCTCTTGGCTTGCAATTTATTAGTATGTATCTTTTCTTTCTCTCGCCTTTTGTACGAATAATCTTAGCCTCTTCGAGGACACGTAAACCAGAGTTGATCAATTTTCTGCTCAGAGAACACATTGCAGCAAAGTCGTCATAGGTTAAGTTCGCGCCGATCTTGCCTTCTTCATCAATATCTGACTTTAAACAAATTACGATAAAGAGCTTAAGAACAGAAATTCCCTGAGAAACTTTATTTTTCTTTAAGCTTTGTAAGAATTTTTTATCTCTCATTATGTAGTAAGGCATTGGCTTCCAAAGTGGGTTCATTTCACTTCCCCATGACCAAATAGTAAACAAACAAGAGTAAGGCAGCCGCGACAAACAGTTTCGTTAACTCATCCGCTACGTCAGCAAGACGTAACAAGCATTTTACTATATTTTCCATAGACATACTCGTACCTTCGTTCAAATATTTGGTTTGTTGAAATTAGTATGCAGCTTTACCTAAAGACTTAATAGTCTTTAGGTAAAGTTCTTTCTAGAATAGGGATACACATAAATTTCTTATAAAACAGAAAGATAATTAAAACTTATAGTTCACGAGAATACTGTTAGAGTTCACGAAAGTATTACTCTAGCTTTCACTCACTTAGAAATTTCATGACGACATCAACACTCTTTTCTAGAAGCGCATATCAGTCCGCATAACAAATGCCTTGCTTGACGCATTGAACGCCTCTAGGAGATCACTAAGATAAGTAAGTACATACAAAATAAAGGAGAATTACATGAGGATGATGCAAAGCCAATCTGTGCAGAAGATGCTTAACATCTTGAGCGAACACTAGGCATTAGCACTCTTTCGCAACCATTTACAGTTCAAAATATATAAGTTAGTATTTACCTATTATGAAGATATACATAGATATCCTGTTACTCATCTTTTCAATTCTGTTTATGTTGGACTGCCTGCTGATCGGGACACTCAAAAAAGCTCTGTCTCCTGTCGACGGAACCACTGTGAACATGCTCGCACTGGTGCTGGTCGTCACGTCTACAGCACAGGTCTACACAGGGATAGTGGCATGAAAAAAATAACGCTACTGCTGGCCGCCCTCTCCTTTTCTCTGCTGGCGGATACCAGGATTTACCAATGCGATATGACCGTATCGCAGGTTAAAAATGATCAAATCAGCAGACCTACTAAAGCTGACTTCGGCGCGCTGGTCGTTGATAGCGGAGAGCAGTTCTATGTCGTCCGCGGCGATGAGGTTCTCTCATCTCCATATCTGGCTAAACGCAACGGTAAACTGGTTGGCGTTGGCGAGGACAAGCTTATCTACAACAAATCCCACGACGTCTACGGCGTTCATAGCAAAGACCAAAGTTTCTTTTTCGACGGATGTAAGGAGGTTGGTTAATGGCTCTCACAATGACTGGTCTGGAGATTGAGAAAACAAGCGGCTACTGGAGAGCGAAAGGCTTCCGAAAACCGAACATGCTGGAGCGTCTGGAACGCGAAGACGGTTACATCATCCACCAGCGTCGGGAATGGCGCATGTTTGATCCTGAAACCGGGAAACTCACATCGAAAGCACAAACGCTTTGGGGTTTGCTAAAGCAGATCCACTAACCGATGTTTCTGCAGAGCGTTTTAAGTGTGATGGAATAACATTTGTTAGTAACCACCAACCTAGCATTCATGCGGGTTAGCAGGTTAGTGACCACTGGGGAAGCCATATTGTTATCTACACGGGCCTGACGCAAAGCAACGACTGCGTCGCCCGTTTTCAGGATATCTAATTCAGCGCTGTATTACCGCTCACAGCATACGTTGACAGTGAATTACCGCTGGCAGCATACCTTGTGCCGTTCACAGCATACGTTTTACCGCTGACAGCATATCTTTCACCGCTGACAGCATACATTCATAGGGCAGCAGTTGCCCTTAGACGTTAGCCATGTCGATTTATATAGACCGCAGATAGTGGAAATGTACCGCTGACAGCATACGTTTTACCGCTGACAGCATACATTGAGACAAAAGAACCGCTGACAGCATATGTTGAACCGCTGACAGCGTATCAAAGCAACTTGAGGCTATTGGTGAGTATCTCGATCAGCTTGATATTTTCTGGCGTCAGGTTCTGCGACAGCTCAGAAATTTTGTTTTTGAGGTTCTGTTTCGCATCAATTTCACCCTTCGCTTCTTCTGCCTGCTTAGGCGCCTCTGGCTTCTCGGGTTTGCTCGATGTTACTTTCAGTTTTGGGTTACGACTGTGGATCTGGATGTAGACAGAACGGCCACGCTTAACCTCGCTATATTCGAGATAGCCCAGCTCTTGCAGTGACTTCAATCCGTTCCTGATAGTCTGGTTTTGCGAGCTGACGTTGCGCGTGCTCAGATTGAGCCTGGCACGCAGCCGGGCAAGAGATACCGGTGCCGGCTTAGGAGGAAGACTTTCGATGAAAGTATACAGCGCCTGGGCCGTCTCCTTGCGCGGGAGCTTGTTGATGACCTTTAACTGCAGCAGAACTTTGTGGTCAAAGCGATAGAGCTCAGACAGCTTAGGTTCAGCATAAAAGACAATAGAGTCTTTCTTCTCGTTGTAATCAACGCTGTTTATGAGGTGAACCATCAACAGGGATATCTTGTTGGTGTCGTCGACGTTCTTCTCTTCATGAGTGCGCTGGAACGACAACGTCGTGCGCATGATCTTGAGCAGGCTATTTGTCAGGCGATCTCGCAGGGTTTTGCGGATCTGCGAGGACGGGTAGCCGCAGAACTTGGCGAACTTCGTGATGCTCAGCTCAACGCGCCCGGTTGGCTCGCCGTATTCAGCCAGAGAGCGAACAACACCAACCCAGGTTTTGAAGTCATGATCCATATCCAGTCGCGGACCGGTGATTTTAATGTTTGAATAACCCTCTGACCGCGCGACTTCCAGCTGGACAAGCTCTCTGGATGCGTCGATCATGTTGGACTTGTTGCGAGAGCTATTCTTCGTTCCTTTGAGTGTCGGCACGAAGAGGCCAAGACGCATTAAAGCGATTGGCTGCACCGTGTTGTTGCTGTTAGGAACTAAATCACCTGTGTACAAAGTGAGAGCTTCTTCCTCAAGAATTTCGTTATCTTCAGGTATTTCTTTGATATCGCTCTCTTTTTTCTTTCTTGTGGACATGTGGATACCTTTTGGTTCTAACCGCTGACAGCATACGTCAATTACCGCTGATAGCATACACAAAACCGTTGGCAGCATATACCGTACCGCTGACAGCATATCGTTTACCGCTGACAGCATACACGGATCAGTCCTTAGCCCAGGCGTGGCGCGGCCTGCGGCGATCGGGGATCTCTTTGGATCTATATGGGGATCTGTATAGGGATCTTATTATTGGGATCTAACCAGTGGATAAGTGGATAAGTAAAACAGGCATTTGCGATTACAGGTGTGCCTAGTAAGCTATCGTGGTTCCGGTCAACAATCACTAAAACGAGAACATGGACTTAAAACGCACACGTTGGGTACGCCGTCTGGAAGACGGAACCTACACCATAGAATCAAACTCCACACTGAGCAACGAGAAGGTTCTCTGCAGCCTGTGCGGCATAGCCTCGAAGTGCAACATCAACGAGACCCGACTCAAGTTGCGTGACGCCGGCGTTAACTTCCACCTGAACAGCTGTGCCAGATACGTACCGCTGCTGGCATTTCGAAAACCGATCATCGGTCTGGATACCCCATACTTCAACACTATGCGTTCAGGCGTTACCTGGCGTGACAGATTGACCGAGGGAAAGATTGTCTGCCTGGTTGAAGCTGATACTGCGAAGATCCTTCGATTCGGTGTCGTGGATAAGGTTTACTCTGGGCCAGTTGATGAGATGCTGAGAAAGCACAGTCGATTCAATCACCTCTGTATGGGCGGAGAGAAGATCGAAAAAGTGGGTGAAGTGATCCGCCGATCCTATGGCCACTTCCTGAAAGAAGACAGCCTGCTCACAGCGATTTACATCAGACACATCAAACGGGACTTTGATATCGAGTATCACAGCGAAGAAGAACTCGATTTAGTCGACCCTCGGCCAAAAGCGGAAGTGGTTAGCATCGCAAATGCGCGTCAGAAGCTCTCTGACGAACCCTAAACGAACAAAGGGGTCTTTACGCGAATACAAAATAGCGTAGCTTAGAATGCATCTGAGAAGCCAAGGGGGTGATATATGGACGATTTTTACTCAAGAGAGATTACTCTGGCTGATATGCCCTTTCTGATGCATGAATTCGAGGAAGGAGCACGTCTTGGTCACTTTACAAATGAGATCATCACGCCAGCCGGTGGTAAGAAGTTTGAAAAACAAACGCGAGAAGCGATTAAGACGCGCGACGCTGAAGGTTATTCAGGCCATTTCATCTTCATCCTGCTTCGTCGTTCAGACGATAAAAAAATTGGCCTGATCTGGTTTACCCCTGCGATTGATCCAGCTGGAGATCCACGTCTTGAACTCCGTGCCGTCTGTATCACCAAATCTATGCAGGGTAAGGGATATGGTTCGATGCTCCTGTCGGACATGATTGACTCAAACGCACAACAACCAATGATGGCAAAGTGTTACGTCAAATCAACAAAAATGGCTGAAATGCTTAAACGCCGAGGCTTTCACCTTGTTGATACCAGCCCCACAGGTACTCAACTGCTTTTCCGCAACCCACGCTGAGACCACACCTAGAGCCTAGATCTTACTTGAATGTCTAGCTCTACCTTATAAAAATAGGTATGTACTTACTTATCTATTTTGCCATAATATTCCGCCTGTAGATTTTCTAATGTGCCGTGTTTACTTGGTTGTTAGCCTGTTTTACATGCTTAGAATCTATATCAAAATAACCACAAAGGAAAATACACATGACGTTGCCATATGGGGTGATCTCCGATCCCCATTATCACAAATGGGATTCATTCTCGACGACCGATGCAGATGGTCTCAACTCTCGGCTGGCCATTCAGCTGGAGGCCACAAAAGAAGCGGCCATCGCTATGAAAAAAGCGGGCTGCAGCCACATGCTGGTGGCTGGCGACACATTCCACGTCCGCGGAACCGTATCCCCTACCGTACTCAACTACGTCTCCGATGCGTATGAGTGGATCGTCAAAGATCTGGGGCTCAGCGTTGCGATGCTGGCCGGCAACCATGACCTCGAAACAAACGACTCTGTCTACAGCGCTAACGCCGCAGCGGCGCTGAAGTCGATTGGTGTACAGATCGTCTGCGGCCGTAAGCCACACAGCATCAAATTGGGTGACGTCACAGTCCATATGGTGAGCTGGCGAAACAATCATGCTGAGTTAATTAGCGACCTGAAAGCACTTCGTGCGCGGCTTGACGGGGATCTGCATGACGTCGTGATTCATACCGCCATCAACAAAGCTATCCCCACAATGCCTGATGTTGGCATCGATGCGCAGGAGCTGAAAGACATAGGCTTTCGCCTGGTGCTGTCCGGCCATTACCACAACCACAAGGAGGTGATCCCCGGAGTTATCAGTGTCGGCGCGCTGACGCACCAAAACTGGGGGGACGTAGGTTCGCTGGCGGGCTACATGATTGTGAACCCTGACGGCTCGTTCAGTCATTTCGAAACCTCGGCGCCGAAATTCGTAAACCTGGAAGACGATGTGGATGACAAGCAGATACGCGGCAATTACGTGCGCTTCCGGGCCGTCGTCGAAAACGATGAGGAAGGCATCAAGCTGCAGAACGTCCTGAAATCCATGGGAGCGAAAGGTGTTGTATGCAACTTCATCCGCAAGGGCTCAATGATGGAGGGTACCGCCAGTACCTCAGAGACCAGCAAAATCGACAGCCTTGGCGAGTCTGTTTCTGCTTACTGCAAAATCGTTCATGACACAGACGGTGGATTTGACCTAACCAAACTGAATGCCTTGTGTCAGGAGATCCTCACCGAAGCGGAAAGTGCGGAGGCGGTGTAGTGACTTCCTCCCACAATAATTTCTGGGATTTCATCCAGATGATTAAACGGCTTGAAAGCGGGAAGCCCGTTTTATTCCAGAAGCCCTATCCGACTGAAGGAAACCCACAGGCGTTTTACCTTGGTCAACTAACGAAACGTGGCCTCCTGTCACGCAACTCCTTCCCGGCACATACGGAATACCGCCTTCGCAAAGGGCAGAAATTGACTAAAGCAATTCGAGGCAAAGCATGAAATTTTTAACGCTCGAAGTGGAAAACTTCATGGCGCTGGCAAACGCCAAGGTCGAGCTTGATCAGCGTGGGCTGGTGCTCATCCAGGGTGTTAATGCCGGGGACTCATCGGCCGCCAGCAATGGCGCTGGTAAATCAACCCTCATGAATAGTTTGATGTGGTGTATTTATGGCGAGACATCCCATGGTGTTAAAGGTGACGACGTTCTCTCTACGGGCCATGAGAAGAACTGTCGCGTAAAAGTCACCATTGAAGACGAAGGTAAACGCTACGCCATTATCCGCCACCGCAAGCATAAGGAATTTAAAAACCGGCTTATCGTCCGTGGCGAAGACGGCGACATGACAAAGGGTAAAGATTCGCTCACCCAGGAGTTTGTAGAGCGACTGATCGGTGCGTCAAAAGAAGTATTTATGGCATCGATCTATGCCAGTCAGGAGGCGATGCCTGATTTGCCTGGCATGTCGGATAAAAACCTCAAAACCATCGTAGAAGAGGCTGCCGGCGTCGATCGTCTCACCAAAGCCTACGCGATTGCTCGCGAACGAGCCAACGCAGCTGCCGCACGCATGGAGACCACTAAAACCAAGATGGACGCCTGCTTGTCTCTGGTCGAATCGGCCCAGAATGAGCTGGAGTCTGCCAAAACCTCCTCTGAAGCCTGGGAGCGAGACCGCAGCGAACGGCTTGATGTCGCCCGTGCCGATCTGGTTGGAGCGGAAGTCACGCTCACTGAGGTCGAAATGGAGTTGCGCAGTCTGCCGGAGCAGATCCGCGATACTGAAAATGCCATCGGTAAAGAGCGGGAAAAACTTGCGTCCAAAGAAGAGCACGACGCCAAGCTGGTTAAGGTTCGTGGAGCGATCACTGATATACGCGCCAGCATCCGCATTACCGAAAACATCCAGAAGGAAGCGATGCAACGTGCTCGCGCATTCAAGGTGAAAGCGGAAGAAGTAAATACCAAAGTCGGTGAGCCGTGCCCTACCTGTGGCAAGGCTTATTGCGTTGAAGATCTGTCCACCGTGAAGGAGAGTTTTGTTGAACAGGCGCGCAGTGAGATCAGCCAAGCGCAGGCATCTGCAACGTCAGTGGCTAAATACCAAGAGCATCTTGAGAAGGCGCTCAAAATCGAATCATCACTTGTCGCTAGTACACCAGATGTGTCTGCCATTATTTCCCGAATCGAACAACTGACTAAAGAGCTTGGAACGCTTCGTCATCGGGAAAAAGAAGTCGTGGCTGTAGAAGCTTTGGTTGCCCGGGCGCGGAGCGAAGTAGATCGCATTACCAAAGAAACTAACCCATTTCTGGCTGTCATCAAACGCCATGAAGAAAGCCTGGCTGCCAATAAATCTAACTATGGTGTACTTAAAACTGAGTTAAAGAATATACAGGAGCAGGCTCTGCTCCTTGATAAAGCGCGCCAGGTCTACTCTCCTGCCGGCGTTCGCTCGCATATCCTGACCTCCGTGACGCCTTTCCTGAATGCCCAGACAGCGGAATATCTCAATACACTGTCGGACGGAAACATTGTGGCGGAATGGTCAACGATGGAATCAACCAAGAAGGGCGAGTGGCGCGATAAGTTCAATATCAGCGTGCGCAAGATCGGCGCCAGCAAAACCTTCCAGACATTGTCAGGTGGCGAAAAACGCAAAGTGCGCATTGCGTGCTCCCTGGCTCTGCAGGATCTGGTGGCCAGCCGCGCGAGCAAGAACATCGAGCTGTTTATCGGTGATGAAATTGACGATGCGCTGGATACTGCCGGGCTGGAGCGTCTGATGGGTATTCTGGAAGCAAAAGCGCGCGAGCGCGGCACGGTGATGATCATTTCTCACAAAGAAATGAAGTCATGGTTCCGGGAAACCATCACAGTGGAAGTGAAAGAGGGCCGCAGCTATGTCGTTTAACCTAAGCCGCACGCAGTTTTTGCAAATGTTTGCTGTGATGCAGTCATTCAGACTGATTAACAGCTATACCGCTGCTGGGGCGGCTCCTGGTGTCGGTTGGCAAAATCTCAATATTGAGACGGAGCAGTTTACGGCTCTGAAAGATCTACTTTTCAAGACCCCGTTAATGCCAAGTCTGAAATCGATGTCGTTAGGAAGTACAGCGCCCATTCTGATCAACCCATTTTCGGAAGGTGGCTATCTTCCACACACTGGGCCTGGGTTCGTGGTGATCCCGGAATCACCTGAGATGGTTATCAAAGATGATGCGCAGTATGGGGCTTTAGAGGCGCATACCAGCAGCGCGTTTACTAACCTGACTCGACTGGCAAATGCACGTGCTGGGCAGGTTGCAATGCCAGGCATTGCATTTGCTGGCATCAATTTCAATTGCGATTCACATGGGACATTTCCAGAAAGAGGTAAATTAAGCTTCGAGACTGAAGATGGCGATAAGGCAATTGTTGAGCTCTCTGTCCCCTATGTACTTCGTTCTAACAGGATGGTTGCGCGTAAGCTGATAGATATCATGTCCTACTTCATCGGGCAGAGCATGATCGACGCAGACATAGAAAATGGTGTGCTGACCAGTGACAACATACACGTGGTGAGCCGCATTCCAGAGCCCGTTCGCAAGTCTCCAGTTAAAACCCTGGAAGAGAAATTAATGGAATGCCCGGTATGGGCAACATGGTAAGGAAACTCTATGAGTAAAGTGATCAAAGTAGTTGGTGTCGACCCTTCAATGAGCAACTTCGGGCTGGCCATTGGTACGCTGGATCTGGATACAGACAAACTGGAAATCCATGGTCTTGAACTGGTTGAAACCAAAGCCAGCGGAGCGAAGAAAACCGTCAGAGTAAACAGCGATGATCTGCGCCGGGCTAAAGAAATCTGGCGCACCGCCAGGCCCATCATTGAACAGGCCCACATGGTGTTTTGTGAACTACCGGTGGGTAGTCAAAGCTCTCGCGCGCAGACTTCTTACGGTGTATGTATCGGCGTTCTTGCTTGCGTTGATAAGCCACTTATCCAGGTTACGCCAAATGAAATTAAGCACTACGTCGGGAATAAACTGACCACATCTAAAGAAGAGATCATCCAGTGGGCGATTACAAAACAGCCTGATGCCCCTTGGTTGCGTCGGAAACAAGCGGGGAAAGATGTACTCGTTGCCAAGAATGAGCACCTGGCTGATGCCATAGCTTCGATATATTCTGGAATGCAGACAGACCAGTTCCGACAAGTCCGCGACGTTCTTAAAGGGATTTTATAATCCTCAATTGATAGGTAAGTACTTATTTAATACTATGGGCCACTACATTTAGTGGCCTTTTTTGATGGGTGATACATGATAAGGATTGTCAAACGTAATGGCTCCACAGAGCCGCTATCCGAAGAGAAGTACAACCGCGTCGTGATGTGGGGGGTAGAAGGTATACGTAACGTAAGCGCCTCTGCCGTAGCCATGGGCGCCGCCGCGAGCATTTTTGACGGCATGACAACTTCGCAGCTTCATGAGGCATTGGTTAAGTCGGCTGCAGATCTTATTTCGCCTGAAACTCCGAACTACTCCCAGGTCGCAGCACGCCTGAACATGTTCAAAATTCGCAAAGATGCCTTCGGCGAATACGCTTACCCAAGTTTCTATCATCATATCGTCAGCAACGTCAGCCGCGGCGTTTACGATGAGGATTTGCTTAAGTTTTACTCCCGCGAAGAGATCGCTGAACTTGGCGTGTATATCAAACCCATGCGTGACGAACTCTTTGGTTATGCCGCGACTGTTCAGCTGGCGAGTAAGTACCTCGTCCAGAACCGAGTCACCGGCGAAATCTACGAAGCCCCGCAGCAGCTGTATATGCTGGTGGGTATGTGTCTTTTCCAGAATTGGGAAGAAGGTTGTGCCGGCAAAACACGTCTGGAAATGGTGAAGGGGTTCTATGACGTCACCAGTACATTCAAATTGTCTCTGCCCACCCCAATCATGGCCGGCGTCCGTACCCCGACGCGCCAGTTCTCCAGCTGCGTTCTGATTGAGTCCGAAGACAGTTTGAAAGGGATCAGCGCTGCGTCATCTGCCATTATCGATTACGTGTCGCGTCGTGCTGGCATTGGGATTGGTTTTGGCCGACTGCGTGCATTGGGGAGTGAGATCCGCAATGGAGAAGCCACCCACACTGGCGTAATCCCCTTTCTGAAACACTTCCAGACCGCTGTGAAATCATGCTCGCAGGGTGGCGTTCGCGGGGGCGCCGCGACGGCTTTCTACCCTATTTGGCATCTGGAAGTTGAAAGTCTGCTGGTGTTGAAGAATAACCGCGGCATCGAGGAGAACCGTGTTCGTCATCTGGACTATGGCGTAATGATCAACCGCCTGATGTATCGCCGCCTGGTACGCAACGAGAATATTACGCTGTTCAGCCCGCATGATGTGCCGGGCCTCTATGATGCTTTCTTTGTCGATCAGGACAAATTCGAAGCGCTGTACCTGCAATATGAAGCTGATGAGAGCATCCGCAAGAAATCCGTTCCCGCTGTTGATCTGTTCTCAACCCTGATGCAGGAACGAGCCTCTACCGGCCGCGTGTATATTGCGAACGTTGACCATATGAACGAACACGGCGCCTTCGATCCGAAAGTCGCTCCAGTTCACCAGTCAAACTTATGCATGGAGATTACGCTGCCAACTAAACCGCTGGCGTTTACCGATGACCCCGATGGCGAGATCGCCCTTTGCACGCTGTCTGCGTTTAATCTGGGGGCATTACGCTCACTGGACACGCTGAAAGAGGTTGCATTCTATGCGGTGGCTGCGCTCGATTCCCTACTCGACTATCAGGATTACCCGATGGCCGCAGCGGAAATTCCGGCAAAAGCACGTCGTAGTTTGGGCGTCGGCGTTACCAATCTTGCGTACTATCTGGCGAAGAACGGATTTAACTACTCTGATCCGGCCGGCAACCAACTGGTGCATGAAACGTTTGAAGCGATCCAGTATTACCTGCTTGATGCAAGTTGCCGGCTGGCAGAAGCCAAAGGCGCCTGTGATTGGTTTTCCCAAACTAAATATGCCCAGGGACAGCTGCCGATTGACCATTACCGCAAGTCGCTTGACGCTAACCCTGATACGTCCTTTGAGCTGAAAATGCCGTGGGAAGAGCTGCGTGGCCGCATATGCGAATATGGTCTGCGTAACTCTACCCTGACAGCTCAGATGCCGTGCGAAACGTCCAGCCAAATCACCAACTCCACAAATGGTATCGAACCGCCGCGTGGCCCTGTTTCCGTGAAATCATCCAAAGACGGCATTGTGAAAATGGTGGTTCCGGACTTTGCGGCACTGAAAGATCAGTACGAGTACCTTTGGGATATGCCGGATAACCGCGGCTATCTGACCAAAGTTGCGATCATTCAGAAGTTCTTTGACCAGGCTATTTCAGCCAACACCAACTATGACCCTACTCGCTTCCCGGGCGACAAGGTTCCAATGATGAAGTTGCTTGAAGATCTGCTCTTCGCTTATCAGCAAGGCGTGAAGACGCTTTATTACCACAACACACGAGATGGTGCCGGTAAACGCGAAGACGATGATCTGGCCTCTGTTGCGTTGGTTGAGCCAGAAGATGAGTGCGATGGCGCATGCAAAATCTAATAAGCGTGGGGAGATATCCCCACCTTTCACTTCATTGAATGCCTCATTTTAACCAATAAGATAATAACTTGTTTAGAAGTGCATCTAATCAAATTGTTTAATAATACCGATAACATTCAAAGGGAAACACATGAGTTACTCCACTTTCCGTTTGGGCGCTAACGACGCAACCAAAGAGCCTATGTTCCTCGGGCAGTCTGTCAACGTTGCGCGCTACGATCAGCAGAAGTACCGCGATTTCGAAAAGCTGATTGAAAAACAACTCTCCTTCTTCTGGCGCCCGGAAGAAGTCGACATAACCACCGATCGCATCGATTTCAATACTAAGCTGCAAGACCATGAGCGACACATTTTCCTGAGCAACCTCCGTTACCAGACTCTGCTGGATTCCGTTCAGGGACGCAGCCCAAACGCAACGCTGCTGCCGCTTATTTCAATTCCAGAGCTCGAAACGTGGGTGGAAACATGGTCGTTCTCTGAAACCATTCACAGCCGCAGCTACACCCATATTATTCGCGGCATGGTGGATGATCCGAGCATTGTCTTCGATGGCATTGTGACCGACGAGGAAATTATCAGCCGGGCTATCAGTATCTCTACAGAATACGACAAGCTCTATGAGATGACCTGCGCGCGCCAGCATCTGGGAGAAGATGAATTCGAACGGCTCTACGTCTCCGAATTTGACGGAAAGCCCTACCCTCTCCAGCGCCAGCTGTTCCGTACTTTGGTATCCATCAACGCGCTTGAGGCCATTCGTTTTTACGTTAGCTTCGCCTGTACGTTTGCTTTTGGAGAAAGGAAATTACTTGAGGGCAACACCAAAATCATGCGTTTCATTGCGCGCGATGAGGCGCTTCATTGCGAAGGCACAGAACGAATGCTCCGGTTTATGCGTACAGGCCGCGAAGACTTGCTATGGGCCCAGATCGCTGCGGAGGAGGAACCATTCATCTATCAGACCATGATGGACGTTGCCGAACAGGAAATGCGCTGGGCCGATTACCTGTTTAAAGATGGCTCAATGATTGGTTTAAACGCCGATATCCTGAAAAGCTATGTTAAATACCGTACCAACCTTGCGATGCGTCGTCTTGGCCTGAAACCACTATACCCGGAGATAAAAGATGATCCGCTGGTGTGGATGAACAAATGGCTGTTGTCTGACACCTTGCAGATTGCGCCGCAGGAAGCTGAGCAAAGCACATACCTTGTTGGCCAGATTGACTCCGCTGTTGATCGCGCTGGATTAAGCCAGTTTGCCGATTTGTAAGCCTGAATAAAGATTTTGTGGCCTGGTCGCTCTGGGCCACAATGAACGCGAAAAAAAGCACTAAGGAAAGAGAAAGCATGAAATTAACGAAACTGACCGACCATCTCAAGCTGGCCACCGATAAGCTGGTGGGCTTCAAACCAGAGCCATATGAGCTAAACCCCGGCTTTGGAGAAGCGACTGAGAGTATTTACAAGATGGTCGACCAGTTCCACGAGCTGTTTCAACACCCGCGTCGTGTAATGCCCACTCCGGAGCTGCTGCGCCTGCGCGCTAAGCTGATCCATGAAGAGGCGGTAGAAGAAGGGCTGCCTGCAGCGAAAAATGGGGATATACAGGGATTGTTGGATGCAATGGCTGACTTCCTGTATGTGGGCGTCGGGACGATGGTAGCCATCAAAGGTGGGCTATCAACTGGTATGAGTTACTACACTCAGGAGCAAAGTGTCGATCGCTTTATTCATACCATTATGGTGCCTGGAAATACCGTCTTCGACGATATGGCCATCCCCTTCAATGAAGCAGAAGAAGCTGCGCTTATGCTGGCCGCGCTGGCCGATAAACTTGAACATAACAAGGTAGGTGATGCTGAGCTGATTCAGGATCTGCGCCGCGTGATGAACAAAATCTATGTGGCGTGCATGATGGTATATCGCCTGGCTGAATTCCTTGGCGTCGACGTCGTGGAGCTGGTGGCGGAGATCCACCGTTCTAATATGACAAAGCTGTGGCCGGCGGATGCTGAAGCGCGTCGTCTTGCCGTTGAGAGCTGTAAATATGATAAGAATGACCTCGGATTCCGCCATGCTGACGGCACTGACATGATGATCGGCTATCGCCTGTCTGATGGGAAAATCCTTAAATCGCCGACATATAGCGATGTCGATCTGTCTCACTTCCTTGAGCAAGCACAGGCATCTTCGCTGTATGAAGTAGTAAAAAACAGCTTGTAAGTACTAACTTATCAATATATATTGAAATGGACGTGTGATCTATTGTCCATTTCTATCCTTATCAATCTTTATTTTCGATAAAGTTGAGCGTTGGTGGCCCTTTGGCCACCATTTTTTTACTTAATTTCTAGCCTGGATGTCTTCTATGTGTTTAAAATGATAGGTATGTACTTACTTATTTCGTGGGGTCATCTTGTCTTTTTTACTTAATCGAGAATTCAGTAACGGTCAGCTGGCTTCGAGCTCTTATGGCCGTGTAATCCAGACCGTTGTTGATACCGGCGTTCCCTCCGACGATCGCACCGGCACCGGTACGCTTGGCGTTTCTTATGTGCCTTCCTACTACATGCTTACCGGTGGGGCTGTTCCGCTCATTTCTTCAAAACAGGTAAACCTGAAACCGCTACTGGTTGAGCTTGAATGGTATTTACAAGGTTCAGGCAACATTGGGTTCCTTAAAGAGCATGGTGTGAAGATCTGGGATGCTTGGGCCGATGAAAATGGCGATTTAGGGCCTGTATATGGCAAGCAGTGGCGCCGATGGGAGGACACCAGAATTGTCCCTTACAGCGAGTATCGCCTTAAGGAGGACATCTTCTTAGAACGTGGTTATCGCGTTGAAGGTTACATTGGGCTGAATGAAGATCGCGTCGTTATCACTCGTGAAATCGATCAGTTACAACGTATGGTTGATCAGTTGCGCAACAACCCGACCGATCGCCGCATACTGCTTAATGCCTGGAATGTTGGTGAGCTGGAGGACATGAAGCTTCCACCTTGCCACTTTGTGTTATCCGTATGGAGTCGTGAGCTCGATTTCCAGACCCGTTTGTCTATGGCCACCGATATTGGTATCCAGCATAACCGGCATGGCTATGAATCGATCTATACACAGATGCTTTGCCTGATAGAGCAGCGAGGCAGTATCTCTGAGCCAATGCTGGATGAGCTTGGTATCCCTAAACGTATCCTGAACTCCTGCCTGGTGCAGCGGAGTGTCGATACTTTCCTTGGTATGCCATTCAATATTGCCGGTTACGGCATCCTCACGCAGTTCATTGCGAAGATTACGGGTCACATGGCTGGCGCCTTCGTCCATTTCGGCTTTGATGTTCACATTTACAACAACCACTTGGAGCAGGTTGAAGAGCTACTGGCTCGCGAACATCCGGAGTCGTCCGACCCCATCGTCGTCTTCCCGCACGAATGGGAAGAGCTGGATGACTTCAAATGGGACGGCGTGCAGATCTTCGGCTACGAACCACTTCCATGGATTAAGGCTCCAGTGGCGGTGTGATATGGCCAGAGGCATGTATGTGTTATGTGAAATTGAAGATGTGCTGGCGAGAGCCGGCCATCGTAAAGCCGCTGCTGATGAAAACGCAGACACTCTCGTTGCAGGTGATGAGCTCATATTCCCCACCAGCCGCATGTTGCGTGGCTTTGCTCGCTCCGGTGCTGAAGTGGTGCTTATCAGCCACCGTCCGGAAGCGCTCGAAAGCGCAACCAAAAAATGGCTGAGAGATTTCGGCATTGATTATGACTGGCTGCACCTGGCACCACGTGGAGTCAATTACGAAACCCATATAAAGCGCACGCTTGCCGCGCATAAAGATGATCTGATGATCGCGGCACTGGTGAGTTCATCACGTCTACGAGCTGCTCTGTCTGGTTTTCACCAGCGCCCGGTAATGTATGAGGTGTCTCAATGAAGATGATTGCAGCTGTCGGTCGCAATTATGAGATCGGTAGAGGAAACGAACTCCCCTGGCGCTGCCCCTCAGAGTTAAAACTTTTCAGGGAGCTCACCACAAACGCCACAGTCGTCATGGGCAGAAAGACAATGGAAAGTCTTAAGCGCCCGCTTCCGGAGCGGCACAACGTCGTTCTGACGCGCTCATCTGGGTTCATGCCCAATGGTTTTTACCCTGCCACTATGGACGATGTAATGCAGCTTGATGGTCCCGTTTGGGTTATCGGCGGTGAGCAGATCTATTCTCTGTTTCTGCCTCACGTCGAGGAACTCTGGCTATCGCATATGGGCGTAGACGTTCCTGACAGTGATGCTCATTTTCCGAGGCAAATGATGTGTAATCTCGGCTTCTTTCCTGTGTTAACGGCTCATACACAACGGGGAACGGAGGATGAGCCCGGCTTCCAACAGATTGTTTACAGAAGGTGGTAATGGATTACCGAATTGGGATCACTGGCGCTCAGGGCAGTGGAAAAACAACCCTGGCAAAGTTTATCGACAAGCATTACGGCATTCCGTATGTGGATGCTGGCGTCGGCGCACTGATGACAAGGCTTGGAGTCAACGTAGGCGATCCAATGCCGCTCTTTGAGCGTCTGCAGGTGCAGATGGAAGTTGCCCGCCATATTGAGCTGGTAACACGCGGAGCGGAAGGTTTTGTAATAGACCGTACGCCTGCTGATGTGATGGCTTATACGCTCGATTTGGTCGGCCAGACCAATGACAAACGATGTATTGATCTGGCGCTGGAAATTGAGCGCTTTTGCCACAAGACCGCGTTGTCCAATTTTAATGCCATTGCGGGGCTGCGCCCGGGCGTGAATTTGAGAGCACAAGATTATGAACGTGCCCAGAGAGGTTCGCTTGATCGTCTTTATGTCGCTCGTATCGACTCGTTGATGTGTGGCGAGCTGACAAAAATTAACTCTCTGGCCAAATCCGGAGATCTGCAGGTTTTCGTCCTGTCGGAAACCTGCATTTCCGTCGACGCAAGAGCACGCTCGATCATGCGAGTAATCGACCGTCATGTGGAACGTATAGAGAGCCGTATCTCAAATCGCGTCACCTTCCACTGATTCTTGTTCCCCTGTGAAGGAATGCCAGAATAACGTCACGAAAAATAGTTTCAGGAAAACAGAATGTTAGGCGAAATATCTCTGGCTGATGAGTTAGATCGTAAAACGATAGAGGCGCTGACACGCATCGCAGACGAGCAGTCCCGATCGCTGATGACAGAACGAGAGGCCAGGCTGGCTATCAGAGCTGTTTTTGAGTCCGTTCAGGGATTGGTAGGCGATGATGTGGGAGAGGTTCTGAATGTGGCAATGTCCCAGTTCAGCGAACGCGGCAAGCGACCTATCTTCCCCATGCATATCAAAATGGCTGCCGGCACTGTTCTGTATGTGTCGATTTGTCTGGATACCAATGAAATTCGCATTCTCAACGTCACCACTGGTGAGTGGCGTGCGCCGGTAGCGTGCGAATCGCAGGAGGAGACCATCAAAAAAGCAGCTCAATTCGTGCGTAGCGCACTGCTTAAAGGTGCAAAAAAGCTGTAAGGAGTAGTTATGACAACTATTGTTGCTGGGCTTGATATTGAATCCACAGGGTTGGACTTTAGGGCTAACCACAAGATTATTGAAATAGCCATTACCCGCTATGAACTGGAGACCCAGAAGCACATCGATAGCCTTGCGATGCGTTTTAACCCGCGGCGGAGTATCGATCCAAAAGCCCAGGCAGTGCATGGCATTTCGCTGGAAGATCTTTCTGCAGAGCCACTATTGTCTGAACATGCCGGTAAAATCGCTCGCTATATTAGCGATGCAAGCGTTTTGGTTGCTCACAATGGTAAAGCGTTCGACCTCCCCTTTATTCGCCATGAATTTGCAGAGTACGGCGTCACTCTCCCAGAGCTGCCTCTTGTGGACACTATGTTATCCGGATTATGGGCGACAGAAGACGGCAAACGACCGCGACTGGAGGAGCTCGCCTTCTCATTGGGTTTTGTCTATGACAAGGCTAAGGCGCACAGCGCGCTCTATGATACCGATCTGATGATGCACTGCTTTTTCAAAGCACGAGAAAAATACGGCTTCTATAAGCTCCCATTTGAAAGCGCCTGACGGCGCTTTCGCACCTCTCATTATCCCAACTGCCTGTATTTACTTCTTTTCCGCCTAATAGGTTTTGACAAAATGCTCTCAACCCAAAAACGTATAAACGCTCACACAACGTAAAGGAGAGAGACATGAGCAACCTCAACAATACAGTCAAAAAAGATGATCTGGATGAGCTGACCGCCATGCTGCAATTGCTCGATGAGCCTGAAAAACTGGCTTCGGAGGCCGTTGTAGGAGACGAAATAGACGACCTGCTGGCAGATCTTAACGATGAGACGGTCGTTCCGGTGCCGGCTGTTGCTGAAACTGTTATTGAAGCGAAAGACGGCGGCGATCTCACCGGTGTGTTTGAAGAGTTGGAAAACGAACATGAGTCGCTGAAGGTGGTTGATGTTGAGATACCTCAAGTCGAGTCGATCTCACCTCTTCCTGAGATCGACTCGACACAGGGTGATAAACCTCAGACTGATGAAAAAAAGGAGAAACACGCCAAAGAATCGTCAGTTGCGGCACAGCCAAAAGAGTCGAAGGCGGCGAAAAAAGAGCGCGCAGCACCCAAGCCTCGATTCAGTCTGAACGATAAGGGCGATGATTTTTATGCTGCGGCTGGCCTGAAACGTGAGGTCTTTATCGAAGCTCTGAATGCGGCGCCGGTCAAGGCAAAAGACAAGATCTCTAACCTGCTAAATTGGTTCAATGGCGGACCGGATATCAGCATCTACACGGTGATTGCATTGCGGCATCTTATTGACACAAAAGAGGCAAGCAGCAATAGCATTAAGCTGGCGTTAATGAGTTATCCGGAAAAGCCATATCCACTCAGCACCGCGTCAACTCAGGCTGGCCAGATGATGGCTGTTTTCCCAGTCACGGGAATCGCTACGAGGGATGGTGGAAGATTGCTTCTTAATGAAGAGTCCCCGATCGTAAGGAAATTTATCGCGGAGTATTCCATTGGCTGACGATCCGTTTCGCGCTCTGAAGCCCCCTGATAGTTTTAGAGCGTTGGACAGTTATTCGTATGCCCCAACAGTAAAAAACACGCCAGAGCGTCTCCCGTTAAGCAATCTGGCGTGTTTTTTCTTTATTTGCCATTCGTAAGACGACATGAAAAAATAGGTAGGTACTTACCTATTGGACTGTAAAATGATAGCAGCCGAAAAAATCAAAAAGCGAGAGCGAGATGCCTCTCTTCGAGACCTTTGGCGCACACCGAAATGGTTGTTTGTCGCCATTCAGCGATATCTCGGCATTACGTTTGATGTTGATGTCGCCTGCAACGGTGGCTTTTCTCAACCCGCCCTACTCCAAAATAACCCCCTGGATAGAGGCGGCTATCCGAGAGCAAGCGCGTGGCGTAACCACCGTTATGCTCATTCCGCAATCGCTCGACACGATGTGGTATGAGCGCGCCACCGAGTGCGCAAACCAGACGGTAGTTCTGTCTGGCGGCCGCGTAGCGTTCATGGAACCAGACGTCACATTGGGTTTGGTTGAGGTCAATGTCAACCCAGGCGGAAGTATGCTGGTGGTCTTTCGCGGATTCTGTCAGAACGCTGGTCACTTCATGAATAAAGTCCCGCTGACGGTGATGAAAAGTCTGGGTCGATACGATCCTGCCAAAGTGATCAGGAAAAAAAGACCACGGAAACAGGCTGCTTAATTCGAGTCTGGGAGCGTTTCATAACCTGCTTTCGTATATATAAATAACTAAGTACTAATTATAAACATATACGAAAGCAGGCTTTTCCTTGTCGATTTCAAACCACTCCCAGACCGAAACAAGACGCCCAGACCACTCTGGAACCCCTTTCCAGACGCTATAGAATCGTTTTTGTGAACACAAGTAAGGAAACCATCATGGCATACCCGACCAACGTTGTAGCGCTCGTTGAGAGCGATTTTTTGGCTAACGCTCGCGAACTCATGAAGGATCGTGAAAAGGCATTCAGTCTTTACGAGTGGTCACTGAAATGTTTGCACACTGGCGAACACAAAGACCTGATTGAGCAGCTCCTTGGCGAGCTAATCAACGAGGTTTTTGCTCTGCAAGTTCAGCTTCATGGTAGACAAAATGATCAGTCATAAAAGTAAGTAAGTAGTTACCGTTTACGATGTATCATAGTGGTTGTAGAATGATGTCGATTTCGACCTGAGTCGAAATCTCGGTCTGGTGGGTGGAGGATAGCGTCACTGGCACCAGACTTAAAAAAGCCCACAACCAGCGCAGAACCAGCCCTTTTGGGGTCTGGGGAAGGGGGAACCAAAGTGGGCAGAGAGAAGGGTCACTTTATGATTGTCGAGTCTGGGTATTTTGAGAGGTTGAATCCAGTACTCCCCTTCATGAAGTGTGGGAAGATCTCGGTTCTGGGGTGCTGTCATCCATAACTTCCCAAGCCTAAGCTGGCAGTAGACTTAGGTCATAACTTTTCAGGTTATGAAACGACCAGGTTGGTGAGGATTTTTTTACTCACCTCCCTGGGAGAGTATTACCTGAAAAGACAACCTCTCACTTCGTTCGAGGTGAACTTCACTCACTTCGTTCGCTCAGTTCAGGTAAAAATAAACCCGATCTGGGAAGTAATTTATTGAAAATAAATATGTATAAACACGCGTGCGCACACGCGCGAGGAAAAACTGGCGGCGGCGCACGCTTTGGAGTTAGAGATGACGACAAGCACACACGCCAGACGAAAAACGGCAGCCGGCCGTGAGCAGCACCAGTATCAAAAACACCCCCGCAAAAACTTCAAAACGCCAGTTGTCGAATTTAATCCCCGCTTTAAGACGGTCAAAGTTTTCAGTGATGGCTCTTGTCTCAGAAACCCGGGCGGGCCCGGTGGATATGGCATCGTCTTTCAGTTCCGCGGCGAAGAACGCGAGTTTTCCGACGGCTTCCACAGCACCACAAACAATCGCATGGAGATGATGGGCGCCCTGATAGCTTTGGAACGCCTAAAATTCTCCTGCAACGTGATCCTGCACTCAGATAGCCAGTATCTCAAAAATGGTATGACCCTCTGGATGAAGGGGTGGAAACAAAATGGTTGGATCACTGCTGACAAGAAGCCTGTTAAGAATGTCGACCTCTGGAAACGACTCGATTTAGCCGCCAGTCGCCACAATGTCCGGTGGAACTGGGTAAAGGGTCACGCCGGGCATCGAGAAAACGAAATATGCGACAGGCTGGCCAAGATCGCAGCATATGCGGCAGCGGATACTCCACACAAAAAAGATGCTGGATTTTTGGTATAAAATGATAAGTAAGTATTTACCTATAGTTATGTATCATGTATCTTATCCATCGTCAGGATGACAACGTGCTGGTTAGGCACGGTTCCAAGGATGGAACGCAAAAACGGCGGCTGGAATGTCCAGCCGCAACTCTTTCTGACATTGAAAGGATTTCAAATGGCACATCAAACGCCTTCCTCTTCTCTTAAGAAACACCCCCGTTCGCTACGACTCATCCTGGCGGAGTTATTCTCCGGCCGCGTGTCTGCACGCCTGTCCGAACTGGAAGAGAAAGTAGGTCAAATGGAGCATCGTCTGGATGACCATGCGGTGGCCATCTCTAACCTGGGGGCTCGTGTGGCAATGGGGGAAGTGATGAAGACCCGAACCGCAAATATCCTGCGAGACACCTGGGGCGTGCGAGCCAATCAAACGCGCAAGGAGAGCTCAGATGGATCAATTTCAACGAAAAAGACTACTTCCAATGGCCTACGGGCTGATCACGATTTGTCTGGCAGCCGTAGCAATACCGTCGACTCAGGCATTGTTGATGCCGGACTCATGCAAAACGGTTTCGCAGCAGACGCCGGCACCAGTCACGGAAAGCACAACCAGCATCACCACCATGCCCCGGTCTGCCACTCTGGATGGGATGCGGTTGGATTCGATTCCTCAAGTTCGTCCTGCGACTCCGGATCTTCCTCCTGCTGCGACTGAGGTGATGGCGTGATCTTCTTACTCAAAAACTGGTCATTCATTTGGATAGCCATTCTGCTTTTGGCTGTGGGTGGCTGGATTTCAAACATCGTTAAGCTGGCACTACACGGTGATTTATTTCTTCACTCAGGTATGACGATCGCTCGTGTTGTGGGGATTTTTGTCCCACCGATCGGCTCTGTTCTCGGGTTCTGTTAATGGGCGTAGGGGTAGAAGCCTTGGAGGCTTTCTTTGCTGCCTTAATGTTCATTTATATACGAAAACAATTTGTTTAAGCACATAACATATAGGGAAAAACACATGTTAGGTTTCTTCAAAAAGAAAACTCGTAAAGCGGTGATTGAAGTTAAAAAAATGGAGAACCGCGATGCGGTCGAAGCTACTGTCTGGGGCGCATACATGATCGCTTATGCAGACGGCAACTGTGATGCAAAAGAAATCGCTATTCTGGAGAAGACCATCTCCGCATTGCCTGCTTTCTCACCGTTCGCGGGTGAGATCGCGCAGATGAGCAGCAATATTCGTGCGCGCTATGAAGCTTCCCCTCGTTCCGCCAACGCACAGGCTCTTCGGGAGCTGGCTGATGTCGCCGGCACTCCAGAAGCCGTTGATGTGTTGTGTCTCTGCCTGGATATTGCCGATCAGGATGGCATCGGTGAAGAAGAAGAGGTTGTGCTGAAGAAAATTGCTCAGGCACTACAGTTATCTCTGGATGCGTACATGTAATGGCAGAGAAATTAAGGCTGGCCGTCGTCGCCATTCTTCTCGTGCTGGTCGTGCTGGTGGACTTCACTGGCAAACTGATGTCTATCGCGGCAGATGGCGTGTTGGTTGGATTGGCTATCTACTTTGCCCAACCTCTACTTAAAAAATCGAAGTGATCGCCGAGGGCCACCTGGCCCTCGATTCTTCTGATTTAACCGTTATGACGCGTTTGCCCCCCTCTTCTGAATTGTCAGAATAAAGCCACCAAGAAAACAAATTATTTTAACAATTAAGGAAAAACACATGTGTGATAAATGCACCGCCGCTAACGCTGAAGTAAAGAAGATCATTAATGAAGTCGGGGCTAAAAAACTCGTAGGGATGCTTGATTCCATAACTGGTCATGGTGACGCTCATCCTCTGGAACGCATCATGGCCATCGTCCAGGTCATGGATTTATTTGACGAACCAATGAAAATCCTGATGCTTGCTCGCCACTTTGGCGGGGCGTATGTGGAAGAGCAAGAACGTGCCAATAAACTGCAGGCAACCCTGAACATGATGAGCGAACCAAAATGCGCCCCGGCGCCAGATCTCTCCGGAGACAATATCGGCATTGAAAGCAAAGAGCGGGAGATCGCCAGCCTTAAGTCTTCTTTAGGCATGTTAATTACCGCCTTTAAACTAATGGCAACCCATAACGGGTTCAAAATGCCAGAGCTAACCGGCGATGAACATCCCGCTGCTATTCGCCAGCTGCTTGGTGCGATGGCGGATAATATGGATGAAGCGAAGAGCCGTATCGAAGACATGATGCGAGAACTTGCCCATCGCCACGATCTAAATGACCAGCCGCACAAGATGCAGCAAGTCAGCCACTGAACCTGAAATAACAAGGGGGCGAGAGCCCCCTTCCCCTCCTCCGTAGCCCTCTGTATAGATCTTTTACGCCTTTTCTTATCTGAGACAATAAAACCAATAAGAAAACAAATTGTTTATATGGTGAAATTATGAGTACAGCGCTTTCTGTCCTTGAGTCTTTTGCTTCGAACACCGGTATCGACCACAGCAAAGAGATGAACGTCATCCATGACATCGTTGCCGAGTGCGAGAAAGAGATCGCGTTCATGCACCAGGTTCACGACTTCGTTTATGGCGATGAGCGTCACAACATGATTAACCGCCTGCTTCGACTCAACCACCGGCCGGATGACGAACGCACACGCTTCAACAGAGCTTGGCTGGATAAGGTCGATCTTGAGTGGGTGAAGCAGAATATCTGGGCCGAATACTGGAAGAAGGTCACGGATATGACAAACGTTCTGCTGATCATGCCAGCTTCCCGCCGAGAAGAATGGCGCGAACAGTTCATAGAAGGCAAGCGGGAAACCATCAAGACTGACAGAACCGGCTACCAGATGAAGGTTAAGGAGTTCGTTGGCGTACCTGAGTTCAAAGCAGAGACGGTCATCCCCACGATGGTCAATCTGCTGAATGACAGGCATAAATATCTCTCTGAGCGCGTGTACGGTTTGTTTAAGGCGCTGAGCCCTGCGCACAAGACCAATAAAACGAACGGCTTTAGCGAGCGTCTGATCATCGCCAGCTGCGTTTCAGAGTTCTGGCGGGATAGTGTCAGCGTGAACTATCGGAAAGAGGATTACATCGATGACCTGCGCGTAATGCTGCATTTCTTTGCGCATAAGGAGTTCATCACAATTAACCGCACAACAGAGATGCTATCGGCTGCGTACCGGGCAAATGATTGCCAGACGGGTGATTGGATCAACGTGGATGGTAACCTCATGCGCGTGAAAATGTTCAAGAACGGTAATGTGCATTTTGAGATCCACCCAGATGTTGCCTGGAAGCTTAATGAGGTGCTGGCGTACAGTATGCCTACAGCAATTCCGGCACCATACCGAAAAGCACCTACCACTAAGGCACCAAAGGACTTTGGTTACATTCAGAAAACCGTTTCAGCGAAAACGCGTATGCTGATCCGCGATCGTAGACACAATAGCGTAAATGAGACTTGGTATTTCTCCGACTCATCGTTACAGAAAACTGAGATGCAAGACTTTGAGCGCACACTGAACTTTATCGGCGGAGTGAAGGTTAGAGGCAGCTGGAAGTTCCCGTATGAACCAACCTCGACGTTTGATAGCATCGTGAGCATGGGGCTCATACCAGAGGTGAAGTCTCACCAGTTTTACCCTACTCCTGCACCAATTGCGCAGTATGTCGCGCAGATACTAAAATGTCAGCCTACAGATCAGGTATTAGACCCGGATGCAGGCCGCGGTGATTTGGTGGCTTATCTCGATGTACCTCCCGAAAACATAACCAGTGTAGAGATTTCACCTCTCTTCTGCGATATCCTCGGCTCCAAAGGTTTCAACGTCTACAACAAAGATTTTCTGGTGTGGTCGAAGGAATTTATCGCTGCACCTAGTTACGATAAGATCGCAATCAATCCACCATATTCAGAAGGCCGAGCCAAAGAGCATACGCTGGCCGCGCTGAACCATCTCAACGAAAAAGGAATTATGGCCGCAGTCCTGCCAGCTGGGTACAAGCCGGAAGAGTGGATAGGTAGTGAGTTTGCTTGCGCCAAGTCAGAGCGCGAGTTCGCCGGCGAGTTCGAAGACACCGGCATCACTGTCGCTATCTTTGTCTTTAAGCGCATTTGACTTTTTGATGCATGAGGTAGCCAACCGTTCAAAGAATCGGTTGGCTACCAGCTTGTTTGTTTACCATTTGTTGTCAGGTAAAGCTTCCTGACCAGTCCATTTCTTCGCTTGCTTGAGGTTTTTAGGCGAAATGAAAACAGTTTCTCTGCCATCTTTGTGGCTTTTCATTAGTCCAAGCTCAACTAATTCGTTGAAGTCTTTTCTGGCTGTATTGTAGGAAACACCTAGGTTTGCTATTGCTTCGTTAATAGTAAAAAGCCTACCAGGATCTGAGACAGCCACTGTCATAATCTCCCTCTGTCTGGCGTTTAATTTTTGGGACAAATCCCCCTCCCACAGCCACTGCATCAACTCAGCTCTGGTTTTGATTACTTGCTTGATATATTCGACGTATGCTTCTACCGCTTTTGATACGATATTGCATTGATAACTAACAAAATAAGTAAAATCAAACTCATCAGTTTCTGTGTAAATGTAGGACTTCACATACGCCGTTGGAGCATTTTTAAGCAGCCTACTAATTGATATGTGCTTAAAAGCTGAGTAGCCGCATTTGAGCATATACCAATAGAAGATAGCCCTTGCCGTCCTCCCGTTGCCGTCGGAGAATGGGTGGATGTAACCTATCATGAAATGCAAAACGCAGGCTTTCACAAGCGGGTGCAAGTAGGAACCAGTCAAGTTTTTTTCATGAGGTTCGTTCGCCCAATCGCATAACGTCTGGAGCAGGCTATTAATCTCCGTGTGGCATGGCGGTTCATGGATTGTGTCCCCTGTTTCAGTATCCTCGACAACAACCTTGTTGTTGTCTCTGAAAGAGCCAGGAAAATATTCGTCATCATTAATGCCTGATACACCTACCGTATGAATTTTCTTAATCAGCTCTATTGAAAGTTTTTCATCTGCGTGCGTGGCAACGAATTGCATCATTTTGTAGTTGCCGAAGATCATCTTTTCACTAGGGTTTCTAGGTTGACGCTGAACCTGCAGCATTTCCTTCGCTACGCGAGTTGTTGTGGCTGCACCTTCTAGTTGGCTGGACGAAATGGATTCTTCCCCAAATAATTCCTTGATGAAATAATCACGACCATCCAGCCCCTGCATCAGTTCTTTCTCTGCTGCTGAGGAAGTAAGTCTGTCGACCTGCGAGCATACGCGTTGCATGAAATCAGTGATAAATAGATATGCATGGTTACCCTTCTTGTCTCTAAAAGGCAGGTTTTTGCCACCGCTCTTTCTTGCTGCCTTAACAAACCACCAAGCTATATCTGGTTTAACATCTTTGCCGATGCGATGACGTAGTTCATCCCAATGCAGGTATCTCCCTTTTTCATCAATGGGCTTCATAAACTCACGATAAGTAGTTGGAGATGAGTTCAACTCATCGAATGCGGTTTTGAAGCTTGGTAGCTTTGGAGGATTTTTAACCTTCATGCGCTTTAACTCAATTTTGACGAAAATTGAGTTAATAATGAGTCTAGAGGTTCAATCACGCAAGGGGTTTAGCAAAAGTCAGTAGTTCTTTTTACGGCGACGCCTTAAACAAATTGTTTTCTACCTTTTCTTGTTGCTGATAATAACTAATACAAGGAAACAATTAGTTAAAAGAGTTAAGTAATGTTGAAAATCACTGAAGCCTACAAGACAGCTGTTATCAGCACTGCGCACGTTACCGCGGAAGACTCCGAACAACTGCCGATTGCCTGTTTTGACCCAATCACCGATCGCGGACTGAACTGGGTACACGGCACAGAATATGGTTGGATTGTTCGTGCCGGAATGCGTGACAATAGCTGGGCAGATGAACTGCGTACATTCAACATCTCCGAAGCGGCGATCGCCAATATCAAGATGATACTGGATGCCGGTTACGACGTGGTTCACTTTGATCGTGATGCCGAGCTGGTGGATGGAATGCCAGCATGGGACTGGTAAGAGAGAGAAAAAGATGACGGCAGAAGATGTGATTAATGATGTGCTGGTGGAGCTGGGTAAGCTACCTGATCATCTCCTCATAGCCACCGTATTTGACAACTTACCTGCTGAGTTAAAGGCACTGGCCAATGAGTGGGGATGGATGGATACGGAAGTTAGAGAGCAGGTCTATGCGATAGCCTGGCGGATAGTTAACGCGTAACCATAGCCTGCAACGCGTTGACATTGGCGGTCACTAATTGAGGATTTCTATAAGAACTCGTTGATCGCCTCTCTTCCCTACCCACCAACCTCATATACTCCAGGCGTGGCAAGGCTTTTACGCAGATAACACCCACAAGAAAACAAATAAATAACACATCAATGAAAAGTCAACGCTTTACCCTGATTTGGTCCCAAAAGTTGACGTTTTGCCATGCCACTTCTTATATCCGTTAAGCAGCGCACCAGAGACCAACACCCTGCGACGAAAACGCCAAAAACAACTCCTGATACCACCACAAAACAGACACGCTCAGAATGGCTTTCGTTGCGTTTAACGAGCATATAAACAAATTGTTTTAGGCAATAAGAAAACAACAAAACAAGATAACGAAGAAAAGGAACTGCCATTACCCCACATCCAGGCAATACCCACCTCTTCCAGCCAGGCTACCGAAAAGACCAACCTCATAGCCCCAGGCTACCGACCCCATGAAGCAAATCTCGACCACCACCAAAAAGCGGCGAGAGAAAGGCAATTTCTCTGAACGCCATTCCCCAATACACGGAAGAGAATACCCGGGAAGAAACTCCAGACAAGACCAGGCCAGAGCAGTACCCGGCGCCATCTCGTTTACCCACTCTTACCCCGAAAGATAACGCAAATTCCTGATTAGCAGGGAACGCCATTACTTCACATGCGGAGAACGACAACAGACCAGAAATCACATCACCCACACTTCCAACTCTCAAGGTGAACGAAAGGAAAAGCGCACACGCCATTACTCCATACACAGAGAAGAACTATCCCCACAACGAAGAATACAGACCAGAGGAAAACCACAAGACAACCACCTCTACAACATCTGCAAAACCACTTACCGGCAGAGAGAAGAAAGTCGCCTTTTCTCCCATACAAATGGTCACCGTATAGAGCGCTAATAAGAAAGATACGAGTCCCCATAAGAGAGGTTGTTCGAGTCAGGAAAGAGCACAGATATAAGAGAGAGGGGATGGAGGGTGATCGCTCCCTTTCCCGTATTTATTCAAGTCCTGATTTTATCCCCCCTTAACATCCCTCCGGTCGAACGAGTGAAAGGGCCACCGCGAAAATCTATCGGGAGCGTCCCCGCAGGGGAAAGGCTGGCTGCCTGAGTGGAAACGGCTGGGGGTTTTTCGGGAAACGGCTGGGTTCCCGTTATGGAAAGGGTGCGCGCCGGTATAGAGACAAAATGCCGCGGAGACGGCTGATTCTCTGGCGGTACACCGTTTGGTGCGCGGGTGGCTTTCCTCCCGCTGCGCGCAGCTGCTGATACGTATTCTGCCAGAGCGCTCGAGGGTCACAAGCTGTTTCAGTAGGTTTTCGGGAAGAGGAAAATACTGCCCACCAGCCCTGCGGTGCGCGTTGAGAAGAATAATGTAAAAAGATCTCCCGATACGCTCCCGGATATTCACTGCTTTTCCAGTTCTCCCCGATACAAAATGCTTTTTCGCCTATGTCTTATTGCGATAATAACACAAACAAGAAAACAACGTGTTTAGACAAAGGGGAAACATATGTACAAGCATTTGAACATCAGCATCACCCTTTGCGGAGAAGAGACATGTACTAACGAACTCCAGATCTCTCTGGATGACGTTATCCGCTCTGCGGATGTCGCTGGGCGCATTGGTACGCTGATTGGCGAAGGGTATCGCGAGGGCACGTTTGATTTTCATATCGAGGACAACGCAATGTCCGTCGCGTGGAACTGCACCACGTCAGAGTCCAGATAAAGGAGAGAGACAATGGATATGCCTGTGATTGTGGAAGTATGGAGCGTGGACTCGCTGGCTGAGTGTCTTGATGGCGTAGGGCCAGCACTGACCCGTAAATTATGGTCATTTGTACCAGCTGAGGGAGAGTCACCAAAAGGGAAGGACGTGTGGCACCTGCTGACTGATGAAGAGAAGCGGAGCTGGTGGCCGCAGTGAAAGAGGAGTTCCCTGACGAAGATTAACAACGGCCACCAGCAGGTGGCTTTTGAGTGATTGTGGCCTGCGGCCAGCGGAATGCCGGAACGCTTTGCTTGGTGGCCGTTTTCACACTGGTATTATTTACACCAACAAGAAAACAAGTTGTTTACGGAGTGTGTAATGAATACCGAGATAATTTTGAAACTGGATAAACTCCAGCCTCGCAAAGACAAACCTGCAGTACTCGGTTCGATCACTTTACTGGACATTGTGGCCAACGGCACAGTCATCCGACTTTTCAAAGAGACCGTTGTCGTCTTCGGCGAAACTTCTCGCAAGCGCATCGTAATGAGCGTCAGGCGCTATAGTGCAAAAGGGTGGGTAGCTAAACAAGTTATCTGGCCGGAGTCAGATCTGGAGTTGGCTTTACTGGAAGTTAACAAGGTCGCCCAGCAGGAAATTCAACGCGCAACAACCCTCGCCATAGCATAGTCATGTGCAACACAGATTAGTCGAATTTACGACAGCCCCGTCGATCCTTCGGGGCTTTTTTGTATTGTAAGTGCTTACCTACGGCGATAGTATTACGACGCATCTACATGGAGGTAAAAATGAGTTTGACCAAAGAAGATTTAGTATTTGACCTGTACTACGCATCCAGCACTGACGAAGAAGGCAATAAACTGGCCCAGCTGACCGTTCAGTTCCGTGACGAATCGGCTGTTCCGCATGTGACCACCCAGCTGGCCCGCACAACTCTTAAGCGCGATCGCTCGAAGGCTTATGCCGTCGGCGAGCAATCCGTGAAAAATGGTTCGGACACTCTGCTGGCCGCCATTGAAGCCTATTATCGAACAGACCCGAAGACCATTTTCGAAGGCCTGATGGCACAGGTTCAGGATATGATCGAGGGCAACCTGGGCGCCAACAATACCTGGGTTGGTTCATACGGCATTACCATTGTGTCTGGCGGCTCTCTGGAAGAGTATCTGCCTGAGTCCGTCTACAACGTCCAGTAAACCAGCCAATGGCGCGTAACCCGCGCCATTTTTCCCAACCCGTAAACAAGTTGTTTTATGCCTCTCCTGCATTGCGATAATAACACCAACAAGAAAACAAGTTATTAACGCAGTGAGGAAACGCACATGACCGATTTCACCATCTCCCCGAAAGCAGAAAACGTATGGCTGGAATCCTGGCTTGACCTGTCGCCGGCCGAGCAGAAAGAAATGGATCACGTCGAACCGGACGAACAAACCAGCTACCGCTTCTTCCATTATCAGGATAGCGTTTATGACATTGCCGATTTCATGCGCGATGACCGCTTCCCGGAATGGCACGCCGGCTATCCACTGAATGCCTTCGCTATGTTGATGATCCGCTTAACTGATTCAGGCGATACCATCGACATCGGATTACTTCATTGAGAGGGGGAGGGCCACCGATGCTGGTGGCCTACCTTGGTGCGAAGCCGGCTTCGGCAAGACTCTTCTGCAATTTGGCCACTGCATCACTGATCGTATAGGCTTCATCATCATCAACGGCGCACCCTCGCATATCAGTCCAGGTTAACCGCTTCACGAGTTGCGCCAGTGCAAGCGCCTCTTCCTTGCTTAACTGCAGATTGTCCAGGGTATCTAACATATCGCATCTCCTTTATCGCCTACGGGCAAGATAGCACCGGTCGCCCTATAGATACACCAACCTCATCATACAAGGCTAAAAACACCCACCTCTTACCGCCAGGCTACCGAAGCACCCACCGACTTCCCGACGGCCACCAGCTGCCGAAACAGAATGCTTGGACGCCTCACACCCACTGCGATAATTAAACCAACGAGAAAACAAGTTGTTTAAAGGATTATCACAATGAACTATATCGCCACTGTAAACACTCCCGCGCATGGCACCATCTCTGTCACATACTCCGATATTGAAAAGAACATCCTGGGCGCCTGGCGCGAAGAAGAGACCATCCAGCTGTCCGGGAAAGAGAAGCAGCAGATCGCCAACGACATCATTTGCAACCGTCGATTCACGCGTGTCTTCGAAAAAGCTTATGTCACCACCTCAGGATTCGGGGTGTTTATCTTCCCGGTTCGAAGCGGGCGGTTCTGTCAGTCAAAACTCATCGAGCTCGCAACACAGATTGCTGTGTGGATCAAAACAGAGTCAGGGTTCGACTTTACAGACCAGGAAGCAACCGCGCAGGGTGTGCGGATCGCTGACAATGCTCTTAAGTGCAAAAACGTCATTTACGAAGCCGGTATCGACTCTTGGAAGGTCACTTGCGGGGAGTTCGTGAAAGAGATGCACGCTAGTAATCGGATTCACATACTGGCTGGCAAGTAAGAGGGGAGGGGGCTGGAAACGCCCCTTTCTTTCCATCCACCAGCTCCCGCATGGAAATTCAGGAACGGGCAGAAATCCATCCGGGCAACCGACGGGAAACGGCCAGAAAATTTTCGGGAAACGGCGGGGGTCGCCTCATGGGAAAAATTTGTATAGAGGGAGACGCCAGAATCGTCGCCAGCTGGTGGACGTAAGCTGTTTTTGCGCCATACGTCTTGCGCTGTGATCTGCGCTGCATTGTTAGCGCGTACACGTTGCGCCAACGTGCTAATGATACGTGAGCGCCCACGGATCGCGCCAATATTGCCGACACGCCCCGAAGGATAGCGCGGATCGCGTCACCAGACGATCACGCCCACGACACGACAAAATAAGCCACGCGCTAAAACGCTTTTAAACGCGCTATAACGTGTTTTTTACTGTGTGTAATGGGTATGTACTACCACACGTAAAAACGCGTTAAATTGGCGCGTTTATGGCGCTTATTTTTGGTGTGAATGAGTGAACGCCAGATAAAAGAAAACGCGCCAACAATGGCGCGTTATGGTGGAGATCCGGAAACGAAAAAAGCGCCCATAGTGGGCGCTGGTGGCTAAATGCTGTTTTGCAACTTTCCGATCATTTCAGACAAGCGCAAATATTCTCTTTTCCGTTTACAGTCTCGCTTGCTGTTAAGCAAATCAGAGAACGTAAAGTTTAGCGCGTCACGCTGGGCGCTTAATTCGTCGATGAGTTCAAGTTTATATGCGCGATATTTAGCGCGATACTCCGCGCGGATCTGGTCATAGCTAATCATGATTTTTATCCTTAAAACTAGCGCCCATAGTGGGCGCTGAATCCGTCTACTTATGCTTTGAAAGCGTCAGCCAGATAGTTATAAAAATCATTTTTGATAAAGCGATATTGCTGCGATCCGTTTTTGGCAGCGCCCATTCCTTTAATCTTCTCGACCAGTCCCAGACGTTCACACAGATTGATCAGCTGGTTGGCTTGCGTATATCCTGCGTCTAACTTAATTTCATTTGCTTGTTTTGCTTCATTCATCAAATCGAAAACAGCACCATTTGTGAACGTGTCGATCTCATCGTTAATCATATCGATTAAAGCGAACACGCGAGATCCGGACATATCAGCGACTGAATACACACATTTACCAGATTTGATAGACTTCACCAGATAAACCAGCTTTTCGAGAGAGTAGCTATTTGTCATCGCTTCGCGGAAAAACACTTCTGGCGTTTGCTTGCTTGCTTTGATCGCGTAGTAGAAGACACCAGACAGCTTATCGTCGTTTACTGCGTTTACAACGTTACTCACGAAGTATGCAAGTTTAGTAGACGCTGCAAGCATGTTAGCTTTATCTGCTTTGGTGTGCGTGCCATTCTGATAATGTTCGTTGTAAGTCTGTGTAGCTTGATCTGCTTTTAATTGTAATTCGTCAGTGATAACTACAGCAGCATCAATGATGGATTTTTTAGAAATGGTTACGTTAGACATGATTTTAATCCTTATGTAATATTGAAAACTTATTTTTTTTTCGTCTATCGTCAGCATGTTTGCTTTCGATGTAAGTAATTATCGACATACAAAAAATAAAATCAAGCGTTTTTCGCAAGGGGTGATAAAAAATTTATTTCACAAATAAATCAAAGTCTTAGAAATAAATCGCGTTTTCTCGAAGGTGTTGCCTAAATAAATTCCGTACTCGGTGTATTACCCTTATATATTTGGCGCTGACAATACTTTTGGTGATTTAATTTATCGAAAAATGACCCATAAAATAATAACCGGACATAGCCGGTTATTAACCTTATAGATTATTGCGTTGATACGACTGCTCTCCGATTGGTTTCAAATAGTGCATCGACAAAGTCTGCCGATGACTCGCTTTCGCCACAGTCCTGCAGCTCCCGCATGTCACTTGATAGACCCTTACAAAGTTCGGTGCTCTCGCCAATCGATTTGCCGGCCTTAACCGCAGCTGAAAACTGGTACATACAAACCGACACATTCTCCGACGATGAACAAACGTCGTTCATGAGAGACTGGATAACCGGTTTATAGTCCATCGCCGAAACAGCAGGCGCGATAATTAATAGTATTGAGGATAGTAAAATCGGCTTCATAACTTAAAACGGCAGAATTCGTTCAACCCAATCAAACAGGACGATCATTTTTCGCCCGTTCCCCACGGCAAGTGTGACCTGACAAGCATCGACGCCGAGTGACACACCTTCAATTTCGCGGCCGTCCGCCATGTAGACCCTTACTGATTTCTGGTTCTCGTGGGCCTGGCGGCAAATTTTAAAGAAATCACGGCGAGATGGCCGGTTATCAACATAGTCTGGATGTACGGTTACGCGACCAACGAAATCATGGGTGACAGCGTCATTTACACCTGACTCGATAGTGCTGATTCGCTCAAGTGGCAACCTTACACGATTGTCTTTGTCGAACGGCGCCGGGCATAGATCTACCTTGTTGCGGGAGGACATCGTCCCCTGAACGTACATGCAGAACACCTGGCCATCTTCCATCGTAACCCTTACAGGGATGATAGCCTTACGCCAGAACATTAACGACTTCTCCACGTTGGAGTAATCGCGTGGCCAAACCTCAGCAGGTATCCCGTAGGTGATATCGGTAATGGTATTGGGCATATTTTAAACGCCTCATGTTATGCGATAAAAATTACCAGAAGGTACGAGTCACCATTATCTTCTATTTCCTTGGTTTTGACAGGCGAAAAAGCGTTACCTTGTTGCAAATACTTAGAATTGTTATAGTTTGCAGGCAAGTTTCTATATGGTGAAGAATGATGAACAAGTGCGCATTAATAGCTTTGCTAACCTCCAGTTTACTGGTGGCCGGATGTTCAACCCAGGCGGTCAGGACGAGTGCTGCCGACCCAGTCCCAGCTTCTAGAATACTGTCGACCAAATACAATACGCCGTCAGAGAATACGCAAAAAATCATCGTGAAAAGAGACTCTGGCAGTAAGGGCGCGCTTTGTACCAGCCGGCTTTCTGTTGATGGTGAGCCAGTTGCTGATATCAAAACATCTGAGAAGGTTGAGTTAAACCTGCCTTATGGCGAGCATATTCTGTCTGTAGATCTGCAGGGTATGTCTATTATGTGCGGCAAGATGAACACCGAAAGAGAAATCATGGTGTCAAAAGATAAGCAAGACGAATATCGGATCGGGGTGACGGTGTCGGCAGAGCTGTTCATCATGAAAACAGCCTATAAATAAATGGTAGAGGAGGGCGAGAGCTTTTTACCCACGCCCTCCGTAAGTACGCGTTAGAGACGTTTGAGGATATCTTCCAAGTCTTCCTTGGTCATCCCGGAGTTCTCGTAGATCTGCAACACTTTCTGTCTAGCGTTCTCAGCCGCTGCCATCGAGGTCGCGATCTTCTCAAACTCTGCTGTGCTCATCTTGGTCAGAACAAGGTTAATGATGTCTGACTTCGACATTTTGATGTTGCGCTCTTTCAGGCGCGTTTTGAACGAACCAAGCTTTTCGTTGGCTTTTTCGGTGAGCTTCACCTGACATGAAATTGAGCGATTTTCGGTCATAATTAATCTCTTTGTAATACACCAAAGTCAAAACTGCTCCCGACAGGCAACACGCCTTCCGCAAACCCGGGAGTGGTGTCAATAATGTGTTTTCGTTCGTATGAGTGTGACATCAGGTGTTTGTTGCTTATATCGATAAAATCCGAAATAAAACACACATTTGCCTGATTCTTCTTGGCACGAAGGCCGCGACCAACACGTTGACGCATTTCGACTTCGGCCTTGCCTCCTCCGGCAAGAATTACGGCGCCAACACTTGGCACATCGACACCGACATCCAGTATCGTAGAGCCGATCAGCACATCAATTTTCCCTGCAGCCAGGCTGTTAAGCTTAGCCTGTCTGGTACTCTGGTTGGATTCACCGTAAATAAAATCTACCCGTAAGCCGCTCTCTTTCATCATTTCCATCAGTATCTGACCGTGGCGTTTGATCCTCACCAGAGTCATACAGTTCAGTCCATGATCACGGTACATCAGCGCGTCGCGAACGACGGCCTCGTTACGTCCAATATTGTAAACGATACCGAGCTGATAAGCTTTCTGATACGGCGTGCTCATACCAACTCTGAAGTTCAGATGCTTGGAAGCCACCTCCGCTCGGATACGAGCCTCATCCGGAGTGTACGCGATTTTATGGTATACGAAGTAAGGTTTGGCCAAAATACCTCGCTCTATCAGATATTTTTCAGTGACCTTTATCTCGATGCGTCCAGCAACAGCCATCAGACGCATGTTGGCCTCAGTTGAAGCTTTCATAAACGGGGTAGCGGTCAGCGCCAGACGATAGTCTGCGTTAATGCACAGCCTGGCGATGTCATAAAAGTTTGAACCGGAGGATTCGTGGGCTTCTTCAAGGATTAGCAGTGAGACACTTGAGAGGAAACGCTTAACCAGCTCCCGGCGCTTAAGATGATAAGCCTTTTTGTCCGCCGGCATATCGCGTGGAGGCTCTTCAAGAAAACTCGCCAGGGTTTGCACTGTTGCGACATTGATATGGCGAGATACCTGAAACTCACCAGAACCAATGATGCCAACCTTCTGACCTTTGAGCCACTGTTCGCCATTCTCAGCTCGATAGTCTATCGACTTCTGGAAGTTATCTGCCATTTGGAACATAAGAACAGAGCGGGTGGTTAAAAACAGCGTCATGCGCCCAATACGCGCCGCGGCTTTGCAAGCCACGTTAGACTTTCCCCCGCCAGTGGCGATCTGCGCAATCATCATTCCTTCGCGAACCAGTGTCTCTACAGCCTGATCTTGATACGCATAGTCCGGATTATAGGGGAAGGGGTTAACTGCCGGGTTTGGTTTGCCCAGCGCCGGAACCTTGTCTTTGCGAATATGGACGCATTTGATGCCAGCCTTCACCAGATTGGCTGCTACCGATTTGGCAAAACCCGCGGGGAAGGCATTTTTGCTCCAGTTGAACATAGTACTGGTGCCTTTCCAGTCGCCAGCTTCGACTTCGTAACTCAGCATTTCCTGGACGAGTCGCTTCACGTTGTCATCAGCGCCGGAGACCATAGCGTTGACCGCGTTCGAAACAATCCTAACAGTCATAAATATCTTTCCTTCGTGCCTTTTATATGTTAATTGGCTAGAATAGTAAGTAAGTGCTTATGCAATGGATTGTATCAAAAAGTATGGACGTAAAAATTACCATTCTGCAGGTAGAAGTGGCCAGACTCCGGCCAAATCCCTGGAACACCAACTCGGTTGGTGCTCAAAACTTCGAAAAACTGAAAGGCTCCATCGAAAAACTGGGTTTTTTCAAGCCAATTCTCGCGCGTGAGTTGGACGGTGGCCAATTTGAGATCCTCGGTGGCGAACATCGATGGCGAGCCGCTATGGAACAGGGTATTTCCACGGTTCCTGTTATATCGGTGGGCAAAATAAGCGATCTGGTCGCGAAACAAATGTCTCTGGTCGATAACGAGCGATACGGCGAAGACGATCAGGTCGCATTACAGCGTCTGATCGAGGAAATTCAGTCAGAACTCGATTATCAGCTGTCGGAAATTGCCCCTTATGACGACGAACTGGCGGCCACACTGGCTCGTGAGTCGGCAATTGACCTGGAAATGCTTGAGGCGTTATCGCGTGGCGACGAAGAGCCCATTGAGAAGGACTCTCGCGAAAAAGCTGAGCGTGTCGGTGCGGAACACCAGACCATGCGCTTCAAAGTGACGTTTGACGCTTCTGATCGCGTTACCGAAACCATTAAATCCATCATCAAAGAGCAGGCGATCAACACCGGCAACGACATGGAGAATGCTGGTGAAGCTCTGGTATGGCTGGTCGATAACTACAAGGAGTGTATTTAATGACCAAAACGTTCGAAATCGTCTACCGAGACCCGGCAGAGCTCATTCCCTATGAAATGAACGCCAAAAAGCATGACGAGCAGCAGATCCGTGACCTGGCCGCAGCCATAAAAAAGCGTGGTTTTGACCAGCCGATCACTGTCGATAAGGACGATGTCATCATTACTGGCCACGGCCGCCGCGAAGCTGCGCTTTTAGCGGGGCTGAAAAGTGTGCCGGTGATCGTTCGCGACGATCTGTCCGATGAAGAAGTGAAGGCGAAACGCCTGGAGGATAACCGGCTGGCCAGCATTGATTACGATGCCATTAAGTTACAGAAAGAGCTGGAGTCTCTGGTACTTGGTGACGTTGAAGTCTTCGGCTTTGACGAGCGTGAGCTGAACGTGCTGGTCGGTAGCATGACCGAAGAAATGGATACTGGTGCATTGGTTATGGATCTGGGGGAGGAAACCGAGCGACAGAAAGAAGAGCACACCGAAATCAGTCGCGAAGTCGCCGCCGAAGAGGTTCGAGTGGTCGATGTTCTGGGCTTTAAAACGCTCCCTGCTGGCTCTGCGATTGTCGTGGGGGATTTGCTTGCCCACATGGAAGAAATCACGGGAGAGAGCGGGGTAGACGCGTTCGTTGCTTATGCGCAGAAAGTTTCCTCCGGGGGAGTCGAAGCATGAGCACATATACCATCAACGTATCGTTCCAGACCCGTGTCAACAAGACCACTCGCACGCTTGAGATCGCCGAATCGTTTGGGCTTGGCTTGGATGAAAAAGACTGGACACTTTACGACAATCTTGAGCTGGAAGTTGAGCAGGGTGATGTGGTTTACATCACTGGCCAGTCAGGTTCCGGAAAATCTGTCGTACTGCGTGAGCTACAACGCCAGATGAAAGAGGAAGGGCTTTCAGTCGCCTCCATTGATGACTTTACCTTTGACAACGACGTCAATGTCATCGACCAGCTGGGTAAAACTACCAGCGAAGCGTTAGGGCTGCTTTCGATGGCCGGCTTGAACGATGCCTATCTCTTTGTGCGCAAACCTTCTGAAATGTCGGATGGTCAGAAATACCGTCTCAAGATCGCCAAGCTTATTGAGTCGGGCGCGAAGGTATGGGCTGCGGATGAATTTGGCGCAGTTCTTGATCGTGTTACCGCCCAGGTTGTGGCGTCGAACCTTCAGCGTGCCGCGCGAAAGGTAGGTGCGACGATAATGGTGGCGACGACCCACGAAGACCTGAAGAACGCGCTGCGCCCGGATATGCAGATCACCAAGCACTACAAGGAGCGAGTGAAGGTTGATTATGCAGATTAAAAAGACTTTCCCGATTTATGAGGGCCCAGATCTGCGCCGCCGCTGGACTACAGAAACCGAATGGCGAGATTGGCTTCGTGCTCATGGCGCGTATGGTTTTCGCGTTACCCCGTATTTCAATCGCTGCTGTGTCGTCTTTGGTGAAAGACGTTATGTCGAGACGATAAAACAGCTCTACGGCCTCGATGAAAGCGAGTTCGTATATGGGGTTGGCGGCATGGTGACAACGCTGGGCTATGTGCAGGCCGACACGATGCTTCATTGCGTCTACCTGCCAGAAAATTACGATGAAACAGTCTACTGGCATGAGGCGCTACACGTGGCGCTGATGACCGCAGAATATCACGGCGTGCAGCTCCATGATCAGGAGGCATTGACCTACCTGCAGGGTTATATCGCGGAAGAGTTCAATCGTTCCCGACTACAGTTTATGGCCGACAAGAAAGCTGGTGGACTGCCTGCGATCGAGGTAATCGTGACTCGTCCAGCATCCACTATCTGCCGTGGCGGTTTTTGCAATCGTAAGGTGGTGATGCGATGACTGACATCATCATTAAACGGTATCGCCCGGAGGAGTTCCCGCGCCATCTGGACTTTCTTGAGCGCATGACCGTCACCAGGGGGACGGTAGAAGACTGGCACGCGCTTAAGTCGCTTCACTACAAGACAGATGGGAAGCCGTTCGCCCCTACCTACTACCGTTGTGAGCTTGATGGTCGGTTGGTAGGCGTTGTAGTTATGGCCTTCCCTAAACTGCTACTGGCGCCGCGGCATCGCATGTTTCCAAAGCTGAAACCCACAACCAATACCACCGTGGCAAATCAGTACTGGGGACGTTACGTAAACAACAACTTCGCTGTGATCAGCCGCTCTGTAGTGGACACCCAGTATCGTGGCGTCGGGGTATCGTATCGCATGATTAATCTGGTTAGCAGGATGCATGACCGGCCAATCATCGAGATCCAGTCGTCGATGAGCAAATATAACCCGTTTGCCATGAAAGCAGGGTTTTGCTTCATCCGTCCTGAACGTCCGAAGAGCTACGAAAGCGCGCTTCGCGTCTTTCAGCGCCATTTTCGTTCTGATCCCGGCGACAACGAAGCGATTGTGAAAGAGCTGTTTGCGATGACTGATTCACGTCGGCGCCGCGCTCTGCGAGATCTGGTGGCGGACTATCACAAGAATAGTTCTCTGGCAAAAGCAGGCCGCAACCGTGGCACTACCATTCAGGATATCGCGGATAGCCTGGTGGATGAGGCCAGCATCGTGAAACTGCTCAAGGATATTCACAACCTGAGCTTCACTTCACCGCTCTATGGGGTTTATCGCAACCCTGATTTTGGTCGCCAGCTGCCAGACACACTGCCACTGCTGGCTTTTGATAAACAACCGCTGAATGCACCACTGGATATTGCGTTACCGGCATAAGGATTTGCCATGACACTGACTGATAAACAGAAAGACATCATTAAGACCATCAACTTAGGCCATGAACGTGGACATTTGCTCGATCTGGACGAGCTGCTGGAAGTGCTGCCTTACCGGACGACAAAGCAGTCTATGCAATTCTCCCTGCGCGCGCTGATCAAGAAAGGTTTGGTCGAAAAGCACGACTGCCGGCCGCGAGAGGATTCTGGCTACCAGCGTCGAACTTTGGGACTGACAACATTAGGTCGAGCCAGAGCCAAGTTACTGGTGATGTAAGTTGGTCTGGGAGTCAGATTAACAGCCTGCGTCTGTATATATAACTAATAAGTCACTTATTAAATATATACGGAAGCAGGCTCTCAAACAGATTCCCCAGACCTAATTAATACAACCAGAAAACAAATTGTTTAAGAGCGCAAGGAAGCGCTCTGTGTGTGTTTTAGAGGGATCTATGACTGTCGAAAAAGACGAGAGCAAAACTCGCCTGACTCCGGCTGAATGGGCGGAAGCCGAAGCGAAATGGACTTCGGGCGAGTATACGCTCTCAAAACTGGAAGAAGAGTACGGCATCCGTCGTGAAACGCTTTCCAGACACTTCAAAAAGCGTGGATTAGAGAAAGGCGCTGACTCTGTTGGGAAGATGGTGCGCGAGTCTCTCAAGTCCGATGCAGAACTGCGCGCTAAAGCCCGTGCCGAAAAGATAGAAGACCGCCGGACACGCTATGACGGCTGGGCGTATGCCCTTGGTCAGATGGTGATGGTCGAGGTCACTACAGCAAAGCGCGAAGGTAAGCCACTGGCCTCGATTGAGGACGATCTTAAAAGCCTGCAGCGCGCCAGCGGCACGCTGGCCAAATGCTTCGAAATATCCTCCAAGGCATTGGGCATGGAGAAAGAAGAAGGCGGTGAAGAGGATATTCCGAACCTTGTCTTTGGCGAGCTAACCCCATCACAGGTGGCCCAGCTGCGCAAGGAAGATGATGAGCCCGAAGTGATTGATGACGATCTGTTGGAATCACTCGAAGAAGAAGCGCTGAGCGAAGCTGAGAGCGATTTTGACGCATCGGGCGAAGACGATGATGGAGATGCATAACCATGTCCATCCCGTCGTCTCTAAGTCTCGTACAGCTGCATTCCGGGCAGATGCAAGTCTTCCAGTCGCCACATCGTTTCAAAGTGGTGTGCGCCGGACGACGTTGGGGTAAATCGAGGCTGTCGATCTCAACCATCATTCGCGCTGTCGCTAAGGAGAGAAAACAACGAGTTTGGTACGTCGCGCCGACCTACCAAATGGCGCGCCAGATTCTTTGGGATGATCTGCAGGAAGTTCTGCCGCGTAAGTGGATTCGGAAGAAGAACGACACCACGATGACTATCGTGTTGAAAAACGGTTCGGAGATCGCGCTTAAAGGCGCAGATAAACCGGATACGCTTCGTGGTGTTGCGCTGCATTTCGTTGTGCTCGACGAGTTCCAGGATATGAAGCCAGACACCTGGTACAAGGTTCTCCGTCCGACATTGTCATCCACCCGCGGCGGTGCGCTGATCATCGGTACGCCGAAAGGGTTCTCCGAATTCCATAAACTATGGACTATCGGGCAGAACAAAGAGCTGCAACGCAAAGGTCAGTGGAAAAGCTGGCAGTTTGTAACCGCTGATTCACCATTCGTTCCGACGGCAGAAATCGAGGCAGCCAAGAACGATATGGACCCTAAGTCGTTCGCTCAGGAGTACCTCGCCAGCTTCGAAAACATGTCAGGGCGCGTGTATTACCCGTTCGATCGTAGCGTTCACGTTAAGCCGCTGCAGTTCAATCCTAAATTACCGGTGTGGGTAGGCCAGGACTTCAACATTGATCCAATGTCGTCGGTCATCCTGCAGCCACAACCGAATGGGGAGCTGTGGGCTGTGGATGAGCTTGTCTTGTTTTCGTCGAATACGGCAGAAGTGTGCGATGAGCTGGAGCGTCGCTTCTGGCGGTGGAAATCGCAGGTCACAATTTTCCCAGACCCGGCCGGCGCCTATCGTCAGCACGCTCGTGGGGAATCGGACATCGACATCTTCAAGGAGAAGGGCTTTCTGCGTGTTGATTATCCGAAAAAGCACCCACCGATTGCTGATCGTGTGAACTCAGTGAACCGCATGTTGATGAGCGCCTCTGGCGAAACTCGTTTGTATATCGACCCTAAGTGCAAACATCTCATCGATTCACTGGAGAAAGTTATCTACAAACCAGGCTCTCGCGATATGGATAAGAGCGGGGGGATTGAGCACAGCGCGGATGCCTTGGGCTACCCGGTTCATCGTAGGTATCCCGTAAAAAATCGTGTTATTCTTGGTGGTTCAAGATAAGTAAGTACTTACCTATCATGGAAGAGAAGCAAATGGAATTGACTGATAAGCAAATTAAGGATCTTGTGGCAAGACGCCACCCCGAATACATAAAGAAAAAAGAGCACTGGGATTTCCTCGCCAGCACATACGCTGGCGGGCGTGCCTGGTTCGATGACAACATTTTCCGATACTTCAAAGAAGGTGATCAGGAGTTCAGGGAGCGTCTGGAACGCGCCTACCGCTTCAATCACACCAGGGAAGTGGTGAACCTGATTAATAAATATCTCTTCAAAGAGGACATCCATCGAAATGTAGAAGAAGCGCCTGAGCCAATTCAGAAATTCTGGAAACGCGCGACACGACAGAATGTTTCCATCGATGGCTTTATGTCCGCGCTTGACCTCCAGTCCTCCATCTATGGCCGTGTCTGGGTGGTGGTCGATAGCACGATGGATAGTGACGCAGAATCCGTCGCTGACGAGAAGAAGAAGGATGTTCGCGCCTATGCCTACTGGATTTCTCCGCAGCAGATGTTGGATATGGCGTGGGACGATGACGGCAATTTGATCTGGGCGCTGATTGTCGAAGTGGCGCGCGATGATCAAGATCCTTTTACCTCATCTGGCCAGGAATATCAGCGTTATCGTCTATGGACACGTAACGAATGGTATCTATTCCGGGAAGAGGTTAAGAAAGGCGCCGGGAATGCCGGTCGTCGGACCGCAAAAGTTGTGCTTGAAGATAAAGGCGAACACAAACTTGGCGTTGTACCTGTGTTTCCTGTTGATTGCATAGGGGAGAGCGAATCGCCGTATTTTAGCCCGTCGCTTATTGATGATATCGCCTACCTTGACCGTGCAGTAGCCAACTATCTGTCGAACCTTGACGCCATTATTCAGGATCAGACGTTCAGCCAGCTTGCCATTCCCGTTCAGTCGCTCCTGCCAGGCGATGAGAATCACGCAAAGGTAATGGAAATGGGGACAAAACGCGTCTTCACCTATGACTCGGAAAGTGGCAACCAGCCTTTCTATTTGTCGCCAGACCCTAAGCAAGCTCAGATGATCATCACCACTATCCAGACCGTGATTAATGAGATCTACCACTCCGTTGGGGTCGCTGGCGAGCGAACAAAGCAGGATAACGCTAAGGGGATCGATAATTCATCCGGGGCCGCCAAGTTATATGACTTTCAGCGGGTTAATAGTCTGCTTATTACTAAAGCCGAGCGTCTTGAGCGGGCTGAACGCCAGATGATGTTTTTGGCGGCGAAGTGGATGGGGGTCGATCTCGATGAGGAGCATTCGCTGATTGCCTATCCAGAGAGCTTTGATATCCGCGGTCTGACGGATGAATTTGCCGTTGCCGAGAAACTTGGGCTGCTGGAAGCACCGGATTCTGTGCGTCGATATCAGATGGAAATGCTCATTGAGAAAATCTTCCCGAATATTTCGGCCGCGATGCAGAAAGAATTTGAGAAAGATCTCTTGAATTTTCCGCCAAAAAATGCTCTTAACACCCTTGAAAATAAGTCAGTACTTACTTATCATCGTGATACAGTTCAAGAGAGCGGACAAGATCTATCCCAAGGGAATGGGAACTCATCAACTCAAGCAACCGAGTGATAAGTAATTAAAAGGAATTTTTATGAATCTGTGGCAAATGCTAATGGCCCGTCGTGGCCTCATGGATGTCGCCGAATCACATGAACGTGGTGGCGCAGGTGCTGGAGCTCCCGCTGGTGCAGAAGAGCAGGGCACCCAGGAATCTGGTAAGCAGAACGGCGAGCAGAAAGATCAGCCGAAAATCGAAGACGATGAATTCGGAGGGATGACTCAGGAAGAGTTGCTCGCTGAATTGCGTAAATCCAAGAAAGCCGGTGCTGACCTGCTGAAAGAGAACATGAAACGCAAGGAAAAAGAGCGTGCCATGGCCGATCAGCTGGCTCAGTACGGTGATATCGATCCGGCACGAGCACGCCAGCTTCTTGAAGCGGAGCAAGCCGCAGAAAACGCACGCCGTGAGGCGGAGCAAGCTGAACTGGAACGCCGCGGTGAATTCGATGCTGTGAAAAAGCAAATGATCGAAGCTCACCAGGCAGAGATGGCTCAACGTGATGAACGTTTTTCCGCTCTGGAGAGCGAAAACGCCGCACTTAAAGCCCAGCTGGTTGAAATGACCGTCGGCGCGTCCTTTTCTGGCTCCAATTTCCTGCGTGAAAAAGTTCTGATGACTCCGGCTAAGGCCCGCGTTATCTACGGCTCTCATTTCGAAGTGGGTGAAGACGGTAACGTCGTTGGCTATGACAAGCCGGCAGGTCAGAAAGAGCGTGCTGTTCTGGTTGACGGCGAAGGTAAGCCGTTACCGTTCGAATCCGCGATTGAGCGTATTTTACGTGCAGATCCGGAAGCTGACGCTTTATTGCGCAGCGAAGCTAAGCAGGGTGCTGGTTCAATTAGTAAACCGACCCACAAAGTAACCCAGCCGAAGAACAAGTCGACAATGGATAAGTTGACTGCCGGTTTAGGGAAAATCGGAATCAAGTAACATCTTAAATCATAGGGAAATGAAAGATGCCATTACTGCGTGAAGAAGCTGAAAAGCTGTCTAATAACGAGCTTGAACAGGGCGTGATCGAGACCATTATCGATCGTGACGACCTGTTTGCCGTCCTGCCTTTCATGAAGATCAATTCGAAGGCATATCTTTATAACCGCGAAAAAACCCTGAGCGAAGCTACTTTCATTGATGTGAACGACACCATCACCGAAGGTGCAGCAACCTTCGAAGAGAAAGTTGCGAAGCTGCGCATTCTGGCTGGCGACGTTGACGTCGACAAATTCCTGGCTACCACTATGGCTGATACCAACAACCAGCTGGCTATCCAGGTTCGTCAGAAAGTCAAAGGTCTGGCTCGTGCCTTCCGTCGCAATCTGATTGTTGGCGACTCCACCACTAACAACAAAGCCTTCGACGGTATTCCGAAGCTGATGCATGACGATCAGAAGATCGACATCTCCGGCGCCTCCATGACTTTCTCCATGTTCGACGAACTGGTCGACGCAGTTAAAGATCTGGGCGCAGACTGCATCATGATGCGTTCTGAGCATCTTCGCGCATATCGTGCGCTGCTGCGAACTGTAAACGTAGGCCCGTCCGAAATCATGATGGAAAACTTCGGTCGACCAATGCTGTGCCATAACGGCGTTCCGTTTATCGTAAACGACTTCATTCCGGTTGCGGACTCCACCAAAGCGGATATCTACTGTCTGCACCTTTCTGAAGAAAACGGTGTAACTGGTCTGTACGGCGGCGAAAACGCCGGTATCGTTGTGGAAAACATTGGCACCGTTCAGAACAAAGACGCAGTACGTACTCGTGTGAAGTGGTACTGCTCTCTGGCCAATAAGCACGACAAAGCTATCGCGGCGCTGACTAACGTCAAAATTTAATCCTAATAATGGGTAAGTACTTACCTATTATTTTCAAATGGGTGGGCTATACGCCCGCCCTTTTTATAGGAGCGATATATGTCAGAAAAAAAAGTGAAGATCACTGAAAAGGCCTTCACCGACTTTACGGGGGTTATGTTCCGTACTTCTTTCACTAAATCGGTGTCCGATCATCCAGTAAACGAGCGCATGCAGAACCGTATCACCGCAGCTATGCGAGCGGTTCCGGTGGAGCCCACTGTCGCTGTTACTGGTGTGTCGGTAAGTCCTAAGTCGGCATCGGTGGAGGTGAAAAAAACGGTTCAACTCACTGCTACCGTGGCGCCTGCTGGTGCTACCAACAAGAAAGTTACCTGGGCGTCGAAAAATGCTGAATTTGCAACGGTTGACGCGGCTACTGGTCTCGTGACCGGCGTTGCAGACGGGACTGCGACGATTGAAGTCACGACCGCAGACGGCAGCCATAAAGCGACCGCAACTGTTCAAGTTACAGCAGCTGCAGCCTGATTCAGTAACAAGGGGTGGCTCTGGCCACCCTGTTCAGAGGAAAACTCATGAAACCAGCAAAAATTCATCTTCTGGAACCTCAGTTCCTTGGATACACGGGCATCCTGTGCGGCGTTTACTTTAAAGACGGCATTTCCGTAGCAGAGCTGCCATTCCTCGATCAACAGCGGATCTGCGCCTCAATGCGTGCCGAAACGATTGATGGGCAAAATGTCTCTCCATCAGCTGCCTTCAGCAATCGTAACGAGCTGGTGGCCGATCAGATTGTGGAGCCTACGGCCCCTGATATTGTCCCTATGAAACGTGGCGTCGCGAAGGAGGAGACAAAACATGTGCAGCGCTTCACCCGAGAAGAACTGGAGTCCATTGCTGACTGTGAAGGTATCGCCGGCCTGCGCCAGATCGGCAACACGCTTGGCGTGAAAGCGAAGGGCATTGTTGAAATGATCGAGGGCATCCTGAAAGCACAAGGCGGTGAGTGATGGCTCTGATCGACACGTTTCGTAGCGGAGACATCGTGTCTCTGACCTTCGCCTTTAACGTACTGGATATCGACTCCGCCTCTTATACGGTGCGAGATAGTGCAGGCACAACACTTGTGGACGAAGAGCCTCTCGATATTGCTGAGGGCCAAATGTCTATACCGGTTGTGGTCTCAGCAGAGCATAACCAGCTGGTCGAAAAAGAGCGCGATCTGCGCTACGTCATCGTGAAGGCCACAGCGGGTGGGCTAACCCACGAAGAGCGGCAGATGTATGTGCTGCTTAATAGCTTTGAACTATCCGTTCCGGGTCAGTCGTTTGCCACCGTAGCCGATGCTCAAATGCAGGCCATTGATATGATCAATGGAGATACATTGCTGGCTGATGGAGAGGGTTTAATGCGCAAGCGGCTAATCGAAGCGACACGGCGAATCAAAACCTTACCTTTCTCTATCCGGAGGATCATGCGCATCGATTTCGACCGGTATGACCGCCCCCAAAACATGCTGAATGTCTATGACATTCCCTGGGGGGCTGACGGCGTGTATCGGCAGGATTTGGTGGACTGGGAACGGATCACTTCGGAGCAGTTTGCGGATTTGCCAGACTACTTTAAAGAGGCGCTGCTTCTGGCCACCGTTAATGAGGCATGCGAGATCGCCAATGGCAACGATATTGCGAGTGCGCGAGAAGACGGCATTTTGTCTGAATCGATCGGTGAAACAACCAATATGTACCGCACAAGCAAAGTGGCGAATGTCCGTGTGGCCCGCAGCACCTGGCGATTGCTTATTAGTTACATCAACAATCGGATGATTGTTCGTCGTGCGTAACACACGTCGTGCTCTTTACTTCTGGTCGACAGGCCAAAGACGGGAAACCGCGCCTCCGCCTGGTAATGAGTGCGACGACTTCACACAAGGAGAGTGGATGAATATTTCGTGGCAAGCCGAATTGTCGATCTACCGGTTTGGTTCCAAAAACGTCTACGGTGAAGCGCAATTGCAGTTCGTCAGGAAGACGAAAGTAGGCGTCGTTAAATTTGAACAGAGCAATGAAAAATCGTCCGTCAGGGCAGATAGCTCTGGAAGCCGCGGAAAGGCGGCGCTGGAGTTATTTGACGCAGTACTTATTGTTCCACTTGAAGCCGCTGTTCAACTCGATGACGTTCTTGTGCTGGAGGGACAGAAGCTGAAGGTCTCAAGCGTACATCGGCGATGGGGACTACGTGGCCGCCCTGGGCATCTTGAGCTGGGGGCGAATATATGGGTTTGAAATATGACGCACACCAGTTTAAGCGTGCCGGCGCCAGACTTAATAACAGCCAGAAAGCGTTCAAGCGATATCTAATCAGGGACATGGAAAAGCTGGCGCGTCTGGTTGAACGACTGGCTCGAGCCATGGCCCCGCTTGAAACCGGTTCGCTTGAGAGCGCCATTTTTGCACGGGTTGTAAAAGAAGGATACGCGGGGCTTCGTATTGAGCTTTCCGTTTCAGGCGCAAAGCAGCGAGAAGGGCATCCAGGCGTTGAGGTGGGGGACTATGCCAAATACATGGAGCTTGGTAAGTACCGTCTTGGTTATTTGTCTCGTATGAAGAATGTTACCAACCCTCCTGTCGCCGGCGTGAAGCCTAAAGTGGGCCCATATTTCCTTGAGCGAGCGACTCAGATCAGCGAAAAGCAATTTTCGCAAACGATCTTGGAAGCCGCCAGAAAAGCAGGATTTACGCGAGGTTGACATGTTTGTAGAAGCATTCGCAAAATTGATACAGAAAAATGGGCTTGGAAAAGTAGGGACGGACATTTTCTGTCACTATATGCCAGCAAAAGTTAAGTCTGGCATTTTGCTGATTAATCCCAATACAGGCATAACCATCGACCCGGATTTGCAGGGTTTTTACTTCGACTCATTCACGATAGTAGTTCGCAATGCGAGTATCACAAAATCTGTTGAAATGGCCAACAAAATCATGGATATCCTTCCTCTTAGCAACGTTGAGTCTGACGGGGTATTCTTCAAAATGGTTAGGCCGATGGCGATGCCAATAACGTATCCAATAAATGACGGATCGCTTATTGAAACGGGGATTCCACTTGAATTTGCCGGGTACTTTATTGAACTGAATAAATAAGTAAGTATATACTTACTATTGTGTGTCGGAATGACACTGTTTTAACGGAAAAAGGAGTTTTCCAATAATGTCCAATACCCATGTTAAAAACATCAAGCTTGGCGCCTGCAAGGTGTCGTTTGGTGGCGTGGATCTGGGTTACACCAAAGGCGGTGTTCAGGTTGAAATCGCAACCGAAACGCTGAAAGTGACCGTAGACCAGCTGGGCCAGACCACGATCTCCGAGCTGATCCAGGGCCGCAATATCACCATTACTGCGCCGCTGGCTGAATCCGTGTTGAAAAACATGGTCGATCTGATGCCAGGTTCCACGCTGAGTTCTGGCGAAGATACCGTAACCATCACGTCTGCACAGGGTGTGAACCTGATCGACGTTGCGAAAGAGTTGGTGCTGACCCCGCAGGATGCGACGGATTATGTTCTGACCATCCCTAAAGCAGCAACCGCGGGTAACTTCACCATGACCTACCAGTCTGACGACGTTCGCGTGTTCTCAGTTGAGTTTTCCGCTTACCCGGACGACGCTGGCGTGTTGGGGAAAATGAGCCTCCCAAAGCCGGTTGAGAGCGTCACGCTGACCCCGTCTTCACCGACCGTTAAAGTGGGCGCTAAAGTTCAGTTGAGCGCAACCTTTACCCCGGCCGATGCAACCAATAAGACTGGCGTGTGGAGCTCTGATGCGACTGATAAAGCGACCGTAGATCAGAACGGACTGGTAACTGGTAAAGCTGTCGGTTCAGCCAATATCACCTTCACAACTAATGACGGCGCCAAGAAGGCGACCAAAGCCGTCTCTGTAACTGCCGCAAGCTAAATTGTGATAACCCAAGAGGCCCATGGATGGGCCTCTGTATGAGTTTAAAAGGATTTAAACTATGACCAAATTACTCGATCTCGACTCCATTCTGCCGCCGAAAAAAAGCATCAAATTTGGTGGCAAAGAATATCCCATCGTTGAAATGACCGTCGGCCTCTTTGTTTCTATCAAGCAGATGGAAGACAAAGACCTCATGAATATGTCTCCCGTCGACCAGGTAACTGCCTACGCAGAACTGGTACGCAAAGTCATTCCGTCAGTACCTGACTCCGTTCTGGAAAAACTGACTGTCCAGCAACTCCAGCAGATTTTCACTTTCGCCATGGAAGTGATTGATGAAGAGAACGAAAAAGCGGCTGGCGAAGGGGCAAAGTAATATCCCGCGATGAATCCGGGGTAAAGACCGTTTCGATAGATCTCGGATTCTATTTCAGTCGTGTAGTTGCTCACTACGCCGTATCGCCAATAGAGCTACTGAGTGTCCCGTTGACCATGTTCTGGATGCTCAGCCGCAATATCGATCGTCTGCGAGCGGAAGAGGATGTCCGCAATCTGCAGGTCGCCCGCGTCGCCCAAGCGGATGGCGATGGCGTTAAGGCGTTCATGGAGGGTTTGCAACTCAGGATTGGAAGGCCAGTCGTTACTGATAAAGTCTACCGTCCGCATATGGATAAGGCAGACCCCGACGCCAAAGAGCAGCTGATGCAAATTTTTGGCAGAGGATGACAAGGGAATGTCACAAAACGTAGAGTTTATCCTGTCGCTGGAAGACAAACAGTTTACGGCGTCAATCGACCGGGCGGGTAAATTACTTACCAAATTTGGCGAGCGGGCTACCAAACCGGCTCAAAAAATTAAAAACCTCGAGCGCTCTCTGGGTTCGGTCTCCAGCATTCTTGGCGCTCTTGAAACCAGACTCAATTCTACGGCAGACAAACTACAGGACGTAGCTGCCGGTTTTGAACTCGTTTCCAACACCTCTCGAAAGGCACAACGTGAACTGTCCGCTATCAGCACTGATTTGCGGACATTCACAGATCGCGTTGATTCAGCAACATCGTCTACGCACAAGTTCCTGGCCTCATTGCGGAAGGTTCAGTCGGAACTCAATGAGTTTTCTGATTGGGTTAAATACGCAGGAGACCATGCCGGTAAATTCAACACTGAGATCAAGGGTGCCACTACTTCTCTTGGTGGGATGAACACCAGACTAAATGCGACCAGCAAGCGTCTGAGCAATTGGGGAACAACGACAAGCCAGGCGGCCGAGGGGTTAAAAAAAGTCAAAGATCAGATGGATGGCGTTATTCGAAGCCAGCAGCTGATCAGCCGTCCAGTCAGGGTTAGAACAACCACAACGGGTGGGGGAGGCAGCGGAGGTGGCGCTGATCGATTTACCGCTGCGTCCCATCGCGGTGGCAGTCGTGAAAATGGCGTCTTTTCTGGATTACGCGGCAATATTTTCCTTCTGGGAGAAATTGGGGATGCTGCCAGAACGGTTACTGACATCCTGTTTGGTTGGCAGAAGCCGATCGTAGAGGCTGCGGCCGAAATGCAGCGTATGCGTGTCATGTTGCGTGGGTTGAACAAGGATAAAGTCAATCCAGGAGAAGCCGCTGCTCAAGACATGCAGTATATCGTGAATATGGCGAAAAACGCCCCATTTGCGATGCAGGCCTTAACCGACTCATTTGTGAAATTCCGTTCTGCTGGGCTCGATCCCACTGATGGTTCGTTAAAGGCACTGGTGGACTCAGTCGCACGTTTTGGTGGCGATAGTGAGTTGCTTAAGCGAGCGGCGGTGGCTGTCCAGCAAATGTCTGGTAAGGGCGTCGTGTCGATGGAAGAGCTCCGCCAGCAATTGGGTGAAGCGGTTCCAAATGCGATGAAGGCCATGGCAGATGCGGCCGGTATCACGATGGGGGAGCTAACCAAAGCCGTATCCAGTGGGACCGTTGAAGCGAAACAGGCTCTTTCGTTGATGTTTGTTGGTTTGCGTGCGGAAAATGAAAATGCCGCCAAAGATATGATGCAAACCTACACCGGTGCGCTGGCACAGCTGCAAACGTCTTTCACTCTGTTTGCCGATCGAGTGGGGCAGGCTGGGTACCTTGACTCTCTGACCAAGGGGATGAAAGAGCTGGCGGCCGTAATGAACAGCGCAGAAGGCATTTCGTTCGCTAATTCATTGGGAGAGGGGCTTACCACCGCGATTGATGGCCTGCGCGAGCTGGCGCAATGGTTGGCTAAGAATCAGGAGTTGGTTATTACGCTGGGCAAAATTGTCGCCGGAATGGTGGCATTTAAAATGCTCAGAGCGGGCATTTTAGGTGTTGTCGGCGCCGGCGGCCAGATGCTTTCCACCTTCATGAAAATGTCCACTGTAATCCAGACACCATTCACGCTGGGAGCGACGGCAGTCACTCGTTTCAATCGTGCTGCACGCATGGGACTGGCACCAATCCCATCGCTCATTTTTGCCATTCGTGGCGCGATTACGGGGCTGAAAGGGGCATTCGCTGGGCTCACTGCGTTTATCGCAGCAAACCCGATTGGTGCTGCGTTTACTGTTGCAACAGTTGCTGTTGCCGGGCTGATCACCTACATGACCATGCTTCGCAACGAAACGTCCAAAGTTGTTGAGGAGATTCGCAAAATCCCCGAAGCGATGACGGCAGCCAAGCGAGCACAAATGGCGGAGCGCGCATCGCAGCTAGAGAAGCAAATTCAGCGGGATCAGCAAGCGCTTAAAACTGGCGAAAGTGTGAACTACATTTCCACTGTCGCCGGCCCTGTTGCCGTTAAGGAGTCTAAAGAGGTTGTTGAGGCTCGACTGAAGAAAAATCAGGAAGAGTACAAGAGAACCACTGACACCATCGCGCTGGGGGATAGCGCTGTATCCAAACGTCTGGCGAAAGAGGCTGCTGAATCCCAGATCGAGAAAATCCGGGCGGACAATCAGCTCTTCTCAGCTACGTTTGTTAAAGCGCGTCAGGAGGCACTGGACAAAATCCAGAAGATCAATGACGACAAAACACTGTCCGATGATGAGAAGAACAAGCTGCTTGCGCCGCTTCGAGAGACAGTAAACAAATCTTATCTGCAGCCCGCCCAGAAACTTGTCGACTCTTTATCATCGCGTAAGACCGCAACTGAAAAGCAGATCGCACATTTTAGCGATTTGCTGGAAAAGGCGAAAAAAGAAGGAAACACAGAACAGGTACAGAAGCTGCAGGGCAGTATTCGCGGCTATCAGGAACACCTGGAGACGATTGCTCAGGAACTGACACAGGCTGAGTTTGAACGCGATAACGCGGCGAAAACCGGGAAGGGCGTGAAGACCAACCAAGGAACAGTGCTTGGGTTGGGCACCAGCGACAAAGGCGCTGACAAAGCGCTCGCGCAGTACATGCGCAACCAGATGGACTCTGCGGTTTACCAGCGCACGCTGCCTGATGGCACACCAATGATGGATTTTGAAGGAAAACCTATCATTGGGCCGAAGCAGCTTAAAACTCAGCTTAACCTGCAGAAAGCCTCAACCGCATCTTCTCTGGAAAAGATGAGCGAGAAGGAGCGTGCAGCCGCCATAGCCGCATTAACCAAAGCTCGTGAACAAGATGCCGCTGCTGCCGAGAGGGCAGGGAAGCGTACTGCGAATGCCTCTGAACGCGCCGCGAAAAGGGAGGAAAGAGCACAACAGAAGCTGGCTGCCGGCTACCAGAAGGCTCTGGATAAAGCTGATCAGCTCATGGGGCAAATGGGCGAAAGTTCAAAGGCTACTGTGTCGTTTGATCAGTCGCTGCGTGATGTCACCAAGTCACTAACCGATCTTACAAACGCCACGCCTAACGAGTTTATCTCGCAGGAGATGGTTGACCAGGCCAAAAAACGTCTCGCGGATTTGAGGAACGCTACCCCCGAATATCGTGAAATGTTTAATCGCCGCAACGTCGAGCAAATGATCAGCGCTTGGGCGCCGGAATCGGATTCGATTATCAGCGCAGGCTTGATGCAAAGCCATGAGGAGAAGGTTGCCGAGTTTTCGGATACCTACAATCGCAATCTTAAGGCGCTGATCGAGCTGCGTGATAAGGCGACTGACCCGAAAATCATCTCGCTTTACAACAAGCAGCTTAATCAGCTGGTGGCCGCTGGCAACAATGCGCTGATTAAGCAAACAGGTACAGCGACCCAGCAGTTGGCTCTGGAGTATGAGAACCTGGCTGAGCAGATTGAGGGCACCTGGACAGATCTGTTTAGCGGCTTAACCGACACGCTTACTGACTTTGTTGTTAACGGGAAGATGAGCTTCTCCAGTCTGGCCACATCGATCCTTAAAGACATCACCAACATGGTCGTGAAGACCCAGATCACTCTGCCTCTCATGAATATGTTGGGAATGGGAACGACAAACGCCGGCAATGCACAAAGTGGAAATCTCATGAATGGCGTAGCGTCTGCGATCGCTAATCAAGGGGTTCAGCTCGGTAATTCTGGTGGGGCGGTGGCCAATGGGGATAAATCTGTCGGCGAGGCCACCAAGGAGACAGCCTCCGGCGTGAACTCTATGGGGCAAGCGTCTCAGAATGCGGCCAGTGGTTTAAGTCAGGCGGTGAATGGTGTCTGGGACTGGACGAAGTCATTGTTCACCGGTACTGACGCTACGAAAGATCAAACCAAAGCGGTTAACAGCAGCATCCTCAGTATGGGGAATCTGTCTACCGCGGCGGGGGCACTGGCAGCAACATTCGCCATGGTAGGTGCTTCGTCGTCGAGTTCGTCCAGCCGTTGGCTGAATTTCGGTCTGTCACTGGCCAGTACCGCAGTGTCCGCCTGGGCTGGGTCTTCGACGCCATCAGGCTCAAAGCCAAATGTGAAGAAGCACGCCAATGGCGGCATCTTTGGCAGGGAAGGGGTTGTGCCTCTGAGAGCTTATCAGAAAGGCGGAATTGCCACCTCACCACAGTTGGCGATGTTTGGCGAGGGCTCAATGAACGAGGCTTACGTTCCGTTGCCAGATGGTCGAACCATTCCAGTCACACTTTCTGCAGAGTCGGCTGGAAAGAGCACGGGTAACGCGGTGTCCCCTGTCTCGATTCAGATCAATGTAACCAAGGATGGCCGAACCAGCGAGAGCAGCAGTGGAAGCGAGAGCAGTCTCTGGAACGGCGCAGCACGGCAAATCAAGTCGATTGTGCTTGAGACGATTGCCGAAGAGAAACGTTCTGGTGGTTCACTTAATCCGCATACCACCAGAGGGTAGTAAAGCCGGCCGCCTTAGCGGGCGGCCATAACAAGGAAGTGATATGTCGAGGAAAGTATTTAATTGGTATCCAGATTATGAGTCTGAGAAAACCGTAAAGCCTAACGTGACCGTGCTGAACTACGGCGACGATTACGAGCAGCGCCAGTCGCAGGGGCTCAATCGGATTAAAGAAGAGTGGTCTCTCACGTTCACCCGCAGCCATGACGTGGTAAACGACGTTGATGACTTTTTGACTGCCCGCGCAGGGGTGGAGTCATTCATTTGGACTAACCCAAGAGGCAAAGCAATTATCGTGGTTTGTGATAGCCATACGGTAAAGCGTTACCCCGGCTATCAAGTGCTTACGGCAACATTTAGACAGGTTTTCGAGTCTTAATTTGCGGCTATAGATAAGTAAGTGATTATCTATTATCATATATCAACGTCACAGGATGTGACGTTGAGTTTTTCAAGGATGAAGTGATGGGTATTAGAGCTGATATTCAGAGTTTATCGCCTTCTGCGCTCATTGAGTTGTTCGAGCTGGATATGTCGGTGACAACCTCCGGCGGCAAGTTGTATTTCCATGCCGGCACCAACGAGCTTAGCCAGCCAATTGTCTGGCAGGGAGTTTCCTATGAGCCGTGGCCAATTAAAGCGTCTGGCTTTGATAAAAGCGGTCAGGGAACACTTCCTCGTCCAAAGATTCAGGTTTCCAACTACGACGGTGTAATTTCTGCGGAGCTGCAGGCCAATGACGATCTGATTGGCTGCAAAATCATTCGCAAGATGACGCTGGCACGTTTTCTGGATGCGGTGAACTTTCCGGATGGAAACCCGACCGCAGACCCAAGTCAGCATTTCGCTGATGAAATGTGGTTCGTCGAACAGAAGACCCTGGAGACACACCAGTATGTCGAATTCGAGCTGTCCAGCGTCTTAGATCTGATGGGTGTTCAACTGCCGTATCGTCAGATCATCAAAAACAGCTGCCCGTGGAAATATCGCGGAACAGAGTGTGGCTACACCGGCCCATATTTCGACAAAAACAACCAGCAAACCTCTTTGGCCGGCGCCGACTACTGCACCAAGCGTTACGACGCCTGTAATGCTCGTCGCAACTACTTCGCGAATGGCGTTATTCATTTTGGCGGATTTATTGGGGCGACACGATATGAGTAACCAGACGTTACCTGAGCTGGGCTCAGAAGTCATGCAGGATATCTATCGCTGCGCTATCCAACGTTACCCGAATGAAGCGTGTGGCTTTCTGGTGCGCACACAGGGTGAGAAATATCGCTTTATGGAAGCGATGAATGTCTCTGAAACGCCACGTGAGGATTTTGTCATGCGTGCCAGCGACATTATTGCGGCCGAAGATGCTGGGGAAGTGATCGCTATTTGGCACTCTCACGTTGAGCGCAGCGCAGAGGCGTCAGACCCGGATCGCTCCGGGTGCGAGGCGACGGAACTACCGTGGATGATTCTGGCAATTCGCAAAAATGTGGAAAGCGATATGCCATTCCACTTTAGCGAAATGAACGTCATTTATCCGTGTGGTTTTGAGATGCCCTACCTCGGGCGCCCATACGTATTCGGTGTGTTTGATTGCTGGATGCTGTGCCGCGATTACCTAAAGCGTGAATTTGACGTTGAGCTGAATGCAAACGCCCACCTGCATATTCCTTCCTGGTACACGGGGGACAACGACATCCTCGACCAGAACTACCGAAATGAAGGACTTGTCCGCATGGCGCCAGGGACGGAACCCCAGCGCGGCGACATCTTCTTCATCCAGTACGGGAAAATGCCAGATCACTGCGCGGTATACATCGGCGACGGCATGATCATGCATCACCAGATCGACCGTCTCAGCTGTCGGGCTTATTACGGTGGGATGTATCAGAAGCACACGACGCATCACCTGCGTCACAGGGATTTACTCAAGGGAGACGAGACGTGTCTGAATTAGTTCATGTTCAGCTCGGCGGTGCGATGGCAAAGAACTTTGGCCGCCACTGGAAATTGAAGGTGCGCAACACCAAACAAGCCATCGATTTGATTGAGGCGAATCGCCCGGGCTTTAAAGCCTGGATTAAACGTAACCGTAACCACTTCGATAAGTACCACATCCAGGTCACAAATAAGCAGGGCCACAAGTGGTCAATGGACGACACCGAATACCAGATGATGGGCGAGTCGGAAAATATCGCAAAAATCCGCATTACTCCCGTACCACGTGGCAGCGGTGGTAAGGCGTTTGGGTGGTTCCAGACTTTCGTGGGCGCCGCGATGATCGCTGTCGGCGCTCTGGCCTCTGGGCTGACTTTTGGTGCGTCTTCCGCGCTGGTGATGGGAGGGATGTCATTGATGATGGGCGGTGTGTCCATGCTGATTTCGCCGCAGGCATCAAATGCGTCTGTCAGACAGGCGGATAACACGGATTCGTTTTATTTCGATGGGCCTCAAAACACCAGCAACCAGGGAAACCCGGTTCAGCTTAATTACGGCGAGGAAATTTTAGTTGGCTCACAGATTGTGAGTTCTTCAATCACCATAGACCAACTGTAAGGGAAGTTTTTTGAACATGGATCAGTTCAAGAAAAAGAGATTGCCCCTCCTGATTGCGGGAGCGGGCGGCAAAAAGAGCTCAGGCTCAAGCCGTACACCAGTTGAAGCGGATGATACCGTTAATTCGCGGGCCATGGCGTCTATCCTCGATCTGCTCGGGGAAGGTGTTGTTGGTGGGCTTATTAACGGTGCTAAATCTATCTTCATCGATGGCGTGGCGCTGGAGAACGAAGACGGATCATTCAACTATTCCGGTGTAACCTGGGATTTCCGGGATGGTTCGCAAGACCAAAGCCCGATGCCTGGTTTCGATTTTGTCGAAACGCCAAAGGCCGTTAACACACAGCTGAAAACCACAAACGCGGTTACGGTCGCCATCGATAACGACGACGCTGATCGTGTCCGAGTGATCATGAAGTTCCCGTCGCTGCGTAGCATTGACAAGAAAACAGGGGACACAAACGGGACTTCTGTCCAGTTTAAGTTCCAGCTGGCCAATGGCAATGGCTCTTTCTATGACGTGATTGCTACAGGTGAGAGCAGCTCTGACGTGACGCTGACTGCGAAAAAGACTGGTGTCTACTACCGCAGTTACGAAATCCAGCTTCCAAAGCCTGGGCGTGCCTATAAAGTGCGCGTGCTTCGTCTCTCCGCCGACAGCAACGATCAGTATCTCTTTAACGATACCTGGGTCGACTCTATCGGTGAGATCGTTGACACCCCAATGAACTACCCGAACTCCGTTCTGGTTGGCCTTAAGGTTAACTCTGAGCAGTTTGGTAGCTCTATGCCGTCACGTTCGTATCTTATCCGTGGCCTCAAAATCCGTGTGCCTTCGAATTATGATGAAAACACGAACACTTATAACGGCGTTTGGGATGGAACCTTTAAGCTTCTGTCGTCTTCCAACCCTGCCTGGATTCTGTTCGATCTGCTGACCAATGCTCGTTATGGCCTCGGCAAATTTGTTTCGGAGTCAATGATTGACCTTGGCCAGCTTTATCAGATCGGTCGCTACTGCGACGAAGAGGTCGATGATGGCTTTGGCGGCAAAGAAAAACGCTTTGCAATCAACACCCAGATCACCAGTCGTCAGGACGCTTATCGTCTGATTCAGGATATTGCCGGCGCTTTCCGTGGCATGGTTTTCTGGGCTGGTGGCATGGTGAATATCATGCAGGACAGCCCGTCTGACCCTGTCATGCTGTTTACCAACGCAAACGTAAAAGATGGCCTGTTTACCTATAGAGGCTCTGCTCGAAAAGACCGTCCGTCCGTAGCGCTGATCACTTATAACAACAAACAAGACGGCTATAAGCAGAACGTTGAATATGTTGAAGATCAGGAAGCGATGGCCCGTTATGGGGAGCGCAAGACCGAGGCCGTTGCGTTCGGATGCACCAGCCGAGGTCAGGCTCATCGTGTAGGTTTGTGGCTGCTCTATACCGCGCGTATGGAGTCAGACATGATCACCTTTACCGCGGGCCTGGACGCCTCGTTCCTGATGCCGGGCGAAACCGTTCTGATCCAGAACAAATATCGTGCCGGCAAGCGCAATTCCGGTCGCATCGTCTCTTTCACCAAAAACAGCATCACCCTCGATGCACCTGTCTCTCTGAAAAAGAGCGGTAGCTTCATCCGTATCATCAATCAGGAAGGCAAAATCGTTGAGCGAGACATCAACGAGACCGGCGACAACATCACTAAAGTTACCTTCAAGACGGCGTTGGCCACAGCCGATCAACCAGTAGCGAATGGCGTCTGGACGATCACCGAACCAGACCTGGTTCCAATGCGGGCGCGCGTTGTCGCTATCGCGCAAGGTGAAACCCCGGGGTCGTTTGATATCACGGTGGTGCAGAACAATGCATCTAAGTACCAGGCGATTGATAACGGGGCCGCGCTCGTTCCAGAAAATACGACGGTTCTTGACCCCACATATTCCAAACCGAGCAATCTGGTCATCTCAGAAGGCACCTATCTGTCCAGTCCGGGCAACTTGTCCGTGAAGCTGATGCTTGCCTGGGAAGGTAAATCACCAGAATACTGGGTCAGCTGGCGCCGCTCCGACGAGGGCAACGTCTCCAACTGGCAATCTGCCCGCGCCACGGAAGAACAATATGAAATCGTCAATGTTGCCGAAAATGGGCGATATGACTTCCAGCTGTATTCCGTTTCCTTCGGCGGCAAAAAATCCGAGATCATTACTGCTGTCTATCAGGTAAAAGGCACGATGACGCCGCCAGGGGCGCCCACATCACTGACCGCGGTGGGAGATTATCGTAACGTGGTATTGAATTGGGTTAACCCTGATTCAGTCGACCTCGCGCAGATCAACGTGTATGCGTCCAAAACAAATAAGCTGGACACCGCAACACTCATTGCTCAGGCCGCCACAACGACTTTCACTCACGCTGGCCTGGGTGACAACGAGACCTGGTATTACTGGATTCGTGCGGTAAACAAACGTGGGATGGTAGGCCAGCCGAACTCGAACCTCGGTACAGAGGCCACCACTCGCGACGTATTGTCTTTCCTGAAAGACAAGATCACATCTTCTGAACTCGGCAAGGAGCTGCTCGACGAAATCGACAGCAAAGCCACTCAGGAGGCGGTAGACAACGCCATTGGCGAGGTTCAGAACTCAGTCAACGAGTCTATTCAGCAAGTTGAAAACGACCTTGCGCAAACCTCCTCCGAAATTAAGGCGCAGGTTGACTCTGTCAATCAGTCGCTGAAAGAGGACATTGATACCGTCAATCAGACAATTGTCGACAATATCGATACGGTCAACCAGACGATCAATACCAACATCTCCAACGTAAACAGCCAAATTGAAGCTGCAAAACAGTCGATTAAAGACGGCGACGCTGCTCTGTCGCAGGAGATTAAGAATGCGCAGTCATCACTGACAACGTCGCTGTCCCAGACCAGCAAAGATCTGACTGCGGCCATTCAGAAAGAGACGAATGATCGTATTGCAGATGTTAATGATGCAGCCAAGCAAGCGGCCGACCAACTGCTGAGCGCGAAGAATGAGCTGAAAACCTCTATCGATAGCTTGTCTGAGGTTGTGACCTCCGGTGACGAAAATCTCGCGCGACAGATCTCGCAGATTGCCGCCGGCACAGGGGAACAGTTCGACTCTCTGAAAATCTGGTATTTCGACCAGGACGCCGAAGGCTGGACGGAAGATGATAATGGCTACACGCCAATGAGCGTCACCAGCGATGGCTGGCTGAAAGCGAACAATCCGACCTCAACCTGTCGTTCCCCTAACGGATTGACGATCGATGCCCATGCTTATCGTTTCATTAAGATGCGCATTAAAAAGGTTGGCAACCCAACCTGGAACGCCAAAATGTTCTGGATTGGCGCTGATGAAACCGGCTGGAATGCTGGTCGCTCAGTGGTTATCAGTGAGCCGGAATACGATGACAAGGGTATTGCGATTCTGACCCTGCACGACATTGAGTGGCGAGATTCGACAACGATTCGTCGTTTCCGCTTCGATTTCACTTCAGGTCAGGATGCGGACAATTACCTGTTATTCGACTGGATCGCCGTCGGTCGACCGACGCCGGGCGCAGGCATGGCCGCGTTACAGGAAGAGCAACAGGCTCGTGCGAATGCGGATACCGCCGAAGCGCAGGCGCGCAGCACATTGGCTGCACAAATCCGCGGTTCCTCTGAAAGCGGAAATCTGGACGACATTCGCTCCGGTCTGATCTATCAGGAGAAAAATGCTCGTATCACCGCCGATGCTGCGGAAGCGAGTGCGCGTGAATCCTTGCAGACTGAATTCAACAGAAACAAAGCCTCTGTTGCAGAAGAGCTGCATACGCTGTCCACTGAACAAGCTTCCCAGGCAAGCAAGATTACCGGGTTGCAAACAAGCCTTGGCCAGAAGGCCGATGCCAGTGCGGTACAGACAATTTCCCAGAAGGTCGAAGAGCAGGGCAACACCCTTAAATCACAAGGGGCGGCATTGTCTACGCTGGATAATCGCGTAGGAAGTGTTGAGTCTGGTGTATCTGCGAATAGCAAGGCGATTACGGGTCTGCAGTCGACCGTAACCCAGCAGGATAAAACCCTTAGCAGCCAGAGTGAAAGCATCACCACCCTGAATAACTCGCTGAGCGATATCCAGAGCGATACCGATACTGCCAAAAGCAACCCGAGCAATTTGCTGGTTAACGCCTCCTTTGAGCGTGACCTGGCAGGGTGGTCTGCAGGGAACAGCGTATCCAGTGTTATCAAGGCGAGTGCGCCCCATTCTGGTAGCAAAATTCTTGTTTGCGCCGCCGGCACGGTGCAAATCACGCAATCTGTAAGCGTCGTCGAAGGGCGGACATACAAGCTGTCTTCTTTTGTGCGGTGCACCACTGATGCGGTGATCAGCAGCCCCGGCAACAACAAACTGCGTATTGGCGCGGCCACGTTGCTCAAAGAGATTCCGATCCGTCCGGAGAATCTGCCCAAAGATGAAACATGGAAGGAGGTCTCTGATACCTGGAAGGCGACGCTGACCGGTAAAGTTGACGTATCGATCATGTCTTCTCTCAAAACCGGTTCTCAGTACTTCGATGATGTTGGTTTTGTTGACGTCACTGATGCTCTGGCGATTGAGGCGAACGCCAGTGCCACCAATGCTTTGACCTCTCGGGTATCGTCTGTTGAGGGCACCATCACCAGCCAGGGGCAGCAGATCACTTCGATGCAGAACAGCATCAAGAACAAAGCTGACGCCTCAGCTGTGACTAATCTGACAAACCGCGTAACTGCTGCCGAAAATCAGATCTCCAGCCAGTCCCAGAGCATCACCAGCCTGTCAAATTCGCTGGATAACGCCAATGCTGATGCGGATGCCTCGAAAGCGATCATCGGCAACATGCTCAAAAACAACTCTTTTGAACGTGGTTTCGAAGGTTGGGAGTATGTCGGCTGGACTCTGTTGGAGGCCCAGAACCCCAAATCGGGTAAATACATCATCCAGGCGGGCAAACTGGCCTCTGGCGGTGACTCGGGCTGCAACCAAACGGTCGAGCTGCAGGCCGGCAAGGCTTATCGTATCGGCGCATGGGTTCGCAAATCCGCTGACTTCGCGATCAATAATGCCGGCAACAACAAAATTAGCCTTCGAAACGCAGATCTGACGCCGATAAAGGATATCCCGATCACTGGCGCCGGGCTGTCGACTAACTGGGCGCTTATTAGCGGAGAGTATACGCCAGCCAAAACCGCGAGCGTGGTTGTGTCTCTGCGCGCAAGTGTCGCTTCCGGCTATATGTATCTCGATGACGTCTTCTGCGTTGACGTGAGCAATGAGAAAGCGATTGATGCGACGTCCAATGCGTTATCAACCCTCAACAGCACCGTGACCCAGCAGGGAAAAGACATTACGTCGAACTCCAACAGCATCACTTCGCTGTCAAACCAGATGGTTAACGGCCGCCAGAACATGTGGGTGCGTAGCGTATACAACGTACAACTGGCGAACAATACCACTGAGCCGACCTTTAGCGATATCAACGGTAAGGCGCCAATCTCGATCGATGAGGTTCCTGACGCGGCAAAACTGGACTTTGCGAGCGCCGGCAGTTACGTGATCGCGCATTACAAAGCCTTCGTGAAGGTCAATGCTGATACCACAATCACTATGGCACCAGGGTCTCGTGTTTTTGATGATACGGGCGCCGTGTACGTGAACGGTGTTAGGATTGCCTTTGGTAATGCGAGCTGGAATACGGTTAGCTTTGATCTGAAAGCTGGCTGGAGCACGGTTGAGTTCCTGGTGAACCAATGGACTGGTCAGGCTTACATTAACCTCGGCTTTAAACTGTCCGAGAAGGTAGCCCAGCTGAATTCTGCTCTTGGGATGAACGCGCTTTCGAATGCCATTAGCGCCGTCACCTCAAACGTCAGCACCGTAGGTGATCGCGTCACGAGCACCTCACAGAGCGTTACTGACCTGCGAAATAGCCTCGAACAGACCAACGCAAATCTGGCGAATAAGGCAGATGCACAGGCGCTATCTACGCTGCAAAATACGGTCTCCAAGCAGGGGGATACGATTTCCAGCCAGGGTAACAGCATCACGAACCTGAATAACACCCTGACCGCTGCCAGAAACGCCGGTGACAACCTGATCCCGAACTACGATTTCCTGCAGGGTGCAACTGCGTGGGATACCCAGTATCCGGCGGGCGTCACTTTCGGCAACTTCGGTGATGGTAAGGCTGGGGTTAAGCTGAACCGGACGACCACTACCAGCCCAGGCATCTTCTCCAACAACAACAAGCCGCTGCCGCTTAATGGTCAGCGCAAATATCGTGTTGTGGTTAAAGCCAAGGGCGTGTCCGGGGCGATGAACATGTTGATCCGGCGCCAGAATAAAATCGGCCAGACCGACAGCAATTATGAAGATAAAAACGTCACACTAACCAGTGAGTGGCAGACAATTACCTGGGAGACTGGACTTACTGCCTCTAACGCTGATGGCCAGAACTTTAAGCTTTACGCGCACCCGGCTAATGCCGAAATCTGGGTTGATACCTTTAAGGTCTTTGATATCACGGATGAGGTGAAGATCAAGGCTAATAGCGATGCGCTGTCTACGTTGTCGAGCACGGTGACACAGCAGGGTGACAAAATCACCAGCCAGGGCAACAGCATCACTAAGTTGACCAATGACCTCGAGGCCGCTGACGCAAACATCGCGAAAAAGGCCGATCAGTCGGCAGTCACTACGCTGACAGGTCGGGTAGAGAAGACGGAGTCCGGTCTGACGGCGGCGAACAGCAACATTACGTCGCTCAGCAGCTCTCTGAGCCAGCAATCCAAACGCGGCGCTAATCTGCTTCCTGATGGCACTTTTGAAAGCTACGCGGTTGGCCACAATCTATCAAATAATCGCGTTATCGTGACCACTGATGACTCGCATGGCGGTAATAAGTGCATCCGTGTGACGCGTCCGAATGATTACAACGCTAACGCAACTGATAACAGCGATAATCACATTTTCAGCGGTTTCCAGGTACGCGATAACGCAGTCTTCTATATGGAATGCTGGGTTAAGCGGGATGCCAAGAGTACCGCTATGGCCGAGAATGCACAGATCTCCATTGGCTTATCGCTCCAGTATCAGGACAACTCCTGGCAGTGGCCGGCAGTTACCAAAGCGGCAAAGGATCTCTCTTCAACTCAATGGACGAAGGTTTCTGGTTACCTGAAATCAACGAAGAGCGGTATTAAGCAGGCAATGGTCAGGATTTCTATTCCTAACGTTAGCAGCGTTAAGGCGGGTAACTCATTCCTCATTGATGACCTGGTCATTACCGAAGTGACTGATGCCTATAATGCGCAAAGTACAGCAGACGCTAATGCCAATGCGATTTCGACACTGGACTCGACCGTCTCCCAACAGGGTGACCAGATCACCAGTCAGGGTAACAGCATCACCAAACTGACAAATGACCTGGCAACGACCAATAACAACGTCAGTAAAAAAGCGGATCAGAGCGCTTTAAGCGTGTTGTCCGGGCGCGTCGATCAAACAGAATCGGGCTTATCCTCTGCGAATAGCAGTATCACTGCGCTTAATTCATCTGTACGCGCAGGGAATGCGACAAGTGGCGATTTGATTAGCAACCCGACATTTGACCCAGAGTTTAGTCAGATGGGCTTCACTGTGGTTTCCAGCTCGTCTGAGGGCGTGCCAGCCAATTGCCCATACGCTTATGTTGCACGCATTGCGGCTCGCGACCATCACCCCAATTTTGCTGCTATTCCGGCGACATTGGGGGATGTCTATGAAATGTCTGCTCTCGTCGCGTGTGGTACCGGCTCCGCTGATTTCAACCTGTATCTCGGAACCGCAACAAGGCCAAGCGGCAGCGTGGGCGCGCCTCTGTCATCCGGCGGCAACCGCAAGGCGTCGGCCACATGGCAGCGAGTAACCTGGCGTTTCAAAATTACTCAGGGGATTGTCGATCGCGGCTTCTTCCGTCCATTCCTGCAAATTAACCAGTCCAGCCCATTCGGCACCGTCTGGTATGTTACTGACTGGCATCTGCGGAACGTAACCGACTCCTCCAAAGTCCAGGATTCCCTCGACGCCACGGCGAAAGCGGTTGATTCGCTGACCTCTACGGTAAATCAGCAGGGGGAGAACATCTCAAGTATTGGTACACGCACTACCAATCTTGAGAACAATTTGAGAACAACAAATGCAAACGTTGCTCAAAAAGCGGACGCCAATGCTCTGACGGCACTGACCAACCGTGTTACCCAGACCGAAAAAGACATTAACTCAACGAGTTCTTCTGTCACGAATCTGAACAACAAGGTTGATGCAATTTCTGTCGGCGGTACAAACCTGATCAAGAACTCCGGCGATATGACCGGCTGGTCGAACGTTGTCAGCGATACGTATCGTGGTAACGCGGTAATTGGCGCAACTGTAAAAGCCGGCTCCGGTTACAGGGATTTGCGGGAAATCACGCTTGAGTCGCCG
>ERZ791743.76-NODE-76-length-105018-cov-10.355563_pt1 | contig 105018 bp, 116 predicted proteins | sample MGYA00509952_ERZ791743 | MGnify/ENA primary metagenome ERZ791743 (study PRJEB30046, sample SAMN00792040) | human gut metagenome | study: EMG produced TPA metagenomics assembly of the A metagenome-wide association study of gut microbiota in type 2...
TTTGGCTCCTTGACCGCCTCTTCCATGCCATCTTATTTCAAAAATTTCTTTCATAAATCCCCTTCCCTTTCTAAAATTTTTTAAAAAAGAGAAAGACGGAAATTGTCCTTCTCTTTATTTAATACTTGTTAAAATTTAACCATTTTAAACATACCTATATAAAACTATTATATACCATTTTCAATCTAAATGCCATATTTTTTTGACAAATTATTTGAAAAAAATACTTATTTTATTTTTTTAATTTTCTATTCTGACAAAATAATTTATATTTATTACATAAACATATTTACTCCAGGTCCAATAGGAATACCTAAGAAAGTCCATGCTAAGAATAAAATTGTCCAAGCTACTAAAAATACTATTGAATAAGGAAGCATCATTGCAATAACAGTTCCCAATCCCATATCTTCCTCATTTTTAGCATATTTAGCTGCAAATCCAACTATAATAGGAAAATATGACATTAATGGAGATATAATATTTGTAGTAGAATCTCCTATTCTATAAGCTAATTGAGTATATTCAGGAGTAAGACCAAGTTCAACAAACATTGGAATAAAAACAGGAGAAAGCATAAGCCATTTTGAAGAAGCTCCTCCAATGAAAAGATTGACAAAAGCAGTAAGAAAGATTAGACCTACTGCTGCTGCAACTCCTGTAATTCCCATATCTTTTAATATGTTAGCTAATTTTACAGCTATTACAATACCAATATTAGATTTAGTAAAAACATAAACGAATTGAGCAGAAATAAAAATAATAACAAATACCTGCCCACATGAAGCCATAGCTTTTACTAATGCTTTAATAACATCTTTGTGTGATTTAACTGTTCCAGCAGAAATTCCATAAAATAGACCTGGAATAAAAAATGCAAGCATTAAGACAAAAACAATAGATTCACTAAAGAATGGCTTTAAAAGCTCCATTGTTCCAGGTTGTCTATGATTAGCAGCAATGAAAGCTTCAATTTCTTTTGCATTTAATTTAAGAATAGCATTTTGAGGTAGAACCATAAATAAAATAACCACCACAAAAATAATTATTGAAACAACAGAAACTTTCAACCCTTTTTTTTCACCAGGAGTTAGTTGAGAATTACTGTCGATTTCTAATTTAGGTCCTGTATATTCACCAAGTCTAGGCTCTACTATTTTATCTGTAATCCATGCTCCAATAATAGTAATAAGAAAAGTAGAAACAAACATAAAGAAATAATTTGCAGTTGCATCAACTGAATACCCTGGAAGAACTATTTGAGCAGCAGAAGTACTGATACCTCCTAAAAGAGGATCAGTTGTTCCTATAAGCAAGTTAGCTGAAAATCCTCCAGATACCCCAGCAAATGCAGCAGCTATACCAGCTAGTGGGTGTCTTCCAAATGAAGCAAAAATCACAGCACCTAATGGAATTAAAACAACATATCCAGCATCGGAAGCTATATTTGACATAACTCCAGCAAATACAACTATAGCAGATACCATAACTTTTGGAGTAGATAAAACTAATTTTTTAATAAGAGCACTTAAAAGCCCTGTTCCATCAGCAAGACCAACTCCAAGCATAGCCACAACTATTGACCCAAGAGCAGCATGCCCTGTAAAATTTTTAACAGCTGAAGTAAAAATTCCCCTAATGCCACTTACAGTTAAAAGATTTTGTACCATAGTAGTTTTTTGAACTACTTTACCAGTACCTTTAGCAATTTCTGAATAAGTAACAGAAACTCCTGCTTTTGAAAGTATAAACGAGAAAATAATAGTTATTACGAAAAATCCAAAGAACATTGCTACTGGATGAGGTAATTTATTTCCTGCAACTTCAACAAAATTCAAGAATCTTTCAAACAATCCATTTTTTTTCATTTGTACATTTTTTTCCATTTGTTCACATCCTTTTATAATTATTTTATATATGTTAAAAAATATTTTTAATATTTTGATTAATAAAATATTATTTTATTAATACTGAAAAATAAATACAGATAATATTTATATTATAAAATTTATGTTATAAATTTATTGACGAACAAAAATCATTTTATCATATGTTGTGTCTTTTTTCAACTTTTTTCGTTTTAAAATAGTGAATAAAATTTAAAAATAATATTATTTTCATAGAAAATTAAAATTATTTTTTAGAAAAAGTGTTTTAAAAACAAACTAAAAAGATTAAAAAAGTTCAAAAAATAATAAAAATAAAAAAAGATAAATATCATTTATTTTTTTTAGTTGAATTATTTAAAAGTTATATAAATGGAATATTCTTAATCATTTTATAAATAATATTTAATTTTAGAAAGGATTGTGGTAGAATAAAAGAATTATAAAATTTAAAATATGAGGTGTTGGGATTGGGAATTTTTCAAATTTTTTTTATGGGATTGGGACTTTCAATGGATGCTTTTGCTATTTCTTTATGTCAGGGACTTATAATGGGAAAGATAAAAATAGGAAAAACTACAAAGATAGCATTTACTTTTGGAATATTTCAAACAATTATGCCAATATTAGGTTTTTACATTGGAAATATTTTTAGTGGAAAAGTTTCACAATACAGTAATATAATAGCTTTTATTATTTTGGGGTATTTAGGAATTAATATGATAAGGGAAGCTAGAAAAACAGATGATTGTTGCACAGAAGATGGTTGTAGTTCAAAAGCTCTTTTAGCATTAGGAATAGCAACAAGTATTGATGCATTGGCAATAGGATTTACTTTTTCATTTTTAAAAGATTTTAACATTTTTATATCATCTGGTGAAATTGGAATAATTACTTTTATAATATCAGCTGCTGGGGTAGTTTTAGGAACAAAGTTTGGAACTTTGTTAGAAAGCAAAGCTCAATATCTAGGAGGAATAATACTTATAATTATAGGAATTAAAAGTTTAGCAGGGAATTTCGCTTAATGCTTTTAAATAGAAAATTAGAATATTTGAATAAATTTAAGAATAAAAGAAGATTGTTAGTTTTACAGTCTTTTTTTATTTTTTGTATAAATATTAGAAAATTATACATTGGTATTATATTTATTTTTTCTAATAAGTGATATAATAATTAATATAAATACTTTGAGCATTTATTTAAATTTATAGCTTCATTTCAACTTAAATAGATTAAGGAGGATATTAGATATGAAAGTGATAATAGTAGGTGGAGTAGCAGCAGGAACTAAAGTAGCTGCAAAATTGAAAAGAGAAAATCGTAGTAATGAAGTAATTGTTTTAACTAAAAGTAAAGAGATATCTTATGCTGGTTGTGGATTACCTTATTATGTTGGAAATGTAATAAAAAATAAAGAACAACTTATTGTAAATACTCCTGAGAAATTTTCTAAACTTACTGATGCTGAAGTTCATACAGAAGTTGAAGTCATTGGTTTGGACAGAGAGAAAAAAATAATAAAAGCAAAAGATTTAAAATTAAATAAAGATATTGAATATTCATATGATAAACTAGTTATAGCTACTGGAGCAAGTCCTGTGAAACCACCAATAAAAGGATTGGATCTTTCAGGAGTTTATTTTATGAGAACTCCAGATGATGCTATTAATTTAAGAGCTGATATAGAAGCTGGAAAAATAAAAAAGGCAGCTGTAATAGGTGGAGGATATATAGGATTGGAAGTTGCTGAAAATTTAGCTCTTCAAAATATAAAAGTATCTGTTATAGAGATGGCTCCTCATATTCTTACAGGATTTGATAAAGAATTTGCTGAATATGCAGAAGATTATTTAATAGATCACGGAATAATGGTTTTTACTGAAACTAAATTAGAATCAATAGAAGGAACTGAAAGGGTAGAAAAGATACAGACTTCAAAAAAAGTTATGGAAGTGGATGCAGTCATTATGTCTGTTGGAATTCGTCCAAATACTGAATTTTTAGCAGATACTGGAATAGAACTTTTACCTAACAAAACGATAAAAGTAAATGAATATTTTCAAACAAATGATGAAAATATATATGCTGCAGGAGATTGTGTTTCAGTAAAAAATATACTTACAGATAAATTAGTATGGTCTCCAATGGGATCTTCAGCCAATATAGAAGGACGTATCATAGCTCAAAATTTAAGTGGTAAAAAAATAAAATTTAAAGGAGTTCTTGGAACTGCTGTAGCAAAACTTCCAGGATTAAATGTTGGAAGAACAGGGCTCACAGAAACTGCTGCTAGAGAAATGGGATTTGATGTTGTAAGTGTAGTAACTGTTGAAGATGATAAAGCACACTATTATGCTGGAGCATCAAATTTTATAATAAAACTTATTGCTGATAGAAAAACATTAAAAATACTTGGAGTACAAGTTTTTGGAACAGGAGCAGTGGATAAAGTAGTAGATGTAATAGTGACTGCTATGTCTATGAGAGGAACGCTTCATGATATAGAAGATTTAGATCTTGCATATGCACCACCATTTTCTACAGCAATACATCCAATAGTTCACACAGTAAATGTTCTTTTTAATAAAATAAATGGAGTATTAGAAAGTATAACACCAGCTGAATATTTAGATGGTAATGGAATGGGATATACAGTATTTGATTCATGTACTGTTCCAACAATAGAAGGAGCACCTTATTTGGAATTAACTGAAGTAAATGGAAAACTTCCTGGCTATGATTTAGACGATAGGTTGCTGTTGGTATGTAATAGAGGAAGAAAAGCATATCTTATTCAAAATCGTTTAAAATATTATGGTTATACAAATACAAGAGTGTTAGAAGGTGGAGTAACTTTTAATAAAGTAAAAATTTAAAATTAAAAATATAAAATAGGAAAAATGATAATTGCTATTGATATTATCAAACAGGATAAAAGAGATACTTATTTAATTAAAGATACTAGCTATATATTCATTATACAAAATCAGCTCCATTGAAAAATGGAGCTTTTTTGTACTTATTAAAGATAGAATATTTTATTAAATTGAACAAATTTTATTTTATTTAAAAAAATAAAAATCTTTTTTTAGTTCTAAGAAGATTTTATTTGATTAAGAATAACTGTTGTGGTAGTATGTAAAGAAAATATTTTTTATACTTACATAAAGGAGGGAACTGTATGAATTTTATTTTTATTTCACCAAATTTTCCAAAAAATTATTGGAATTTTTGCAAAGGATTGAAAAATAATGGAATAAATACTTTAGCGATAGGAGATGAAGAATATTACAGTTTAACAGATGAATTAAAAAAATCTTTAAATGAATATTATAAAGTATCTTCGTTAGAAAATTATGATGAAGTATATCGTGCATGTGCATATTTTGCATATAAATATGGACATATAGATTGGTTGGAATCTAATAATGAATATTGGCTTTTGAGAGATGCACAGCTTCGTACAGATTTTAATATTAATACAGGCCTCAAAAATGATAAAATAGCAGGAATAAAATATAAGAGTATAATGAAAAAATTTTATGAAAAAGCTGGAGTACCAAGTGCTCGGTATCATATTGTAACTAATTATGAAGAAGGAAAAGCGTTTGTTGATAAAGTTGGATATCCTGTAGTTGTAAAACCTAATAATGGAGTAGGAGCAACTGCAACATATAAATTAATAAATGATGTAGAATTAGGATATTTTTACAGAGATATTCCATCAGTTGAATATATTATGGAAGAATTTATAGATGGAGAATTATTATCATATGATGGTATAGCAGGAAAAGATAAAGAAATAATATTTGAAACAGCTCATGCATATCCTGTTCCTATAATGGATATAGTAAATGAACAGGCTGATGTAATGTATTATTCATATAAAGAGATTCCTGAAGATTTAAAGGAAGCTGGAAGAAAAGTAGTACAAGCATTTGATACTAACAGTCGTTTTTTTCACTGTGAATTTTTTAGACTTTTAAATGATAAAAAAGGTCTTGGAAAGAAAGGAGATATAATTGGACTTGAAGTAAATATGCGTCCACCAGGTGGATATACTCCAGATATGATGAACTTTGCAAATGATATAGATGTTTATCAAATATGGGCGAATATGGTGGCATATAATCAAGGATATTTTGATGTACAATCTAGACCATATAATTGTGTATATGCAGCTAGAAGAGATAATCATAGATATGTTTATAGTAAGGAGGAAACCTTAGCTAAATATAAAGATAATATAGTAATGAAGGAAAGAATGCCAGATATATTCTCAATTGCCATGGGAAATGATATGCTTACTGCAAGATTCTGTAACATAGAAGAATGTTTTGAATTTATTAATTTCTATTTAAAAAAATATTAAAATATAGGAGGTCATAAAATGCATACAGCTTATTATAAAGAGTACAGTCATATATTAGAAAGAGATATGGAATTTGCAGTATATGGTCATAATGGAAAACCTTGTATAGTTTTCCCAGCACAAGATGGAAGATTTTATGATTTTTTTAATTTTGGAATGGTAGATGCTGCTTCAAAATTTATTGAAGAAGGAAAGTTACAGCTTTTTTGTGTAGATGGAATAGATTGGGAAAGTTGGTCACAAATAGGTGGCGATTATCATTGGAGAATAATGCAGCATGAAAAATGGTTTAATTATATTATAGAGGAAGCAATACCAAAATTTAGAGAAATTTATGGAGAAACTTCTGGAGAATACTATAAAGGAAAATTTTTTACAACAGGATGCAGTATGGGTGCATATCATGCATTGAATTTTTTTCTTCGTCGCCCAGATATTTTTGATGGAGTAATAGCTTTAAGCGGACTTTATCACGCAGGATATTTTTTTCCAAACTATAATAACGAAATAATTTATAATAATTCTCCAGTTGATTATATGAAAAATATGCCATGGAATCATTACTATTTGGACATGTATAGAAATTCAAAAATAATACTTTGTTGTGGACAGGGAAGATGGGAAAAAGAAGCTATAGAAGATACAAAGAGGTTAAAAGAAATTTTTAATCATCTTCAAGTACCAGTATGGACAGATTTTTGGGGATATGATGTAGATCATGACTGGCCATGGTGGAAAATACAGTTTCCATATTTTTTAGATATAGTACTATAATTTATAAAAGGAGCTGGCTATGGTTTTAAAACATGAAATTTTTATTGAACCTTTTGATTTGAATAGACTTTTACATATATATATTCCTGATAATATAAAAGAGGGAGAAAGATTTCCAGTAATGTATATGTTTGATGGACATAACTTATTTTTTGATTCAGATGCAACTTATGGAAAATCTTGGGGAATAAAAGATTTTTTGGATAGCTCTAATACAAGGATAATGATTGTAGGAATAGAATGTAACCATGAAGGAAATAAAAGACTTTGGGAATTTTCACCTTATTCTTTTAAAGATAAATATTTTGGAAGTGTAAAAGGATATGGTAAAATATTAATAGATTGGATAGCAGATCATTTAAAACCTATGATAGATGAAAACTTCCCAACACTTCCTGAAAGAAAATTTACTGGACTTGGTGGAAGTTCTATGGGTGGACTTATGTCAGTTTATGGAACTGCTATAAGATCAGATATATTTTCTATGGGAGCTTGTTTGTCACCTTTTTATGAGCATATATTTAAAAAGTTAGTAGAGGAACTTTCAAAAGCTGAAGTAAATCCAGAAACAAAATTTTATATTAGTTGGGGAAGATACGAAGTACATTCTAAAAAGCAGCTAGCTGTAGAATCTGAAAAAAATCTTATTATAAGTAGAATACTTACATTTAAAGGAGTTCAAGTATTTCCTCATCTAATGGTAGAAGGTGGACATAATGAGGCTTCTTGGGAAAAAGAAAATCTGATATGGATGACTGAACTGGGATTTATAAAATAATATTAAATATGGAGGGGTATATGTATTATAGTATTTTTTTAGAAATGGAAAATAATCCTGAAATAAAGAAATGGCTCAATATGAATACTAAAGATGAAATTACTGAAATATTAAGAAAATTAAATGACAAGGAGATAAAAAAAGTACAAATAGTTGAAACTTCTATTGAAACTACTGGAGAGTATGAGCTTATAAAAAGATTCATTAAAGAAACTCAAATTTTAGGAGAAAAATTTTTTAATCAAAAATATCCTTTTTACTATGCGAAAGATATTACAAATGAAATTTTAGAAAAATAATAATAAGTATGAGAGGATGACTTACAGGGAGAAATACAATTTTAGAATTTTTTATTTCTAAAGTTTAGTCTAGCTTTTAGGTCGTTCTCTTTTTTTATTGAAAGGGGAGAAGAGGAAAAGATGATACATCATTTGATAAAAAAATTATTTATGATTTTTTACATACCTGTTGCTGCTAATATTCCTTTGCTCATATATTGTTATTATAAGAATAATGGAAATTTTTTGTTATCAATTTTAATTACTTTAATAATATTTATTTTATGGATATATCTTAATCTTTTTCCGTATAGAAAAGAAGAATATGCAAGAAAACGATTGAGAATAATGATAGGTGGAAGAACTTTATGTTTTTATTCTTTTTATGGTCTTTTAACTCAAATATGTATAATTATATTTCTATATTCTTTGTTAAGAGAAAAAATAGATGATAGTGAAATATTATGGCTCAATGGAGTATACGCTTTAGGAATAAATTTTTTTCTTTTTCTCAATGGAATTATTCGTATATTTTTTACTTCAAAATGGTTAAGTGTTAGAAAGAGAGTTCTGCTGATACTTACTGTTTGGATACCAATAATAAATATTTTAGTTCTTTGCTATATTTTAAGAATTATAAAATGGGAATATGAATTTGAATGTTATAAAGTTTCTTTGAGGGAAACAAGGGCAGAATCAGATATATGTAAAACGAAGTATCCAATAATACTTGTACATGGGGTAGGTTTTAGAGATTTTAGACATTTTAACTATTGGGGACGGATTCCAAGAGAGTTAATGAGATATGGAGCTTCTATTTATTACGGAAATCAAGAAGCTTTTGGAACTATTGAATATAATGGAGAGGATATCAAGAAAAAAATATTAGAAGTAGTACAAGAAACTGGTTGTGAAAAAGTTAATATAATAGCACATTCTAAAGGTGGATTGGATTCACGTTATGCTATAAGTATATTAGGAATGGATAAATATACAGCTTCGCTTACAACTATAAGTACTCCTCATAGAGGGTGTCTTTTTGTTGATAAAATGTGTAAATTACCTGAAAAACTTTATAGATTAGTTGCTAAATTTTATGATAATATTTTTAAAAAATTAGGTGATAAAAGACCAGATTTTTATGTTGCAACTCATCAATTTACTACTTATAATAGTAAAAAGTTCAATGAAAAAGTAATAGATTCTCCAGAAGTTTATTATCAAAGTTATATCTCTGTGATGAAAGACTGTTTAAGTGATATTTTACTTACTATTCCATATTTTTTTATAAAAATTTTAGAAGGAGAAAATGATGGACTGGTAAGCATTTCATCAGCTAAGTGGGGAAATTTTAAAGGAGTCATAAAAAATAAATACCATAGAGGAATATCTCATGGAGATATTATAGATTTGAAAAGACAAGACTACAAAGGATTTGATGTTATAGAATTTTATGTACAACTTGTTTCTGAATTAAAGAAAATGGGATTTTAAAGAGATTATTGTAAATTTAAAATAGCTCAATTATAAAAAAGCTGACTTGATAGTTTTTCCTCTTGTCAGTTTTTTCTTTTAAAATAAAAAGGTATAAAATACTAGAAAATTTTTAAAATTTCTAATAATTTATACCGATATAAAATTCAGTTAATAATTATATTTCTTTTGTTTTTTCAGAAAGGTATCTGCTAGGACTCATTTCTTCTTTCCAGTCAGGATCTGAAATATTGAAATTTTTTCCATATATTTCAAGAAGTCTTTTCAAAGAATTTCTTGGAATATAAGTGTCTATTCCCATAAATTTAGTTTCTTTCAATGTAGAATTTGAAAGCTTATATGCTGAAATAATTCCATTTTTATCTTCTAAATAGCATATTACTTTATTGTCTTTTCTATCAAAAAGGAAGATTTCTATTTCAATTCCTTTATATTCATATTTGATATTTTTAAGTCCTTCATTTTTTAAACTTAATGAGGAAATTCTTTTAAATCCTTCACTTTCTATGTCTATTATAAATTTAGGAATGAGCTCTTCTTTCATTATTCCAATATCAAAGTTAATATCATGTCCTATAAAGTTATTTTCTCTAATTTTTCCAAGTAATGTCCCAAATTCCAACCAATATTTTACACCAGTTTTTTGGGAAGTTTTATTTAATATTTCAAGAACTTCTTTCCCAGTTAAAAGTAAATTTTCACCTTGTTTTTCTTTCTTTATTGAATCTTTTCTCTTTTTATTATAGCTTCTGTTTCTTATATATTTTGTTGAAAGATCAAAAATTATTTTGAAAAATATATTCACAAGAATAATCATTACAGAGATTGCAGCAGCAGCTCCTATATCTCCAGCATCATTTTTACTTATCATCATTACAGAAATAAGCCTTGTTTTTGTTGTATAAAGGAAAATAACTGCTGAAATAGTTATCATGGAATTTATAAAATAATATGAAAAACTTTCAATAATAGAATCTATAGATAAAGGAATTATAACTTTAAAAATAGTTCTATACCATGATACCCCCATTATATTAGATATAGTTTCATATTCACTGTCTAAAGTCTTCAATCTTGCAGTTATAGTTAAAAAAGGTGTTGCAAAGAAATGAACTATGTTTGCAAGTATAATTATTCCAAAACTTCCATAGAGAAAATTTAGAATATTATCTTTAGAGTTAAAGTAGAAAATATATGCAAGTCCTATTGTTAACCCAGGAAGAGCATTGGGAAGTATAGAAAGAAAATATCCTATTTTTCTGATAATAATATATTTTTTTTCTCTTTCAATCATATATGCTGCAAGGAAACATAGAATAGTTCCAAGTATTGCAGAAAAAACTGAAACAAGAATACTATTGCCAAATATTTTCCAGATACTTTCACCCATTATTGTAAAATTATATGATTTAAAAGATAAAGTCATATCATAAGGCCATGTTTTTACAAGAGAGGCTAAGATAACTATTATAAAGAAAGAGATTATAACCAAACTTAAAATATAATTAAAAAATTTAAAAAAGATATCTCTTATTTTATTTTCCTTTATAATATATTTAGTAGACTTTGAATCTATTTTAGAACTCTTACTTTTGATGATTATATCAAATATAAAAGCAAGAAAAGCAGGAATTATAAGTAGTATTCCAACAGCTGATCCCATAGAGAAATTTTGTTGTCCTATTACCTGTTTAAATATATCAGTAGCAAGAACATTATAATTTCCACCAACTACTTTTGGAGCTCCAAAGTCTGTAAAACTTAAAGTAAACCCAGAGAAAAAGCAAGTTATTAGTGTATATTTAATATTGGGAATAGTTATTGTAAAAAATTGGTTTATTTTGCTTATTCCCATTATTTCTGCCATTTCATATTTTCTATAATCTTCTGAATCAAAAGCTAGGACAAGCATAAAGAAAAGCACTGGAAATATAAAAATAGTTTCTGCAAAAACTATTCCCCAGAATCCATATATAGAAATTGAAAGATTAAGAGCTTTTGTTATAATTCCCTGTCTTCCAAAAAGGTATATAAGTGCAATACCATGTGTCATAGTTGGAGAGAATAAAGGTAAAAGAGCAATTCCTTTTAAAAGAGATTTTCCTCTTATATTACTTCTATTTATTCCATATGAAAAAAGAAAAGCAAGAATTATTGTAAAGACAGTTACAGTTATAGAAACTGCTAAACTATTAGTAAGAGAACTTGCTGTAACTGGACTGCTAAAATACTCAGCAAAGTTTTTTAAACCTATATAACTACCATTCTTTCCTTGAAAAGCTTTTATAAAAAGACTAAATATAGGAAAAATTATGGAAATAACAAGAAAAAGAACTAAAACTAAAGACAGGATTATTTTTATTAATTTATCTTTTTTCATAAAATCTCCTAAATACTATTTTTTTCATTTAACTTAATATAAAGAGAATCATTGATTTTGAGATTCAGTTTTTCTTTTTCTTTAGATAGTATATCAATATAGATATTATCCCCAAAAAGTTCTAATGTTATTCTATAAAAAGCACCTCTAAATTCAATGTTTTTAATAGTTCCTCTATGTGCATCTTCTTTTTCTTCTATAAAATATTCTATATCTTCAGGTCTTATAGTATAGATATCATTATTTTTATCAGTGATAAAATTTATTTTTCCTATAAAATCAGCCACAAATATATCTTTTGGTTTACTATATACTTCTTCTGGAGTTCCAAATTGAACTATTTCTCCACCATTGATAATAGCAATTTTATCTCCCATTGTAAGAGCTTCCTCTTGATCATGAGTTACCATAATTGTAGTTATTTTTAATTTCTGTTGAATTTCTCTTATTTCTTTTCTTAAAGATTCTCTTACTTTTGCATCTAGAGCTGAGAGAGGCTCATCAAGTAATAAAATATTAGGTTCAAGAGCCAGAGCTCTAGCTAATGATACTCTTTGTTGCTGGCCACCACTCATTTCATCGGGATATTTAGAAGTTATGTGATCAAGTCCTACCATTTTAAGGACTTCCATAATTTTGTTTTTTCTTTGATGTTTATCTTTTATTTTCTTTTTTAATCCGTATTCTATATTTTCAAATACTGTCATATTTGGAAAAAGAGCATATGATTGAAATACCATGCTTAAATTTCTTTGTGAAGGTTCCAAAGTAGTTATTTCTTTTCCATTAACCAAGATACTTCCAGAATCAAGTTTTTCAAGTCCAGCTATTATACGAAGCAAAGTTGTTTTACCACAACCACTTGGTCCTAGAAAACATATAAATTCTCCTTTTTCTATTTCTAGATCAATGCCTTTTAGAACTTCTACTTTATTAAATTGTTTTTTTACTTTTTTTATAGCTAAATAAGGCATTTTATTCTCCTTTACCATATCTAGTTTCCCATTTTTTAAGTAATCTTTCTCTGTTATCTGAAGCCCATTTGAAATCTATTTTAGCCAGTTTTTCTTTAAAGTTTGTTGGATATCCTTCAAGTTTTGTGTTTATACCTTTATATGAAACTAATCCAATATTTTTTGAATATTCTTCCATCATTTTTTGTGAAAGTGCCCAATTAATAAAATCAACAGCTTCTGGTTTAATTGTATTTTTATTTACAAGAGCAATTCCTTCCATATCCCAGCCATATCCTTCACTGGGAAGAATAGTAACTATAGATTCATTAGTTTTTCCAAGTCTTATACTTTCACTGTCCATTCCAACTCCAATTAGTTGTTCTCCCTGCATAGCCATTTTAACTGGAGCACTTCCAGAATGAGTATATTGAGATATATTTTTGTGTAGTTGATCCATATATTCCCATGCTTTTTCTTCACCCCAGATACTTATCCAACCTAATATAGTAAGATAACCAGTTCCAGAAGAAGCAGGATTAGGCATAACTATTTCTTTAGAATATTTCTCATCAAGAAGGTCTGTATATGAAGCAGGAATAGGTAAATTTTTAGCTGCAAGTTCATATTTATTAGCTGTGATAGCAGAAGTCCAAGCAGTCATCCCTGTCCATTGTGGTTTTTCACTAATAGAATCAATATAAGCAGGATCAATATTTGTAAGCCATTCACTTTTTAATTCAGCTAATCTTCCTTGCTTAGCAAGATCAATAAGGTTTATACTTGCCATGCCCCATAAGACATCAGCAACAGGATTATTTCCTTCAGCAATTACTTTAGCAGCAATAGCTCCTTGAGAATCTCTTATTATATTTAGTTCAACATTTGGAAAATCTGATTTATACATTTCAATATAATGGTTCAGATATTCCTCTTCAAGACCAGTATAAACATTTAAAACAGTTTTATTTTCTTTACTTCCACATCCAAAAAGAAATGCAGAAAGAATAAAAAGTATAGAAATTTTAAATAGTTTTTTCATAATTAATTTTCTCCTTTTTCTAATAGTTTAGGATAAATAGTTTCCATCACTCTGTTTAATTGAAATTCATCATCAATTTCAGACCAAATGATACCATCTACTCTTTTACAGTTAATTTTTCTATCTTTTGCTATTTTTTCCATACAATATTCATAACCTAATTTGAGATTTTTCTCATCTTCATATTTTTTAAACATAAGCTGACATAATTCATTAGATAGTTTTTGTAATCCTGTAAGTTCTCCATATTCTCCTTTAATTTCAAAGAGATTGAAAGTAAGTTTTCCAATTCCGTTATCTATTATCTCAAAGTAATAATCATCAGACATCTTTTTATCTTCTGATAAAAGAATTGTATCTTTTTCAGGAGTATTTATTAGTATATCAAGACAATTTTTTTCATATATAAGATCTCCTTCTAAAAGAAGAATGTCATCATTGCCAATTAATTCTTTAGCACAATAGAAACTTCCCATACTGCTTGTATTAGCATAATTATTATTTTTTATTGTTATAATGCTGTTATATTTTTTTTTAAGAGGTTCAAAAAAATAATCTAGGTGTCCAGTAACCAGTATTATTTTTTTTATACCTGAATCTAATAATTTCTCTATTGATCTTTCAATAAGAGATAATCCATTTATTGTTAAAAAAGGTTTAGGAATTTCGTCATTGGTTACTCCTCTCAGTCTTGTTCCCATACCTGCCACAAGTATTACAGCTGTTTTCATAAATCTTTCTCCTTTTTAATTAAACTCTTTAATATATTATTCTTTATATATTCATATTGTTTTTGATTATCTATTTCTCCCCATAATTTTTCTTCTGAAGATATACACTTTAAATCTGGAAAAATATTTTTATCTAAAAAACTATATTCATAAAAAAATAATTTATTTTCTATCTGAGTGAATTTATCCAGCATTTTTAAATATGAGTTATATTTTAATTTACTGATTCCTATAAGCTCCCCTGAAATTTTTTCAAGACTATATTTTCCTTTGGAGATATTTAAAAGTTCTCCATTTTTTATAGTAACATAGAGAGAATCTTCCTTATTTGAAACAGAAGTATCAATCAGTGTTACATTTTTTTCTTTAGAATTTAATAAAAGTGGAATTAAAGTTTCTTCAAAAACAAGATCTCCTTCTAAAAGAATAAAGTCTTCTTGTAAATATTTTCTTAAAAGATAAAGAGAGTACATATTTCCTGTAGTTTTATATTTTTTATTTTCTATAATTTTGATATTTGGATATTTTTTTAATAATTTTTTATAAAATTCTGATTTATATCCAGAAGCAATTATTATTTTTTCAATATTGTATTTTGATAAAAGTTTTATTGTTCTTTCAATGAGTGTGGAATCAAATATCTTAAGAAAGCCTACAGGTTTATCAAAATCCAAAGTTTCTCCAGCAGCTAAGATAACAGCAACTTTTATAGAATTTTTGTTGGTTAAAAATTCTTCACCAGAAGGTGTAATGAAGTATTTTATTTTTCTATAGGAGATAATTTCTTTGGTAAGGCAACCATCATTTAAAAGAGAATTGATATATTTATTGACAGAACCAAGAGAAATATTTAGATATTCAGATATTTTTCTTTGACTGATTATATTATTTTCATGAATAAGAGATATGATTTTTCTCTTTATTTGAATCACCTCCTAATATAAAAAATGAACGATAATATTTTTACACTGTGAACGATTTTTGTCAAGAATAAAAAACTTACAATTTTTAATTTTAAAATTAAAGGTATAAAAAGATAGATAATTATTTTTTTAATATCGAACAAATTATTTAAGAGATAGTGGGAGATAAACCTTAAAAAATAAAAGAAGTATGTAAAAAAGTACGAACAAAAAATATTTTTATTTGAAGGTGTTAATTTACATCAAATAATGTTAATATATAAACTGAGAAAAATTTGTCAGGAGGATATTGTATTGGAAAGTATAAGAACCGTAATTGATTTTGTAAATAACTTGTTGTGGGGTAAAAATATTCTTGTAGTGATGCTTATAGGAACAGCAGTTTATTTTACTTTTAAAACAAGGTTTATGCAATTTAGATTATTTGGAGATATAATAAAAATATTAAAAGGAAATGGAGAAGAGAAGAAAGATGGAATAAGTTCTTTAGAAACTTTTTTTCTAGGAACAGCATGCAGAGTAGGAGCAGGAAATATTTCTGGAGTTGTAGCAGCAGTATCTATTGGAGGACCAGGAGCCCTTTTTTGGATGTGGCTTGTAGCTCTACTTGGAGCAGCAACATCTTTTGTTGAATCAAGTCTTGCAGTAATGTATAGAACAAAAATAAAAAAGGGAGTATATCAAGGGGGAACTCCTTGGATTATAAAGAATAGACTCAATATGAAATGGTTGGGAGCTATATATGTATTAGCATCTATTATTTGCTATATAGGAGTAATCCAAGTAATGTCGAACTCTGTAACTGAGTCAGTTGTAAGTGCATATGGTTTTGATTCTAAAATAATAGCTGTGATATTAGCAATTGTAGTTGGTTTGATTATATTTGGAAAAAGTAAAAAAGATAAAATAATATTAGCACTGAATAAAATAGTTCCTATAATGGCAGTTATGTATCTTTTAGTAGTAATTTATGTTATTATTACTAATATAACAGGTATTCCAGCAATGATTGGAAACATATTTTACCAAGCTTTTGGAGGAAAAGAATTTCTAGGAGGAACAGTTGGTGGAATAATTATGCAAGGAGTAAGAAGAGGATTATTTTCTAATGAAGCAGGAAGTGGAAATTCTAATTATGCAGCAGCAGTAGTTGATATAGAGGAGCCAGCAAAACAAGGAATGGTACAAGCATTAGGTGTTTTTGTGGATACACTTGTAATATGTAGTGCTACAGCATTTGTAATTCTTTTAGCAGATACAAAGGTGATAAATGGATTTACAGGAATGACTCTTTTCCAAGAATCGTTAAAGAGTCATATAGGTTGGATAGGAATACCATTTACTGTGATAGTATTATTTTTCTTTTCTTTGAGTACAATATTAGGAGTTACATATTATGGAAAAAATGCTATAAATTTTATAAGTACAAAGCCAGTTATAAAAGAAATATATCATATAATAGTTGTTCTTATGGTATATATTGGTGGAATAGAACAGAATTTTTTTGTGTGGTCTTTAGCAGATTTTGGATTAGGAATAATGACTGTAATTAATATAATCTGTATTATTCCTATTTCTGGAGAGGCTTTGAATGAATTAAAAAAATATGAAATAAAACTTAAAAATAACAAAAGAGCTTAAGAAGCTCTTTTATTTTTTCCAATAATATTCATTTCTTGGTCTTCCAATTTTCCCATAAATAATTTTTAAATCAACCATTTTCATTTCTACAAGATAATTCATATATTTGTTTACTGTTTGAGAAGCAAGACCAGTAGCTTCTGATATTTCTTCAATTGTAATATAAGAATCTATCTGCTTCATTTTATTTTCTATCAATGAAATAGTATTTACACTTATTCCTTTTTTATAGTCACCATATTTTTCTTTTTTTGTTGTTGAAGTTTCAAAAGAAAGATTTTTTACTTTTTTCTTGTTAAGATGAACATTTACTCTTGAATATAAATCGAGAACTTTGATTGGTTTTATAGCAAAATCATCAGCTCCAGCAAGAAAAAATTCTTCTGCAATATTTTCCACTCCTTCAATAGTAAGAGCTATAATAGGCACATTTTCGTTCATTTGTCTTATTAGTTTTACCCCTAGTACTCCATTTATATATGGCATGTGATAATCAATTATTATAATATTAAGTTCTTTAGTACTAACTATTTTTAAGGCTTCTTCTACTGAAAGCGCTGTGTATACTTCCCAATCTTTCATAAGAAAAAATTCTGAAATAGCAAATATAATATCTTTAGAATCATCTATGATAAGAATTTTATTTTTCATTCTCTAAAACCTCCCCAAGCATTACAATATATACACCAATACCTCTTTTTTTTCTATTACAAATAAATAATTTACATTTGTGTTCTTCCATAACTGTTTTTACAAAATTTAATCCAACACCACTGGAATTTTTAGTTGAAAATCCGTTTATAAAAGCATTTTCAAGTTCATTTTCAGACATTCCCTTTCCAGAATCTTCAATTTTTATGAGAATAAATTTTTTATAATCTTTTATAGTAAGGTCAATTTTATTATTTTCATATTCTGTAAAAGCTTCATAAGAATTTATAATAAGATTAGTAATAGCTCTTGAAAAAACTATTTTATTAACTTTTATTTTCCTTCCTGTACAATAATTCTTGTAACTTAAAAATTCAACACATTTATGTGTAGAAAGATAAGAAAGGATGAAATTAAATACTTTATTTATATCAATAGGATTTTTATGAGTATCTCTTAAAATTTCAGATACCATTATATTACACCGTTCTAAAGATTTTTCAATTCTGTTATAATAATCTTTTTTCTTTTCATTTTCTTCTTGCATATCAAGTATTTCAATAAGTGTGCCAATAGAAAATAATGGAGTTTTCAAATCATGTACTAAGTATTGAATTTCTTTTAGATATCTATTTTCAACTTCTTGTAATTTCAAATCCGAAATAGCTTTAGTCATATCTTTTTCTTTTTCATATATATTTTGTCTTCTTTCTTGTTCAAAAAATACAAGGAGTAGAGTTATAGAAAATATAAAGAAGAGGATAAAAAATAAAAAACCAATAAGATTTAAAATATTATCAGCTTCCATTAATGAAGAAATATTTTTTAAATCAAAAAATATTTCTCCAGTTGATTTATAATCTAATACAGAAAAATATTTTGTGATATCAAGCCATTGTATACCTGTAAAAACAAGAAGAAGAACAACATTTCTTTTAAATAAGCTAATATTTTTGAAACGATTGCTTGAATGAAAGGCTAAATAAATCATTTCAAGCATTGACACTTTACCAAAATAATAATCCATATCATAGTATACTTTATATATTATAAAATAAATTATTTGAATTATCAACATTCCAAATATTACTTTTAAAGTATTATTTAATTTTCCATTTATTTCTATGTCCATAGAATCCATGAGTAAAAAAACAGAAAAGAATATTGGAAACGATTTTATTGTATTTAAAAAAACTAGACCAAATGCAGCATGAAGTAAATATTCTTTATCCCAAAAGTTTATACTTTTTTCTAGAGAATTATAAATATCAAAATTTTTATACAATAAAAAATTAGGTAAAACTATACTTATAAGTACCATTAGTATTCCTAATAAAAGTTCAGTTTTATGAATTTGAATATGAAATTTTTTCCCCAAGATTTTCATGAGCATTCCCCTTAAATACAAGCAATATTGAATTTTTTTTTAAAATACAAATTAAATTAATGATACCATATTTTAAATAAAAAAAGTAGAAAAAAGATGAAAGGAAAAAGAGGAAAAAGAGAAATAAAAGTATAAGATTTACTTTTTATATATCTTGAAATATACTTAATAGTAAGTAAAATGATATAAAAATTTGAAAATAGAACAAAAAAATAAAAAAGGGGGAAAATATGATTTCTTTGAAGAGGTTTATGAAAATTGGAAGTGTAATAGTTGGTTTGATGGTAAATGTTTTTACAACATCTAGTGCAGCACACCCATTAAATCTTTATGGAAGACATGCTGAAGGAAAAAATGGAGTAGTTGCAGCAGCTAAGCCAGAAGTATCCCAAATAGGAGTAGAAGTATTACAAAAAGGTGGAAATGCTGTAGATGCTGCAGTAGCAACAGCATTTGCTATCAGTGTTTTTGAACCAAATGCCTCTGGAATAGGTGGAGGAGGATTTATGTTAATCAGAATGGCTAAAACAGGAAAAACAGTAGTCATAGATTATAGAGAAAAGGCTCCAGCTAAAGCTACACCTGATATGTTTGTACTTGATGAAAATGGAAAAGTGATAAATGATGAAATAATTGTTGGAGGAAAAGCTTCAGGAGTTCCAGGAACAGTAGCAGGACTATTAACTGCATTGGAAAAATATGGAACTATGAAAAGAGCAGATGTAATGGCTCCAGCCATAAAATATGCAAAAGAAGGTATTCCTGTAACTGTAAATTTAGAAAGTATAATAAAAGATAATTATGAAAAACTTGCACAATTTGATGCAGCAGCAGAAATATATTTAAAAGATGGACTTCCTTATGAAATAGGAGATATTATAAAAAATCCTGATTTAGCAAGAACTCTTACAAAAATATCGAAAGAAGGTAAAAAAGCTTTTTATGAAGGAGAGATAGCTAAGAAAATAGCTGATGAAGTTCAAAAACAAGGTGGTCTTATGACTGTCGAAGACCTTAAAAATTATACAATAGAAGAAAGAGAACCAGTAGTTGGAAAATATAGAGATTATACAATTATTTCTTGCCCACCGGCAAGTTCTGGTGGAACTCATATAGTACAGCTGTTAAATATGGTTGAGAATTATGATCTAAAAGCAATGGGAGATAACACTCCTGAAAGCTGGCATGTATGGGCTGAAAGTATGAGACAAGCTTTTGCAGATAGAGCAGAATACATGGGAGATACAGCTTATGTAAAAGTTCCTTTAAAAGGATTGACTTCTAAAGAATATGCAAAAGAACTTGTTAAAAAGATAGACTTAGAAAAAGCTGGTAAAGATATAAAAGCTGGTGATCCTAGTAAATATGAAAGTGGAAGTACAACTCATTTTTCTGTGATGGATAAAGAAGGAAATATGGTTGCAGTAACTCAAACTATTAATTATTTCTTTGGATCTGGGGTAGTAGTTCCAGGAACTGGAATAATGATGAATAATGAAATGGATGATTTTGTTCCTCAAAAAAATATGAAAAATTCAATTGAAGGAGGAAAAAGACCTTTAAGTAGTATGTCGCCTACTTTAGTTCTTGATCCTAAAAATAGACCACTTATGACAATTGGTTCTCCAGGAGCAACAAGAATTATACCAGCAGTAGCTTTGACTATAAGTAATGTAATAGACCATGGTATGACTATTCAAGAAGCTATTAATGCACCAAGAATAGCTCAATTTCAATCTGGGAAATTGAATATTGAAGGAAGAGTGTCACATGAATCATACAATAAATTGAAAGAAATGGGGCATGAAATAAATGTAAGAGATAGTTATGATGCATATTTTGGGGGAGTTCATGGAGTAATGATGGATTACAATACAAAAACTCTTCAAGGTGGAGCAGATCCAAGAAGAGATGGACAAGCAGCATCATTTTAGATTAAAAATTTAAGTTATAAGTACTGCTTCTGAAGATTTTCAGAAGCAGTTTATAAAAATAAATAAATAAATAAATTGGGAGGAAGAATAATGAAAAAAAGGTTCTTTTTTGCAAGTGTTATAGCTGCATTAGCTTTATCACTAGTAGCATGTACAACTGCTCAAACAAATTTAGACTCTAAAAGTACAACTTTAGCAGTTCAGCAATCAAAAGAATGGGTTCCTTATGATGAAAATGGGAATATATTAAGAACAGATAGAGATGCTACTGGAGTTAATGGAGTGGTTTCAACAGGGAAGTATGAAGCAACAAAAATAGGAGTAGATATAATAAAACAAGGTGGAAATGCAATAGATGCTGCAGTAGCTGCTGGTTTTGCATTAGGAATATGTGAACCTCAATCTTCTGGAATAGGTGGAGGAGGGTTTATGGTAATCCGTTTTGCTAAAACTGGAGAAACTAAATTTATAGATTTTAGAGAAATAGCTCCTAAGAATGCAACACCAGATATGTGGAAAGAAGATAAAGATGGAAATGTAATAGGAAATGAAAAAGTTGTAGGTGGAAAATCTATTGGAGTTCCAGGAGAAGTAAAAGGAATGCTATATGCTTTAGAAAAATATGGAACTATGTCAAGAGAAAAAGTAATGCAACCAGCAATAGATTTAGCAGAAAATGGATACAAAGTATCTGCTGTTTTAAATAGAGATATGAAAAACTCTTTTGAGAGAATAGAGCAATATCCAGAAACAGCAGAAATATATTTAGATGGTGGTCTTCCTTTTGAGGTTGGATCAACATTAAAAAATCCTGATTTAGCAAATACATTAAGAAAAATAATGAGAACTGGAGAAAAAGCTTTTTATGAAGGAGAGATAGCAGAAGCAATAGTAAAATCAGCTCAAGCAGCTGGAGGGCCTTTAACTATGGAAGATATGCAAAATTATAATATAAGAGTTAGTGATCCATTAGTAGGGCATTATAGAGGGTATGAAATAATAACATCAGCACCACCTTCATCAGGAGGGGCTCATATAATACAAATTCTTAATATTTTAGAAAACTATGATATGAAAAATATAAAACCAGGATCAGCAGAATATTATCATTTATTCTCAGAGGCTATTAAAATGGCTTTTGCAGATAGAGCAAAATTCTGTGGAGATACTGAATTTGTAGATGTTCCTGTTGATGGAATAATTTCTAAGAATTATGCAAAAGAACTTGTAAAAAAATTAGATATGAAAAAATCTAAAGATTATTTAGCAGGAAATCCTTGGAAGTGGAATGAATCTAAAGATACAACACACTATTCAATAGTTGATAAAGAAGGAAATATAGTAGCAGTTACAAAAACAGTAAATGATGTTTTTGCATCAGGAGTTGTAGCTGAAGGAACAGGAATACTTTTAAATGATGAAATGGATGATTTTGATACTGGATATGGGAAAGCTAATTCAGTAGAACCAGGGAAAAAACCTTTAAGTTCAATGAGCCCTACAATAGTGTTAAAAGATGGAAAGCCAGTAATGAGTTTAGGAGCTCCAGGATCTACTAGAATAATTACAGGAGTAGCTCAAGTAATAAGCCTTGTTCTTGATTATGGAATGGATATTCAGGAAGCAATAAACTTCCCAAGAATTCATGATGATTATCAAGAATTAGTATATGAAACAAGAATAGACCCAGCAGTTATAGCTAAATTAAAAACTATGGGGCATACAATGGTGGAAGAAGGAGAATGGTTTGAATATCCATGTGTTCAAGGTGTAACAATGGGAGAAGATGGAAAACTTAGAGGTGGAGCAGATCCAAGAAGAGATGGAAAAGCTTTAGGATTTTAATAGTAAAAAATTTGTTTAAAAAAGACAATAATAAAATACAGGAGGAATAAATAAAATGAAAAAATTATTAACAGTATTGATGTTTATTTTAACAGCAGTAGTTGCTATGGCAGCAAAATTTGAAAAACCTATTATGCTTACTTCAGTAGGACAAAGTGCTGATGTACAGATGGTAAAGGCTTTACTAAAAAAAGGTGGGTTAGAAGCTGGATTTGATAAGTCAATAACAGCAGAAGGATTAACAAATGAAAAAACTTTAATACTTGCTATTGGAGGAAGTTCGAAAGGGCTTGGAGCAGCTGGGATAAAAGTTGAAGACGAACTTGACAGAACAGCTAAATTAATAAAAGGTGCAAGAGATAAAGGTATAAAAATAATTGGAATGCACATTGGAGGAGCAGCTAGAAGAGGAGAATTATCTGATAAATTTGTAAATGCAGCTGCACCAAATGTAGATTATTTAATTATTGTAGAGGAAGGAAATAAAGACGGACTATTTACAAAAATGTCAACTGAAAAGAATATTCCTATGGATACAGTTCCAAAGATTACTAATGCAGTGGATCCACTGAAGAAAGCATTTGAATAATTTGATTAATAGGGGACAATATATTGTCCCCTATTATTTAAAGGAGGGAAAGAAGATATGTCACTTGAACTTATATTATTTTTAGCTATGGTAGCTGTATTTATGATTGCATGTTTTGCAGCAAAACTACCAGTAAGTATAGCTATGGTATTATCGTCTATAACAGCAACATTAATAGCAGGAAAAGGTATTCCTATTAGACATTTAGTAGAGGGAACTTTTGGTTATATTGATACAATCCTTGTAATAGCAACAGCTATGATTTTTATGAAGGTTATTCAAGAAATAGGAACATTGAATGCTTTGAGTGCTTCAATAATTCGTAAATTTCATAAGACACCTTGGCTTTTACTTATATTATTAATGTTTATTTCAATGTTTCCAGGAATGATAACAGGCTCATCAACAGCATCTGTATTGACAGCAGGAAGTATTGTTGCCCCTATATTAATACTTATAGGAATTCCTATGGTAGAAACAGCTACTATAATAGCTTTAGGTGGAATTTTAGGTATGATAGCTCCTCCTGTAAATGTTCCAGCTATGATTATTGGTGGGGGAATAGATATGCCTTATGTTGGATTTACTATTCCATTACTATTACTAACTGTACCAGTTGCAATATTTTCAGTATTATATCTTGGATTAAAACATGTAAAATCAATAGATTATTCTGAAATAAAAAATGAAATAGATTTTACAGCAATTGATGAATATGGAATGAAATTATATATTCCAATTATCATAGCAATATTTTTAATGACAATGGATAAAGTGGCTCCAAGTTTGTTTGGATTAGGAATGCCTCTGATATTTATATTAAGTGCTGTATCAGGACTTTTTTGTGGAAAGAAAATAAACTTTTTTAAAGTTTCGAAAGAAGCAGTAAATCAAACTCTTCCAGTAATGGGAATACTTATGGGAGTTGGAATGTTTATTCAAGTAATGACGCTAACAGGAGTAAGGGGATATATTGTTGTAAGTAGTTTAAGCCTTCCTCCATCTCTTATATATATTGCAATGGCTGTGACTATACCACTATTTGGAGCAGTATCATCATTTGGAGCAGCTTCAGTTTTGGGAGTTCCTTTCTTAATGGTATTTTTATCACAAAATCAAATTATTACAGGATCAGCTATATCATTTATAGCTTCTCTTGGAGATTTAATGCCACCTACAGCATTAGCAGGAATATTTGCAGCTCAAGTGGTTGGAATGAAAGAGTATAGTCCTGTATTAAAGAAAGCAGCAGTTCCAGCAGTAGTTATCATAGTTTATTCTATAATTATGATAATCTTTTCCAACCAATTAGGTTCTATCATATACTAGGGTGAGGTGATAAAAATATGATGATGTATATATATTTAGCTTTGGTTTTATATGTTTTAATAATGGTTGTTTTAAATCTATTAGAGGAAAAAGATTTGATGAAACAAGTAAATGCAGCTCTTGTTATAATTCCTCTATTATTAAGAATATTGATGATAAAATAAGGGGGAAAGAAAATGAAAGGAAATAGAGGAACAGGAATTGCAATGATTTTTCTTTCTCTGATTGTTGCATTTCTAGCAGGAAAAGAATTTTTGAAGATGAGAGAACCAGAGCCTATAGTTAAAGGAGAGGGAGTAACTTCAATGCAGAAACTGAGTGATTATCTTCCAGATTTAAAAGGAACCTCTGGAGATAGTGATGTCTATATTTTTCAGGGAAAAGAAGAGGGGGGAAGTGTCCTTGTACTTGGTGGAACTCATGGAAATGAACCTTCTGGATATATGACAGCAATACTTATGATAGAAAATTTAAAAGTAGATAAAGGAACTGTTTATATACTTCCGAGAACTAATGGAAGTGGAATGACACATAATGATCCTCAAGAAGGGTCACCTCAAAGGTTTACATTAAAAACTCCATATGGAGAAAGGTGGTTCAGATATGGTTCAAGAGCAACTAATCCTCTTGATCAATGGCCTGATCCTGATGTATATATTCATGCTGCATCAGGGCAACAGCTTTCAGGAAATGAAACAAGAAATATTAATAGAGCATATCCAGGAAGACCAGATGGAACTTATACAGAGAAAATGGCTTATGCAATAACTGAAATGATAAGACAAAACAAAATTGATATGACTATTGACCTTCATGAAGCATCTCCAGAATATCCAGTAATAAATGCTATAGTATCTCATGAAAGAGCAATGCCTATAACATCACAAGTAGTTATGAATATGGAATTTGAAGATATAGCAATTGGATTAGAACCATCTCCAGTGTCTTTAAGAGGTCTTACTCATAGAGAATTAGGGGACTATACTGATACTTATGCAGTACTTATGGAATCAGCAAATGCAGCTCAAGGAAGACTTAGAGGAAGAACAGATGAAGCTTTAGTTTTAACAGGGAAAGATCCAAGATATGTGGAAGCACAAAAATTAGGAAGATTATTTGTGCCTTATGATGAAAATGGACATCCTTTAGAAGAAAGAGTAGGAAGACACTTGACAGGAGTTGTTCAACTTGTTACAGTAATGGGTGAAAATGAACCTGAAAAAGAAATCATAATGGAAGGACTTCCATCTTATTCAGAGCTTCTTGAAAACGGTGTAGGACAGTATCTGAAAGAGGTAAAATAATATTAAAGGGAGTATAAGTTTGATAAAAAAACTTTTATTTATATTCGTTACTAATTCTATTATTTGTTATGCAGCTGAAAAAACTTCATTGCCTGAAGTCGATTATTTTAAAATTGGAAGTGGAAAGCCAGTAGTTATGATAATTGCTGGGATACATGGAGATGAAATATCTGGAATAGAAAAAGCAAGGGAACTTAAAGAATATAAAATTTCAAAAGGAACTATTGTGATTATTCCAGAAGCGAATAAAGAAGCAGTAAAAAATGGAAATAGAACTGAGTATTATATGGAAGATTTAAACAGAACTTTTTTTCAGAATAATAATGATAAAGCTTCTGAAATTGCAAAAGAAATTATAAATATAATAGAAGAATATAAGCCTAATATAATATTAGATTATCATGAATCTTATTATAACTACGATGAGGATAAAGATCCAAATTTTTATATTGGAAATACTTTAATTTTTCAACAAAATGCAGTAGATGAGTATTCAGAACTTATATTCAGCTTTCTTGAAGAGGGATTTATTCCTCTTCAAGGAGCTGAAAAAGGAAGTCTAAACAGGGAAATTTCAGAAAAAATGAATATTTCAGTAATAACTATTGAAAGTTCTAGAGAAGATAAAATAGAAAAGAGAAAAGAAAAGTATGAAACTGTTTTTAAGAAAACCTTAAAATATTTAAAAATGGAGTAAATTATGGAAAAAATAATTCTTATATTATGTTTTATCTGTATAGGGTATCTTTTTTTTGAGAAAAGAAGATCTGTAAAACAGAGGAAAACTTTTAAATATGTTATTCATGTAAATGGAATAAGGGGAAAATCAACAGTTTCTAGGCTTATAGATGCAGGAGTACGTTCTGGAGGATATAAAACATTTACAAAAACCACTGGAACATCTCCTAGAATCATATCTGTTTCTGGAGAAGAAAGAGAGATAAATAGAAGAGGAAAAGCAAATATTAAAGAGCAGATAAAAGCGATAAATTGGGCATATAAAGAAAGAGCAGAAGTTCTAATTTTGGAATGCATGGCTGTAAAACCAGAACTGCAATATATATGTGAGAATAAAATATTAAATTCAGATATTGGAGTAATTACCAATGTAAGAGAAGATCATCTTGATGAAATGGGAAAAACTTTAGATGAGATAGCAGAATCACTTTCTAACACGATTCCAAAGAATGGAGCTTTTTTCACAAGTGATAAAGAATATTTTGAATTTTTTAAAAGAAAAGCTGAAAAAAGAAATTCAAAAGCTTTTATAAATAGAAATGAAAAAGAGCAATATTGGGATATTGATTTTGCTAGTAATGTATCATTGGTAATAGAAGTATGTAAATATATAGGAATAGATGAAAAAAAGGCTTTAGAAAGTATGAGAAATTATCACAGAGATCCTGGTTGTTTAAAGACATTGTTATACAAAAATAGGAAGGGACATGAAGTATTTTTTGTAAATGCTATGGCTGCAAACGATCCTAACTCTACAGATATAATTTTGGAGAGAATTTCTAAAAGATATTACTGGAATAATAAAAGATATCTTTTAGTAAATAATAGAGGGGATAGGGTAAGTAGATGGGAACAATATATAAAATTTGTAAAAAATGTTGAAGAAAAATTTGATAAAGTAATAATATCTGGAGAAAATAGAGAACTTTTTAAAAAATATCTATTGAAAAATAAGATAGATGAAAATAAAATAGAAATATTACAAAATGAAAAATATTTTGATGAAATAGAAGATGGAATACTTATTTTTGCTGTTGGAAATATATGTGGACATGGAAAAAAATTAGTAGACTATTTAGAAATCAGGGGAGAGGTAATAGATGGCTAATGACATAATAATATTTGGTATCATATTGAGTATAATATTTTATGAAATAACAGAAATATCTCCAGGAGGATTAATTGTTCCAGCATATATAGCTTTTTATATAAATGATCCCCAAAGAATTTCCATAACTATAGTTGCAGGAATATTAACTTTTCTTGTTGTAAAACTTATATCAAATCATACTATAATATATGGGAGAAGAAAATTTGCCTTATGTATAATGATAAGTTTTATAATAAGGCTTATAGTCAAATATTTTAATATTTATGTAGTAAATGAATATGAAATCTATATTCTGGGAGGCAGTATAATTGGAGTAATAATTCCAGGGATAATAGCACAAGAAATGGATAAACATGGAGTTGTAAAAACTGTATCTTCTTTGATGATGCTTTCAATATTTATAAAAGCTGTAGTAGAAGTTATCTATAAGGCAGGTGGAGCGAATTGAATAAGAAAGTTGATAATATTATTCTTACAGCAATAGCTCTATTATTTATCTTCATTCAATATGGATTAAAAAATAAAGAAATAAAAATAAAAAGTCCTTATTATAGCGAAATGGTTGAAGCTTCAGAAAAAATGAAAATTATAAGTACAGAAATAAAAAATGAAAGAATAAGAAGAGGAATAACAATAGATAAAAATTTAGATATTAATGAAACTGGTCTTATTGGAGAAGAATGGAGTGGAATAACAACTACTTTAGGAAATTTAGAAAGTAAAAGGACAAGTACAAATCCTGATTTTGCAGCTCTTTTGGTAAAATTATTTAAAGAAAAAGGTTTAAAAAAAGGAGATATAATAGCTACAAATCTTTCAAGTTCTTTTCCAGCATTAAATTTATCCCTGATAGCAGCAGCAGATACTTTGGGTTTGGAAGCTGTAATGGTAAACTCAGTTGGATCTTCTACATATGGTGGAAATATTGAGGAATTTACATATATTGATATGGAAAATTATCTTTTTTCTAAGGGAATAATTAGAAATAGGAGCAGAGGATTTTCTTTGGGTGGAATAGGAGATATAGGGAAAGAATTTGAAAAAGAGATAAAAGAAAAAATAGTAGCAAGAAATAAAAAATATGGGCTTAAGTTTTTCTATAATGAAAATTTAGAGAAAAATATAGAGGAAAGATATAATTATTTTGTAGAAGAGAGTAATGACCAAATAAAAATTTTTGTAAATATTGGGGGCAATCTTTTATCTATTGGAGATAGTGTAGATATTATAGTAAATTCTAAAGTGATTTTAAATGAAAATACAAATATAAAAAAAGGATTAGTAGGAAGATTTTTAAAAAATAAAATACCAGTATTTTACCTCTTAAATCTTAAAGGAATTACAACAGCATACAATTTACCCTTTGATCAATATGACTTAAAAAAAATGTCAGAATCTGATATATATTTTGAAAAAAATAAAAGTATTTGGAATTATCTGATCATTGGAATTTTCTTAATGTTTATATTAAAAATGATATTTATGAAAAAAAAAATAAAAAAATTTACGAAAACTATTGAGTTTATTTAAAAAATATCATATAAATTTTTTTTCTGTTGCAAAAATATAATTTTAAGATATTTATAGAATGGTAAAAATCATTTTTTAACCTTCTAAAAGTCGCTAAAATAATCAAATTTTTTTTTACAGCTAACAAAAAGCTAACAAATATGCATCCGTTACCATGTTATGTAACGGATGTCTTTTTATATAATTTTATCTACAGCTTTTCTCAACTCTTCTATATCTTTGTGAGTATATGTTCTATCAACAGAGTCATATTTTTTATGGCCTATTATTCTTGCTATTGATACTTCGTTTGCATCAGCATTACTTAGTAAGCTTGCAAATGTATGCCTACAATCATGTATAGTGTGCCTCATATTTAACTGATTTAGGAGTGGCATGAAATTTAAAAGTCTCCAGTTATTATAATGCAGCTTTTTATTTTGTGCTGATTGAAATAGATATGTTTTATCAGGAGAAATATACCTGATTATTGTAGGAAGAATTTTAAAGTTAAGTGGAATTACCCTGTTTTTACCAGCTTCTGTTTTTATTCCACCTCGACAATATCTTTCTTCCAAGTTTATATCAGATATTTTTAATTCTATTAACTCACCTATTCTCATACCTGTATAAATCAGAACTAAAATCATGTCTACATCCTGTATTCCAGATAATTCCCAAAGTTTATCAATTTCAGCTTTGGTAAATATTTTTCTTTTAACAACTTTCTCATTCTTTTTATTAATGTCTATAAGAGCACCATAGTTTTTATCAACCAGTTCTCTTTTGAGTGCAAAATTAAAAATCTGCATACATAAAGACTTTTTCATTTTTAAAGTACCATATGATGTGTTATCATTGTCAAAAATTTCTTGAAGCATGATTAGTTTAATTTCTTTGATTGGAACTTTATATATTGGTTCAAAAGCTTTTATTAAAGTTTTTTTAGATTTTAAAGTTGATGAACATAATTTTTCTTGAGATTGTTTCACCATTTTTTCATATACTTCATAAAAAGTTATTTTAGCAGCTGTTAGGTCATATGGATTTCTGTTATATTCTGCCAAAGCTATTTTAGCTTCTTTACTATTTTCATAATATCCTAATATAACTCTTTTTTGTTTCCCTCCTTTTAAACTTACTGTTTTAACTGCCACATAAGGTTTTCTTCTGTTTCCAGACAGCTTATATACACTGCCATATCCATTAGCATTACGCATAAAAAAATCACATCCTTTCTGTTATTTTTGCATAGTAAAATAACCAAAGTCGTGATATAATACAAATACCTAATATGTATTGCATGACTTCAGTTATGCATATGTTCAACAGTCCTTGTTACCAGCAAGGGCTGTTTTTTATTATTTATTCCAATTTCTTTTTAAATACTTAATGTACCTTATCCAAGCTGGAATTTCTTCAATAAAATTATTTAAGTTTCCACCAATAACTTTATTGCCATACATCCCACATAGAATTTGCATAGAGTGATTGCCATCTTGTAAATTGATTCTACCCACTTGGCATCCTCTATATTCAACAAATATTTCACCATTAGACCTTCTTTCAGTTCTTATTCTTAGATCAATCTTATTTTCTAAAATCTGATTTAAAAATTTATCTAAAAATATTTTTTCCTCTGAGCTAAGTATATATTTTTCCGTATTTGGTGGATAAATATCAGTATTTTTATTTAAAACTCTATTTACTTGTTGTAATCTTTTTTGATAATCTCTTTTTATATGTTCTTTAACTTCTTCATCAGTAATAATTTTATCTGAGCTTGTTAAGTTTTTATTTTCTTTTTTTAAAGGGATACTAGATTCTTGTTTTTTCACCTTTTTCTTTAAAGATGGAACTTTATTTTTTCTCTTATTTTTTACACTAGATGAGATATAAAAAATAATCATAGGAAAGAAAATTAGAACTAAACCAATAATTGAGCCTTCTATTGATGTAAAGAAGGACTCTTTCATATCCCATACAACAAATGCCATTCCTAAGCTAAAAAAACTAGTAATTCCTTTAAAAATCATATTTTTTTCTTTTAGTTTTTTAAAGATTAGAGGGAAGAAAAATACAATCAGTAAAACCATCCAATCTACTAGAGAATACCCTTTATAATTTTGAGTGATACCAACTAGAAAAAACATTGTCCAAAATACATAAAAAATTTTCAATTATCTTCCTCTTTTCAGTTATTTTATTTTTTAGCTTTTTTTTCTCTTTTATATAAGCTTTCTATAAACTTAAAGCATACAAGAGTTTCTTTTCTTTTCAAGAATTTTCATAATATCTCTTATAGTTGTTTTAGGATGTATATCCCCATTAGGATTAATTGATTTATAAAGATTATACTCTCCACCAAAACGCTTACAAGTTTTAGTTATCAAAAATAATCTCATGTTTTCACGTTCAATAAGAATATCATCATCAAAAGAAATATTGTTAAAAAACATATATTCTAAATCTTCATTTAAAATATTGATCCTGTTAGTTATATATTCTTCACTTAGATAATATGCATATTGAAAGTATTTTATTGTTTCTTTTTTTCCAAAATGTTCAATCAAGCTTTTAATAACAGGTGGAGGTAAATACACATTTCTCCCTATTATTGTAGCTTCTTTTTCAATATAGTGTTTTTCTGAGTTTTTACAACTTTTATACAATACTTCACCACATCTAATTGGATGTCCTCCTACAATATGGCCTGTTTCATGATGTAATCCAAAAGTAATTCTTCCAGAATGGTTGTTGGTATTATACAAAACAAAGAATTTGTTTTCTTTATAAGTAGAATACGCTTCTTTTGATAGCCCACTAACTTCTTCATAATTATATGGAATTAGTTCCCAACCCATTGCTTTTATAAGCTTAAGTGGTTCTCTCCAATTTTTCTGTACTATTGGATTTTCCCAGAATTCTGTTGCTAATCTATAGGCTTCAGAATATTCTGGATGAATTCTTTGTTGTTTTTCAATCAAATAACTCACACTCCAGTTTTCTTTTTTCGTTCAATATAAAAATCTATTAAATTTTCAACTGCTTCTCTTTCTTCTAGAGATAGTTCACTGAATTTTCTTGCTGCAATATCACCTCCTTTTTCTTCCTTTCCTGAATATAAATATGTAATTCCAACATTAAAATAATCAGCAACTTTTGCCAACTTATCTATAGATGGAAAAGACTTTTCCCACCTTCTGATAGTTCCGTTTCCAAAATCTAATTTTCTTTCTAGTTCTGCAATAGTTATATTTTTAGCAGAACAAAGTCTTTCAATTCTTTTTGTGATATTCACATTACTCCTCCTCTGAGTGCTGCTCAAAGGTCGCTTAAAAATAAATAGAAAATTTTCATTGACAAATAGAAAAAAATCTAATATAATTATTTTAAGCTAATAGATAAGCATAGTAATAAAACCTTAGAGCAGCTTAATAAATGAACCTTAACGATTATAAAATACTTGGTGGGTATTGATAAAATGATAAAGGGCATTTTTATTATGCTTAAATATTAGCATATTTTCTAATCATAGTCAATAATTTTCTATGAAAATTTTATATTTTAGACAAGGAGGGAAGGCATATGAGAGAAATTTCTAGTTTTGAAATGAATGTGAAATCTGAATTGTTGAAGAAAAGGATTACTATTACAGAGCTTGCTCAACAATTAGGGATATCTGTTGCTTATTGTAGCGATATTATAAGAGGTAACAGAAATGCACAGCATTTAAGAAAACAGATATGTAAAATATTGAAAATAAAGGAGGTATAAAAAATGCAAAATTTAATGGTACAAAACAAAAATCAAATAACATCATTGGAATTACTGGAACAAATTAATTTCTTTAGAAATCAGGAAGGTAATAGAGCAGAGCTACAACATTATGATTTACTAAAGATAATTAGAGATGAATTCGAAGAAGAAATCAACGAAGGAAAAATTTCCGCCGTTACTTACAAAGATAAGAAAGGTGAAGAAAGACCTATGTTTGAACTAACACCATCACAGGCAAAACAGGTACTTGTAAGAGAAAGTAAATTTGTGAGAAAAGCAGTTATACATTATCTAGAGGAATTGGAAAGTAAATTAACAACAACTGTCCCACAAAATTTCAAAGAAGCTTTAAGGTTAGCTTATGAGCAACAAGAAGCAATAGAAGCTTTGCAATTAGAAACAAAAGTTAAGGATCAACAAATAGCAGAGCTACAGCCTAAGGCTACTTATTATGACATGGTATTACAGTGCAAAGGCTTATTAAGTCCAAGTGTGATAGCTAAAGATTATGGCAAAAGTGCACAATGGTTAAATAATAAATTACATGAATTAGGAATTCAATTTAAACAAGGTAAAGTTTGGCTTCTATATCAAAATTATGCAGATAAAGGATATACTCAGACTAAAATGCAACCTATCAATAGAAGCACTGGTCCAGACACTATGCCTCACACTTATTGGACACAAAAAGGAAGATTATTTATATATGAGTTATTAAAAAATAATGGATATTTACCCAATATAGAAAAAGAATACAATAAGGAGGCTTAAAAATGAATACAGTTCTAAAACAAAAAAAAACTGATGAAAAAATTTTTAGATACATATGTTTGATAGCAGTAGTTACAGGTCGAGAATTAGAAGATATTAAGAATGAGACTTGTGAGATGTGTGGAATTAATCCCAATATAATAAAAATTCTAAAGAAAGAGGGTGAAAAATTATGACAACAAGAGATAAAAACTTGATATTAAATTTTATACGATTATCAGCTGCGGGAAAACCTTTAAGAGAAATAAGAGAGAAAATTCTCGATATGACAGGCAGTATGTGTGTTGAATTAGGTGCTATCAATGCTGAAGCTATAAAAGGTAAAGTAATTAAATTAGAAAGCCTAATACTAAACTATGAATATCTTTTAGAACACACGCTCATGGATAGTGGAGCTTTAGCACAAAATATTTTAGATGAATGTAACCTTGATAATCTGCCTGATAATTATTGGGGGGGGGGAATTCATAGAGGATTAATTTTTAAGGAGGTGTGACAAATGGAAAATAAAAGTATGAGTGTGGATGAATTTGCATGTGATATGGGCTTAACTGTTCTGATGGCAAGAGAAGCAATAAAAGAAGGTAAATTTGAATATTTTGCTTGGGCTATTGGAATGAAAGAAGGGAAGGCAAGAACCAAGATCTATATCAACCGAGAAAGATACGAGTTGTGGAAAAAAGGGCATGATTTGGAATTAATTAAAAAAGCACTTGCTGAATGGTCAGATTCAACAAGTGCAAACGTATAGTATAAAAATCACATTACTTGAATTATAGCATAAGGAGGCTATGATGACAATTAAAAAATTTATGAAAAGAAATATAAAGATGTTATATGTGTTAGGGATTGTAGCAACATTAGTTGGAATAAAGACAACGTATGAGTGGAGAGGATATTTTGCACTAGGTGGAGAAATACTTATTCCACTTATACCAGTGATGATACATATGTGGGTGAAGATATATGAAGATTAACGAAATGGATTTTAACTTATTAAAGAATTATACAAGTTTCACAAAAGGAGTAACACTTTCAGAAGAAAGGCTGAAAATCAGAGAAGAAGCAAAAGAATTTCTATATGAGCTAAAAAATGGAAATAAAGCACTTCAGATATCTGAGGGATTGGATGTAATAACTGCAATGTTTAATTATCTATTCATGCTAGGACTTTCTGAAAAAGAGTTCCAGGAACACATAGATAAATTAGATAGATATAAAAAAGAAAAATACCAATAGGAGGATTTAATTATGGAAATAAAAGTAACAGTAGACTTAGGAGAAAAAACAGCAGCACTATTAGAAACATTTATAGCAGCATTATCAGGAAACAAGTCTGTTTCTGCAGAAGCTCCAGCTTCTAAAACAACAATAAAAACACCAGCAACACAAGAAGTAAAAACAGAGATAAAACCAACAGCTCCAGTAGTAGAAACACAACCTACAGAAGCAGTAGTACCAACAACAGCTCCAACTTATACACTTATAGAATTAGGAAATGCTGCAAAAGCAATATTGGATGCAGGAAATGTGGAAAAATTAAAAGCTCTTTTAACTGATCAGTTTGGAGTAAAAGCTTTAACAGAACTAGCTCCAGAAAGATATGGCGAATTTGCTACAGCTATAAGAGCTATGGGGGCGAAAATATAATGGCTCATGCAATATTAAGTGCATCAGGTGCAAGCAGGTGGATGGCCTGCACACCTAGTGCAAGATTAGAGGAACAGTTTCCAGATAGTACATCAGAGTATGCAAAAGAAGGGACACTAGCACATGAATTATGTGAGTTAAAAGTCAGAAAAAATTTAATAGAGCCAATGCATACAAGAACTTATAATTCTAAACTAAAAAAACTTAAAGAACATGAATTGTGGCAGGATGAAATGGATAAACATACAGATACTTACTTAGAATATATCCAGGGGTTGGTTCATTCTTACAGCTGTACTCCTGCTGTGATGGTAGAAAAGAAAGTGGATTTCAGTAGTTATGTACCTGATGGTTTTGGTACAGCAGACTGCATTATTATTGCAGATGGAACTTTGCATGTAATAGATTTTAAATATGGTAAGGGTGTGGCTGTATCAGCAGAAAATAATCCACAAATGAAGCTTTATGGATTAGGAGCTTATTTAGAATATAGTTTTCTATATGCAATTGATAAAGTGAAAATGACTATAGTTCAGCCTAGACTAGATGAGGTTATATCTGAGTATGAAATATCTACATCTGAACTGATAGAATGGGCAGAGGAAGTAGTTAAACCTTTAGCAGATATGGCATATAAAGGAGAAGGAACATATATTGCTGGAAATCATTGCAGATTTTGCAGAGCTAAAGCTACATGCAGAGCAAGAGCTAGAATGAATCTAGAAGTTGCTAAATTTGATTTTAAGAAACCACCTCTTTTAAGTGATGAAGAAGTAGGGGAAGCATTAAAACAGGCACAGGATTTAGCCAAATGGGCTGAGGATTTAAAAGATTATGCACTTGCTGAAAGTTTAAAGGGAAAACTTATTCCTGGATGGAAAGCTGTAGAAGGTAGAGGCTCAAGAGTGTTTACTGATAATGAAGAAGCACTGAAAGTTTTAATTAATAGTGGTATTGATGAAACAATGCTTTATGAAAGAAAACAATTAACACTGGCTCAAATAGAAAAAGTATTAGGACCTAAACAGTTTAAAGAATTAGTAGGTAGTTATGTGGAGAAGGCGGCTGGTAAGCCAACATTGGTAGTAGAAACAGATAAAAGAGAAGCTATAACAAATGAAGATTCAATAAAAAATGATTTTAAGGAGATGGTATAAATGGCAGTAGATATAAAAGCAACAAAAGTAGTGACAGGAGAATGTTTATTAAGTTATGTGAATGTTTTTAAACCGAGACTTGGAGTAAATGGTCAACCTGGAAAATATGGAGTTACAATTTTGATTCCAAAAACAGATACAGCAACAAAGGCAAGAATAGATGCAGCAATAAAAGCAGCTATAGAACAAGCAGTAACTTCAAAATGGAATGGGCAAAAGCCTGCAAAAATAGCAGAGGTATTACACGATGGTGATGGTGGAAGACCAAGTGATGGATTGCCCTATGGAGAAGAATGTAAAGGGCATTGGGTATTAAATGCAAGTGCAGGATTAGAGTACCCACCTAAAGTATTTGATAAAAAAGTACAACCTATAATTGATCAAAGTGAAGTGTATTCTGGAATTTATGGAATTGCATCAATAAATTTCTATGGATATTTAGCAAATGGAAAAAAAGGTGTAAGTGCAGGATTAAATGGAATTCAAAAATTGCGTGATGGTGTGCCTTTAAGTGGGGCAGGAAATGTTGCAGCAGATTTTACTGCTACAGAAGATACTCAAGAAGTGGATCCAATTACTGGAGAACCAATATAAATTAAAAATATGAGGCGGTCACATTTGATGGCCGCCTAATTTGTAAGAGGTGATGGGATGGAAGTTTTAAAATGTTGGGAAATAGATGATATTTATTTTATTAAAATCAGAATAGAAGAAAAGAATAGTTTTTATATATGGAAAGATGGATATTTTCAAAGATTTTTATACACAAACTTTGAAACTTGGGAATACAGAATGTTGGAGGAATATATTTTAAAAGATAATATGCATTATAAAAAGATGGAAGAAGCTATTCTCAATTTTATAGATGAAAAGAGTGTGCTTTGGGAGGATGAATATGATGCCTATGACAGCGACTATATGTGTGAAATGGATTGGTGGTGGAAATGAAAATATATAGCTGTGACCATTGCGGGAGTGAAGTAATAGTATTAAATAATTCAATTAAATGTAGCAGTTGTGATACTGAATTTTATGATACTGATGGACTTTCTTATGAGGTGGTGTAATGAAACATTTAAGTATAGATATAGAAACATACAGCAGTGTAGATATTAAAAAATCAGGAATGTATAAATATGCATTATCAGATGATTTCCAAATACTTCTATTTGCTTATTCAATAGATTTTGGAGAGGTAAAAATAATAGACTTGGCCAAGGGTGAAATTCTTCCAGAAGTTATTATAGAAGCTCTTAATGATAAAAATATAATAAAGCATGCATACAATGCACCATTTGAATGGTGGTGTCTTAATCAAGCAGGATATAAAACAGGCATTGAACAATGGAGAGATACAATGTTCCACGGGCTTTACTGTGGCTATACAGCAGGATTAGGAGCTACAGGAGCAGCAATAGGATTACCACAAGATAAGAAAAAAGATACAACAGGAAAAGCACTAATAAAGTTATTCTGTGTTCCATGCAAGCCTACTAAAAAGAATGGGGGAAGGTTGAGAAACTTACCACACCATGAACCTGAGAAATGGGAATTATTTAAAAACTATTGCATCCAGGATGTAGTGACTGAAACTGAAATATATAAAAGATTAAGTAACTTTCCAGTACCACAAGAAGAACAGGACCTGTGGGTACTAGACCAGAAAATAAATGCTTATGGTGTGAAGATAGATACAGAGCTTGTAAGAGGGGCTTTGAATATTAATGACATTATAACAGCAGAACTTACAGAAGAAGCTGTGCAGGTAACAAGACTTGATAATCCTAACAGTGCAGCTCAATTAGGAAAGTGGTTAAAAGAAAAAACTGGCCAAGATATAGAAAACCTTCAAAAAGGAACAGTATCAGGACTTATAGAAAGTTTAGAGGATAAAGAAGCAGTAAGAGTATTAGAAATACGCCAGGAGCTTGCTAAAACCAGTATAAAGAAGTATGTGGCCATGGAAGAAGCAATATGTCCTGATGGAAGAATAAGAGGACTATTACAATTTTATGGAGCCAACAGGACAGGAAGATGGGCAGGTAGATTAGTCCAAGTTCAGAATTTACCTAGAAATTATTTAGAAACTTTAGATTATGCAAGAGAGATAGTAAAAAGCCAGGATGCTGATTTTTTAAAATTAGTATATGGAAATGTATCTGATACTTTAAGCCAGCTTATAAGAACAGCTTTTGTACCATCAGAGGGACATAAATTTGTAGTAGCAGACTTTAGTGCCATTGAAGCAAGAGTTATAGCATGGCTAGCGGGGGAACAGTGGAGACAGGAAGTATTTGCCACACATGGGAAAATCTATGAAGCATCAGCCAGTCAGATGTTTGGTGTACCTATAGAACTGATTAAAAAAGGTAATCCTGAGTATGCATTAAGACAAAAAGGAAAAGTAGCAGAACTAGCACTGGGATATGGTGGAAGCTCAGGTGCACTTATAGCCATGGGCGCACTAGATATGGGATTGGAAGAAAAAGAACTACCAGATGTTGTAAGAAGATGGAGAAATGCAAATAAAAGGATAACTGATTTATGGTATGGAATAGAAAATGCAGTTATAAAACTTATGGAAACAGGAGAAACTCAAGGGTTGAAAGGGATTATTTTCAGTAGAGAAATAGATCTTATTTATGGCCAAGATTTTCTGACTATAAAACTTCCATCAGGAAGAAAGCTTTATTATCCAAAACCACATTTAAAAGAGAATAGATTTGGTAGTAATGCATTACATTATTTTGGAGTTAATCAGACGACTAAAAAGTGGGAAGTTCAAGAAACATATGGCGGAAAACTTGTGGAGAATATAGTACAGGCAATATCAAGAGATTGTTTGGCTGTTACTTTAAAAAGGTTAGAAACTGAAGGGCTGCAAACTGTTATGCATATCCATGATGAAGCAGTAATAGATGCAGATCCTAATGTTGATTTAAATAAAGTATGTGAATTAATGGGGCAACCTATAGAGTGGGCTCCTGGATTATTATTAAAGGCTGCTGGATTTGAAAGCAGTTATTATATGAAAGACTAGAGGTGTAATTATGGCTGAAACTTATAAAAAAGATGGATATACCTATACAAAATCAAACCATAGAATGGTGTTTACTCCAGAATTACATTATAACCATAAAAAACCTTGGAAAGTAAAAGATTTAATATATTTATGTGGCATGTGGGAGAGAAGGCAAAAAGGAATGAGAAGCAAAGATATTGCTCTTTGTTTAGGTAGAACACTTGGGACATGTACTAGTAAAGTAACATCATTAAAGAAAGTTGGAGAGTATAAAAGTTATGCAGATAAATTTAATGACTAAGAAAGGAGGTGGCCAAGTTGAAATTTGATAGAGAAATAACCATCAGTTCAGCTGGTAATAGATCTGCCAAGATATGGACCAAGCAGAAAATATACTGGTCAGAACTGATAGAAAAGTTAAAAACACCAGTAAGATCTCCTGAAACTTTGGAGGAATATTTAAAATACCCAAAGAGCAAGCAGGATAATTTAAAAGATGTAGGGGGATTTGTTGGTGGAGAACTTATAGATAATAATAGAAAAAAAGGAGCATCAGGAAGAGACATAATAGCACTGGACTTAGATAATATTGAAGCAGGACAGACACAAGAAGTATTAAAGAAGATTGGTGGATTAGGGTGTGCTTATGCTGTGTATTCTACTAGAAAGCATAGTGATTACAAACCTAGATTAAGAATACTTATTCCAGGGAATAGAACATTAACTCCTGATGAGTATGAGCCAGCAGCAAGAAAACTGGCAAGTATGATAGGGATTGCATTATGCGACCCTACTACCTTTCAAGTGACTAGATTGATGTATTGGCCAAGCTGTAGCAGTGATAGCAGCTATGTGTATGCATATGAGGATAAAGCCTTTTTAAATGTAGATGGAATACTTGGAATGTATAAAGACTGGCAGGATGTAGCAGAATGGCCACAAGTTCCAGGAAGTGAAAAGACAATTGCTAGCTTGAGAAAAAAACAAGAAAATCCACTGGATAAAACAGGGATAATAGGTGCATTTTGTAAAAGTTACACAATCATTGAAGCTATAGAAAAATATATTCCTGATGCATATGAGATACATGAGAATAGCGATAGATTGACTTTTACAGGTGGAAGTACATTTGGTGGAGCTATTTTATATGAGGATGGGTTATTTCTATACAGCCATCATGCAACTGATCCAGCTAGTATGAAACTTTGCAATGCTTTTGACCTTGTAAGACTTCATAAGTTTAAAGACTTGGATGATGAAGCTAAGGAAGGAACACCAACAGCAAAATTACCAAGTTTTACAGCTATGAATAAATTAATGTTAAAAGATGAAAAAGTAATAAAGATACTAGATAAAGAGAGAAGCGAAAGTGTAAAAAATGATTTCTATGATTTGGATCCAGAAGATGAAGAAAAAATAGAGTGGATGAAAAAATTAAAAAGAAATGAGAATTCAGGACAGATAGAGAAAACTAGAGAAAATATATCGATAATACTTGAAAACGACCTACAGCTAAAAGGAAAGATGGTATATGATGAATTTTCAAATAGGGGAATAGTAACAGGAGCTTTACCCTGGAATAAAACTGATGAAGAAAGATTGTGGAAAGATGTAGATGATGCAGAGTTAAGAACTTATTTGGAAACAGTTTACAGAATTACTGGAGATAAGAAAATTGATGATGTACTTCTTGCATATTGTCACAAATACAAAATAAATAAAGTAAAAAAATATCTTGAAGAGCTTAAATGGGATGGAGTTAAAAGAGTAGATACTTTATTACATGATTATTTAGGAGCTGAAAATAATGTATATACTCAGGAAGTAATGAGAAAATCAATGGTAGCAGCAGTAGCAAGGGCAATGGGATTATATGTTAAATGGGACCAGATGCCTATACTCTCAGGGCCACAAGGAATTGGAAAGAGTACTTTTTTAAGAATGCTTGGTAAAAATTGGTTTTCAGATAGTCTGCAAACATTTGAGGGCAAAGATGCAAGTGAGACTATTCAGGGAACATGGATAAATGAAATAGGTGAGCTTGCATCTATGAATAGGAGTGAATTAAATTCCGTAAAACTCTTTTTAAGTAAAGTGGAGGATATATTCAGAGAAGCTTATGGAAGAAGAACAGAAAAATTTCCTAGAAGGTGTATATTCTTTGGAACTACAAACAGTAGCGATTTTTTAAGAGATAGTACTGGGGATAGAAGATTTTGGCCTGTGGATGTGGGAATAGTAAGTCCTCAGAAATCAGTATTTAAGGAATTGGGAGTTGAAGTAGATCAGCTGTGGGCTGAAGCATTTTGCTACTGGCAATTAGGGGAAGACTTGCTTTTATCTGTGGAAGCACAAAAGATTGCAGAGGAAGAACAGAAAAACCATAAAGAATTGAATGCAAAAGAAGGATTAATAAAAGAATTCTTAGAAAAAGATATACCTGAAAACTGGAATACTTTTAATATGAATGATAGAAAAGCAATAATGCGTGGAGACTATTCTCATGAGAGTTTAACTATGATGAAAAGAACTAAAATATGTGCTTTGGAAATATGGGTTGAATGTTTTGGAAACAGAGCAGAATACATTCAGAGAAAGGATTCAGCAGAAATAAATACTATCCTTGAAGGATTAGAGGAGTGGGAAAAATCAAAAAAAGCAATTCGGTTTGGTCCTTATGGAGTTCAAAAAGGATTTATAAAAAAATAATTGGTAGTGTAACTTTCATTTTCAAAAGTATTAAAATTTTGGTAAGTCTATGTTGGAAGTCCGTTATCCATAGACGAAAAACTATAAAATTTTTGAGAAAGTTACACACCAAATGTAACTTTGAAAATTGAAAGTTATATCAAAGTTACATAGAAAGTTACATCATTAAAATTAGAATTTATGATTATTTATATTATATTTGTAACTTTGTAACTTTATTTTTATATATAGTATTTAATATATATAGATTATAGGATATATAGGGGTATATTTCGCCTATACGCGTACATACACGCCATGTTTTAAAATATCTATACGCGTGCGCGCGCGAAAGTTACCCTTAAAATTTTAGGAGAAAAATATGAGAGAAAAAGAAATAGAAAAATACTTGAGAGAAGAAATTAAAAAGCTAGGTGGGATAGCATATAAATTTACAAGTCCAGGTAATTCAGGAGTACCAGACAGATTGGTTTTGTTACCGTGTGGAGTAGTGGCTTTTGTGGAACTTAAAGCACCTGGAGGAAAGACAACAGCTATCCAAGACAGGCAAATAGCAAGAATACAGAAATTAGACTTTGATGTATATGTTATAGATTCAAAAGAAAAAGTGGATGAATTTGTTTTTGAGATGACTAGGAATATGAAAAACAAAGTTAAATAGGAGGTGGTGCCAATGAAATTCATACCACATGAGTATCAGCAATACTGTATAGACAGAATGCTGACTGATGATAAATTAGGACTTATGTTAGATATGGGCTTAGGCTGAGAAAAACAGTCATAACATTATCAGCTATAGCAGATCTTAGGTTCAATAGATTTTTAATAAATAAAGTCCTGGTAATAGCACCTAAGAAAGTGGCAGAAGCTACATGGAGTAAAGAAGCAGAAAAATGGGATCATTTGAAATTGCTTAGAATAGTGCCAATATTAGGGAGCAGCCAAAAAAGAATAAAAGCTTTAAATACACCAGGAGACATTTATGTCATAAACAGAGAGAATGTAGTGTGGCTGGTTGAGTATACAAGAAATAACTGGCCATTTGATATGGTTGTAGTAGATGAATTCAGTAGTTTTAAATCACATCAAGCCAAAAGATTTAAAGCACTTACTTGGGTAAGAAAACATATTCAAAGATTTGTAGGACTTACAGGAACACCTACACCAAATGGATTAATGGATTTGTGGGCACAGATTTATCTACTGGATCAAGGAGAAAGATTAGGAAAATTTATAAGTCACTATAGAGAAAGATATTTTGACCCTGGACAAAGAGACAGAAATGTAATATTCAAATATGACCTCAAAGAGGGAGCAGCAGAAAGTATTCAGGAAAAGATATCAGATATCTGCATTAGTATGAAAGCAGAGGACTATCTGCAACTGCCTGATATTACTTTTAATAATGTTCCAGTGGTTTTAGATAGTAAAGCTATGAAAGAGTATGAAGAACTTGAAAAAAAGATGATCCTAGAGCTTGAGGACAAGACAATAGATGTCACATCAGCAGCAGCTTTATCAAATAAACTTATGCAGTTGGCCAATGGTGCCATCTATGATGAGAATAGGGGAATACATGAAGTACACAACTGTAAGATAGAAGCTTTTATGGAACTTATAGAAAAACTTAATGGAAAAGCAGCCTTAGTATTTTATAACTTTCAGCATGACCTTGCAAGGCTGCAAGAAGCCTTAAAGAAAACAGGGCTAAAAGTAAGGGTGCTTAAAACAGTTGAGGAGCAGGATGCATGGAATAAAAAAGAAATAGATATACTGCTTACACATCCAGCAAGCAGTGCCTATGGACTTAATCTACAAGAGGGAGGAAACCATGTTATATGGTTTGGCCTTAACTGGAGCTTGGAATTATACCAACAAGCTAATAAGAGATTACACAGACAGGGACAGAAAGAGAAAGTTATAATTCATCACTTGGTAGTTCAGGACACAAGAGATGAGGATGTAATAAAAGCATTGAACACTAAAGGAGATGTTCAAGAGGCACTATTGGAAAGCTTGAAAGTAAGAATAAACAAGTACAGGAGGAAATAATGGAAATATGTTATAAAATACCAAAAAATTCTAAGTTATTAAAAGAATATTTTGAGAGAGAGAAAAAAGTTAAAAAAGCTTTTGAAGAAATGAAAAAAATAATAATAAAAGAATATAAAATAGATTTAAAGAAAGAAAAAGAAATGACCTTTAGTACTCATTTTGATTTTTGTATAGGTAGTTATCTTGCAAAAGAATTAGGTATAGAAAATATGATTAGTATTCTTGGGTCTGATGACTGGAAAGTAAAAGACAATGATGGGAATTACAGAGGACAATTTGGAACATTAAAAAGAAATACAAAATTATATAAACAATTCAAACAAATATTAGGAGATTTAGAATATGATTTTACAAAAGATAATATGAGTAGGATTTTAAGAGGAGCAAATAAGTACATAGAAATAGGAGAATATCTATATGCCATAGGAGAAGAAGAAAAAATCTCAAAAGATATTACCGAGTGCGGAGAAAGAATGAAAATGAGTGAATTCTATAAAATCCTTGAAGAGGTGAAAAAATGAAAAATGAAAAGACTTTAGCTGTAAGAATATTAAGTGGAGATGTTTTTTACGGGAAGATAAATAAAGATGGAACAGTAAGTGAAAGGGCTGATGACATACCTAAAGAAATGTTTGAGAATGCCATGTTGTTATATTTAAACGATGTGTCTAAAACAGATAGTTTTAAAAAACCTTATGTAATAGATTTACCACAATATAAATCAAAATTTAGAATAACTGTGGAACGTTTACCAAGAGAGGTGAAACAAAATGACAAAGAAAGAGTATCTTAGACGAGGATTTAAGCTAAAAAGAGAGATAGAGCATGATAAAAAAATATTAGAAGAACTTAAAAGTAATCTTGATGGACTTCAAGCTTTACAGAATTCTGAAAAGGTTCAAGGTGGACCTGTTAAAGATGATAGTGGCATAGTCAACAGAATGAATAAAGTAATAGAACTAGAAAATAAAATAAAGAATAAATTATATAAACTTAATGATTTTCAAGAGAAATTACTTTCAGAATTAGAAGGACTAGAGAATTTAGATGAGAAAATTTTAATGGAAAGTAGATATATTTTAAATCTTAAATGGGAGAATATAGCAGATAAAATAAGTTATTCTAAGAGACATATGCATAGAATACATAAAAAAGCATTAGAAAATTTTAAAATGTCATTGAATGTCACTATTGACATGTGATATTATATAAAATATAGAATTGGGTCAAGGGGGAAAATCCTTTGGCCTTTTTATATTTAAATGGATTTGATTAGTAGGTTTTTCTTTGGTATAATATAGTTAAAATATTATATTGGGGAGATGATGTTTTGAAGGTTTATATAGGATTGGCAATAGTTATATTCTTAGCCTTACCATTAATAATATATCAATTTTTCATGAATAAATTTATTACGAATTGGGATATGGAACATTGGTCTGGATTTTTAGGTAGTTATCTTGGAGGAGGAATAAGTGGAGTAATTACTCTTGTGGGAGTTTGGTGGCAAGTAACAAGAGAAGATAAAAAGAAAAAACAAGAAATTTTATTAGGAGTTTTAAAATATTTTCATCATATATTAGAAAAAAATATATCACTACCAGATAAAAGTTTTCAAAGAGGAATATATCATATTTTTTCATATAATTCTAGTTCTTTATCAGGAGAAGAAGAGATAAAAATATTAATGGAATTTAATCAAAATATAATAATTAATAATTTAAATTCTGTTTATAAGCTTAAATATGGAGAAGATTTATATGAGTTGAATGATAAAATTTTAGAATTCAATAAAGATTATGGGTATTTATTCAAAAATCTTTCCAAAAAGAAAAAATTGTTAAAAAAATTAGAATTTAACGGATATGTCCACACTTTAGAATTGTTATCCAACCTAATTTATAATTTATCTAATCAACGAAAAATTAGCATTGAGTATAATATCTCTACTTTAAAACAAATGTTTGATACAATTCCAATAAGTTTACAAGGAGATATATCAAAAATAGTTAGTGATAATTTTCAAAACAGCAATATAGATGATCAAATAAAATTAGTTGCTAAAACTATTATAATTATTACCGAAGAAATTCAAAAAAAAATGGAGTTTGAAACAGAGATATCATCAGAATTTATGAATTATAGAATAAAAGAAAATAGAATATATCAATTGAATATATATGAAATGTTTGAGAAAATGGATTATTTATTAGAAAAAATAGAGGAGGATATTAAAGAGTTAGAAAAAAAATAAAGTTAAAGGAGTATTTAATAATGAAATTTTTAAAAAATCAAATATATAAAATACTTATATATATATTAATACTTGCTATATTATCTTTAATTGGATATTCTTTTAAGATAGAGAGTTCAATATTGGCAAATGTTTCATCTTTTATCACTTTTATTTTTGTTATAATTTTACAAAAAACATGGTTAGAAGATTATAAAAGTGAACTTGATAAAAAATTAGAAACACATAAAGCAAAATTATCTGGATATACATTGGTTACAAAATTACAATATGAATTAGAGTTTAAAATATATATTGAGATACACGGATTAGTGGAATCACATTTTAGAATAGTGAGTGATATGATTTTTCAAATAGAAAATAATAAAATAAAAGATAAATCTGGACTAATAAAAAAATACGAAGAAAGTCATGAAAAAATACTATCCAATATGTATAAAAATAAACCTTTTTATCAAAAAGAAATATGTAATAAAATATCAATAATAAGTAGTTTAAATAGTGAAATTTTTTACATATATATAGATTTTAGCGAAGGAGATTTGATAAAAGTAGAATTAGCAAAAAAAGGAAGAGATATAGGTGATACATTAGAAGAATTATCAGATTTAATAAGAGAAAGAATAGAAAATATGAAAATAGTAGAGTAGAGAGCCATTAATTTGGTTCTTTTTTATTTACTGGAGGATATATGCTGTATAAAATATGTGGTAGCTGTGGAAATAAAATAAAACATAATGAGATTTGTCCTTGTAGAAAGAAGAGGGGGAGGGGGTATGATAGGGAGAATAGAAATAAAGTAAATGCTAAGTTCTATAATAGCAGAGAGTGGAAGAGGATGACTAGACTGTGCAAGCTTAGAGCAAATGGATTAGATCTATATGAGCTTGAGATAAATAAAAGAATAGTTAAAGGTAGCCTGACACATCATATAGAAGAACTAGAAGAGAATAGAGGAAGAGCCTTAGATATTAATAATCTCATATGGGTGGGAGATAGGACACATGCCTTTATACATGCAGAGTATGAAAAGAGTACTGAAGCTAAAGAGAAGATGCAAGAAATATTATTTGAGATTATAAAAAAATATACCCGTGGGGGAGATAAAAAAAGTTTTGGATAAGGGTTCTCAATACCGCATCCCCTCCATTTTCTCAGGAAAATGCCAGAAATGAAATTTCAATAAAACCAAAATAAAAAAAGGAGGTGTTATCATGGCAGGAAGGCCAAGAAAAGTAATTGATATTTCAACAGGAAAAATTGGAAAAGAAGCAATTAAAAATAGAAAAATCCAGGAAGAAAAATTAAAACTTGGAAGAGAACAATTGAAAGCTCCTGAATGGCTTAGAGATGAAGCTAAAGAAGAATTTGAAAGAGTTGTAGAAGAAGCAGGAAAAGTAGATATCTTGGATAATTTAGATTTGGGGATACTTGCAATTTATTGTAATGCATATTCCTGCTATGTTGATGTTTCTAAATTAATTCAGGAAAATGGTTATCTTGGGATGAGAACAACTAAATATGATGACTATGAAACAGTTCATCCTCTTTTAATAGTTCAAGAAAAATATGTAAAACAAATAATGCAGTGTTCTACAAAGCTTGGACTAGCTACAACAGACAGACTAAAGTTGATTGTTCCAACAAAAGAAGCTCCAAAAGAAAATAAGTTCATAGAATTGATAAGAAATCGAAAACAAGGATAGCATATGAGACAAGATAGGACAACAGCATATGCAAAATTGGTAGTTAGTGGTAAGAAAATAGCTGGAAGAAAAGAATTTTTAGCATGTAAAAGACATCTTGATGATTTAAAAAGAAAGAAATTTGAATTTAAATTCGATATTGAGGAGGCAGAATTTGCAATAGATTTTGCTAATACATTGACTTTAAAGACAGGAGAAAGATTAAAAACAAGAGGATTTCAAAATTTTATAATAGGTTCTTTACATGGGTGGAGAAAGAAAAGAGCTAAAGAAAGAAGATTTAGAGAAGCATATATTCAAGTGGGTAGAAGAAATGGAAAGTCTTTTCTTTCTGGAACACAAGCTAACTATTTTAGTAGTATTTTAGGGAATAAAGATAGAATTTTCTGTGCTGCAACAAAGCAAGAGCAAGCCAATATTGTTTGGGATGATATTAGGAACTTTATAGAATCAGATGAAGATCTTTCAGAACTTTATAAAATTAAGGAACATGAAAGAACTATAAGAAGTTTAATAACGGATACAACAATTAAATCCTTAGGAAGAGATACTAAAAGTATGGATGGATTTGGAAATATTTTAGCTATTTGTGATGAACTGCATGCACATCCAAATAATCAAATGTATAAGCTTTTATTAGATGGGCAAGCAGATATTGATAATGCTTTAACTTTAGCAATTACAACAGCAGGCTTTAACTTAAATAGCTTTTGTTATGAACATTATCAATTTTGTGAAAAAATATTGGAGGGACTTGTAGATAAAGAGTCTCTTTTTATTTTTATTTGTGAAATGGATAAAGATGATGATATTTGGGAACCTAAAAATTGGTTAAAAGCAAATCCTTACTTTCTTTTCAATGAAGATGGGACAATAAATGAAAAGAAATTGGCTAGATATGCAGAGAAAGCAATTGATGCAAAAGAAAAAGGTGGAGAAGATCTTACTAATTTTTTAACAAAACAGTTGAATATGTGGGTTACTGCAAAAGGTGGTCAATATATTGATTTAGCAAAGTTTAAAGAATGTGAAAGCGAACTTACATTGAAAGATATGAAAGGAAGAAAAGCTTATTTAGGTTTTGATCTATCAAAAGGTGGGGATTTAACAAGTATAGCTCTTGTTTTTCCGATGGAGGAGGATAAGATTTATATCTATAGTCATTCTTTCATGCCTGAACTTAGATTGGCAGAACATGAAAAAACAGATGATGTCCCTTATAGAATTTGGGTAAGGGAAGGACTTTTAACACTTACCACTGGTGGCTTTGGAGTGAAGACTGACTATAAGTTTATTATTTCACATTTAAAAGAAATTATAGAAAAGTATGAAATTGAAATCCTAGAATGTGGTTATGATGCTCATAATGCAGGGTCATTTTTAAGTGATTTAGAATTTTTAGATTGTGATTTAACAGAAGTGAAACAATCAGCAAAATCTTTAAATGATGCAACAATTGATTTTGCACTATCTGTGAAAGCAATACAAGTACTTTATGATAAGAAAAATAGTTTGCTGAAATGGTCAATTGCAAATGCAACAACAACAAGTAATAGCTTTGGAGAAATTAAGATTGATAAACAAGCACAAAAAAATAGAATTGACCCTGTAGATGCAATTATTGATGCATGGAAAATTATGTTGTTAAATAAAAAAGAAGATGTTGACATCAACGAATCTGTAGAGGATTGGTTGAAGTTAATGGAATAAATGAAATATAAAGGAGGTGAAATATGGGAATTATAAAAAGATTTTTCAATAAAGCTACAACAAAAACAGAAAGCATAAGGATAACAGGAATGAATTTTGGAGAATTTTTTGGCTTGAAAACAGGAACAGATTTATCAGAAGTTACTTATTTCACCTGCTTAAAAGTACTCTCAGAGAGCCTTGGAAAGTTATCACTGCATTTAAAAGATAGTGATAATAATAGGATTACCGATCATGATGCATTACAGCGATTAAAAAATGGGGTGAATCCTTTTATGACATCAAGCACATTTAAAACTTTATTAGAGTATTGGAGAAACCATTATGGAAATGCTTATGCATATCTTAGTTATGACATTAATGGAAAATTAATTGGAATATATCCATTGGATCCACAATGTGTAAGAATTTGGATAGATAATACAGGACTTTTTAATGGTAGAGAAACACTTTGGTATGAATATAATAAAGAGGGTAAGTCATATTTTTTTAGTAAAGATGAAATTTTACATTTAAAAGGAGGACTCAGCAAAGATGGAATAGTAGGTATGTCAGTGCGAGAAACACTTGCTACAACACTTCAAGGGGTAAAAGCCAGTCAACAGTACCTCAATAATCTTTATGATAGAGGATTGACTGCTAAAGCAATTTTAAGATATACAGGAGATTTGAATGAGGGACTACGGAAAAAGTTATTAGATAAAATTGAAGATTTTATCAATTCAAAAACTAATCCAACTGGAATTTTACCACTACCTCCTGGAATGGATGTTGTTCCTTTGGACCTTAAACTAACAGATAGCCAATTCTTTGAACTAAAAAAATTCACAGCTTTACAAGTAGCAGCAGCCTATGGAGTAAAGCCTAATCATTTAAACAATTATGATAAGTCAAGTTATGCAAATTCAGAAATGCAGAACTTGACTTTTTATATTGATACACTTTTATATATTCTGACTTTATATGAAGAAGAATTCAATTTAAAATTGCTGACAGAAAAAGAAAGAACTCAAGGAATACATTTTGAATTCAATGTTGCAAGTATTCTGAGAGGAGATTTAAAGACACAAGCAGAATGTTTAAATAAATATGTTTCTGGAGGAATTTATACAATAAATGAAGCAAGAAAACGTGCAGGAATGCCTGAGGTTAAAGGAGGGAATGTAATTATATTAAATGGAAGCTATGTACCTTTAGAAAAATTAGGAGCAGCATATGAAAAAGGAGGTGAAAAGAGTGAGTAAAAAATGGTTAGAAATTAGAAATCAAGCAGAAATTACAGAAATTTTTATCAATGGAGATATAGAAAATGATGCATACAATGATGGAATGCTGGAAGTGTGGGGGATAAAAGACACTAATATATATCCAATGGAAATTAAAAATGCTTTAAATGAGGCAAATAATAAAGAAGTTCATGTTCATATCAATAGTTATGGAGGAGAAATTTTTGCAGGAGTAGCCATTTGCAATATGTTAAAAAATTATAAAGGAAAAACAATTGCTTATGTTGATGGTTTAGCTGCAAGTGCGGCATCTATTATTGCTTTTGGTTGTGATGAAGTTATCATCCCAAACAACGCATACCTTATGATACACAGGGTAAGTTGTGGAATATGGGGGAATGCTGACGATTTAAGAACTCAAATTGAAGTTCTAGAAAAATTGGAAGATGGAATTGCAAATACTTATGAAGAAAAAGCAGTTGAGGGGGTAACCAAAGAGGAAATTTTAAATTTAATGAAAGAAGAAACATGGTTTACTGGAGAGGAAGCTGCTAAGTTTTTCAATGTGATTGTAGGTCAAGGGACTAACTTTGTAAATTATGTTGGGACAAATCAGAAATTTAAGAATATTCCAAAAGAAATTATAAATAAAACAGTCCATAAAAATGAGGAATTAAAGGCGAAAGAAGTAACAAGATTAGAAAGTTTAAGTAAAGAAATTGATATTGAATTAGCATTAGGAGGTATTTAAAATGAAAAAATCAGTAGAACTAAGAAAAGAAGCAGAGGAAATGAGAAACAAAATTAAAAATTTAAAAGCAGAAAATAAAATAGAAGAAGCACATGGAATGTTACAAAGTTTAAGAGATATTGAAAATAAAATTAAAGAAGCAGAGTTGGAAGAAAGTTTAAATGTTGAAGGAGGAGAAAAGAAACCAGTGACTAATAAAAAAGAAATGAACATAAATAGAATTTATAATAGAGTATTACTTGGAAAGTCAGTTTCAGAAGAAGAAATGGCTTTTTTAAATGCCGCAGGAACACCAGGACAAGTAGAAGCTACTGATAGAAAAGGAGGATATTTAGTTCCTACTGAGCAATTTACACAAATTAAAGAATTAAGAAGAACTTTAGTTTCTTTAAAAATTTTGTGTAATATTGTTCCAGTAACATCTTTTAAAGGAACAATGCCTATTGAAAAAGATGGAACAGGAGAATTAATTGCATTTGAGGAATTAAATGAAATTGATCAATCAGATGTGGATTTTGCACAAGTTTCATATAATACAGCAGATTATGGAGATATTATTCCAATTTCTAATAGTTTATTAGCAGATGAAAAAGCTAATTTAATTTCATACATAGGAAAAAGATTTAATAAAAAAGCTGTTAATACTGAAAATAAAAAAATTATTGGTTTATTAAAAACATTATCTCCTACATCAGCTTCTAACTATAAAGGAATTATTACAGCTTTAAATAAAACTTTAGATCCTGCAATTTCTCAAAATGCAGTCATAATTACAAATCAAACATATTTTGATATTCTGGACCAAATGGAAGATAAACAAGGAAGACCACTTTTAACAGTTAGTTTACAAGATGAAACTAAAAAAATGTTAAAAGGAAGACAAATAATAGTACTTTCAGATGTACTATTACCAATGAAAGCAACAAAAGCTCCTGTATTTGTTGGAGATATGACGGAATTTGTAACATTCTTTGACAGAGAAGGGCTGGAACTTGCAATATCTAGTGAGGCAGGATTCACTAAAAACGCTACTTATATCAGAGCTATTGAAAGATTTGATGTTAAAATAGTAGATGGAAAAGCAATGGTGTATCTGGAAGTTGAAACAGCAGCTTAGGAGGGTAGCTTATGCTTTTAGGAATAGAAGATGTAAAGAACTATCTCAGGATTGATTATAATGAAGATGATAATTTGCTGCAATCTTTAATGGTTGCAGCAGAAAATTATTTAAATGATGCTATATGTAACTTGAAAGAACATTTGGAAAAAGAAGAATTTAAAGAAAGAGTCAAAATCCTAATGTATGTAATTATTCAGGATTGGTATGATAATCGTGAAGCTGGGGAAAGCAAGGACTTTAATTATACAATAAGAAGTATGATGACACAATTGCAAGCAGGTGGCTAAATGAATAATATAACAAAGCGATTAAGGCACTCTGTAGAAGTATGGCATATGATAGATAGTAAAAATGAACTTGGAGAGAATGAAAAAATACCAGAAAAATTTAAAAATGCTTTTAGTGAAATTGTTCCTCAAAACTCTAGTGTGAAACAGGGACAGGCAGAAACAGAGAGCAACGAACATCAATTTAAATTCACATTTAGAAGAAAATCAGTTCAAGGAATTCAAAAGGACTGGTTTTTTATATTTGAGAAAGAAAAATATGAAGTTGTCTATTTCAATAGAGACTTTAAAGATAATCAATTCATTGAGGTATTCTGTAAAAGAATAGAGGAGTAAAAACTATGGATGGATTTAGTTCAGGGGATTTAGAAAATTTGGAGAGAGAAGTTTTAAGACTTGCAAAAAAGTATCCAAAAGAAACAAAGAAATTTTTACAAAGTCAGGGAAATAAGCTAAAAGCAAGAGTAAAAAAGAAAGCAAAATCCAAATTAAAAGAAAAAAGTGGAAACTACCTGAAAGGGTTTAAACGTGGGAAAGTTTATAAATACAATCAAGAAGAGGATACAGTGAGAGTTTATAATAATATGCCACATGCTCATCTAATTGAATATGGGCATATAATTAAAGACAAGACAGGGAAAGAACATGGGTTTAAAAAAGGATATAGGATTTTAGAAGAAGCAAGAGCAGAATTTCAAGATGAATTTGTAAAGAATGCAGATGGATTGATGGATGAAATTATCAAAAATGGAGGGTTCTAATGGTTAAATTGAGTGAAATTTTAAAAGCAGTAAATGATAAACTTGCAAAAACCTTTCCTAAAGTTGAAATAGATAGTAAAGATATAACAGAAAAGTTTAATCGCCCTAGCTTTCGTACAGAGCTAGAAGGGTTAAAAACAAGTGCTTTTATGACAACTTACAAAGAACGAAATTTAACAATCAGAATTTATTATTTCCCTAAAAATATTGGAAAATCAAGAATAGAAAGACTAAAAATGATGGATGATTTAGAAGAAGCTTTTCTTGGTACTCTTTGGATAAATGAAAGTTTTGCTATTCCTACAGAAGAGATTGAATTTGAGGAAACAGACGGGGTATTAATAGCAAGCATTGACAGTTATACAATGGAAGAAATTGAAAATGACATTACTGAAGATATGATGGAGGAACTAGAATTTAATTATAAAGGTTAGGAGGAAAAAATGGGTAGACCAACTATTGATATTATTTTTAAACAGAAAGCAATTACTGCGGTAAAAAGAAGTCAATTAGGAATTGTAGGATTGATTATAAAGGAGCCAACAAAAGATTGGACAAGAAAAGAATACAAAATTATAACAGATATTAAAGATGGAGATTATACAGAGAGTTTTTTACAATTAGTAAAAGACTGCTTTCAATTTACTCCAGCTAAAGTTGTTATATTTAATATAAAAGATGGAACTTTAGCAAATACATTAAAATTAGTAGCTCAAGAGAGAATTAACTGGTTAGGATTAGGATATGATGGAACAGAAGCTGATACAGCAACACTTGTTTCATGGATAAAATCAATGAGAAAAGCAGGAAAAACTTATAAAGCAGTAGTTCATAAAGCTACTAAACCAGATAATAAAGGGATAGTTAATTTAATGAATGAAAAAGTTACATTTGTTGACAGTCGTGGAGAAGTAGAAGGATGGCAATATATCCCATCTATTTTAGGAATGCTGGCAGGACTTCCAATGACAAGATCTGCAACAAGTTTTTTATGTAGTAATTTAAAAGAAGTATCTTTATTTGATGATATTGATGATGTCATTGATAAAGGAGGATTTTGTTTACATAAAGATGAAGGAGATATTAGAGTTGCAAGAGCTTGTACATCACTACAAGAAATCACACAAGATGAGACAGAAGATATGAAGGATATTATTATCATTGAATCTATGGATTTAATGAGAGATGATATATTTTCAACATTTAAAAGCTGGATAGGTAAGTATAAAAATAAATATGATAATCAGGTTTTATTCTTTTCTGCAATCAATGCTTATTTTAAAGAATTGGCTAGAGAAGATATTCTGGATAAAGAATATAACAACTATTCAGAGGTTGATGTTGAGGCTCAAAAATCAGCTTGGCTAGCGGTTGGGAAAACAGAAGTTGAAGATATGGAAGATGAACAAATCAAAAAATTAACATTTAAGAAAAAAGTATTTATGACAGCACAAATTAAAATTTTGAATGCTGTTGAAGATTTCAAATTTACTATCAATATGTTTTAGGAGGGTAAATAAATGGTAAAAAAAATGGATAAAAATAAAATTTTACGTGGTTCTTTTGGAGCTGTCTGGCTAAACAATGATGAATTAGGAGCAGCAAAGTCTTTTGAGGCTAAGATAAACTTAGAATATGAAGACATTGATATTGCAGGAGATTTAGGAAAGCATAAAAGGTATATGGGGTTTACAGGTGAAGGAACTATGACATTACATAAAATAGATTCTTCTATTGCTGAGCTACTACATGAAGGAATTCAAACTGGGGATCTTCCTGATATAAAATTAGTTGGAAAATTAGAAGATCCTACAGCATATGGAGCAGAACGAGTAGAATTTACAGGTGTAACAATTAATGAAGTTATGGCGTTGAAATTTGCAAATAAAGAAATCAGAGAAGAAGAAGTTCCATTTTCTTTCTCTGGATATAGATTTATTGATATGATTAAATAATTTAGGAGGAAACGTAAAATGGCTAAAAATATAACTTTGGAAACATTACTTGCAAGAAAGCAGCAATCAGAAAATGACAAAATGAAAGTAGTTCTTTTTAATTCAGAAGTTCTGGGAGGAAATATTGAAATTGTAAAACAGAAAGCAAAAGATATTATGAAAATTATGGACAGTACAGATGAAAGAGGAATGGAAGCATCAAATGAGATGAACTGTAAGTTAATTTTAAAGCATTGTCCAATATTTAAAGAGAAAGAATTACAAACGGCTTATGGAGTAGCAGAACCTCATGAGATAGTAGTTAAAGTTTTTGATGAAAATTTGGGAGAGATTGGAAAACTAGCAGAGAAAATACTGGGTATTTATGGGTTAACAGATGAAAAGAAGAAATCAAATTTAATTGAAGAAGAAGTTGAAGAAATAAAAAACTAATATTGGGGGATGCTGAAATGGCATTCCTCTCTTTTTATACATTGAAAGGATTTAAAATAGATTACTTATTAAATTTAAATATAGTTGAAAAAATGTTTATGCTTGCAACAATGGAATTAGAAATAGAAAGAATAAATAAAGGGGGATAATTATGACTACTATAGGATATTGTTTTTTAGGATTAATAATTGTTGTATGTGGAATTTATTTATATTTTAGAGGAAAAGATAAAGAATATAACTCAGCAATAAATAATAATAAACCAACAATGCCTCAACCAAAAATTAAAAAGAAATAACTTTGTAAAATTGATTTTAAAGTCTTTCTATTTACTCAATGAGTAAAATATCAAGAAAGGCTTCTAAATGAGTTATACAAGAAGATAGTAGAACACAGGAGGTGGAAAATGGCTAAAAATATAAATGTTTTATTAAGCTTGAAAGACCAATTCACAAAACCATTACAAAATGCCACTAAAAATACAAAAGCAATGGATAGGCATTTACAAAAAGCAAGTAATAAGGTAAAAGCTTTTGGGAATGCAACAAAAGAGGCCATGAAGAAAGCTGCAAAGTATACAGCTATAGGATTTGGTGCATTGACTGCTGCAACAGGTGTTTTTCTGAAGCAGTCTATTGATGCAGCAAAAGAAAAACTTAAAGCAGATAAACTTCTTGAAGCAAATCTAAAAAGAACAAATAATTATAGTATAGACAGGATAAACAGTTTGAAAAATGAAGCTGGAGCCTTGCAAGATTTAGGAGTAATTGGTGATGATGTAATTGTTGCAGGAGCAGGACAGTTGGCTATGTACAAGTTGAGTCATGACCAAATTAAAAAAACTATGCCTATACTGAGTGATATGATAGCCAAAGAAAAAGGATTTAATGCAACACAAGAAGACAGTATTGCTATGGCAGATGCTATTGGAAAAGCTTTGGATGGTAAAACTAAAGGGTTATTAAAATACGGAGTCCAATTGACAAAAGCAGAAGAAAAGGTTTTTAAAACAATGAAAGCTGAAAAAAGATTGGACTTTATCACTAACAAATTGAATAAGTCTATAGGTGGTACTAATAAAGCTTTAAGAGAGACAGATGAAGGGAAAATAGTTTCAGCACAGGGAGCTTTTGGGGACATGCAGGCAGAAGTAGGAAAGAAACTTATGCCTTATTTAGGTAAATTAGCTGTATGGTTTCATTCTAAAATTCCAGGGATACAGGATTTGATATTAGGAACTGCTGATAAAGTAGAACAGCTTATTATAAAAGTTGATCCATACATTACACAAATCAAGCAGTTGTTTGGCAGCTTATGGGATAGAGGAAAACCAGCACTTGAAGAATTTAAAAATATATTATTGGAAGGAGCAGGACAGGCCATAGATATTGCACAAAGCATTATTGATAACTGGGATAGGATAAGTCCAATAGTTTACACAGTAGTTGGAGCACTGGCTACATATAAAACTGTCATGTTTATTTCATCTATTTACACTTTGGCTATGGTTGGAGCCATGAAATTAAAAACTATATGGGATGGAATACAAGCAGCTAGAACCAAAGGTCTTACAATACAGCAAATAGCTTTGAATGTTGCAATGAATGCTAATCCAATTGGATTAGTAATTACAGCAGTAGCAGCATTAGTTGGAATTGGGTGGATGTTATATAAAAATTGGGATTTAGTAAAAACAAAAACTTTGCAACTTTGGGAGATGCTTGACAATAATCCAATTGGGCGTGTGATTAAATGGTTTATTAAGTTTGGAAATCCTATTGGACAGGCTATTAATTTATTCTTGTGGTTAAAAGAAAATATTTATGATAACTGGGAGACCATAAAAAATAAATTTATCCCTATTTTAGAAATGATAAAAAATCCAGTAGATACAGCTAAGAATGCTATTGGTGGACTTATTGATAAACTTAAATTTTGGAATAATACAGAAATTAAAGATAAAACTATCAATATTACAGAGAATAAAACTTCAGATAAATCTAAAATTAGAACAATTGGAAGAAAAGCACTTGGAACAAGTTATTTTAAAGGCGGGGAAACACAAATAAATGAAGGTGGCAGAACAGAAACAGCTATCTTACCAGCAGGAACAAAAGTAATGAGCCATGAACAAAGTAAAACCATGATTGGAAAATCTAATCAAAAGGTAGAAGTACATGTTCATATTAATGGAAATTTTATTGGAGAAAGAGAACACATGGAACGTTATGCAGAATATACAGGAAGAAAAGTTATAGCAGCAATAGGTAATATGTAAGGAGGTACAGGGTTTGGATATTATATTTATAGCAGAAAATGAAAATGGTCAACAAGAAACAATCACAATTCCTGTAGTTCAGGGAATTGAGCCAATTGTTTGTGAAACTACAGATGAAGAGTTCCAAACGATAGATGGATCTGTTTTAAATTTAATAGGAGGGAAAGGATTAAGAAATTTTTCCTTTTCCTCTTTTTTTCCTAGTAAAAAATATAATTTTATAAGTTGGTTGAAATATAGAGACCCACAAGAATATATTGATTATTTAGAAAAATATAGAGATTTAAAAATCCCAATCAGGATAATCATAGTAGATAGATATAAAGTAGTTTTAAATATGCTTTGTAGATATAATTTTACTTATACATTAAGAGATAAAGCTGGAGATATTCCATACACACTTGAAATAAAAGAATATATTTTACCAATCCAAAGAAGTGATAATAATGTATAAAATTATTGTAAAAGATAAGGATATAACAGCTTATACAGCTAATCTAAATTGGCGTGATAGTGTTGATACATTAGGAGCAGAGTTAAATTTTGATGTAGCAGTAAATAGATATGATAAAAACTTTTCTTTTCTTTGGGATATCACACTTGGGGATAGTGTGCAGCTCATAAATAGTAAAGGCGAAAGTTTGCTTCAAGCTATTATTGTATCAGAAAATTTAAATGGAAAAACAACAAACTTTGTAGCATATGATATGGCTTGGTATTTAAATAAGTCCACAGTTATCAGACAATTTAAAAAAATGGTAGGAAATGAATGTGTAAAATCTTTGTGTGAAGAAATTGGGATTAAAGTTGAAGTTTCTGGGTTAGATACTAGGATAGATAAAATCTATAAAGACAAAGCTGTTTCAGAAGTGATTTATGACATCATCAATCAATGTTCACAACATAATTCTAAGAAATTTTTTATCGAGATGGATAAAGGGATATTGAAAGTAGGTCCTTTTAAAAAAATAAAGGTAACAGGACAGTATGAGCTACATAAAAATCATTTTGTTAATGTGGCTGATTTTGTAGGTAATGTTTCTTTAAATAAATCTATTATTGACATGAAAAATTCTGTCTTGGTAATAACAGCAGATAAAGAAGCTGTGAGAACAGTAGGAAAGGAACAAGATCAAGAAAGTATTAAAAAGTATGGAATGTTGCAAGAGGTTGTAATACTTGATGAAAAGGAATATAAAAAAGCAAAACTCGTGGCAAAAAATGAGTTAAAAAAATTAAATAGAATAACAGAGAATTTCTCCATTACTGTTTTAGGAGATGATAAAGTCAAAAGTGGCAGAGTGATTGATTTATATTTGCCACTTTTTAATTTAAAAGGGGAATACTTGATAAAAGAAAGTAATCATACAGTGCAAAATGGAATTCACAAATCAGAATTAAAGCTGGAGGTGTATCAAGAATGAGTGAAAATCAAAAATCTTGGGATATAGCCATAGCAGAAAAATTTAAAGAAAGAGATAACCCAAAGCCTATTGGAGCAGTTTTAGGGAAAGTTTTAAGGCCACTTCCTGATATATCAATTGAATTATTAGGTGGTTATGGGATATTAGATGCAGATAAGATTTATCTTTCTAATGCTATTACAAATAGATTAGCTATAGAATGTACTATGAAAGATTATGAAAGTCAAGATAATACATTTATCTCAGGAAAAACTAATTCTAAAGTTAGCATAGATAACCTTTCTACATCAGGAACTGGAAGTACTGAAAAAGGTGGAGCGGTTCTAACATTATCTCAAAGTGGCTCTATAAAGTCTATACAGATACCGACACTTCATAATGAGAAGGAAAATAAAACTAAAGGAAAATTTATATTGCAGACTGTATTTAATTTAATTCCTGGAATGTATGTTTTAGTAATACCTAACTATGAGGAAGATAAATTTTTTGTAGTTGATGTATTTAATTATGCTCCGGAGGTGAGCCTTGAATGGGAATATTACCAGAAATAAATTTCATTGATTATTCAAAACAAGTAGCAGAGATCAAAAAAGAAACAAATGGAAAAACTTTTCTAATTGATTTCAAAAAAGGGAAGATGTTAAGAAAAAATGGAAAACTAATTAAAACAGATGATGAAAGAGCTGTAAGGATGTGGCTAGAAAAAGTACTTTTGACAGAGAAATATAAATGGAATATTTACAAAGGTAATGGAATTAATCAATATGGAATGACCTATAAAGCCAATTTACAAGGACAAAGATTTCCAACTCCTGTTTTATATAGTGAGTTCATAAGAGAACTGAAAGAAACAATATTAAAAAATAAACAAATTATTGAAATAAAAAATATAGATATACACTTAGTAAAACACACATTGGAAACTAAATTTACAGTAGTATTAAAAGACTTCCAAGAATTTGAGTGGGAGGGCTATTTATGATAATAAAAAAAGAACAAAAAGAAATATTAAATGGGATGCTCAAGAATGTAAATGAAGAATATGACAGAACAGAAGGAGGACTGTTTTATGATAATTTAGCACCAGTAAGTATAGAACTAGAAAAACTTTATCAAAAATTAAATTATATTTTTCTCAATTCTTTTGCAGAAACTGCTGAAGGAGAATATTTAGATAATATAGCTAAAGAGGTAGGAGTTTTCAGAAGACAACCTACAAAAAGTAAAGGTTTTGTAACAATAAAAGGAACAATAGGGACTGTGATTACAATAGGAACCAAAGTTGCTTCAGATACATATATTTATTTAACTACAGAAGAAAAAGAAATACCAGAACAAGGAGAAATATTAGTACCTATTGAAAGCGAAAAAGCTGGATCAGAATATAACATATCAGCAGAAACTATAGTAAATTTTCCAATTACAATTCCAGGTTTACAAAGAGTTACAAATAAGCTATCAACTACAGATGGGTATGATGGAGAGAAAGACAATGAACTGCGAGAAAGGTATTATTTTAAAGTTAGAGAACCTGTTACATCTGGAAATAAATATCATTATAAAAAATGGTGCTTAGAAGTAGAGGGGGTTGGAGATGTTAAAGTTTTTCCACTTTGGGCAGGACCAGGAACAGTAAAGGTAGCTATAGTAAATGCAGAAATTCAAGCAGCAGGTGAAGAATTACAACAAAGAGTAAGAAATTACCTAGAGGAAGTACGGCCAATTGGAGCAACTGTTACAGTTAAGAGTGCTATAAATAAAGGAATAACAATTACAGGAATTGTAAAAATTTCTAAAAATGTTGATTTTGAAGAAGTAAAAAAAGATTTTGAGCAAGGGGTTAGAGAATACTTTAAAAAAATTGGGTTTAATCAAAATTATGTTAGTTATGCACAGATAGGAAATACACTTTTAAATGTGCAGGGAGTAGTAGATTATAGTAATTTACAACTAAATGGAGGGGTATTAAATATTGATTTACAAGAAGAAGAGATACCAGAGCTTGCATTATTAACTCTACAGAAAGAAGTGGTATAGATGGAAGCTAAAAGACTTATGCAGCATATGCCAAAATATTATAGAACTATAGCAGAAATAATAGTATTGCAAAAAACTATTCAAAGGGAGTTAGAAGTTATTGATTTGACAAGTGAAGATGTACTAAAACAATTCTTTATTTATACTGCTACCTGGTCATTACCAATTTGGGAAAGAATTTTTGGACTACCTGTTGGAGATGAAACTACTAATATACAGGAACGAAGAGAAAATTTGATTTCTAAGCTCAGGAGTTATGGGACTACAACAAAAGAAATGATTGTGAGAGTAGGGAATGCTTTTACAAATGGGGATGTGCAAGTTGTAGAACATAATGAAGAATATTTATTTGAAATTATTTTTACAGGTATAATAGGGATTCCTCCTAATATGGGGGACTTCAAAGAAACAATAGAGATTATCAAACCAGCTCATTTAACTTATGAAATAAGAATTAGATATAGGACTTGGGGTGAATTATCACCTTACAAATGGGAAGAACTAAAACCATTTACTTGGGATGAAATTTACCAAAAGGCAGAGATAGAATAAAGGAGGCTATTAAGTGGGAATACTAACAAATTTTTTGAAATTGTTAAAACCAGAACAAAATGATTTTGTTGATGTAGTAAAACATATTTCTGAAAACTATGATAAGTTAGATAAAAACGCTGAAACTAACAATGAAACTTTAGAAAATTTGAAGAATGACAAATTAGACAAAGGAACCTATCTAGGAAAAGCAAGTGATTTAAAAACTGACATAGATGGTAAAGTGTCTAAAAATGGGGATATAGTAACAGGAAATCTTGAAATGACAGGAACAGCTCCAATCGAAATAGATGTTACATCTTTTACAGGTTCTTGGAGCAGGGGAATCAACTATGTAAAAAATGGAATTATAATTGGAACTATAGGAGCATTAGGGAATGATACGGGATTAACACAATTGTATATGTCACATGGTGTAGGAGAGCCGGAATTAAAAATTTTAGATGGAGATGTAGTTATTTTATCTACAAGGCTTAATACAAGCACAAAAGAACTGGTAGGGAGTGTAAATGAATTAAATAATAAAAAAATGGAAGGTTCTATGCTCGCAACTATTCTTGGAACTACATATGAAGGATATGTGCAAACACCTGGATTAAAACGAAAAGGAAAAGTTTATTCCAGTACTACCAGCAATTCTTTTTTTATGTGTACAGTAGACACAAATGTAGTAGATGTGGACTACAGATATTTCACAGGGGCAAGTATTGGAGACATAGTTAGAAAAGTATTTTCTATTGCAAAAAGTGAGTTAACTCCAATTCAGGGGTATTTAGTAACTTATAGACAGATAAATGAAAAATTGGTATGGATCACATATCAGAATTTATTGGCATCTAACAATTTGGGAATAGAATACTATCTACCTTTTCAGGTAGATTCTATTGCAATGGCAAGAGCAACATCTCAGGGAAGCAACAATTATATAAAAGTATTAGATGGATTAAGCAGCAATACTTTTAGACTTATGAGTACAAATAGCGTAACTGATGCTAAAGTGGAATTGTTAGTATATGCTACAAATAGCTTAATAGACTGGTAGGAGGAGTGAAATGAAAATAATATATATTTATGACAAAGATTTAAAATTTGTGACTGGCATTTATGCTGATAGCGAAGAAAAATTTGAAAGTGATCCAAAAGGGCATTATAAAAATTGGGAAGATGGATACTGTTATAGTGACAAACTTTTAGAAAATCCAATACTGGAAGATGGAAAGTTGAAAGAGAAGGAAAAAGAAATAATTCCTTATGTTCCCACTAAGGAACAATTAATGGAGGAAAAAATAAGTTATATTTTAGAGTATTCTAAATTAGAAGAAAATAAAAAAGTTGTAGAAAGTTCAAAATTTTCTACAGAAGATGAAATAAAAGCAATAACAGAAAAAATGGCAGTTTTAGAAGGGTATATAAATACTCTAAGTGAGAAAATAAAGGCTTTATAATGGAAATTATTTGGTTTAAAAAATAATTTTTAGGAGGAACTATGAATATAAAAGAAATAATAAAAAATATAAATTTAGAAAAAATTATGTATGTAATAGCTTTAAATGAAATAAGTGGGAATGAAAATGTTATATGTAAATTCAGTTTTGCAGGAGGAATATCAGGATATAGCTTTGGAAGAAGCCAGTTTGATGTAAAGCATAATGAAAAGGCAAGAAACTTTTTAAAAGAAAAATGTAACTTTACAACAAAAGATATTGAAAGATTATTAAAATTAGATAAAGATATTAAGGATCTCAATGAAAAACTAAAGAAATACAGAAAAGAAATAGACGAACTAGATAAAGAACATATAAAAGAAATGGTAAATTATGTAGCCTCTCTGGGTGAATTATCAGAATTTGAAAATGAAAAAACTTTTGTTCATTTAGTGGATTATCATAATCAATTCAATCTTAGTAAAAATGGAATGATGCATAAATTTATAAAAAGTAAAAAAATATTAAAATCTGAAGATATATATAATTTTAAATTAGGTTTGAAATGGGGAAAGAAAGCACCTCAAGATGTAAAAAGAAGATATTTGAATATAGAAAATAATTGGAAATAAAGGAGAGATGAAATGAATAAAGAAACAATACTTTTAATAATAACAATTATTTTATCTATAGTTGGAATCTATTATTTGTATAGATATAAAAAAGAAAGTTTATGGGTAATAGCTTGTTATGTAGTGACAAGAGCAGAGGAAGAATTTATATCAGGAGAGGGAAAGAAAAAACTTGAATATGCAATAAAAGAGTTTAAAAAAAGGATTCCCACATATTTGTCTTGGTTTATATCAGAAAAATTTATTATTTATTTAATAGAGGAAGCTCTTAAAACGCTTCAAAAGACTTTTAAAAGTTCAAAGGATAAACAACTCACGATTGTGAATGAAATCCTTAAAACAGCTACCACAGGAGCTCAAAAGGATATATTAAAAGTAGCAGAGGAAATGCAGAAAGATATAAATAGCAAAGGATATATAGAAGGATATTTGGAAGGAAAAACAGATTTAAGAGGCAACAATAATATAGTTGGTGGATTAAGAGCAGGAGTTAAGTTATAAAAGATGGAGGGATATATGTTTGAAGCATTAAAAGAATATATAAATTTAGCAAAGATAGGACTGGCTATGATATGGACAAGTTGGATAAGCTTAATATTATATTTAATAGGAGGCTTTGATATTTTGTTTAAGGCATTGTTGATAATGATGGCATTAGATTATATAACAGGAGTTGCAAAGGGGTATAAAGAGAAGAATATGAATTCCAAAAGAGCTTATAAAGGATTTTGGAAGAAATTTATTATCCTTGTAATAATAGTTGGAGCTACTCAAATGGATATAATTTTACAAGGCATGGGAATAAGAACACTTGTATTAATGTTTTATGTAGCTACAGAATTTTTATCTATTTTAGAAAATGCGGCTATACTAGGAATACCTATACCAGAAAAATTAAAATTATCTTTAGAGCAATATAGAGATAATCAAGAGATAAAAAATAAGAACAAAAATTAATTTTTAAATTTTAAGGTTTATATTGTTAATGAAACTATTTTTTGTATTCACAAAAAGAAACTTATATGATATTATATTTGTATATAAAATCTTTCCCCAAGATGTTTATAACTATAAAAAAGGCCTCTCTTGATTGAGAGGTCTTTTAATTTTTATTAGAAAGTTTAATTGTTCTTTTAGGATTAAATTTATATCAAATAGTGGAATCAGGAAGATTAATTTCTTTCTATTTTTTTGTATTATATCACAGACTCAAAGTGTTATTTTACATGATTTAAAACATTGTTATAGCTAACATATTACTAACAAAATAAAATGGTAATTAAGAAGTTATAAGGTTTTTTAAAAAATCCTTGAGTTTATTTAAAAAAAATGCTACTGTAATAGTAATAGCAACACAATATCATATAAAATAGTTGGGAGTGATAAGAATGACAAAAAAAGAATTTGTAGAATTATTTGGAACTAAAGCTGGAATAAAAACTAAAGTAGAGGCAGACAAACTTACAAAAGCATTTATAGATACTCTTGAAGAAATTTTAGTAAAAGGTGAAAATGTGTCATTTATAGGATTTGGAAAATTTGAAGCTGCTGAAAGAGCTGCAAGAACTTGTGTTAATCCACAAACTAAAAAACCTATGAAAGTAGAAGCTAAGAAAGTTGCTAAATTTAGAGCTGGAAAAAATTTATTAGAAAAAATGAATCCAGTTGTTGAAAAAAAAGCTGCAAAATCTAAGAAAAAAGGGAAATAATTAAACATATGAAATGGCTGCTTACGGGCAGCTGTTTTTTATATATTCAATTATTAATTTTAAATTAGTTTTTATTAAAATAAAATTTTATAAAAAATAAGATTAGAAACTTTGAAAAAATAAAGTTTTGCGCAAAGGAAGTAGAGAATTTTGAATTCTAGCTTTATACTTCTTTTTTTATATGATATAATTTAAAATAAGAAAAAATCTATTAAAAAATTAGCAGAAGTCTATTTAATCTATAGAAGAGATATAAACATAGGAGAGAAGTTATGAAAGAAATATTATTTTTAGTTTTAGGTTATGTAATGGGAGCACTTCCTAATGGAGTATGGATAGGAAAATATTTTAAAAAAATAGATATAAGAGAACATGGAAGTAAAAATTCAGGTGCTACAAATGCATATAGAGTATTAGGACCTAGATATGGGCTTATGGTACTAGTGGCAGATGCTTTAAAGGGTTTTCTTCCACCATTTTTAGCCAGTAGATATGGAGTAAGTGGAAATATGTTACTATTGATAGGAGTTTTGGCCATTATTGGACATTCTTTATCTTTTTTCCTTCATTTTAAAGGTGGGAAAGGTGTAGCAACAAGTTTAGGAGTATTTCTTTTTTTAATACCTAATGTGACACTTGCTTTACTAATAGTTTTTATTCTTGTGGTTTATTTTACAAGATATATTTCTTTAGGTTCAATCGTAGCAGCAGCAGCATTGCCAATTCTTACTGCATTAAGTCCAGTGGGATATGGAATAGGAAAGACACCTCTTCTAGTAATGACCACTTCAATAGGTGTTTTTGTAATATATAGACATAGAACAAATATCAAAAGACTTATAGAAGGAACAGAAAATAAATTTAAGCTTAAATAAGGAGTGATTGGCATGAAAAAAGTAGTAATCATAGGAGCAGGAAGTTGGGGGACAGCCTTAGGACTGGTACTAGCTAGAAAGGGTTATGATATTACTTTGTGGGAATTTAATAAGGAAAGAGCAGAGGAAATACAAAAAAATAGAGAAAATAAAAGATATTTACCTGGAATAAAATTTCCAGATAACTTGAATGTAACATATAGGAAAGAAAATCTTCTTGAAGGAATAAAATATGTAGTATTCTCGGTTCCTTCACAGGTGCTAAGAGGAGTAATAAGAGAATTTTCGAATAATTTGACTGAAGATATGCTTTTAGTTAATACTGCTAAAGGAATAGAAGTATCAACAGGAATGAGGCTTTCAGAAGTTATGAAAGATGAAATAAAAGGAAAGTTTCATAAGAATATAGTAGTTTTATCAGGACCTACACATGCAGAGGAAGTTGCAGTAGGAATACCAACAACTATAGTAGCAGCTGGAGAAAGAGAAAAAGCTGCTGAAATACAGGAACTTTTTAATAGTAAAGTATTTAGAGTATATTTAAGTGAAGATGTAGTAGGAGTAGAATTAGGTGCTGCAGTAAAAAATTGCCTGGCTATAGGAGCTGGTATTGCTGATGGAATGGGATTTGGAGATAACACAAAGGCAGCCTTGATAACTAGAGGAATTGCTGAAATGATAAGATATGGAAAAGCATGTGGTGCTAAAGAAATAACCTTTTCTGGGCTTAGTGGAATAGGTGATCTAATAGTAACATGTGCAAGTAAACATAGCAGAAATAGACATGTAGGAGAATGTTTAGGAAAAGGTCAAGATATACAAACTATTTTAAGTGAAATGACTATGGTTGCTGAAGGAGTTCCAACAGTAAAAGCAGTATATGAGCAAATTCAAAAATTAAATATTTCAATGCCGATATTAGAAGCCACATACAATATCATATATAAAAATGCAAATGCTGGAAATATGGTAGAAGAACTTATGGAAAGAACTTTAAAAGAGGAATTTTACTAAAATAAAATTGACAAAAGTGGGGAATGGCAATGATAGAGAAGGATCTTATTTCACTTTATTTAGCAGATATAAGAAAATATAAAATATTAGATAAAGATGAGGAGCTAAATCTTTTAATTAAGGCTAAGGCTGGAGATGAAGAATCTAAAAATCAATTGATTTTATCTAATCTCAGGTTAGTTGTTAATATTGCAAAAGGTTATATAAATAAAGGGTTAAGTTTCATAGATTTGATTAGTGAAGGAAACTTAGGACTTATTTATGCAATAGAAAAATTTGATATTACAAAAGGTTTTAGATTTTCAACATACGCAGTGTGGTGGATTAAACAATCTATAAGTAAGGCTGTTATAGTAAAAGGAAGAGAAATAAGAATTCCTTCATATAAATATGATTTGCTAAATAAAGTAAATCGTTATGTTATGTCACGATTAAAAGATGAAGGTAATTATCCGCCAGTGGAAGAAATAGCTGCAGAGCTAAATATAGATGTAGATAAAATACAAGATATAATAATGGATTTTCAAGATCCAATGTCTTTAAGCACACAAATAGGAGATGATATTTATCTCGAAGACACTTTAGCCCAACAAGAAGATTTTTCTATGGAAGAGGAAATTTTTAATGAAATGGGTAGAAAACAAGTGAGAGATATGGTCAATCAATTAGAAGAACGTGAAAAAGAAATACTTAAGTTGAGATATGGGTTAGATGGGTATGAAATACATACTTTAGAAGAAATTGGGAATACTCTTAATATAACAAGAGAAAGAGTAAGACAGATAGAGAAAAAAACTTTACAAAAACTTAGATCAAAATATACTAAAGAATTGAAAGGTGATCTTTTTTAGAAGCTTAAACAGGAGGAAAAAAAGTGATTGTAAAATTAAAAAGACAGGATTTTTTAAAAAGATTAAAAATAGTTGAAAAGGCTATAAATGAAAATAAGATAAAGCCAATAATTTCTTGTGCATATATAGAAACTAGAGAAGAGAATCTATTTTTTTGTGGTACAAATCTTGAAACTACTATTACTACAGAAATGAAGTGTGAAGAGATAGTGGAAGAGGGAAAAATAGTATTTCAACATCAGTTGGTAGATGAATATTTAAGAGAAATTAAAGATGAAATTGTGACTTTAAGTGTAAGAGATAATAATCTTTTTATTGAGAGTTCTGACTCTTCTTCTGAATTTTCCCTTATGGAAGCAGAGGACTTTCCAAGAATACTTGTAGAGGCTGATTTTTTTCAAAGACAAGAGGATTTTAAAATTAATAGTACAGAATTAGCTGACATATTTGAAAAAGTAAAATTTGCTGCTTCTAGTTCAAGTGAAAATCTTCCTATAAATTGTGTAAGACTGGAAAGTGAAGGAAATAATTTGAAATTCATAACTACAGATACTTATAGACTTGTATTTTTAGAAAAAGAACTAGAAAAAGTTAATGAGAAACTTGGAGTAAGTATTCCTTTAAATACAATTGAAGCTTTAGCAAAGCTTTTAAGAAGTATAGAAGAAACAGAAATAAAGTTTTATTTTTACAATAAGCAAGTATATTTTAAATTAGAGGATACTCTTATAATAAGTAGAGTCATTGACTTAGCATTTCCTAATTATAGAGGAATATTAGGAAATGATACATATAATAAGACGCTTATTATAAATAGTGAAAAATTTTTAAAAGTTCTTAGAAGAATAATAATATTTGTAAGAAATAATGTAGAATCAAAATATGGGGCAACTTTTGAACTTGAAGGAAAAGAGCTTAAAGTAAATGGTGTAAATGATATTGCTAAGATAAATGAGCAGTTAGAAGTAGAATATGAAGGCGATAGAATAAAAATTTCTCTGAATGCTAAGTTTCTTTCTGACTTTATTCAAAATTTAAATAAAGAAAGCAATATTATGCTTAATTTTATTAGTTCAAATAGTTCAGTTAAAATAAAAAAAGAAAATGATGACAATTATCTTTATATAGTAATGCCACTAGCATTAAAAGATTAATTTTAAATGAGAGCTAATAGAAAATATTAGCTCTATTTTTTCTTAATGATTAAATTTTGATTGTTTGAAATATGGACTTAAATATGATATAATTTTCTTAATAATTTTGAAGAGGTAAAAAGATGAACAGTAATTTTTTTAAAAAAATAGTATATGAATTTTACTATCTATTATTTTTGCTTACAGATAGAAAAAAGCAAGAAATAGAGGTAAATAATATAGCTATAAAGTTTTTGAATTATAATAATAAAAAAGTAATGTCTTCTTTAAAAGGAAAGGATATAAAAAAACTGTTAATTTTACTTCCACATTGTGTTCAAAAATATACATGTCCATATAAAGTAACATCAAATATAGAAAACTGTAAGAATTGTGGTCAGTGTGTGATAGGTGAACTTCTGAATATGAAAAAAGATTTTCCTATAGAAATAAGAATTGCTACAGGAGGAACTCTTGCTAGAAAACATATAAAGGAATTAAGACCAGATTTGGTAGCTGCAGTAGCATGTAAGAGAGATCTTATGTCAGGTATACATGATGCGTTTCCAGTGAAAGTATATGGGATATTTAATAAAATTGTAAATGAACCATGTGTAAATACGACGGTTTCTGGAGAAAAAATAAGGAGTTTTTTAAAAGAAGTATATAAAACTCAAGGAGGAGAAATGTGAAAAAGATACATTTGATACTTGCATTATTATTAAGCACAAATATCATTTTAGCTGCCTCAGAGAGAGAAGATATCGCGTTCTTAGATGAACTTTATAAACAAAAAAAATTCTCAATGGCTATAACAGAATCAGTTAGTTTTTTAAAAAGATATCCTGATTCTAGATACACAAGAAATATTCAAGATAGAATAGCAAAGACTTATTTTCTTCAAGAAGATTATAATAATGCTATAAAATATTTTAAAATTATATTAATGAATAATGATGTAAAGGCAAAAGAAAAAGATGAAATAAATTTTTATCTTATGAAAAGTTATACAGCATTAGAAGATACAAAAAATAGTGATTTTTATATGGAGGCTCTAGATAAAAATGGTGATTTTTATGAAAGAGCTTTATATGACTCTGGAATGACTTATTTAGCTAAAGAAAATTATTCAAAAGCAGAAGAAATGTTTCAAAGAGTAATACAAATGAATAAAAAATATTATAGTGAAGCTATTTTGAGTATGGCTATGTCCTCATATAATAAAGCAGATTATAAAAAAACACTTTTATTTTTAAATGAGTATTCAAATGGAAAAGATAAAAATAAAAATCAATCTCTTTTATATTATTTATATGGTTCAACTTATTATAAGTTAAATTTAACAGAAGATGCAATAGTATACTTTCAAAAAGTAGCTAATAAAGATAAAATAAGTTCGTATGGGAAAAAGTCTATATTGAGTTTAATAGAAATATATAGCAATAGAGGCGATGTAAACTCTATGCAGAGATATCTTACTATGCTTGAAAACACTAAAGAATATGGTGAAGCAATGAGAATGATAGGGGACCTTTATGCTACAAGAGGAGAGTATGAAAAAGCTGTTGGTTATTATTCAAAAACTAATACTCCAAATGATCCAAAACTTATGTATGGGTATGGATTTTCATTATATAAATTAAATAGATTAAAAGAAGCCCAAAAATATTTTGAAGGCTTAAGAAATACTACTTATTATAATCAATCTTTATATTATATCTTTGCAATTGATTACAAACTAAAAAATTATAAAAAAATAGTAAGAAACAGAGATGAAGTAAAAAGAGTGGTTGTAAATCAACAAGACACTGATAATATTAATTTAATGATAGCTAATTCAGCTTATGAGGTTGGAGAGTATGTTCTTTCAAAAGACTACTATGGAAGACTTTATGCAAGAAATCCAAATAAAGAAAATCTTTATAGAATAATAGTCATAGATAATAAAGTTGGAGATATTGAAGATATTACAAGAAGATTTACAGAATATAAAGCTAAATATTCAGATGATAAGGAATACAAAAGAAATATATATTTCTCTGTAGGAGAAGCATATTACAAGGGAAATAAAGTATCAGAAGCAATAGATGTGTATAAAGAATTTTTAGCAACAGATAAAGACTTTAGTATTTTGAATAATCTCATTGTTTCATTATTGAGTGAACAGAGATATGATGAAATGCTTACTTATTTAAATGATGAAGGAACAGAAAGTTCAAAAGAAAACATATACTTAAAAGGAATAGCTTTTGTTGGAATGGGAAAATATGCTGAAGCAGAAACAGTTTTTAATCAATTGGAAGCAGATGATGCTTCTGACACAGTTCTTCAAACAAAAGTAAAATTCAATAAAATGAGGAATTATTTCTTGTGGGGAAAATATGAAGATGCTATAAAATATGGAGAAGAGTATCTTCAATTAGAAAATCCTGAAGGAAAAAATGAGGTGATGGATAAACTAGCTATCAGTTACTTTAGGTTGGATAATTTTGAAAAAAGTAGAGAATATTATAATAAACTTTCTACAGTTCCAGAATTTGAAGCTTATGGAAGATTTCAAATAGCAGATACTTATTATGCTGAAAAGAATTTTGAGAAGGCTAAAGAAGAGTATAAACATGTTGCAGAACAGTATGGTGATGGTCAGTATGGAGAAAAAGCATATTATTGGTATCTTACTACTTTAATTAATTTAGGAGAAACAGATATTTTTGAAAAAGAAAAAGATGCATTTCTCATAAAGTATCCTGGAAGTAAGATGAAAGATAATCTTTTAATATTATCTGGAGAAGTATATGAAAGTGGCAATAATAATGACAAAGCTCTTGAAAGTTATAAAGAAATTCTTTCGACTTCTCAAGATAAAGTAGTTAAAGAAAGTACTGTTTCTAAGATATTGGATATACATTTGAGTAAAAATAATATTGAGGAAGCAAAAAAATACATAGAGGATATAACAAATATAGATACTAAAAATTATTATAATTCTCTTATATATGAAAAGCAAAACAATAAAGAAGCTGCAATGAAAGAGTATGAAAAACTTTTAGAAAGCAGCAGATATAAAGATTATGCTTGTGTAAATATAGCTTCTAAATTATTTGCTGAAAAGAACTACAAGAAAGCAAGGGAATATTATAATCAAGTAAATAATATGGAGAACAGTATATACAAAGATCTTGTTTTATTCCAAATTGCTTCAATTGATGAAATTGAAAAGAAAAATGAAGAAGCTTTAAGAGGATATACAAAAGGATATGTTATGTATGATGGAAAGTATTCTCAGGTGTCAAAATTAAAAGCAGCCCAATTGAATGAAAAAATGGGAAAAGAAAAAGATGCAGAAGTTTTGTATAAAGAACTTTATAATCTTGATAAAAAACTTATTTATAAGGAATTTGTTCTTGAAAAGATGATTTATTTTGCTTTAAAAAATGAAAATAAAGTAGAAGGTAAAAAATATTATTTAGAATTGAAAGCAATAAATGCTAAAAAAGCAGAGAAATATGTTGATTTTTTTAAAGAGGAGGAAAATAAATGAAAAAATTATTAGTATCTTTATTTTTATTAAGTGCTCTTGTAGTGAGTGCAGAAGATAGTATGACAGCAATAGACAAAGAAGTAACTGGTGTTAACAAAGAACAGCTTGAAATGAAAGAAATAGAAACAAAAGAAATGTTATTAAAAGGACAAAAAATTGATTCTGGATCAGTTGAGTTGTCGGGAGAAAATCTTAAAAATCAGCAACAAAAAATAAAAGTAGTTCAAAATGAAAAATCAACATTAGAAGATGAACTGTCACAAGGTGTGGAAAAAAAATCATTTCTTAAATATATAATAGGGGCATTGGGAGTAGTAGTTTTAATCATAGCGCTTTAATTAAATTTGCATAAGAGCAGTATAAAGGAGAAATAAATATGTATTGGATTAAAAATGGTGGAATTTTAATGTATTTCATTTTAGCTATGTCTATTATAGGATTAGCTGTAGTAATAGAAAGATTTATTTATTTTAAGCTTAGCGAAAAAGACAGCTTTAATAGAATAAATCCAGAACTTAGACAACTTATAGAAAAAGGCTCTATAAAAGAAGCTATAGTTTTATTAAATAATAAAAAAGCCTCAGCAGCTAGAGTATTGAAAGATATATTGATACAATATTATAAAAGCAATAGTAAAGATCCTACTATGTTAGAAGAAAAGGGAAAGGAAAGTGCAATGGTACAAATACCTCTTTTAGAAAAACATATGTGGATACTTTCATTGGTTGCTCATATAACTCCTTTATTGGGATTGTTAGGAACTGTAACAGGAATGATTAAGGCATTTCAAGCAGTATCTATTCATGGAACAGGAGATGCCTCTGTTTTAGCTAAAGGAATATCAGAAGCATTATTCACTACTGCAGGAGGGCTTTTTGTAGCTATTCCTGCTACCATCTTCTATAATTATTTTAATAAAAAGATAGATGAAACAATAAATGATATGGAAAAAACTAGTACAGAGTTGATAAATTACTTCAGAAGATAGGAGAAATTATGAAAATAGAAAGGACAAAAAGACGTGGAAAAGGAGAATTGGCATTAGAAATAACTCCTCTTATTGATGTTGTGTTTCTTTTATTAATATTTTTTCTGGTTGCAACTACTTTTGAAGATATTAACAGTGGAATTAAAATAGATTTGCCTCAGTCTACAATCAGAGAGATAAAGAATATAAAAGAAATACAAGTTGCAATAAATAAAAATAAAGAAATTGTTCTTAATTTTAAAGAAAAAGGAAAAAATCAAAAAGTTAAAGTAAATAAGAACAATTTAAAAACAGAGTTGGAAAATAAATTAAAAGAATCTGAAGAAAAAAATATAGTAATAAGTGCTGATAAGAATCTAGATTATGGATTTATAGTAGAAATAATGACTATTTCTAAAGAGGCAGGAGCGGCTTCCTTGGACATTGATACAGCAAGCAGTAAATAAGGAGAGGATTATGAAAAGAGTCGATTATGTAAGTTTTGGTCTTTCTATACTTCTAAACCTACTTATTATATTGCTTATACCAGGTCTTTCAGTTGAAACAATAGTAGATAAAAAAATTAAGGTGGGGTTAGTTTCTTATGATAATAACAGTAGGATAAAAATGGAAGGAACTAAAAATACTAACTCTAAAACTAAAAATCTAACAGCTGAAACTAGAAAAAAGACAGAGAAAGTTGAAACTCAGGTTAAAAAAGAGAGTACAGTAAAAAAAGAACCTATCACAAAGATAAAATCAAAAGAACCTGAAAAAAAACCAACTTTAAGTGATATAGCTAAATCTATATCTGGTCCTGAAATAGATGTTTTGTCTGGAATAAATGATATAAGTCATTCTGTTGCTAGAGAAAAAGTAAAAACAATTCCTAAAAAACAAAATAATGATAAAGAGGGCATTGTTTCAAAAGATAATCTTGTTGGAGAAAAACTTGATTTAGCATCTGATTCAGATATGAATATTCAAGGCAAAGAACAATTTTTAGTTGAAGAAGATGGAAAACTTGCATTCAACTCAGAAGAAGGAAAAGATTTGGAATTTGAAAGAATATTGAAAGCTGATGGAGATGTAGAAGGACTTCCAAGTGGTTATAGGCTAGGAACAGAAGATGGAAATATTGTTGCTAGATGGGATAATACTAATAGGGAACCTATATATCCTGAGAGTGCTCAATTAAGGGGATTACATGGAACAGTAAAGATAAGAATGAATATTGACGAAAATGGAAATGTAAATTCTTTATTTTTAGAAAAAGGAAGTGGAGTTCCAGAGATTAATAGTGCTATAGAAGAAATAGGAAGAACTTGGAAAATATATTTAAGTAAAAATGGAATGAATGTAAAAGGTGATGTTATTTTGGAGTATAATTTTATATTAAGAGGAAAAAATTAATATGTGAGGTGGATGGTTTGATTCTTTTAGGGTTTAGATTAGATAGAAGTTTAAAAGAGGAATTAGAAAATAACTTTGAGAATGAATTAACTTTCGCAGAAAATATAACTGATTTTATAGAATATCTAAAAAACAAAAAGTATGAAACTATAGTTATAGAAGAAAGAAATCTTCAGGAAGAAGCTCTTATTAATTTAGTAAAAAAAGTAGGAGAATATCAAAAAAAAGGTGTTATAATAATTCTTGGAGAAACTTCTAATTTAAAAGTAGTAGCAGGAAGTGTAAAAGCTGGAGCATATGATTATATATTAAAACCAGTTGACAATAGTACTGTTATAAAAATAATAGAAAAATCTGTAAAAGACTATAAATTATTAGCCGAAAGAGTGGATAAACATAAAAGTTCTGGAGATAAACTTATAGGTCAGACAAAAGAAATAGTAGAACTATATAAGATGATAGGAAAAGTTGCAAGTAGTAGGGTACCAGTTCTAGTAGTGGGAGAAAAGGGGACTGGAAAAACGAGCGTAGCAAAATCTATACATCAATTCAGTGATTGGTCAAATGAACCACTTATAAGTATTAACTGTACATCTTTCCAAAATGAATTATTAGAAAGAAAAATGTTTGGTTATGAAAAGGGTGCTTTTGCTGGAGCCGTTTTTTCTCAAATAGGTGATCTTGAAAAAGCCAATGGAGGAACACTTCATCTAGGAAATGTAGAATCTTTAAGTTTGGACTTACAATCTAAGGTGCTTTATTTTTTAGAAGAAGGAGAATTCTTTAGAATGGGTGGAGCTGATCCAATTAAAATTGATTTAAGAGTAGTAGCTAGTACAAGCGAAAATCTTGAAGAACTTATAAATCAAGGTAAATTTATTGATGAACTATATAGAAAATTAAAAGTTCTTGAAGTAAATATTCCACCATTGAGAGAAAGAAAAGATGATATCCCTCTGATAATAGATCATTATTTAATAGAATGTAATGAAGAACTTCATAAAAATATAAAAGGTGTAAGTAAACCAGCTTTGAAAAAAATATTGAGGTATGACTGGCCGGGAAATGTAAACGAACTTAAAAATGCTATTAAATCTGCTGTTGCATTATGCCGAGGAGGGTCTATACTTATAGAAGATCTTCCAAGTAATGTACTTGGAACAAAAATTACAAAAAGAAAAGGAGATGCCCAAATGGGGGCTCTTAAAGAATGGATAAAGGTAGAAATGGAAATGTATAAAACTAGTAATCAAAAAGGTTATTATGGAAATATTATTTCAAAAGTAGAAAAAGAGCTCATACATCAAGTTTTAGAAATGACCAATGGAAAAAAAGTAGAAACAGCAGAAATATTAGGAATAACGAGAAATACGTTAAGGACAAAAATGAGTAACTATGGTTTGGAGTAGATGAAATGCATATAACATTATATAGAAAATATAGACCTAAAAATTTTGAAGAGATAGCAGGGCAAAAAGAAATAGTGAAAACATTAAAAGCTTCATTAAGAAATGGCAAAACTTCTCACGCATATCTTTTCACAGGTCCAAGAGGTGTAGGAAAAACTACAATAGCTAGACTTATAGCTAAAGGTGTTAATTGCCTAGAAAATGGTATTACAGATGAACCATGTAACAAATGTGAAAACTGTTTGTCAATAAATGATGGAAGTTTTATGGATATGATTGAAATTGATGCTGCTTCTAATAGAGGAATAGATGAAATTAGACAGTTAAAGGAAAAAATAAATTATCAACCATCAAAAGGAAGAAAAAAAATATATATTATAGATGAGGTACACATGCTTACAAAAGAAGCATTTAATGCTCTTTTAAAAACATTAGAAGAACCTCCTGAACATGTAATATTTATACTGGCAACAACAGAAGCAGATAAAATATTACCAACTATTATATCAAGATGCCAAAGATATGATTTTAAGACACTTTCTCCAGCTGAAATGAAAGAAAAACTTGAAGAGATATCGAAGAATGAAGGAGTTTCTGTACCTGATGATGTATTGAATCTTATTTATGAAAATTCTGGTGGAAGTATGAGAGATGCAACTTCTATACTGGAAAGGCTCATGATAACTTGTTTGAATGAAGAAATAACTTTAGAAAAATGTGAAAAAGTTCTTGGGGTAACTCCAGTAAAGAAAATGAAAGAGTTTTTAGATAACGTTATGGAGAAAAAGTATAAAGAACTTATCAAATTACTAGATGAGTTTTGGAGTGAATCTTTAGAGATAGAACTTTTTTTTAAAGATTTTGCTAAATATTGTAAAACTCTTATGAGTAAGTCAGAGTTAGAAGTGAATAAAGGACTTGAAATAATTGGAGCTGTTTATGATTCATTGAATAAATTTAAGTATGAAGAAGATAAAAGAATGGTAGGCTATGTGGTTATTAATAATCTTCTAAGCTCTAAAACAAATGTTGTTCAAGAAAAAATAGTGGAAAAAATAATTGAAAAACCTGTAACTGTATATAAGGATAGTTCTAGAAATGAGGAGAGTATTGATCTTTCAGGAATAACCTTGGAGTATGTAATAAGCCAGTGGAAAGATATAGTTGAAGAAGCTAAAAAAGAAAAAATAACATTAGGAGCATTTTTGATAAGTGCCAAACCATATAAAATTGAAGGAGATACATTATTTATTGGTTTTGAAGGAGAAAATTCTTTTGCTAAAGAACAGATGGAAACAAATGCATATGATGATGTATTTTTAAGAGTAGTAAGGAAAATAATTAATTCCAAAATAAAAGTGAAGTATGTACTTGTTGGTAAAAAGAAGGAAGTCAACAAAGGAGAAAATGACTTTACTAAAAAAATAGTAGATTTTTTTGGTGGAGAGATTATGAAATAAATACTAATAAAAACAGGGGGAAAAATGTTTGTAGTTCACGGAATGGCAGTAGCAGCATTATTTATGATTTCTTTGATGATGCCAATATTTAGTTTTTTATTGCCAGTTTATAAGATAAAAAAAATGAGAGATTTAGATTTTAAACAAAAAGTATTAATCAATATTATTGCTATTATACTTATAATATTGATGAACCCCATGCTTTTAGGAGTATATATAGGATTTTTTATAGTAATAGAACTTTTTTATTATTACTTTGAAAAAATAAATTATTCTATAAAGAAGTTTGATAGAATAACTATTACAGCAATAATAGTAACAGCTTTTATGGCAGGAATATTTCTTTTTGTAAAAAAGGATATAGATGCTAATATAGGTACATTGATGGATATATATCAGCAAAGAACAAATTTTAGCATGGAAGATGTTCAAATGATATTTAAAGAGCTAAAAGCTAATTCTCTATGGCTTATGTTTACTTATTCTATGCTGTGCTCATTTATGACATATTTTTCTTTAGATAAGAAAGATTATGAGAAGTGGGAAGTATCATATGGGTGGATATTGATCTATATAATAACGTTTTTTATATCAAAAATATTTAAGATAGATAATTTTTATATAAATAATTTAATGGAAATAGGAAAAGTTATATTTATATTTTTTGGATTAAAAAGTATTTATACAATATTAAATAAAATATTAAAAGTGAAAATTTTAAATAGCTTTATAGCAGTACTTACTTCTGTGATGTTTCCTTTTTTAGCTTTTGTTATTGGAGTATTTTCAGGATTTAAGTTAGATAAAGTAATATTTAATGAAAAAAAATAATTTGGAGGAAAAGTAGATGGCAAAAATACAAGTTATCTTAACACAAGATGTAGCAGGACAAGGAAGAAAAGGAGATTTAATAACTGTTTCTGATGGTTATGCTCATAATTTTTTAATAAAAAATAAAAAAGGGATAATAGCAACTGAAGAGGAATTAAAAAAAATAGAGAGTAAAAAGAGAAGAGAAGAGAAAAAGCTTCAGGAAGACAAAGAAAAATCAATTGAATTAAAAAAACAACTTGAATCTAAAAAAATAGAAATTGGAGTAAAGATTGGGGAGAATGGGAAGTTATTTGGTGCTATTACTAATAAAGAGGTTTCAGCAGCAATAGAACAAACCTTTGGAGTAGCTATAGATAGAAAAAAAATAGAATGTAATATAAAGACTTTGGGAGAACATATTGCTGTTATAAAACTTCATACAGATGTTAAAGCAGAAGTTAAAATTGTAGCAAAAGCTCAATAATTTTTTGTTAAAAGTAAGGAGAAAAAATGCCAGAAATTGAAAATTTAAGAAAAATTCCAAGTGACCTAGAAGCTGAAAGGTCTGTTTTAGGAGGTATATTCCTTAAACAAGATGTATTTGGTGATATAATAGAGATACTTTCTCCTGATGATTTTTATAAAAATGCTCATAAAATAATTTATGAAACTATGAGGGAGATATACAATAAAGGAGAAGTTCTTGATCCTCTAGTAGTAATGAATAGATTAAGAAAAAATGAAAAATTTGAAGAAGTAGGAGGGGAACAGATATTCTATGACATAGTAGAAGAGGTTCCTACTGCTGCAAATATTACTGCTTATGCAAAAATAGTTAAGGAAAAAGCTATTTTGAGAAGATTAGGAGATGTTGGGACTAAAATAGTAGAGATGACATATAGTGGATATGAAGAGGCTGAAAGTATTTTGGATAGAGCAGAAGGAATGATATTTAAAATATCAGAAAACAGTGAGTCAAAAGACTTAGTAAAAATTAGAGATGCTATGACAGATGAGTTTCTCAGACTTGAAAAAGTATATGCAAATAAAGGAACAACAATTGGTATTTCATCAGGGTTTACAGACTTTGATCAAATGACAAGTGGTTTTCAACCATCTGACCTTATAATACTAGCTGCCAGACCAGCTATGGGAAAAACAGCCTTTGCCCTCAATCTTGCCCTTAATGCTGCACTTAAAAGTGACAAAGCAGTACTTTTATTCAGTATGGAGATGTCGAGTTCTCAATTGCTTCAAAGACTTTTAGCTGTAGAAGCAGGAATAGGACTTCAAAAAATAAAAACAGGATTTTTAGCACCAGAAGACTGGGGAAGGCTAGGTATAGCTAGTGGAAGACTTTCTAATACAGAGATAAATATAGCAGATGTACCTAACTTAGGAGTACTTGAAATAAGGGCTATTGCCAGAAGGTTAAAAGCAGCAGGAAAATTAGATATGATACTTATTGACTATTTACAATTGATAAAGGGAAGTAGTGGAAAATCAGAAAATAGGCAGCAAGAGATATCTGACATTTCAAGATCTTTAAAGGGAATAGCAAGAGAACTTGATGTACCAATTATAGCCCTTTCACAGTTATCAAGAGCTACAGAGCAGAGAGCTGATAGAAGACCTATGCTTTCAGATTTAAGGGAATCTGGAGCTATAGAACAAGATGCTGATATGGTAATGTTTTTATATAGAGATGATTATTATAACGAAGAAACAGAAGACAAAGGAATAACAGAAGTAATCATTGGTAAACATAGAAATGGACCAACAGGAACAGTTAAATTGAGATTTTTCCATGAACTTACTAAGTTTGCGGATTATACTAATAAAGTAGAATAATTAAGAGAGGAATGATAAAGTGAAAAAAGTAGAATTATTAGCTCCAGTAGGAAACATGGAGAAGTTTAAAATGGCTATCCATTATGGGGCTGATGCAGTGTTCTTAGGTGGAAAGATGTTTAATCTAAGAGCTGGAAGCAGTAATTTTTCAGATGATGAATTAGAAGAAGCTGTAAATTATGCTCATAATTTTGGAAAAAAAGTATATGTTACTTTAAATATAATACCACATAATGATGAATTGGATCTTTTACCTGACTATGTAAAATTTTTAGAAAAGATTGGAATAGATGGAGTAATAGTTGCTGATTTAGGAGTATTTCAGATAGTAAAAGAAAATAGTAATCTTCGTATTAGTGTGAGTACTCAAGCAAGTAATACAAACTGGCGTTCTGTACAAATGTGGAGAGATTTAGGAGCAAAAAGAGTAGTGTTAGCAAGAGAAATATCTCTTGAAAATATAGCAGAAATAAGAGCTAAAGTACCAGATATAGAGCTTGAAGTATTTATACATGGAGCTATGTGTATGTCAATTTCAGGAAGATGCCTATTGAGCAACTATATGACAGGAAGAGATGCAAACAGAGGTGACTGTGCTCAATCTTGCAGATGGAAATATTCACTTGTAGAGGAAACAAGACCTGGAGAATACATGCCTGTATTTGAAGATGAACATGGAACATATATATTTAATTCAAAAGATTTATGTACAATAGAATTTATAGATAAAATTCTTGATATAGGAGTAGATTCTCTAAAGATAGAAGGAAGAATGAAAGGAATATATTATGTAGCTAACTGTGTAAAAGTATATAGAGATGCTATAGACAGCTATTATTCAGGAAATTATAAATTTAATCCTAAGTGGTTGGAAGAACTAGAATCAGTTTCACATAGGTCATATACAGATGGATTTTATATGGGAAGACCTGGTGTAGATGGACAAAATTATAATGATAGAAATTCTTATAGTCAATCACATCAATTAGTAGCAAAAGTGGAAAAAAAGCTTTCTAAAAACGAATATATTCTTGCTATAAGAAATAGACTTGAAGTTGGAGAAAAACTGGAAGTTGTAAGTCCAGGAATAAATGTAAGAGAGATAACTCTTCCTAAAATGACTCTTATTACAAGAGGAAAAGAGGGAGAAGAAGTAGAAGCAGCAAATCCTAATTCTTTTGTAAAAATAACTATAGATACTGAATTAAATGAATTGGATATGCTTAGAAAAAGAATTTAAATAATTATGCAAAAAAGAAGCTGATTAAGAGAAAAAAGTAAGTTTAAAAATTTTACTTTAACTTCTAGGTTAGCTTCTTTTTTTATTAATTAAAATTTAATTAATTTTTCTTTTCTACTTTTGATAAAAATTTAAAATAAGATAAATTAAAATAATAAGTATAAACAATAGTTATTATTGAATTTCTACTTTTAGAAAAGAGAATAAACAGATTAGTGTAAATGCTGTAATAAAAATAATAGAAATCTTTGGAGGAATCTAAATAATTCTCTTTAAAATAGAATTGGGAAATTTTTTATTCTGTAATTTAATTATATTGTATTTTAATAATTTTAATTCAATTTATTCAGGAAGAGATAATCTTCCAATAATTCTTTTAGATTCTATATACCAGAGATTATTAATATTTATAAGATTAAAACTTTCTCTAGTTTTTTTCCAAACATTCTGCTGAATAATTTCAATAGCACTTTCATCAACTTTTGATATTATGGCAACATGACCATATGGGTTTAAGAGAGATGGTTTAAATATTATTATATCTCCGACAGAAGGTTTTTTGAAACTGGGGTTAGAAAATTGTAATAATCCTCTTTTAACATTCATTTCCCCATCTTTTAACTTGTTATCATAAAAATCTTTAGCATTCCCATAAGTGTCTGGCATTTTATGATTGTAATATTCAAAATAATATCTTTTTATAAATTCGACACATTGATACTTCATTCCAAGATTATAGCCATCTTCAGCAAGATTTCTTCCAAAGGATTTATTTGGAAATCCATTGAAATAAATTTTTACATTATTAAGGCTATCTAATTCTTTTCCAACTTCTTTATCTATTTTCATTTTAAAAAAGACTATTCCAATTATAATAATAAAAATAATTTTAGGAAAAGTACTTCTTTTTTTCTTTTTATGAAAAATTGAATTATTCATATAATCCCCCCAGGATATTTGAATTAACTAAATATTTTTCTTATTTTTTTTTCTAATTGAGCTGGTATGATATAATTTTCTTCTGAAACTGTTTTAAGAGCATTAAAAGGTTTATTTTTATAGTTTTTTCTTTCTCTTTTTTCACTATAAAGCTCTTCTTCTATATCATTGTCAAATTCAATAAAATCACCAAAATCATAGTTGATACTTTTTTGAATGGAGTGATTTTTGAAGTTTGAATTCTCTATTTCTAGCTCAGTTCGCCAAAAATGATTGTCTTTATCATAAATAGCAATATATGGTAATTTAAAAGCATTTAAAAGTTTTATAAATTGTGGAATAATACTTTTACTACCACATTCAAGAATAGAATAATCATATTTAAAAATTCCTAATTTTTTAGAAAGATATCCAAGAACTATTTTATCTGTTTGTCCTTCTACTAAAATAACTTTTTTAGCAAAAAAAAGTTCACTCCGATCAGGATTTATCCAATAGTTCATATTAAAATATTTTACCTCATCACCAGAGAAAAGTTTTCCCTTAAATTGAAAAGCTCTACTTCCATTATCGGAATTTCTTATAATACATATGGACTTATAGTGTTTTAAGCTTATAAAATTACTTGAGTGTGTAGAAATATATAGTTGTACACCTAATTTACTTAATGCAATAAAGCAATCATATAGCTCTTTTTCTGCTTGAGGATGGAGATATAATTCAGGTTCTTCAAAAAATATCATAGTGTTTCCTATTATACTTGTTTCGATTTTTTTTGATTCTGCAGCTAATGCTCTAAATAGCTCAAATAATAATGTTCTGTATAATCCTTTACTAACATATTCAGAGGTTAGAGTATCAGATAAATTTTTCATTTCTTTCAATACAAATTTTTCATCTATATTTCTTTTTTTCAGGATATTTAGGAAAGAAGTAACAAAATATTCTGCTTGTTCATTTTCTGCAAAAGGTGGAATAAAAAGAATGGGAATATTAGACACAATGTTTATATAAGTATCATAATTTATTTCCACCCATTCTCTATTTTTTCCAATTTTATATTGGATTTCATGATTAGGATATTTAGTTATTCTTATTTTTAATTCTTTATTGTAAATATATTCTTTTAATTCTTTAAATGTTCTTCGAGAAAAATTAGAAAAACTTCCTTCTAATTCTAAAGGAATATTTTGATTTCGAATATCTTTTGTTCTTAAATTACGATAACCTAAAAAAAACATTATAGAAGACATAATGCTGGATTTTCCATTATTAGCTGGGCCTATAAAAAGCATAAGATTCTCAAAATCTATTTTTGTATATTCTATACACTGCCAATTGACAATTTTTAATTTTTTCAAATACATAAAAAACTCCTTTCTATATATTTATTTCTATTGACATTTTAACGGAAAAAAAATATAATTTCAATGTAAACTTTCTATATATAAAAATTTTCTAGGAGGACAGTGTAGAATTATGATAAAAAAAGTTTTATTAGCGTTAACTTTATTTAGCACTTTGTCTTTTGGAGCAGAAAGAAACTTGGAGGAAGATTATATCCAAAAAATGTATAACGATTTGAATTTAAATCAAAAAGTTGAATACACAATTTTTAGAAAAGCATATAAAGGTTATATGCAGATACCAGATAAGAGAGAGGGACTACTTACAATAGTTGACTATACAAAACCATCGAATGTTGAAAGATTTTTTGTATTAGATTTGAATAAGAGAAAAATTGCATATAGTACATATGTAACACATGGAAAAAATTCTGGTTTAACTTCAGCTCTTAATTTTTCAAATAATAAGAATTCATATATGAGTTCCCTAGGGTTTTATATGACTAATGATTCATATGTAGGAAGTAATGGGTATTCACTGAGATTGAAGGGATTAGAAGCTGGAATAAATTCAAATGCTCTCAGTAGAAATATAGTTGTTCATGGAGCAGATTATGCAGAACCTGATTTTATAGAAAAGTATGGATTTCTAGGAAGAAGTGAAGGATGTCCAGCTATACCTACTACTATTTCTAGAGATGTTATAGATTCTATAAAGGATAGGACAGTTTTATTTATTATAGGAAATGACAGACATTATTATGAAAAGAGTAGTTATGCATCTTTATAAAAAGAATATATAAGTATTAAGTTAAAATTAGCTCCATTAATATGGGGCTTTTTTTATATTCCAACAATAAAATTATGTTTATTAAATGTTGATAAAGTGTTTGAATATGTATAAAAAAATATATTTAATTCATAAAAAATTCATAAAACCATATTATAGTATCAATATGAAAGAAAAGGTAAAAGTGTTTATTTTCTTCATTTTAAGGTAAGGCAGCGATAAAATTCCCAGATTGAAACTGCCTTGAGTAAATTATTATAATGCTTAAAAAGCATATATAATTTAATATAAAAAAGTACAGGGGGTATTTTTATGAAAAAATCTTTATTATTAGTTGGTGCATTTTTAACAGTTGCAGCAATGGCACAAGCTAAAGAAGTTGTACCTGCTCCAGTTGTAGTTGAAGAAGCACCAGTACAAGTAGTTGAAAAAGAAGTTATCGTTTACAGAGATAAGGAAGAAGGATTTAGACCAAATGGTTATGTAAATTTACATTACAAATATTATGGTGATGCTGAAGAGTTGAACTATAAAAATGATGGAAAAAATAACAACTATGGAAGAGTTGAATTAAAAGGTAAAATTAATATGACTGAAAATCAAGCTTTGGAATACAGAATAAGAGATTACAATAGCTGGAATTCAACAGGAAATAATGAAGATAAAGGAATAGATGGAACAGAAGCAAGATTCAGATATTTCTATAATCATGGAAATTTAGGAGATTCTAAAGTAAACCTAACTTCAAGAATCCACTACCAAGATAATGGACATGATGATGATTCTCAAGAATTACAATATCAAGCAAGATTTAATTTTGCTGACTATATGTTCAATAATGATTTTGTAAAAACTACAGACTTTGTAGTAGCTCCAAAATATGGATATACTTGGGCTGCAAACAATGATGATTATGATAACCAAATAGGTGTTGATCTATATACAATGCATGAATTCCCATTAGGATTCTCATTTGAATTTAATGTATATGCAACTCAACATTTCTATGGTAAAGATCAACCAACAGGTGTAAACAGCAAAGTAGATGATAATTTTGGAGTAGATGTAGAGGCATACTTATACAATACTACTAACCTATATTCAAATGGAAAATTTAATGTAGATTTCTATTTTGAAGGTGGATTTGATCCATATTCTTGGAACTCAGAAAATGTTCTAAAAAGAGAGTATAGAACTAATAACTTTGATAAAGAATCTGATCCTGTAAAAGTATCATATGAAGATTCTAAATATAGATTGTATGCTTGGCCTCAAATCATCACTTCATATAATGTAACTGATTCATTTAAAACTTATGTATCTTTAGGTGCTGAATATACAAATGGTTATAAATATGAAAGTGATGCACAAGATTGGAGATGGCAACCAGTTGCTGTAGTAGGATTTACAACTACATTCTAATGGAATAAATATTCACTATATTTTATAATAAAATTAAGAAAAATTTTGTTAAAAGCCGATTTCTGTAAAATTCAGGAGTCGGTTTTTATTTTAAATAAAAATAACAAGTATTATCTTTTTATTATTTTTTATATATGATATAATTTGGAAACAAGAACTTTTTAGTTGATGGAGGGATTGTGAAAAAGATTCTAATAGTAGAGGATGAAAAAGAAATAAGAAATATTTTAAAGGTATATTTGCTGACAGCAGGATATGAGGTAACTGAAGCAGCAGATGGAGAAGAGGCAATGAGAATTTTTTATGAAAAACCTTTTGATCTTGTGGTATTGGATATAATGCTTCCTAAGAAAGATGGCTGGAGTATATGTAGAGAAATAAAAGAATATAGCTCTGTTCCAGTGATAATTATAACTGCAAGAGATAATGAAAATGATGAAGTATTTGGTTTTGAAATAGGAGCAGATGATTATATAACAAAGCCTTTTAGTAATAAAGTATTTCTAGCTAGAGTAAAAACAATTTTAAAAAATAAAAGTAATATCAATATTAACAATGAGATAGAAATAGGAAACCTTAAAATAAATGATATTTCTCATAGTGTAAGAAAAGGAGAAGGAGATTTGGATCTTGCTCCAAAAGAATATGAAATTTTAATGTATTTTATAAAAAATAAAAATATAGCTTTAAGTAGAGAAAAAATGCTTACAGAAATATGGGGATATGATTATACAGGAAATGACAGAATAGTAGATGTTCATATAAAAAATCTTAGGAAAAAAATAGGAGATGAGTATATTAAGACAATAAGGAGTGTTGGATATAAATTTGAAATAAAATAAAGCAAAGGAATATGGTTATTTATGAAGAAAATTTTTTATAAAATATTTTTTATACTTATTATTGTTACATATATGCCTCTTATTATAATATATGGATTTAACAGTTTATATGTTAACGAATATATTAAAAAGAAAAAAGCTAAAGATTTAAAAGAAATAACAGAGTTTGTAAATATAAATTCTTTTTCACTTAAATATAAAAAAAAGATAGAGGAAACAGAAGATATAAAAATCGATATTATAGATTTGACAAGTGATAAACCTAAAACTTATATTTTCGAATATCTTAATAAAAGAGATCTAAAAATTGATATAGAACATATGAAGATAAATGAGAGCATTGTGAAATTTGTAAAAAGGACAAATCTTTTAAATAATATATATATTATAAAAAAGGTAGATAAAGAAAAATTTATTGTAATATCTTCATTGATGGTAGTTCCAGAGGTAATAAGCCATATAATTTTATCTGCATATTTTTATGTTACAGCTCTTATTATACCAGTGTTATTTATTTTAACATATTTTATTTCAAAAAAAATGTCAAAACCAATAGAGCTTTTAGAAGAAGTGTCAAAAAAAATGTCAAACCTTGATTTTTCAAAAAAAATTGAATTTAAAAGTGATGATGAACTTACAAGACTTGGAAGAAATATAAATAACATGGCTGAAGTATTGAAAAATAACATAGATGAATTGAGTCTTGTAAATAAAAAATTGAAAAAAGAACTAGAAACAAATGAAAAACTTATGAAATTTGAGAAAAACTTTATGAATTCAATAAGTCATGAACTTAAAACGCCTATTGCTATTATAAATGGGTATATAGAAATGCTTCAAGATAAAATTATTAAGAATCCTGAAGAAATAGAAAAAATATATGCAGTCATGTTTGATGAAGGTGTTTATCTTAATAAGATGATAAAAGATTTAAATTCTTATCATAGATATGAATCTAATTTCTTTAAAATAGAAAAAAGAGAGATAAGAATAAAAGATTTTATAACTGGGCTTTTAAGTAAATATCATCTTGATATAGAAGAAAGAAAAATAAACTTAATAGTTGATATAGAGGATAAAATTATAATAGGAGATTTAGGAAAACTTTCGATTATATTAAACAATCTTTTAACTAATGCAATTTCATATACTGATAAAAGGGGAATAATAGAAATAAATTATAAAAATAATAATTTGAGAATATCAAATAGTGCAGAAATTATTTCAGAAGAAAAATTTGCTCAAATATTTCAACCTTTTTATAAAATAGATTTTTCAAGAAATAGAAAATATGGAGGTACAGGGTTAGGGCTTTCCATTGTAAAGAATATTTTAGAACTTCTTCATCTTGAATATAATATGAAGTTTGATAAAAAAAGAAATTTTGTTATATTTGACATAAGGTTTAATTAAAACAGAATAAAATAAAAAAAGAAGCTTCTTTAAAACTAGAGAAGCTTCCTTTTTATTAAAATTTATTTATTTGTTTTTTTAATTTTATAGAATTTCGTAAATCTATTTTTTTCTTTATTTTATTATATCTTCTTATTTTATAATATATTTGAGAAAAAGTAGAAACAAATACTATTCCTACTGTAATAGCAACTGTTATAAGAATAGTTTCAGTTCCTTTAGCTACAGCTTCTTCTATTTTATTTTCAACAAGATAAGACATTGTGAAATACACTCCACTTCCAGGAACCAGAGGTATAAGACTAGCTATTAAAGTAGAAGTAACTGGTGTTTTTAAAAATCTAGCAATTATTTCAGAGTATATAGTAATTGCTATTGAAGAGTATAAGAATGAGGCTGGAATAGAACTCCCATTGTATTTAAAAAATATATACACAGCCCAGCCTAATGCTCCACCAGCACTTGCACAAAATAATTTCTTTCCTTTAAGATTGAATATAATACCAAAAGCAAAAGTACTTGCAGCAGCCCATAAAATCTCTAATAACATTTTATATCCCCCCAAATCTTACAAGAATAAATAGTGCGAATCCAGTACCTATTGCTAAAGCTGCTCCTACAAGAAAAGCCTCCACAGCACGAGATACTCCTGAAAGAAGATCTCCAGCTACTAAATCTCTTATTGCATTTGTAAGGGCTATTCCAGGAACAAGAAGCATAATAGCTCCAATAATAGAATATGAAACTGTATCTGTAAAACCTATTTTATATGAAAGGTAAGAACATATTGTGCAGATAAATCCTCCTAATGTATTTATAAAAAAACTATTTGATTGAAGTTTAGCAGCAAAATCTGATATAACAAATATAAGTCCTCCACTTATAAAAGCACAACAAGCATCATTAAATTTTCCCTTAAAAAGAAGGGAGAAAGAAAATGCTCCAAAGCAGTATGCTAAAAAGTATATGTATTTTTTATAAGGAATTTCTTTATCTATTATATTTACATTTTTAGCAAATTCATCAAAAGAATATTTCTTTATATCTCTTACTAATTGATTTATACTATGAACTTTATTTAAATTAGTAGTTCTGTTAGGAACTCTTTCTACAGAACAGAAAAGTTCTCCTTTATGGTTTCTTACAGAAGTAATAATGCAAGTAATAGAAACAAAGCATTGAGCATTTAATCCATAATGCCTACATATTCTATTTATTATATCCTCTACTCTATAAGTTTCAGCACCACTTTGTAATGCCATTTTTCCCACTAAGTTAGCTAGTATGAGAACTCTGTTTTCATTCATAAAATTTTCCTCCCCAAGAATGAAAATATAAATTATTTAAACATTTCCAAAACTTCACTAGAATACTGTCCATCGTTATTATGAGTGAATAAAGGAGGTAATATTCTAAGTCCAGGTTTGCCATATTTAATTCCTTCTATTAATAATATTTTTCCTTCTTTGTCAGTTTTAGAATGACAGAATTGAATTCTTTTTGGTTCAATAAGATGTTTTTTCATAATCTCAATTATTTCAATAAGTCTATCAACTCGATGAACAAGAACAAAATATCCTTTATCTTTTAATAGTGCCGAAGCAGTTTCTATAAGAGTGTCAAGAGTAATAGAGATTTCATGTCTTGCTAATGTCAATTGAGTAAGATCATTTAAAAGTTCTTCATTACCATTAAACTTGAAAAAAGGAGGATTTGATACCACCATATCTAAAGTATGAGTTGTAAAATATTTTCTCCAATTTTTCATATCATCATTAATAATAGTAATCTGATTTTCAAGGTTATTAAGCTTTACATTCCTTCTTGCAAGATTGCTTGATATTTCTTGGATTTCAATACCAGTTATTTTAGCCTTTGTTTTTTTAGAAAGAAAAAGTGGAATAGCACCATTTCCAGTTCCTAAGTCTACAATATTATTAGTATTTTTAGTAATAGATGCAAATTCTGAGATAAGAAGTGAATCTAAAGAAAAAGCAAAGTGATCAGTTCTTTGGATTATTTTCATATCTTTTTTTAAAAGATCTATAATAGTTTCAAATTCGTTAGTAATCATAATATATTTTTCCCTCCTATTGCATTATATCAAATTTAAATATAAATTAAAATTAGAATTTTAAGAAGGAAAAAAAGAGCAGCTGAAATTAAATTTGAAAATAATTTACAGCTGCTTCTTATTAATAAATATTATTTGATTTTAAAATTATACAATTCCCATCATTCCTAAAATTATAGCTGCAGCTAGTGCAAGTAGAGGAATGACACAGGTAACCATTCCAATATCATTATATGAATCTTTATGAGTCATACCTGTAACTGCCAGAAGAGTTATAACGGCACCACAATGCGGAAGAGAATCTAAACCTCCAGAAGCAATTGTAGCTATTCTATGAAAAGCTTCTACATTTATTCCTTGAGATGCAGCTATAGCCATATATTGAGGACCAAGAGCTTCTAATGCTATACCCATACCACCTGAAGATGAACCAGTAGCTCCAGCAAGAAGAGTTATAGCTAATGCTTCTGAGATTAAAGGACTTGCATCTATTCCAAGAAGTTTATCAGTAAGAACTTGAAATCCTGGGACAGCCCTTACAACTCCACCAAAACCAACAGCTGCTGCAGTATTAAGTATTGCTATAACTGAACCATTTCCACCTTCATTTAGCGCTTTTATAAAAAACTTAGACTTATTTAAATTAAGTACAGCGACAACAATGTTTCCACATAAAAGTGATAAGATACTAGCTGGAGTTATAGCCATACCAGCTTTTTTACTTAGTATGTAAAGCACAAGAACAACTGTAATGAGAGGAACTAATGAGAGATATTCATTTGGAAGATCTCCATCTTCTTCTTTAATATTATTAGCAGGTTCAATAAAATGTTCACCAGCTTTTATTAGTTTTTCTTGTTTCCAGTAAAGATAAAAATATCCACAAACGAGCATTATTAATCCAGCAACTATACCCATAATAGGAGCTGCATAAGGAGTAGTATTAAAATATCTTCCAGCAATTATATTATTTAATTGAGGACTTCCAGGGAAAGCTGTCATAGTAAAAGTAAATGCTCCAAGTGCAATAGCTCCAGGAATAAGTTTTCTTGGTAAATTAGCTTCTCTGAAAAGAGATATAGCAAGTGGGTATATAGCAAAAACTACAACAAAAAGGCTAACTCCTCCATAAGTAAGAACAGCACAACTTACAATAACTCCAAGAAGCGCTCTTTTAGCTCCAACAAATTTTACAAGGAGGTGTGCAACAGAACGAGCTGCTCCAGTAACATCCATCATTTTTCCAAAAACTGCTCCTAGAAAGAACAGAGGAAACCATGATTTAGTAAAGCTAGCTAAGGACCCCATGTAGTTTTCAGTATATGATTCCAACAAAACTTGTCCATTGAATCCGAATCCATATAAAGCAACAATGATAGCTGAAAGTGGTGCTACCCAGATAATAGAATATCCTTTATATGAAAGAAAAACTAATAATAATAAACCTAAAAGTATACCCAGCATATATTTTCCTCCCTAAATTTATTTTTTACCTTATTATCAAATTTATCATTGAATTTTGAAGCAACAAATTAGAACATAAATTATAATTAATATACAAAATGAACTGATAGTTTTATGTTAAAATTATATTTCAATAAGTAGATAAAGTAAAATACTAGAATTTCATTTGTGCTATGAAAAAAAATCATACATAGGTATAAAAAATGAAATTAAGGGATAAAATGAAATTATAAATCTATATTTTTTACAAATTCAATAAAAAGTTTTATAGCCTTGGATACATATTTATCTTTTCTAACAATAAGTGCTATATTCCATGGAAATTCTGGGTCTTTGATAGTTAAAAGTCTAATATTTTTAGAATGGAATTTACTGAGTATAGGTCTAGGAAGTATAGTTATTCCTTGATTAAGAGCCACCATTTCAGCAATAAAATCCCATTGAGAACTGCTGCAAATAATGTTTGGTTCAAAACCAGCTTTAGCGCAAAGAGCTTTTATTCTGTCATGAAGCATATATGTTTCATTTAAAATGATAAGAGGTTCATCTTTTATTTCTGAAAATGAAACTTCTTTTTTAGAAGCTAAAGGATGATTTTTATGGACAACAACAACATTGTCTGACATGAATACGGAAGTTATATTAAAATCTTGAGAAGAAAATGGAAGAATGACAACTCCAATATCAATTTCTCCTTTTTCAACTTTATCTTTTACTGTATTAGCTCCAGCTTCAATAACACTTAGATTGATATTAGGATACATATTTCTAAATTCTTGTATTGTAGATGTAAAATAGATAGTACTTATCACAGGAGGTACTCCAACTTTGATACTTCCTTTTTCTAAACTTATACTATCTTGAAGTTTAGTAAGCTGCTCATTTATTACTTTTAAAGCAATGATACCATTTTCGTAAAGAAGCTGTCCTTCTGGGGTCAGTTTGAAATTTTTAGATGTCCTGTCTATAAGGATAATATCTAATTCACTTTCAAAAGTTTTTATAGCTTTACTTAAAGCTGATTGGCATATATACAAATTTTTAGAAGCATTTGTAAAACTTTTCTGTCTAGCTATTTCAACAAAGTAGTTCAAAAGTTTTATGTTAATATGAATCCCCTCCTTTTTTATAATTAAAATTTAGAATTTAATAATTTTTATTATACTTAAAGTATACACTTTTTAGCAGCATAAAATTAAATACTTTTTTATCATATAATGTATGAATTAAATTCATAAAAGAAAAAGGTAATAATATATAAAAGTTATCCATAACTCAAGTATTATAACATATTTTTATAAAATATAAAATTTTCTCCAGTTAAAGAAAAATATTTATTTTAAAGAATGATAATTTATTTTTGAATACATCTATTGACTTTTCTGTAAAGAATGCACTATAATCCTACTAACAAATTAGAATCATATTTAGTGTATGAAATGGCATGACTTAGTTCTAAAAAAGAATACAAAAATATTCTGATAGGTATTTTTGGTAAAAAAAGGAGTGAGTTAAATGGCTGAGTTTATTAAAGCATCTCAAGCTGCCAGATTAATAAAAGATGATTCATTTTTACTGGTATGTGGTTTTGTAGGGATAGGAAGTCCAGAAGAGATATTTATTGAAATGGAAAAATCTTTTTTGGAAAAAGGAACACCAAAGAATCTTGATCTTATGTTTGCCGCTGGATTTGGTGATGGGAAAACAAAAGGTCTTAATCATTTTGCTCATAAAGGAATGATAAAAAAAGCTATAGGAGGACATTGGGGATTGGCCCCAGGTCTTGCACAACTGGTAAATAACAATGATATGGAAGGCTACAATCTGCCACAGGGAGTAATTGCCCAAATGTTTAGAGATATGGCAGCAGGAAAGCCAGGAACTATTTCACATGTTGGATTAGGAACATTTGTGGATCCAGAAATCCAAGGTGGAAAACTTAATGATGTTACAACAAAAGATATTGTTGAAAAACTAACGCTAAATGGAAGAGAAGTGTTATTTTTTCATGGACAAAGACCAAACTTTGGTATTTTAAAAGGAACTTCATCAGATGAAGATGGAAATATTTCCTTTGAGGAAGAACCATTGACACTAGAAACATTATCAATAGCAATGGCTGTAAAAAATGCTGGTGGAAAGATAATTGTTCAGGTTAAGAAAAAAGTAGAAAATGGGGTAATTCAGCCTAAAAATGTAAAGATACCTGGAATATTAGTAGATTATGTAGTGGTGGTTGAAAATCTTAAAAATCATAAACAGACATTGGCTGAAGAATTTAATCTTGAATATGTTACTAGAATTATATCAGATAAACCATCAAAAGTGGAAGCAGTGCAATTAGATGAAAGAAAAGTAGTATCAAGAAGATGTGCAATGCTACTTTCTAGAGAAAAGAAAATAATAAATTATGGAATAGGAATGCCAGAAGTAATAGCTGCTGTACTTAATGAAGAGGGACAAGAAGAATATTTTACTCCAACAGTAGAACCAGGAGCTATAGGAGGAACTCCAGCAGGAGGACTTAACTTTGGAGCATCAGTAAATCCTGTATGCATAATAGATCAACCATATCAATTTGATTTTTATGATGGTGGGGGATTAGATATGGCATTTTTAGGTCTTGCTCAATGTGATAGATATGGAAATATAAATGTATCAAAATTTGGACCAAAGATAGCAGGGTGTGGAGGTTTTATAAATATAACACAGAATGCGAAAGAAGTAGTTTTCTGTGGTACATTTACAGCAGGAGGATTAAAACTTGAAATAGCTGATGGAAAATTAAAAATAGTTCAAGAAGGAAAAATCAAAAAATTTGTAAAAGATGTTGAGCAGATTACATTTAGTGGAAAATTAGCAAAGGAAAATAAAAAGAAAGTAAAATATGTAACAGAGAGAGCAGTTTTTGAATTAAAACCTGAAGGACTAACACTAATTGAAATAGCGCCAGGGATAGATATAGAAAGAGATATATTAGAACAAATGGAATTTAAACCATTGATTTCAAATGAGTTGAAAACTATGGATGAAAAAATATTTAAAGCGGAGAAAATGGGATTAGTATTATAATAATTTGAATACTATTTTATCTTAATAATTTTAATAAGTAAGAGACCATTGTTCATAAAAAATTCTATTTGACATTGTATTCAATAAGTATTTCTTAGTTTTAGGAGAATAAAGATAAATTTTCTACAATTTGATTATTTTTTAATAAATATAACGCAAAAAATGAGCAAAAAATAGAAAGTATTCCCTAGCTCTTGACTTTGAGTTAAAATATTGGTATAACTTATAATAGAGTACAATTGACAGGTTACGTGTATGTAAAAAAAGCATTAGATACATATAAAACAAAATAGTACGATTTTAGAACGGGATTAAACTAGAAATATTTGGTTAATTTTTTTTTGAAAAAGTGCTATAATAAAATATATTTATATCTATATAATAATATATTTATATCTACTGTTTTTTTATTAATCAAAGAAATTTATGAATGATGGATTGGAGGGGATATGAATTTCAGAGATTTGAAAATAGGTATGAAGGCTCAAGTTACAAAAACAATAACAGAAGCTGATGTTATTCTTTATGCAGGTATTACATTGGATATAAATCCAGCCCACTTAAATGAAGAACATGCTAAAAAAACTATTTTCAAACACAGAATAGCACATGGTATGCTAACTGCAGGTCTTGTATCTGCTGTATTAGGAACAAAACTTCCAGGTGAGGGAAGTATTTACATGGGACAGGAACTAATGTTCACAGCACCTGTTTATTTTGGAGATACTATCACAGCAACTGCTGAGATTATAGAATTAATTCCAGAAAAAAACAGGGTAATATTATCAACAATATGTACAAATCAAGACGGTAAAGAAGTATTAAAAGGTCAAGCAAAAATAATGAAAAAATAGTTAGATAACAAAGACTAGTAGGAGGATTAAGATAATGGAATTTAATATACCTAAGACACATGAACTTTTCAGACAAATGATAAGAGAATTTGCTGAAAAAGAGGTAAAACCTTTAGCTGCTGAAGTAGATGAAGAAGAAAGATTCCCTGTTGAAACAGTTAAAAAAATGGCTGAAATCGGGTTAATGGGAATCCCTATTCCAAAACAATATGGTGGAGCAGGTGGAGATAATGTAATGTATGCAATGGCAGTAGAAGAACTTTCAAGAGTATGTGGAACTACTGGAGTTATTGTATCTGCGCATACTTCACTAGGAACTTGGCCAATATTACACTTTGGTACTGAAGAACAAAAACAAAAATATATTCCAAAACTAGCAAGTGGAGAATGGTTAGGAGCCTTTGGATTGACTGAACCAAATGCTGGAACAGATGCTGCTGGACAACAAACTACTGCAGTTTTAGATGAAGCTACAAATGAATGGGTTATCAATGGTTCTAAAATATTTATAACAAATGCTGGATATGCTGATGTTTATGTTATATTTGGAATGACAGATAGATCAAAAGGATTAAAAGGAATTTCAGCTTTCATATTAGAAGCAGGAACACCAGGATTCTCTATAGGTAAAAAAGAAAAGAAACTTGGAATTAAAGGTTCATCAACATGTGAATTGATATTTGAAAATGTAAGAATACCTAAATCTAATCTATTGGGAGAAGTTGGAAAAGGATTTAAAATCGCTATGATGACTCTTGATGGAGGAAGAATAGGAATTGCTTCTCAAGCATTAGGAATTGCTCAAGGTGCTTTAGATGAAACTGTTGGATATGTAAAAGAAAGAAAACAATTTGGAAGAGCTATTGCAAAATTCCAAAATACTCAATTCCAACTAGCTGATTTAGAAGTTAAAATAGAAGCTTCAAGACTTCTAGTTTATAAAGCAGCATGGAGAGAAAGTAATAATTTACCATATACAGTAGATGCAGCTAGAGCTAAACTATTTGCAGCTGAAACTGCTATGGAAGTTACAACTAAAGCAGTTCAGTTACATGGAGGATATGGATATACTAGAGAATATCCAGTAGAAAGAATGATGAGAGATGCTAAAATTACTGAGATCTATGAAGGAACTTCAGAAGTTCAAAGAATGGTAATAGCAGGAAATCTTTTAAAATAATTAACCAATAGAGAAAAAAGTATATGAATTAATATATGGAGGATGGAAGATGAAAATAGTAGTTTGTATAAAACAAGTTCCAGACACAACTGAGATCAAATTAGATCCAGTAAAGGGAACACTAATCAGAGATGGAGTTCCTAGTATCATGAACCCAGATGATAAAGGTGGATTGGAAGAGGCTTTAAAACTTAAAGATAAATATGGAGCTCATGTAACAGTTATCACAATGGGACCTCCTCAAGCAGAAGCTATCCTAAGAGAAGCATATGCAATGGGTGTAGATAGAGCTATTCTTTTGACAGATAGAAAATTTGGAGGAGCAGATACTTTAGCTACTTCTAACACTATTGCAGCTGCTTTAAGAAATATTGAAGCTGACCTAATAATCGCAGGAAGACAAGCTATTGATGGAGATACTGCACAAGTTGGACCACAAATAGCTGAGCATTTAGGGTTACCTCAAGTATCTTATGTAAAAGATATGCAATATAATACAGAAGACAATTCATTAACAATTAAAAGAGTTGTGGAAGATGGATATTATTTAGTAAATGTCCAATTACCTGCTCTAGTTACTGTATTATCAGAAGCTAATCAACCTAGATATATGAGAGTTGGAGGAATTGTTGAAGCTTTTGATAAACAAGTTGAAACTTGGACTTTTGATGATATAACAATAGATCCAGCAATTATTGGATTGAATGGATCACCTACTAAAGTTAAAAAATCATTTACTAAAGGAGCTAAACAGGCTGGTAAAGTATTTGAATTGGAAGCAAAAGAAGCAGTAAACTTGATTGTTGAAAAATTAAAAGAAAAATTTGTTATTTAACAAATGAACCTTAGGAAAAGGAGATAGGATAATGAATTTAAGTGATTATAAAGGAATATTAGTATTTGCAGAACAAAGAGATGGGGTAATTCAAACTGTTGGTTTGGAATTAATTGGAAAAGCTAAAGAATTAGCTGGAGTATTAAATGTACCAGTAACAGCTGCTTTAATTGGATATAATGTTGGAGGATTAGCAAAAACTCTAATTGAGTATGGAGCTGACAAAGTTGTAGTTGTAGATCAAGCTAGATTAGAAGTTTATGATACTGAAGCATATACTCAAGTATTTAAAGCTATAATTGATGCTAAAAAACCTGAAATCGTTCTATTTGGAGCTACTACTTTAGGAAGAGATTTAGCACCTAGAGTATCTTCAAGAATGGCTACAGGACTTACAGCTGACTGTACAAAACTTGAAATTTCTGAAGAAACTAAAGGTTTAGAAATGACAAGACCTGCATTTGGAGGAAACTTAATGGCAACTATTGTTTGTCCTGACCATAGACCTCAAATGTCTACAGTTAGACCTGGAGTAATGCAAAAAGCTCCAAGAGTAGAAGGAAGAGAAGGAGAAATAGAAAATTTCTCTGTATCTTTAGATACTTCTAAAATGAAAGTTAAAGTTGTTCAAATAGTTAAAGAAACTGCTAACAAAGTAGATATTTCTGAAGCTAAAATTCTTGTATCTGGTGGAAGAGGAATTGGATCAGCTGAGAATTTTGCTGCATTAGAAGCTGTAGCTAAAGAAATTGGAGCAACTGTATCTGCTTCAAGAGCAGCAGTTGATGCTGGATATATTGATCATGATAGACAAGTTGGACAAACTGGTAAAACAGTTAGACCTGACATTTACTTCGCATGTGGAATTTCTGGAGCAATCCAACACGTTGCAGGTATGGAAGAATCTGAATATATAGTAGCTATCAATAAAGATAAAGATGCACCTATATTCAACGTTGCAGATTTAGGAATTGTTGGAGATGCTAACAAAATAGCTCCATTATTAGCTGAAGAATTAAAAAAAGCTAAAGATGCTAAATAATAATAATAAATAAAATTTGAAGAGATTTATGAGAAACTGGTCAATAAAAGAGTTGACCAGTTTCTTTATTTATAATATAATAATCTGACAAGGGGACTAATGTAAGACAAGCGCCAGAACTTTTAATAAAAGTTGACGAGGACTGAGATAATCGAAATTTCGGCGGGTTTCTCAGAGGTGGTTACAACCGTTACTAACAAAGCTATAGGGTAACCTATAGAACAAAGAGGTAACTGTAACAAGTCTCCTATGGACATTTAAAATTAAATAGGAGGTTGCATATGTGTGGAATTATCGGATATGTAGGAAATGATGAAAAGGCAGTAGAAGTAATACTTGATGGATTGAGCAAGCTTGAATACAGAGGGTATGACTCTGCTGGACTTGCAATTATTGAAAAAGGACATCTTTTTGTAGAGAAAAAAAGTGGGAAGCTGGATAATTTGAAGAATTCTCTAAAAGATGCAGGACATTATTCAAATGTAGGAATAGGACATACTAGATGGGCGACTCATGGAGTACCAACAGATGTTAATTCACACCCTCACTGTAGTTGTGATAAAAAAGTAGCAGTAGTTCATAATGGGATAATAGAAAATTATGCTACATTGAAAGATGAACTTATAGAGAAAGGATACGTTTTTTCTTCTGATACTGACAGTGAAGTAGCAGCACAACTTTTTTCTTATCTTTATACAGGAGATTTGTTAGAAACAATAATGAAGGTAAGGGATAAAATAAGAGGAAGTTATGCTTTAGGTATAATACATGAAGAGCAGCCAGATAAAATCATCTGTACTAGAAAAGAGAGTCCTTTAATTATAGGTTTAGGAAAGGATAAGAATTTTATTGCATCAGATGTCCCAGCTATTTTAAAATATACAAGAGATGTTATTTTCTTAGAAAATGATGAGATAGCTATCATTGAAGAAGGAAAAGTAACAGTTTTTAACGAAGAAGGCAAGCCGATAGTGAAAGAAATTAGTAAAATTGAATGGGATATGGAGCAAGCAAGTAAAAATGGATATCCTCATTTTATGCTAAAAGAAATAGAAGAGCAGCCTGCTGTTGTAGAAAGAACTTTAGAAGTATATATAAAACCAGATGGAAAAATAGACTTTGGAAAAGCATTTGAAAAAATTGATTTTGAAAAAATTAAAGAAATTGATATAATTGCATGTGGAACAGCTTATCATGCTGGATTGCAGGCAGCATATTTCTTTAAGAAGATGGCAAAAATAAAAACAAACGTGGATATTGCATCTGAATTTAGATATAGTGATCCTTTTTTAAATGAAGACAATCTTGTTATATTTATAAGTCAGTCTGGAGAAACTCTTGATACTCTTATGGCATTGAAATTGGCTAGGAGCAAAGGAGCAAAAACTCTGGCAATAACAAATGTAGTTGGCTCGACTATTTCAAGAGAGGCAGATGTAGTACTGTATACTGTTGCTGGACCTGAAATATCAGTAGCTTCAACAAAAGCCTATACAACACAAGTAGTGACATTTTATCTTCTTGCACTTTATGTAGCATTCAAATGTAAAAGAGTAACTTTAGAAGAATATGATAGTTACTTGGACAAAATTTATAGTTTAAGTGAAAAAATAGGAAAAATGTTTTTTAATAAAGAAAAGATAGAAAAAATAGCTCAAGAGATAAAAGATAAGAAAAATGGTTTTTATATTGGAAGAGGAATAGATGAAAAAATAACAAGAGAGGGATCTCTAAAAATGAAAGAGATAACTTATATTCATACTGAAGCTTTTCCAGCTGGAGAATTAAAGCATGGTCCAATAGCACTTATTGAAGAAGGAACTATGATTGTAGTGGTTTCAACTCAAAGAGATATGGTGGAAAAAGTAGCATCTAATATTAAAGAACTAAAAGCAAGAGGAGCCTTTGTTATTTCTGTTACAAAGGCAGACTATAAAGAAATTTTAGATGTATCTGACAGAGTGATACTTATAGATGACATAGATGATATGGTGGCTCCATTATTATCTATGATCCCATTACAGCTGTTGTCATATTATACAGCAGTAGCAAAAGGTTTGGATGTTGATAAACCAAGAAACCTTGCAAAATCTGTTACTGTTGAATAAAATATATTAAACAGAGGTGAATTTTTTGAGCAACATAAGAGAAAGAATCATTAAACTGAGGAAACTAATGAAAGAAAAAGGAATAGATGTATATGTTATTCCTTCTTCAGATTACCATCAAAGTGAATATGTAGGAGAATATTTTAAAACAAGAGAATTTATATCAGGTTTTACAGGATCGGCTGGAACAGTAGTGGTAACAGAAAATGAAGCTGGTCTTTGGACTGATGGAAGATATTTTATTCAAGCTGAAAAACAGCTTGAAGGAAGTTCAATAACTCTTTTTAAAATGGGAGAAGAAAATGTTCCAACATTTATTGAATATATAAGTAAAAATTTAAAAAGTGGTCAATGTCTGGGATTTGATGGTAAAGTATTATCAGTAAAAAATGTATTTGATATAAAAAATGGATTTGGAAAAAAAGAAATAAAGTTAGAAGACAGGTATGATTTAGTAAACGAAATATGGAATGATAGACCAGCACTTCCTAAATCAAATGTGTTTATACTTGATGAAAAATACTGTGGTGAAAGTTTTGAAAGTAAAATTAAAAGAATAAGAGAAAAAATGTCAAAATTAGATGCAAATAGACATATATTAACCTCTCTTGATGATATTGCATGGCTTTATAACATAAGAGGAAGAGATATAAAGAATAATCCTGTTTCTTTAGCATATACTATGATTTCTGCGGAAGAAGTTGTATTGTATATAGATAAAAATAAAATAACAGAAGAAGCTGAAAAATATTTCATTGATAAAAATATCAAAATAAAGGATTATTTTTCCATATATGAGGAAGTAAAAGTTATATCATCAGAAGATAAGGTGCTTTTAGATATCAATAAAGTAAATTATTTTATTTATAACAGCATACCGAGAGGAACAGAAATAATAGATAAGCCAAATCCAAGCACTTTTATGAAGGCTTGTAAAAATGATATAGAATTAGAAAACCTTAAAAATGCTCATATAAAAGACGGAGTTGCAGTTACAAAGTTTATGTATTGGCTTAAAAAAAATATTGGAAGTCAAGAAATGACAGAAATGAGTGTAGCTGAAAAATTAGAATCTTTTAGAAAAGAGTGGACTGATTATATAGAACCAAGTTTTAATACAATTTCAGCATATGAAGCAAATGCTGCTATGATGCACTATAGTGCCAATAAAGACTCTAATAGTCAACTTGCACCAAGAAATCTTCTTTTGGTGGATTCAGGTGGGCAATATATAGATGGAACTACAGATATAACTAGAACTTTTGTACTGGGAGAATGTAGTGGAGAAGTGAAAGAGCATTTTACTTTGGTACTGAAAGGAATGCTGTCACTTTCAATGATTAAATTCATGTATGGAGTTACAGGAACAAACTTGGATATATTAGCTAGAAGACCAGTGTGGTCAAGAGGAATAGATTATAAGTGTGGAACTGGTCATGGAGTGGGATTTCTTCTGAATGTACATGAAGGACCTCATAGTATAAGATGGCAGTATAATCCTCAAGTACTGGAAGCAGGAATGACAGTAACAAATGAACCTGGAGTATATATTCAAGGATCCCATGGAATTAGGCTTGAAAATGAATTGATAATAAGAAATGCTGAAAAAACAGATTTTGGTCAATTCATGGTTTTTGAAACAATGACCTATGCTCCATTAGATTTAGATGGAGTGGTTTCTGAACTTTTAAATGAAGAGGAAAAAGAATTTTTAAATAATTACCATCAAATAGTATTTGAAAAAATTTCCCCATTCTTGAGTGAAGAAGAAAAAAAATGGTTAAAAGAATATACTAGAAAAATATAAAAGTTATTAAAGATGTTTAAGAGGATATAAATTCTTTTAAGCATCTTTTTTTATTTATGCGATATTTTTATGAATGAAAAACTTGGATAAAAACAATTTTGTTTTAAAAAATATTATAAAAAGTCTTTATTATCAAGAGTTTTTGAGCATGGAGAAAAATATTTGAAAATAATTGAAAAAAAGTTGTTGACGGAAAGTATTATTTATGA